>Ga0209693_10000062_pt1 | contig 39325 bp, 39 predicted proteins | sample HubBroMetageWRM3_FD_188345 | JGI IMG/M metagenome (GOLD analysis project Ga0209693, IMG submission 188345) | Warmed soil microbial communities from the Hubbard Brook experimental Forest, New Hampshire - Hubbard Brook CCASE Soil Metagenome WRM 3... | ecosystem: Environmental > Terrestrial > Soil... | reverse complement strand
AGCCCGCTGACGATGCGGGCCGCACAGCGGCCCGAGGAGGAAGCGGGCAATCAGACCAAGCCCGCTGACGATGCGGGCCGCACAGCGGCCCGAGGAGGACGGCCCGAGCGAAACTCCGGTGCCATTTCGGAAGCGCCCTCAGGCCTTGACGCCGCCGAAGAACTGCAGCGCCGCGGCGTTGACGGCTTGTGGCCGCTCGAAGAACCCGAGATGACCGGTGTCGGGTATCTGCAGGTAGCGGCCGTTGGGCAGGGCGTCAGCCACCTCGCGTCCCAGGTACGGCGGCGTCACCACGTCGTCGGCGAAGCCGATCACCAGCACCGGCGCGGCGATGCTGCGATACGCCGGCAATCGGTTGGCCTGCGGCGAAATGTCCAACTGGCAACGCAGTCCCCGGGTCTGCTTGATCGGCCACATGCTAAACGTCGCGATCCAGTCGTCGACAGCAACGTCATCATTGAGTGTCTTGCGTGAAAAGCTTTCCAGCAAGCGAGATCTCGCATCGTATGAAATTGGCAGCTGGGCACCCGAAGCATAGAGATCAACCTCGGCGTTGTGGAAGAACTGGCGGGTACGGTCCAGGCGACCGCGAGTGGCCATCAGCACGGCGGCGCTGACCAGCTCGGGCCGGACCACCATGAGTTCCTGCGCGATGAATGAGCCCATCGACACCCCGACGATGCGTGCCGGAGCGATGTCCAGGGATTCGATCAGCGCAGCGGTGTCGGCGACCATGGTTTGCGTCGTGAAACCTTCAGCGTTTTCGGTGGCGCCGATCCCGCGGTTGTCGAAGGTGATGCAGCGGTATCCAGCCGCCAAAAACGCGGGAACCTGATGCGGGTGCCAGGTGCGCCCCGCCCCGCCGCGGCCGGCGATGAAGACAACGGGCTCACCGCTGCCGCGGTCGTCGTAAGCCAGGTTGATCACCCGCACGACGGTACAAGCAGCGGATAGCAGCCCTTGAGCCGGTCGATCCACCACTGACGCCGCTGTGGCGGGGCACACAGCGCTTCCAGCCGCGCCGGGTCGGGCGTTACCGGCCCCACCGCCAGGAAGCCGTCGACCGGCACGGCGGGGACGGCGACGTCCTCGACAAACAGCCGGCCGGTGCCCAGTCCGCAGGCGTGGCGGAGTTCCGGCAAGGCTGCCGCGGCCGTCAGCCCGGCGGCGATCCCCACTGCCGAATCGAGCGCGCTGGAGACGACGACCGGGATGTCGATCTGCGCGGCAATGTCAAGCAGGGCCGAAACCCCACCCAGTGGAGCGACTTTGAGCACTGCGACATCCGCGGCGCAGGCGCGGACCACGGCCAAGGGATCGTCGGCTTTGCGGATGCTTTCGTCGGCAGCGATCGGCACGTCGACACGCCTGCGCAACTCGGCGAGTTCCGCGACGGTGGCGCAGGGTTGTTCGAGGTACTCCAGCGGGCCGTCGGCGGTCAGGGCCGCCGCCGCCTCGGTGGCCTCCTGCACGCTCCAGCCGCCGTTTGCGTCTACCCGCACGGTGGGGACCAGTTCGCGCACCGCGTTGACCCGGTCGACGTCGTCGGCCAATCTCTGACCGGGCTCGGCGACCTTCACCTTGGCCGTGCGGGCACCTGGAAACCGGGCCAGCACTTCGGCCACCTGGGCGGCGGCGACGGCCGGCACGGTGGCGTTGATGGGAATGCGGTCTCGGCGGACCGGCGGCGGCTCGCGGTAAGCGGCCTCGATCCCCGACGCCAGCCACGCGGCTGCCTCCTGCGCCTGGTACTCCACGAACGGTCCGAATTCTCCCCAGCCTGCCGGGCCTTCGATCAACGCGACTTCACGGGTGATGATGCCGCGGAACCGCACCCGCATCGGCAGCGCTACGACATGCAGGCGGTCCAGCAGGTCCGCACACGTCGGTATCACTGCCGGTAGACCTGGCGGCCCGCCAGGAATGTCGCACGCACGTCCAGATCGGCAATCCGCTCGGGCGGCACAGTCCGCGGATCGGCCGACAGCACCACCAGGTCCGCGTATTTGCCGACTTCCAGTGAGCCGATCACGTCGTCGGCGAACAGCTGCCAAGCAGCGTCGATGGTCTGGGCGCGGATCGCCTGCTCGACCGTCAGCCGCTCCTCCGGCGCCAGCACTCGGCCGCTCGGTGCAGTCCGGGTCACGGCCACGCTGATGTTGCGCAGCGGCTCTTCCGGCGTGACCGGCGGATCGTTGTGCAACGAGATACGCATACCGGTGGCTACCGCGGATCCCGCCGGCATCCAACGAGATCCGCGCTCCGGCCCGAACAGGCCGTCGACGATGATGTCGCCCCAGTAGTGGATCTGGTCGACGAAAATGCTGCAGGTGACCCCGAGCTCGGCGGCTCGCTGAAGTTGCTCGGGGCGGATGGCTCCGACGTGCTCGAGCCTTAGCCGGTGGTCATCGCGCGGGTTGCGGCGTAGCGCCTCTTCATACACGTCAAGGATAGTGTCGACGCCCGCATCGCCCTGCACGTGACAGGCCATCTGCCAGCCCAACGGGAAGTAGGCGGCGACGATCTCGGTCAGCTGTTCGGCGGTGTAGTTGGCGCATCCGCAGGAGCCGGGCGTCACGCCGATGGTGCGGGTCGCTGCAGTGTCCAGGTAGGGGAAAGACAGCGCGATATTGCCGACCCAGGGTGAACCGTCCACCCAGATCTTGATGCCGACCTGGCGCAGCATGTCGTCACCTTGGCCGGGCTCAGCGCTGGTGGACATCTGCGGATTGGAGATTTCGTAGGTGCGCAGCCGCACGGTCAGCTCGCGGCGCAGCTGCTCGACCACTGGCCGAAACGCCGGGTCGAACGCCATCTCCGAGCAGGTGGTCAGCCCGGCGCGGTTGAGCCGGGCACACTCGGCGCGCAGCATCGCCGGGTAATCGCTGGGCTGGATTGCGCTGCGCAAGAGCGGAAACACCGCGCCGATTTCCTCGGCGGTGCCGTCGAGTTCCCCGTTGGCGTCACGGCCGTACCTGGCGCCCTTGGGGTCGGGCGTGTCGCGGCTCAGCCCATTGAGCGCTGCGGCCTGCGAATTGAAATAGGCCTTGTGCCCCGAGTTGTGGATGATCACCAGCGGCCCGTCGGGCGCGACGTCGTCCAGCCAGGTCAGCGTCGGCTCCGGAAGGCCGTCCTGCAGCAGTGGGTCCCAGCCGTTGAGGTAGGCGCCGGCCGGTCCTCGCCCCGTGGCCTCGCGGTGGACCGCTTCGACGACGTCGTCCGCGTAGGCAATGGTGACCGGCCGGATGTCGACGATCCGGTCCGACAGCGCGATCGCCTCCATCAGCGGATGGCCGTGCGCCTCAATAAATCCCGGCATGACGCAGCCGGAGCCGAAGTCGATGGTCCGCGTGTCGGCTCCAATGAACTCGCCGACTTCAGACCGGGTGCCCACGGCGAGAATCCGCCCGTCGGCCACGGCGACCGCTTCGGCGGTAGGCCGCACGTCGTCAACGGTGAGCACGGTCCCGGTAATCACGACATCTGCATCGGCCATTGGTAGTAAGCCTAGTGATCCTTGTCTGAAAGCGGTGAGGCGCGAGGGGGCGGCAGACCCGAATTGCAACACGTTCTAGTCTGACCACATGAGTGATGAGCTGCTGCGCAACCCGACCCACAACGGTCATCTGCTGGTTGGTGCCCTCAAGCGCCACAAGAACAAACCGCTGCTGTTCCTCGGCGACACCACGCTGACCGGTGGTCAGCTCGCCGAGCGGATCAGCCAGTACACGCAAGCATTCGAGGCGCTGGGCGCCGGCGCCGGCGTGGTGGTCGGGCTGCTGTCGCTCAACCGTCCCGAGGTGCTGATGATCCTGGGCGCCGGCCAGACCCAAGGCTATCGACGCACCGCCCTGCATCCACTCGGCTCACTGGACGACCACGCCTACGTGCTCAACGACGCCGGCGTCAGCTCGCTGATCATCGACCCGAACCCGATGTTCGTCGAGCGTGCGCTGGGCCTGCTGGAGCGGGTCGACTCGCTCGAGCAAATCCTGACCATCGGGCCGGTGCCCGAGGCGCTCAAGGATCTACAAGGGCAAGTTGTCGATCTGGCGGCCGAGGCGGCGAAGTACCAGCCGCGGCCGCTGGTCGTCGCGGATCTGACACCGGACCACATCGGCGGCCTCACCTACACCGGTGGCACCACCGGCAAGCCCAAGGGCGTGATCGGCACCGTCGGGAATATCACCACCATGACGTCGATCCAGCTCGCCGAATGGGAATGGCCGGAGAACCCGCGGTTTTTGATGTGCACGCCGCTGTCGCACGCGGGTGCGGCGTTTTTCACGCCCACGGCGATCAAGGGCGGCCAGATGATCGTGCTGGGCAAGTTCGACCCGGCGGAGGTGCTGAAAACAATTGAAGAGCAACGCATTACGGCAACCATGCTGGTGCCGTCGATGCTGTACGCGCTGATGGACCATCCGGATTCGCACACCCGGGACCTGTCGTCGCTGGAGACCATCTACTACGGCGCCTCGGCGATGAACCCGGTGCGACTGGCGGAGGCCATCCGGCGGTTCGGGCCGATCTTCGCCCAGTACTACGGGCAGTCCGAGGCGCCGATGGTGATCACCTACCTGGCCAAGGGCGATCACGATGAGAAGCGGTTGACGTCGTGTGGGCGCCCGACGCTGTTCGCCCGGGTGGCGCTGCTGGGCGACGACGGGAAGCCGGTACCGCAGGGTGAGCCGGGCGAAATCTGTGTCAGCGGCCCGCTATTGGCGGGCGGCTACTGGAATCTGCCGGAGGCGACCGCGGAAACGTTCAAGGACGGCTGGCTGCACACCGGCGACATGGCCCGCGAGGACGAGGATGGCTTCTACTTCATCGTCGACCGGGTCAAGGACATGATCGTCACCGGCGGCTTCAACGTGTTCCCCCGGGAAGTCGAAGATGTGGTGGCCGAGCATGCGGCGATCGCGCAGGTGTGCGTGGTCGGGACGCCGGACGAGAAGTGGGGAGAAGCGGTCACCGCGGTGGTGGTGCTACGCGCCGACGCGGCCCGCGATGACGCCGCGATAGACGCCATGACCGCCGAGATCCAGGCCGCGGTCAAGGACCGCAAGGGCTCGGTGCAGTCGCCCAAGCGGGTGGTGGTCGTCGACGCGCTGCCGCTGACCGGACTGGGCAAACCCGACAAGAAGGCCGTCCGCGCGCAATTCTGGGCAGGCGCCGGCCGCGCCGTCGGCTAAGGCTGGTTGGGCGAGCAGACACAGAATCGCGGTCAAACCCCTTTTTTGGTGCGATTCTGCGTCTGCTCGGCGAAATGGTGAGTGGCCACGCCGGCCACCAGCAGGTCGAGCATGCGACCCGTCTGGTCGGGTGAACCGCTGGCCACGAAGATGCCGAGCAGACTGGACACCACATCGTCGGCCCGCACGTCGCAACGCAGGCTGCCGTCCTCGGCGCCGGCCTGCAACAGCATCTCAACCGCGCCCACGATGCTCGCGCGCGTCTGACTGGGCGCAACCGCCCCCGAGTCAAACATCGCAGCTAACGACTCGGCCATTCCGCGCTTTGCCGCGACGAAACTTGCGTAGCGATCCATCCAGCGTCGCAGGGCAGCTTTGGGCGGGTGTCGCTGCAGCAGCCGCCCTGCCGCGGCAGCCACTTCGGCGAGTTCAGCGCGGTAGACGGCTTCGACGAGCACGTCCCGGCTCGGAAAGTGCCGGTACAGCGTGCCGATGCCGACACCGGCGTCACGGGCGATCGACTCCAGCGACACCGGGCGCCCGTCGGCGGCACCGAAAGCTGCGGCCGCCGCCTCAAGCAACCTCTCACGGTTGCGCCGCGCGTCGGCCCGGATAATGTCGGACAAAGCGGAGGTTCCTCCGTTTCTGTTACGCTGGAACAAGCGGAGGCTCCTCCGCATCTCTCAAGTCTGACACGAGTTTTTTTTGAGGGGAGCACCATGACAGACAAATCACACCCCGGTGGCCTCAGCGGGATCGGACCGATGACGGTTGCCCGCATCGGCTACGGCGCGATGCAGCTCGATGAGGCGCCATCCCCTGCCGACGCGGCAACGGTGCTGCGTCGCGCCGTCGAACTCGGCGTCAACCACATCGACACCGCGTCCTTTTACGCCGGCGGCGAGGTCAACCGCCGGATCCGCCAGGCGCTTGCGCCCTACCGGGAGGACCTGCTCATCGTCAGCAAGGTCGGCGCCGCCCACGACACCTCCGGCCCGATACCCCTGACGGCCGCCCAGCGGCCCGCCGAGCTGCGCGCCGCGGTCGACGACGATCTGCGCCAACTCGGTCTCGACCGCATACCGGTGGTGAACCTGCGGCGCCTCGACCTCGGCCCCGGCCTGCGCGCCGAAGGTGATCAGATCGTCGACCTCGACGACCAGCTGGCCGAGATGATCGCGCTGCGCGAAAAGGGCAAGGTCGGAGCGATCGGTATCAGCAACGTGCCACTCGACGTGCTGCGGCGGGCGCTGCCGGCCGGAATCGTCTGCGTCCAGAACTCGTACAGCCTGCTCGACCGCGCTCAAGAAGAGATGCTCGATTTCTGCGCGGCCGAGGGCATCGCCTGGGTGCCGTTCTTCCCACTCGGGTCAGCGTTTCCCGGCTTCCCCAAAGTCGCCGACAACCCGGTGGTGCGGGAAATCGCCGACGAAGTCGACGCCACAGCGGCTCAAATCGGGCTGGCGTGGCTGTTGGCCCACGCGCCGAACACCTTACTGATTCCGGGCACGAAGTCGATCGCACACCTCGAGGAGAACATCGCCGCCGCCAGCGTCGCCCTGAGCGCAGATGCCATGGCACGCCTGGACGCCGTCAGCACACCGGAGGAAAGCCCGCGGTACCAACACGGCCTCGAACCCTTCCAGGGGGCGAAGACCACCTGACCGTGAGATCACGTTCGCCCACGTTGGTGCGCTGACTACTGTGGCAGGCATGGGCAACGCTGAAGCACTCAAGCCGCCGTGGCGGCTTTCGCGGTGACCACCGCGGATACGATCACCTGCGGCGAACTCACCCTTGCTAGGACGGAGTTCAAGAGCCTTGAGTGACAACCCATTTGATACCGCCGTGTGGCAACTCGTGGACGGATTCGACGATCTGACCGATATCACCTACCACCGCCACGTCGCAGACGCCACGGTGCGGGTGGCTTTCAACCGGCCCGAGGTGCGCAACGCGTTCCGGCCGCACACCGTCGACGAGCTCTACCGGGTGCTCGATCACGCCCGGATGTCGCCGGATGTGGGTGTAGTGCTGCTGACCGGCAACGGCCCCAGCCCGCGCGACGGTGGTTGGGCGTTCTGCTCCGGCGGCGACCAACGTATTCGCGGACGCTCCGGCTACCAATACGCAAGCGGAGACACCGCGGACACGGTTGACGCAGCACGCGCCGGCCGGTTGCACATCCTGGAGGTGCAGCGCCTGATCCGGTTCATGCCCAAGGTGGTCATCTGCCTGGTCAACGGGTGGGCCGCCGGCGGCGGGCACAGTCTGCACGTGGTCTGCGACCTCACCCTGGCCAGCCGCCAGCACGGCCGCTTCAAGCAGACCGACGCCGACGTCGGCAGCTTCGACGGCGGCTACGGCAGCGCGTATTTGGCCCGTCAGGTGGGTCAGAAGTTCGCCCGCGAGATCTTCTTCCTGGGCCGCACGTACACCGCTGAGCAGATGCACGATATGGGCGCGGTCAACGAGGTCGTCGAGCACGCTGAACTGGAGACGGTAGGCGTGCAGTGGGCGGCGGCGATAAACGCCAAATCGCCTCAGGCGCAACGGATGCTGAAGTTCGCGTTCAACTTGCTCGACGACGGTTTGGTGGGCCAGCAGCTGTTCGCGGGTGAGGCCACCCGGCTGGCATATATGACCGACGAGGCCGTCGAGGGGCGCGACGCGTTCCTGGAAAAGCGCGCTCCGGACTGGAGCCGCTATCCGCGGTATTTCTAGAAACCGCCCGGCACGGAGCCCGAGCGTCCGGCCCCTCTACACTCCCCTCGTGTGAGCAAGAGTCCGCTTCGCCGGTTCACCGACCAGCTCGTACTGGCCAGCATGCGCCCGCCCATTTCGCCGCAACTGCTGGTCAACAGGCCTGCGATCAAACCGATTGACCTCGACGGTAAACGGATCCTGCTCACCGGAGCATCGTCGGGCATCGGCGAAGCCGCGGCCGAACAGTTAGCCCGCCACGGCGCCACCGTGGTTGTCGTCGCCCGCCGCCAGGCCCGGCTGGACGCGCTGGCCGACCGGATCACGACAGCGGGCGGCACCGCAATATCGATCCCGTGCGACGTCTCGGACATGGACGCCGTCGACGTACTCGTCGCCGACGTCGAAAAGCGCCTCGGCGGGGTCGACATCCTGATCAACAACGCCGGCCGGTCCATCCGCCGGCCGCTCGCCGAGTCGCTGGAACGCTGGCACGACGTGGAGCGGACCATGGTGCTCAACTACTACGCGCCGCTGCGGCTGATCCGTGGCCTTGCACCCGGGATGCTCGAGCGCGGCGACGGCCACATCATCAACGTCTCGACCTGGGGCGTGCTGTCCGAAGCCGCGCCGCTGTTCTCGGTCTACAACGCATCCAAGGCCGCGCTGTCAGCGGCGAGCCGAATCGCCGAAACCGAGTGGGCAGGTCGGGGCGTGCATTCGACGCTGTTGTACTACCCCCTGGTGGCCACTCCGATGATCGCACCGACCAAGGTGTACAACGGCATGCCCGCGCTGACGTCAGAAGAAGCCGCCGAGTGGATGATCACGGCCGCCAGGACGCGGCCGGTGCGGATCGCGCCGCGGATGGCGATTGCAGCCAGGGCGCTGGACACTATCGGTCCGCGCTGGGTCAACACGCTCATGCAGCGGCAGAATCTTCAGCCCAACGCCCCGGACTAACCAACGGGACATCACGGGAGGGGTCGTGGCCAATCGGCGGCGCTCCGATACAGACGTGATAGACACGAGGCTATGGAGATCCTGGCCAGCCGGATGCTTTTCCGGCCGGCGGACTATCAGCGGTCGGTGCGCTTCTACCGCGACGAAATCGGGCTGGCGATCGCCCGCGATTACGGCGGGGGCACAGTGTTTTACGCCGGCCAATCTTTGGTAGAGCTGGCCGGTTACGGCACCCCCGACCACTCCCGGGGGCCCTTTCCGGGCGCGCTGTGGTTGCAAGTTCGCGACATCGCAGCAACCCAGGCCGAGTTGCAGACCAGGGGGGTTCCGATCACCCGCGAAGCACGTCGCGAACCGTGGGGCCTACGCGAGATGCACGTGACCGACCCGGACGGGATCACTCTGATTTTCGTCGAGGTGCCAAGCGATCACCCGCTGCGCCGCGACACCCGAGACTGACGGGGGAGAACACCCGGTTAACGGAGAGGTAACATCTGACGACGAGTCACGATACACCTGCGTTTATCCCTGTCGTGCATTCGACAACCCGATCCCTCGACGACCAGAATCAGGCGCTGTGGACTTCCAATTATTCCTGCTGATCATCGTCGTGGTAACGGCATTGGGATTTGACTTCACCAACGGCTTCCATGACACCGCCAACGCCATGGCGACCTCCATCGCCAGTGGCGCGCTCAAGCCCAAGCAAGCGGTCGCACTGTCGGCGGTGCTCAACCTGGTGGGAGCGTTCCTGTCCACCGCTGTCGCGGCCACGATCGCCAAAGGTCTGATCGACGGGCACGTCGTGACGCTGGAACTGGTGTTCGCCGGCCTGGTCGGTGGCGTCGTCTGGAACCTGTTGACCTGGCTCCTCGGTATTCCCTCGAGTTCCTCGCACGCTCTGATCGGCGGCATCATGGGCGCCACGATCGCTGCCGTCGGCGGGCACGGCGTGATCTGGAAGGGCATCACCTCCAAGGCGCTCATCCCGGCCGTCGTGTCCGCGGTTCTGGCCATAGCGGTTGGGGCGGTAGCCACCTGGCTGGTCTACCGGATCACCCGCGGCCTTTCGGAGTCGCGCACCGAGGCCGGTTTCCGGCGCGGCCAGATCGGATCGGCGTCGCTGGTCTCCCTGGCACATGGCACCAACGACGCGCAGAAGACGATGGGCATCATCTTCCTGGCACTGATGACCTACGGCTCCGTCAGCAAGACCGCCGCGGCGCCGCCGCTGTGGGTCATCGGGGCTTGTGCCGTGGCGATGGCGTCGGGTACTTACCTGGGCGGCTGGCGGATCATCCGCACCCTGGGTAAGGGCCTGGTGGAGATCAAGTCGCCGCAAGGCATGGCCGCCGAATCGTCCTCGGCCGCAATCATTCTGCTGTCCGCCCATTTCGGCTACGCGCTGTCGACCACGCAGGTCTGCACCGGTTCGGTGATGGGCAGCGGACTGGGCAAGCCCGGCGGCGAGGTGCGCTGGGGCGTGGCCGGCCGGATGGTGGTCGCGTGGCTGGTCACACTTCCGCTGGCCGGGTTGGTCGGCGCAGTCACGTACTGGATCGTGCACCTCATCGGTGGATACCCCGGCGCGATCGTCGGCTTCGGGCTGCTGGTCGCGACCGCTGGCGCCATCTACATCCGGTCGCGCAAGACCAAGGTCGACCACAACAACGTCAACGACGAATGGGAAGGTAGCTTGACCGCCGGACTAGAAGATGCGAACAAGCCGCCCTCCGGTAGCCCTGGCTCCGGCCCCGGCTCCGACGACACCGTGATTGCGGCGGGGAACCCCTCATGAACCACTTCAAGGACTGGTTCAACTACGAGGCCTCCCTGAAGATCCTGGTCTTCGCCATGCTGGCCGGCGCCGCGCTGCCAGCGTTATTCGCACTCGGGATCCGGGCGCAAGCCGTCGGCGCCGGGCACTCCGGCACTGACGGCGCCGATTCACCGAGAAACCCAGCCCTGCTCGGGGTCGCCTATGTGATCTACGCGCTGGTAGTCGCGGTGATCTTGTTCGCACTGCTCTACATCTCCCGCGACTTCATCGCGCACCAAACGGGCTCCCCTTTCCTGGGAGCCAAGCCCAAGTAGCATTGAATCGTCCAGCAGGATTGCCAAACCCTGGCGCTGGGAGTGATAGCACTGTGAGCCGATTCCTGAACTCTGTTATCTCGTGGCTGCGCGCCGGATATCCGGAGGGCGTTCCACCTACCGACACTTTCGCCCTCCTCGCCCTACTGTCCCGCCGATTGACCGACGACGAAATCAAATCCGTGGCCAAAGAGCTGGTCCAGCGCGGCGAGTTCGACAGCGTCGATATCGGTGTGCTGATCACCCAGATCAAAAACGATCTGCCGTCACCGGAAGAGATCGAGCGAGTTCGGGCGCGGTTGGCCGCCAAGGGCTGGCCGCTCGACGATGAGCGCGACGTCGGAGACCCCGCATAGCAGTTCTACGTGCGCTCGGCGTCCCACCGGGCGCCGCCGCATCGTCGTTGTTGCCCGCACTGGAACGGGTGCTGGCTGGTCGTGATTCCGCCATGGTCGCGGTCCCCGACGACTATCACGAATCCGGGCTGCGGGCTTTGCGGGTGGGTGATGAGATCGACGACGACGTGGTCCTGGTGGCGACGACGTCGGGAACAACCGGTGCACCCAAGGGCGCCCTACTGACCGCTGCCGCTCTGACGGCCAGCGCATCAGCCACCCACGACCGTCTGGGCGGACCGGGGAGTTGGCTGTTGGCTTTGCCGCCGTATCACATTGCCGGGGTGCAGGTGCTGGTGCGCAGCGTGCTCGCCGGTACCGTACCCGTCGAGCTGGACGTCTCCGCAGGATTTGATATCGCCCGATTGCCCGGCGCCGTACGGCGATTAGGCTCCGGTCGGCGGTATGCGTCGCTGGTCGCCGCGCAGCTGGCCAAGGCGCTCGGTGACCCGGCTGCCGCGGCCGCGCTCGCCGAGTTGGACGCCGTGCTGATCGGCGGCGGACCCGCTCCGCAGCCGATCCTGGACGGCGCGGCAACGGCCGGCATCACGGTAGTGCGCACCTACGGGATGACCGAGACCGCCGGAGGCTGCGTTTACGACGGTGTGCCGCTGGACGGTGTTCGGCTGCGCCTGCTGGTCGACGGCCGCGTTGTGGTCGGTGGCGCGACGCTGGCCAAGGGCTACCGCAACCGGGTCGATCCCGACCCGTTCGCCGAACCGGGCTGGTTCCGCACCGACGACCTTGGCGCCGTAGATGACGCGGGCATGCTGACCGTGCTGGGTCGCGCCGACGACGCGATCAGCAGCGGTGGGCTAACAGTGCTGCCGCAGCCCGTCGAGGCCGCGCTGCGCACCCACCCCGCCGTGCGCGACGCTGCCGTTTTCGGACTACCCGATGGCCGGCTGGGTCAGCGGGTGGTCGCCGCGGTTGTGGTGAACGACGGTTGCGTGCCGCCGACGCTGGACACCCTGCGAGTGCATGTGGCCCGCATCCTGGATGCCACCGCCGCACCCCGCGAACTTCACATTCTTGACGCGTTGCCGCGACGCGGCATCGGCAAGGTCGATCGGACGGAGTTGGTGCGCCGCTTCGCCGGCCCGGGCGGTGAACCCTAGGGACTTCGATCAGAACCCGTGATGGCCGCCGCCGCCTCCACCCGCACCGCCGCCTCCACCTCCGCCTGAGCCTGAACCGCCGCCCCCGCCGCCGCCGCCACCGCGCGGCTCCTGGGGAGTCGCCGGCTTCGGGGTCACCGGCTGCTGCGATTGGGTGTGCGTCGGCACAGGTGCCTGGGTCGTGGGCTCGGGTGCCTGGGTCGTCGGCTTCGTGCTTGGCGCAACCGACGGTTGAGTTGAGGTGGCTGGTGGCTTCGCGCTTGTCGGCGGCTGCGTGGTCGCCGTGGTCGGGGGCGTGTAGGTGGTCGTCGGCGGCTCATAGGTGGTCGTCGGCGGCTCGTGAGTGGTCGTCGGCGGCTCGTAGCTGGTCGTCGGTGGCTCGTGAGTGGTCGTCGGCGGTTCGTAGGTGGTCGTCGGCGGCGTGTATGGAGGCGTCGGTGGCCGATATGGCGGATACGGAGGTCGATATGGAGGTGGATACGGCGGCTGATTCGGCTGCCAGCCCGGATACGGGGGAATGATGATCGGGACCGGAATTGGCATATTCGGGTTGGGCATAAGCCCGGGGATGCCCGGGGCCGGCGCGACGGGAACAGGGGCAGGAGCGGGGGCAACCGGCGCCGGCCCACCCCCGCCGAGCGACGGTCCCTGCTGGGGAATGTAGCCGTTGGAGTCCGGAATGGTGCCGCCTTGGTATCCAGCGTTCGGCTGGTCAGGCGGGGGCGCTGGTACCGGCGCCTGTTGCTGCGTCGGCAGCAACGGCATGAACTTTCCCGGGGCCGCGTTCTGGTGTCCGACCACGGGCTCCTGAGCCGCGGCCGGCCGAACGGCGACCACCACCGCAACAGCCAGCGATGCAAACCCGATCACTGCGAAAGCGATGACGGCATTGCTGATGAGCAGCGACCGGGTGCTGAGCCGCACCGGGCCGGTGTGGGCGTCGGCATCGACGAAGTCGTCGTAGTCGTCGTCATATTCGTCGTCCATGTCGACGGGAAGCAGTTCGTCGTCACCGGCCATCGAGTACGCCAGCTGGTCGTCCGCATTCGGGTCGGCGAACGCAGCGGTGGGCACGATCGTCGTCTCGTCTCCGGTGGGCCTGGCCGCTGGGGCCATCGCGGTCGCACCTCCAGCCGAAAACGCCGACTGGGCCATCGTCGCATCAGGCGCACTCGCCAGCGCCGCTACTGCCAGCGCGGCACCGCGGGCGAGGGCGAAGGTGGGATCGTCGGCGATCTCCACCCGCACGGTCGACGCGTCGCGAAGCTGGTGGGCGACTCGGGCGAGGTCGGTGGATGCGCCCACCAGGTAGAGATCTCGCGGAGCGTCGGGCCGGTCACCAAGCCTCGCCATCAACGTGTCGAACGTCGCGGTGGCTTCCGCACCCGCAACCGGGCCGGCGGCCAGCAGGGTCGGCGACGAGTGCTCGTCAACCGCGGCCGCACCGATCATCGAAAGTGTTGCCGTCTCATCGTCGACCACCAGCACGGCGCCGGGCCGTCCCGCCGCGCGCATCAGGGCACTCGCCGCCTGCGACTCCGACAGCACCGCGACATCGTGGACGCCGGAATCTTCCAGCGCCCGCCGCAGCCGGTCGGCTTTCGGGTGGTCCGTCCAGCAGAGCCGGGTGGCGACCAGGCGGTGGCTCTCGTCGGCCAGCAGCCGATTCGTGCCGACGACGGTCTCGGTCAACGTCTCGATCGGGCGATCAGCCAGATCGATGACCGATTGGTCGATCACGTCACGGCCCGCTGCGCCCGACCCGATGAGCGCCAATCGCGCAACGGGGCCGGTGACCGCAACACCAAGAACGACGTCCATCGCGGCTCTCCTTCAGCTGGCCACCCCGCGCCAGCAATCTCGCGGCATCATTACACTGCGATACCGTCGGCAGTATCAATCATTTCGGCGACCACGTTCTCCCACCAGCAAAGCGTAACCAGGTTCCTCAGCGGCGGGCCGGTCGCCGCGGGACCACCGCCGCACAGTGTGCACGCCCTTAGCCCAGTGCCGCATCGTCCGAACGGAGACTATGTTCGCAATCGAGCGACAGAGTCGGTCTGGCAAGGTGTTCCCACGCCGCCCGACCGAGCCTGTGCCGATAGTAACCGTCCTTGATCCTCAGGGAGCATCGTGAGGCAGAGCAGCGACGACACGCCCACCGGCCCCATCGGCAGGCAGGCGCAGCAAGCACGGCCCCAACCGGCGCACGCAAGCCGGCGACCGGCCGCGCCGGGGGGCGGCGCGGGCGGGGACCCCACACGGCGGTGGAACACCTTCGGCAATCTGAGCACCGCAGTTCTGCTCATCGGTGCGGTGCTGTTGCCCTGGAACCTGTATTTCGGGATCGGGATCCCCGACAGCAAGACGGCCTTGTTCGGGGTGCTCGGCGCGGTGACCCTGCTTTCCCTGGTTTCCATGGCGGTGCGGGGCTGGCTTCGTATCGCGCTCAATGTCCCTTATCTGCTGTTGGTACTCGGCTTCGTCGTATTCGACGTGTTCGAGACGATCCGATCCGGTGGCACCGTGCAGGTGCCCGGCGGCGTGGGGCCGGGCGCCTGGCTGGGGATCTGCGGCGCACTGTTGGCCGCGCAACCAGCGATCACCGGAGCAGCCGAGGATGACACCTTCGGCCGGTGGAGCAGGTCGGCCAAGCTGCTCGGATACGCGTCAATCGTCGTGGCCGCACTGAATTTCGCCTTCAACCTCTTCTGGCGCGTGCGCTACGCGCTGCAGAGCAGCAGCGGTGCGTCCGAGTTAGGCAAGCAGAACATTGCCGTCATCGCGACGGCGGTGGTCTATGGCCTGGTGGCGTTGGCCGCCGTGCTGGTCGCGTCCGGGTGGGTGGTTCGCGCCACCAACGCATCCCGACTCGCGACCATCGCACTGGGGGCCTCGACACTCATCGCGGGGATTCTCGTGTGGAGCCTTCCCATCGGCCGTGACATCGACGCGTTCCACGGCATCGCGCAGAACACGTCGACGGCCGGGGTCGGGTACGAGGGCTATTTGGCGTGGGCCGCGGCTGCGGCGATCTTCGGGCCACGGACCCTGTTCGGCTATCGGCACACGCCGTCCACCGATGAACGCCCCTGGCGCACAGCCGCCCGAAATGGGCTGCTGCTGATCGCCGTATGGTGCGTCGGATCGGTGTTGATGAGAGCCACCGACCTCGCCGTCGCCGTGAGCCTGAACTACCCCTTCTCCCGCTACGACACGATGACGCTGGCCGGATTCGATCTGGCCACCGCGGTCCTCGCGGTCTGGCTCCGGATGAACCTGGCCGACGCCTCCGTCTCGGCGAGACTGATCTCGTCGCTGTCCGGTCTTGTCGTGACGCTCAGCATCGCTCGCGTGGTGGTGGGCGTCGTGCTGGCTCCGCGATTCCAAGAACCCCCGGACGGCGGAGGGTGGAACAACCCGGTTTACGGAAACGATCTCGCCCAGCAGATCACCAGCACCTTCGATGTTGTGCTGTGTGGGCTGGCCCTCGGCATCCTCGTCGCCGCCATCATCACGGGCCATCTCGCCGGGCGACGTCTCCGCCGGCAGCAGCGCCGTGCTGCGCGAGCCCGCGATGCCAAGCCTCGCGTCCCGACAGGCGCAGCCGCGGCGACGACCCGCATCAGGGTCAACCCCACTCCCCCGCCGTCGGCTGCGGCGACCACCCGTATCCCAACAGGCGCGACAGGCACATTCAGGGAGTCGCCGACCACCGTGATACCGCCGTCGGCCCGGGCGCCGCGCATCTTCCGCGGCGACGACGCGGCCACGCGGCAGATACCCATCGCGAATCCCAAAATCTACCGGCCTCCGCAGGACTCGCCATAAACCCGGCTACCGGAAACCCCGCACCTACGGCAACTGGATCGGCAACGTGACGCCGGTGTGCGGCAGGCAGTGCGTACACGTGCGGTCGACGGCGACCCGATCGATCGCGTCGCGCACCAGCTTCTTGAACAGCTCCATGTTCTTTTCGAATTGGGCGAACACGTCAACAGCCTTCACGCCCTCGCCGGCCGTGACGCCGGCGTCCAGATCGGTTACCAAAGCGATCGCTGCATAACATATTTCGAGTTCTCGTGCGAGCACCGCCTCTGGATAGCCGGTCATGTTGACCAGACTGAACCCGGCCGAGGCGAACCACCGACTTTCGGCCCGGGTGGAGAACCGTGGCCCTTGGATCACCACCATGGTGCCGCCGTCGATCACGCCGGGTAGGCCGCTGGCCGCGGCCCGCAGGGTCGGGCAATACGGATCGGCGAAGTCGACGTGGACGGCGCCTGAGTCGAAATAGGTGTCCGCGCGTCCGTTGGTGCGGTCGACCAGCTGGTCGGGCACCACGACGACACCTGGACCCAGTTCGGGGTTGAGGCTGCCGACCGCGCACGGTGCGAAAACTCGCCGCACGCCGACCTTGCGCAGCGCCCACATGTTGGCCCGGTACGGCACGGTGTGTGCCGAATATTCGTGTCTGGCGCCGTGGCGGGGCAGGAAGGCGACGTCGTGCCGACCGATGCTGCCTACCGTGATGGGAGCGCTGGGCTGGCCGTAGGGGGTGTCGATGTTGACCTCGCGAACATCCGACCCGAAGAAGGTGTAGAACCCGCTGCCACCGATCACTCCAAGCATCCGCTCATTGTCGTGCATGCACCCCGATTGATCGCGTGTGCGCGACAACGGCAGGATGGCCCTGATGGCCACCTTCGCGCAGTGGATCTCCGGTGCGCGGCCGCGCACGCTGCCAAACGCGGTGGCGCCGGTCGTCGCGGGCACCGGCGCTGCCGCATGGTTGCACTCCGCCGTGTGGTGGAAGGCGCTGCTCGCGTTGGCTGTCGCGCTCGCACTGATCATCGGCGTCAACTACGCCAATGACTACTCCGACGGCATCCGTGGCACCGACGACGCCCGGGCCGGCCCGCTTCGGTTGGTCGGTTCGCGACTGGCGACCCCGCGATCGGTGCTGACCGCCGCGCTGGTGGGGCTGGCGGTCGGCGCGGTGGCCGGGTTGACGCTGGCGTTGCTCACCGCGCCGTGGCTCATCGTGGTCGGCGCTGCCTGCCTTGCCGGTGCCTGGCTGTACACCGGCGGGTCGAGGCCTTACGGCTATGCGGGTTTTGGCGAACTCGCGGTGTTCGTCTTCTTCGGCCTGGTCGCCGTCCTCGGCACCGAGTACACGCAGGCGTTACGGGTGGACTGGGTGGGGCTGGTGCTGGCGGTGTCAACAGGGGCGCTTTCGTCGTCGGTACTGGTGGCCAACAACCTGCGCGATATCCCTACCGACGCGCAATCCGGCAAGATCACGCTGGCGGTGCGCCTGGGCGACGCGCGTACCCGGATCCTGTACCAGGCACTGCTGACGACCGCCGCGGCACTGACACTGGTGCTGATGGCGGCAACACCGTGGTGCGCCGTGGGTTTGGTAGCCACGCCGCTGGCCCTGCGCGCCGTGGCGCCGGTGCGATCCGGCCGACTCGGGCCCGACCTGATTCCGGTGCTGCGTGACACCGGGCTGGCGATGGTGGTCTGGGCCGTCGCGGTGACACTGGCGTTGACGCTGGCAGCTAGCTAGCGGTTAATCCGCGTCAGGCCGCTCTTCGGTTGGGGACTCACCGCGCAACCGGGCCTGCAGATTTTCGCGTTCCCGGCGCCGGCGCTCGCCGGCGATCGCCAGCCCGGCGGTCGCGCGCCGGCGCAACGGCGTGAACAGCCAGATACCCAGCGGCATCCCGATGATCAATGCGAACAAAACGCCGACAACGATGGGGAACTGGGTGACCCCGAGCAATCGCGCCACCCCGTAGATCGCTGCGGTGAGCACGGTCACCAGCAGCAACCGGGCCGCCGCGTAAAGCAAAACGTCGACGAATATCCGGTCCCGGCGATCCCCGGTGCTGTTGTCGGTATGCCCCTCTGAATGCCCTTCTGACACAGGTTGAGCCTACGGCGCGGGTATATTCGCCCGAAGGAGGTGTTGAGTGCTCTACCTGCTGCTCATCCTGGTTTTGGGGACGCTGATCTATGTTGGCTGGCGTGCGGCGCGGTCACAAACCAGCCGCGCGGAGACTCGGGTCGTCGGGCCCGACGACGATCCAGACTTCCTGCGGCGGTTAGGACACGGGGACAACCCCCACTAGGCAAACCCCGCTAGGCGAAGTCGGGCCGCTGGTCGCGGGGGAATCCATCGGCAACAACGGCTGCCAGCTCGGTCAGCGCGTCGCGAGTCGGCCGCCGCAATTGATCCAGGCTGATCTCGGCACCGTCCTCGAGATGGGGGTCGTAAGGCACCAGCCGCACCGCGCGGCAACGCCGGGAGAAGTGATCGACCACCTTGTTCATGTCGACCTTGCCTGTTCGTGGGCGCACCGCGTTGACGACCGCGATCGAATTGCGCACCAGGTCTTCGTGGCCGTGCGCGTCCAGCCAATCCAGCGTCGCCGAAGCACTGCGCGCTCCATCGATGGACCCCGAGCTGACCACGAGCAGCACGTCGGCCTTGTCCAGCACCGACGACATCGCCGAGTGCAGCAATCCGGTGCCGCAGTCAGTGAGCACCAGGCCGTAGAAGCGCTCCAGGACGTCCAGGGTGCGGGAATAGTCGTCGGCACTGAATGCATCCGACACCGCCGGATCGCTTTCCGAGGCCAGCACTTCCATTCCGGTTGGGCCCTGCGAGGTGTAGCGGCGGACGTCGCTGTAGCGCTCGATGGTTCCGGCGTCATTCAGCAGCTGCCGCACACTGGATACCGTCTCCAACGCGACCTTCTGACTCAGGGTGCCGCGGTCGGGGCTGGCATCCACAGCCAGCACCCGATCGCCGCGGAGGGCGGCGAAGATGGATCCCAAGGTCGCCGTGATCGTGGTTTTGCCGACGCCGCCCTTCAGTGACAGCGTCGCGATCCGGTAGCAACCGCGTAGCGGCTGATTCACCTGGGCCACCAGGTTGTTGTAACGCGCGGCGCGGGGGCTCTCCCCCAGATTGATCAGCCGACCGGACAGCACGTAAAGCAACCGGCGCCAGCCCTCCGATGGCGGCGGCTTGACCGGTCGCAACAGCATGCTGGTGGACAGCTCTGGGTACGGGGTGTGTGGCACGCGCTCGGGGTGGTACGGCGGCGCGTCCGGGCGCGCGTAATAGCCGCCGAAAGCCGTCGGGTCGACCTGCGGGATGCCGGTAACCGGGGTGGGATCCCAGGGCGGCATCGCGGCAGACGGTGCGGCGCCTCTCGGAGGCGCCGCCGCCGGCCTGTCAGGTGGGGGGACCCGCCGCTCTGTACGGAATCCGGCGAAGGCTCGGGTGCTTGTGTCTCCGCCGGAATCTGCAGGAGGTTCGCCGGAGTGTTGGTGGGGCGCCTGGATCGGCAACTCGGTGGTCGGATGATTGGGCGACCCCACGCCCGTCGTTGGATGGTCGGACATGTGCAGTTCCCCCTTGTTTGAAGATGGTTGGCTAGCTGTTAGCCCACGCCCGCATAGGAATGCAAACCCACAGTCACCAGATTAACGAAGAACAGATTGAAGACCATGGCCACGAATCCCATGACGTTGATCCACGCCGCCTTCCTGTCCCGCCATCCCGCGGTCGATCGGGCGTGCAGATACGTCGCGTACACAACCCACGCGACGAACGACACCGTTTCCTTGGGGTCCCAGCCCCAGTACCTGCCCCAGGCCTCCTCGGCCCAGATGGCACCGAAAATCACCCCGAAACCGAACGTCGGAAACGCAAAGATCGTGGTTCGGTAGGCGATGCGGTCCAGGGTCTGCGCATCGGGGAATCGCTGGACCACGCGTGCCAATGCGCCTGGTGTGTCGGGGTCCCCCAGCCGCGACGTGCGCAGCAAGAACAGGATGCTGGCGATACCGGCTACCAGGAACACCCCGGAGCCGAGGCTGACCACCGATACGTGAATCGGCAGCCAGTAGGACTGCAGCGCAGGCATCACCGGTGCCGCATTGGCGTAGAGCCAGCGCCCGGAAACCGTGAGCAGGATCAGCACCGGCATCAGCAGGAAAACCCACAGCGCGCGATACTGCGGTCGGCGCAACACGATCGCGCCGGCGACCAGCCCGGCAAAGCAGGTCAGGTTGATGAACTCGTACATGTTGCCCCAGGGCACCCGCATGGTGGCCAGGCCGCGCAGCACGATGCACGCCAGCAATAGCCCGATGCCGAGGTAGACCACCGCGAGTCCGGCCCGCCCGACACGTTCGTCGAATGGCCGCTGCCCAACATCCTCGACGATCCCCGGCATCTCGCTGTCGGCGGCAACCGAACCGGCCAGCACTCGCGCGCGGTGGTCTGCGCGGCGGCCTCCGACGTAAGCCAGCTCGAAGGCCAGCAGCAGTAGCGCGACGACCAGGGACACTAGCGCCGAGGTGAACGCCCAGTCGGAGCACCTCGCCAGGCCGATATTGACGTGCAGGGTGTTCATTTGACGTCCACCTGAGAACTCCTTCTGGACGCTGGGGCTTGAGCAGGGTTGGAGGCCGAGTCGGGCGCGCCCGACTCGCCGAGTCCGTCCAGCAACCGCTTGGTCAGCCTTTCGAACTCGTCGCCCCACCCGGAATTGTCGGTGCGCGCCAGGCCGCCCAGCTCGACGATCACGGTACCCGGCGCTCCTTGCGCCGGCATGAGACGAACCCATACCCGGCGGCGGCGCACCAGCAGCGACACCAGCAGCCCGGCCATCATCATGATGGCGAAGACGAGCACCCAGGTCTGGCCGGGGTCGTGGGAAACCTGCAGGTTGACAAATGGAACGGCCCCGTCGAAGCGGACGACGGTATCGGCGGCCGGGCCCTGGTCGAGCCGAACTTCTTGGCCGGCGCGCAGGTTGACGCGCTTTTCCTTGGTCAGCCGGCCCTGCTCGATCAGCCGGGGATCCAGGGTGAACAGCGACTGAGGCCGCCCGCTGTCCAGGCCGGTGTCGCCGCGGTAGATGTCGATGGCCACTGCGGGGGCGTCCAGGGCCGGGAAACGCGACGACAACAGGGTGCCGTCCAGCTGCGCTGTCGGGGCCAGCAGGCCCTGGATCGCGATCTCGTGTTTGCGACGCTCGGCGGGGTTGGGATAGCTGCCGGCGGGCGGGTCAATGCGCGCCACACCCGACGACAGCAGCGTCTGCGGGTTGTCCGGTCGCCACTGTACGGTCGACGTGCGCGCCTGCCCGTCCGGGAAGGTCACGGTGAAGGTGGGCGCGTAGCCATGGCCCTGCAGGTACACGCGATCACCGCCGACCCGCAGCGGGTGGTTGACCTCCAGCCGATAGGGCCGCCAATTGTTGGCCGTCAGATCGCGCCCGTCCTGATAGTCCTGATAGTCGATGTCGGCGGCGAACGAGGTGGCCTGACCCGACGACAGGTAATGCGCCGCAAAGTCGTTGACCCGTATGCAAATCGGGTGCAACGAGGTGCCGTCGACGGTGTTGCCGGCGCGGAATGAATCGAACGCAGCCGGAGAAGCCGAGCAGAAGCCGGGGCCGCCGTCGGCGATGACGATCACATTGCCCTCGTAGCCGAAAAGCTTGCCGACGGCCACCGCGACGAGCAGACCCAGCAGCGAGAAATGGAAGACCAGGTTGCCGAATTCGCGCAGGTAGCCCTTCTCTGCGGACACTTCGACGGCTTCGGTGCCGTCTTGGTTGCGGACGGTGGTGCGCCAGCCACGCAGCCGACCGGTAATCGCGGCCGCCAGGGTGTCCAAGTTTTGGGGGTCGTCGGCTGGACCGGTGAGCACTTCGGAGCTGGCATGCTTGGGCAGCCGGGCCAGGTTGCGCGGGGCAGCCACCGGCATGGCGCGCAGCGTGCGGGCGTGCTCGATCATCCGTGGGGTGAGGCAGCCGACGAGAGAGACGAACAACAGCACGTAGATGGCGGTGAACCAGAAGCTGGAGAACACATCGAAGGCTTGCAGCCGGTTCAGCCACGGACCGATCAACTTATGGGAGGCCAGGTAGTCGTCGACCTTGGCAGCGTTGAGGCTGCGCTGGGGCAGCAGTGCGCCGGGAATTGCTCCAAGCGCGAGCAAAAACAACAGCACCAGCGCGGTGCCCATCGACGTCAGCGCGCGCCAGGTGTTTCGCACGCGAGCCACGACCAGCGCGAGCAGACGCAGAATCGCACCAGAACGGACGGTTTTGCGCGATTCTGCGTCTGCTCGCGAGTCAACTGGCGCGCTCAAATCGGCAACCTCACGTCGTTGACAAACGCGTCCCGCAGCCACGAGACGAAGTCGTTCCACATCCCGCTGACCAGTGCCGCGCCGACCACGATCAACAGCGCACCACCGAAGATCTGGATGCCCCTGCTGTGCCGCCGCAGCCAGCCCAGGCCCGCAACCGCCCGAGCCGAGCCGAAGGCCAGCAGCACGAATGGGATGCCCAGCCCCAGGCAGTAAGCGATCACCAGCACGATTCCGCGCGCCACGTTGGTGCCCTGGGTGGACGAGGCGACAGCGATCACTCCGGTCAGGGTCGGCCCCAGGCATGGCGTCCAGCCGAGCGCGAACACCGCGCCGAGCACCGGCGCCCCGGCGACCGTCGTCAGCTGCCGCGGGCTGAATCGGGCCTGCTGCTGCAGCGCCGGGACGAGGCCCACAAAGACCAGCCCCATGATGATGGTGAGCACACCCCCGACCCGCTGCAGCACCAGCTGGTTAGTGATCAGAGTGCTGGTCATACCGAGGACCGCGACAGTGCCCAGCACAAACACCGTGGTAAACCCGGCCACGAACAATGCCGCGGATCCCGCGACCCGCCAGCGGGTGGCAGCCGGGGCTTTGACTCCGCCCTTCCCGGTCCCGACCTCGGCGAGCTCGTCGCCGCCATCGACACCGACAACAGCCGCCAGATACGACAGGTAGCCCGGCACCAGCGGCACCACGCACGGGGACGCGAACGACACCAGCCCCGCCAGCAAGCACACCCCCAGCGCCACCGACAGCGGTCCCGCGGCCGCGATCTCGGTGAAGCCGTTCATTGCTGTCCTGGCGAGCCCTGGCTCGCCCCAACAGGACGAGCTTCGTGCGCCACCCGCTGCACGACGGGCAGCAGATCCTCAGCAAGCAGTTCACGCAATAACACCGCCGCGACCCGGTGCTGGCGGTCCAGTACCAGCGTCGACGGAATGACCGTGGTGGGGTACTTGCCACCGAAAGCGATCATGGTGCGCATCGGCGGGTCGTAGATCGACGGGAACGTCACATGCCGGTCGTTGACAAAATCTTGGGCTGCCTGCCGACCGTTGTCGCGGACATCGATGCCGAGGAAGGACACTCCTGAGGTCCGGGTGGCGTCATAGACCTGCTGCAGTTGGGTGACCTCAGCCCGGCACGGCCCGCACCATTGTCCCCACACGTTGACGACGACGACCTGACCGGGGAAGTCGTCCAGTGAAAGCGTGCGCGTGGGATCGGCCAGGTCGGGCCCGAAAAGCGGCCCCGGGCGGCCGCGGCTCGCGGGCGGGTCGTAGAAGATGTCGGTCTTTCCGCCGGGCGAGACGAATTCGAAAGTGCCGCCTTGCGCTACCGCATCGCGACCAGAGCACCCTGAAAGCAGCCCGGGGAGCAGCGCCGCCAGCACTGCCCCGGCGATCGCCAGCCGCCGCACGATCAACAGCCCGCCGGTTGGGAATACTCCACGTCGACCAAGCGGTCACCGTCGTAGACCAGGGTGGTCAACGAGGCGAGGTCGCACTCTCGTCGCCGCGGGTCGTGCCAGAGCTTCTTGCCGGTCAGGTATTGCCGCAGCGTCCAGACCGGCAGTTGGTGGCTGACGCACACCACCTCGTGGCCGGCGCCACGGGCTCGGGCCTTGGCCGCCGCGGTCGACATTCGGTCTGCGATCTGAACGTAGGGCTCACCCCAGGACGGCCGGAACGGATTGCGCAACTGCCACCAGAATCGCGGGTCCCGCCAGGCACCGTCGCCCGGGCCGACCCGGCGGCCCTCGAAGAAATTGGCCGATTCGATCAGGTCGGGGTCGGTGTCGACCGGCAGGTTGTGCCTGGCGGCGATGGGCGCGGCCGTTTCCTGAGCCCGCTGCAGGGGGGAGGCGATGACCGCGACGATGTCGCGCTCGGCCAGCGCGTCGGCGACGGCCCCGGCTTGGGCCTTGCCCCTTTCGGAGAGGTGGAATCCGGGCAGTCGGCCATAGAGGATGGCGTCAGGGTTGTACACCTCGCCGTGCCGCATGACGTGAACCCGTGTTTGCTCGGCCATCAGGACTCCAGGTCCCGCGCCGCGGCGCGGGCCGCAGCCGGCAGGGCATCGGAGATCCGGTCAAACGCGGCGTCATCGAGGGCGGCGGAGACGAACCACGCCTCGAAGGCACTGCACGGTGGATAGATGCCCGCGTCCAGCAGGGCGTGAAAGAACGCCGGGTAGCGCCAGGTCTGGCTGTTGTGCGCCGACGCGAAGTCGGTCACCGGCGCTTCGCTGAAGAACACGCTGAGCATATTGCCTGCCCGCGGAATCTGGTGCGGCACACCGGCATCTGTCAGCGCCCTGGATAACAGCCCAGCCAGGCGGTCAGCGTTGCTGTTCAGTGCCGCGTAGACCGCCTGGTCGGCGGTCTGCAGCGTGGCCAGCCCGGCGGCCACCGCCACCGGATTACCGGACAAGGTCCCGGCCTGATACACCGGCCCCAGCGGCGCCAGCCGCTCCATCACTTCGGCTCGGCCGCCGAACGCGGCCGCCGGCAGTCCGCCACTCATCACTTTGCCGAATGTGAACAGGTCAGCATCGACCGGATCGATTCCATACCAACCACTTCGGCTGACCCGGAAGCCCGTCATCACCTCGTCGAGGATCAGCAGCGCGCCGTGTTCGGCGGTGATCGCGCGCAGCGCCGCGTTGTAGCCGGGCGCGGGCGGCACGACTCCCATGTTGCCGGGGCTCGCTTCGGTGATCACCCCGGCGATCTGGTCGCCGAACTGCACGAACGTCTGCCGCACGGCATCGATGTCGTTGTAGGGCAACACGATTGTGTCGGCGGCCGCGGCGCCGGTGACTCCAGGCGAGGATGGCAGGCCCAGCGTCGCCACGCCCGAACCCGCGTCGGCCAGCAGCGCGTCGACATGCCCGTGGTAGCAGCCGGAGAATTTGACGATCTTGGCCCGGCCGGTGAACCCGCGGGCCAGCCGAACCGCGCTCATGGTGGCCTCAGTGCCGGAGTTCACCAGCCGGATGCGTTCGACCGGTGTCATTCGCCCGATGATCTCGGCGGCCAGCTGCGACTCGCCCGGCGTCGGCGCTCCGAACGACAAGCCATTGGCGGCGGCCTTGGTGACGGCCTCGACGACGGCGGGGTGGGCGTGGCCGAGGATCATGGGACCCCACGAGCAGACCAGATCGACGTAGCGGTTGCCGTCGACATCGGTGAGCCAGCAGCCATGCGCCTTGGCGATGAAGCGCGGCGTGCCGCCCACCGCGGTGAAGGCCCGTACCGGGGAGTTCACCCCGCCGGGGATGACTGCGCAGGCCTCCTCGAACAGCTGGGCCGAGGTGCGCACGGCTGGGCCCGCCTGGGGGGTGGCCTGGTCAGTGCTGCCCATGACGACCAGTGTTCCAGCCGCCGCCGGACGTTCAACTACAGGGTGTAAGAGTTGTACGGGTTGAAGTGGGCCGCCACCGACGAGTTGGATAGTGGTATGCAACTACCGCAACGGCTGGCCCGGTTCAATCGGCACGTCACCAACCCCATTCAGCGGATGTGGGCCGGCTGGGCCCCGTCGTTCGCCATCATCGAGCATGTCGGACGGCGCTCCGGAAAGCCTTACCGCACGCCGGTGAACGCGTTGACCGCCACCATCGATGGCAAACCCGGCGTGGCGATCCTGCTGACCTACGGCCCGGACCGCGACTGGTTGAAGAACATCACCGCCGCCGGAGCCGGGCGGATACGCCGCAACGGCAAATCGTTCGGCATCACCGACCCGCAAGTCGTGACCAAGGCCGAGGCAGCGTCGCATGTCGTCCGCGGGCGGCGGGTCTTCGCACGTCTGCCGTTCGAGCAGGCGGTTCTATTCACTCTCACGCCCTGAGGTCGGACGGCAGTGGAGCGCAAGCGAATGCGGCTAAAGCGGGGCAATCCGCTTATTGCCTCGCGGGGTTTGGGCGCTGAACACCGATTCGGTACCGGGCGCGCGCGAGTACGTACAGCGCAATCACCACGACCCAGGACAACAGGCTGGCCCAGAGCTGACCGCGCGCCGCGCGGTCAAATGCCATCTGCACCAGCACAGCGGTGATTCCGACCAGAGTGAGGACCGACAGCACCGGGAAAAACCACATCTTCACCCGCAGCTTTTCCGGAGGTGTCCGGCGGCGCAGGATTATCTGCGACAGCGCGATCAGCCAGTAGACGAACAAGATGATGGCGCCAGACGAGTTGAGCAGGAAAAGGAACACGGTGCCGGGCGCGACCCAGGCCATGATGACGCACAGGAATCCGACCGTCGACGAGAACAAGATGGCTATATAGGGAACTCCACGCCCACTGAGCTTGACCAGCTGGGGCGGCGCTTCCTGGCGGGCAGCCAGCACGAAAAGCATGCGCGACGAGGTGTATAGGCCCGAGTTCAGACAGGACAGCACCGCGGTGAGCACCACTGCGTTCATGACCTGATCCGCCCAGGGCAGACCCATGTGCTTGAGTGCGGCGACGTAGGGCGATGCGCCCGGCTCCACGGAGTTCCACGGCGCGATGACGACCAGCAGAAAGACCGAGCCGACAAAGAAGATCGCGATGCGCGCGACCACCGATCTCGTTGCTCGCTGGACGGCGAGTTCTGGGTCACGGCTTTCGGCTGCCGCGATAGTGACGACCTCCGCGCCGACCATGGAAAAGATCACCACCACAATTGTCGCGAAAACAGCCCCAATGCCTTTCGGAAAAAATCCGCCTTGCGAGGTGAGGTTGGAAAAATCGCCGTGATGGCCCGGCAGGAACCCGAGGGCAAAGACCATGCCGACGACGAGAAAGACCACGATCGTCGCGACTTTGATTCCGGCGAACCAGAATTCGAACTCGCCGAAGGAAGACACAGAGAACAAGTTGGTCGCAGTCATCAGCAGCATCAGACACAGCGACGTCAGCCAGAGCGGTGCTGGGAGCCAGTAATTGAGGACCTTCCCGCCGGCGACCGCCTCGAAGCCGACCACGATCACCCAGAAGTACCAATACAGCCAGCCGACCGAAAACCCCGCCCAGCCGCCCAGGGCTTTTGCCGCGTAATCGGCGAACGATCCGGTCGACGGGTTCGCGGCGGCCATTTCGCCGAGCATTCGCATCACCAGAATGATCAGCAGACCGCAGATCATGTAGGTCAGGAACGCGGCGGGCCCGGTGTCTCGGATCACCACCCCGGACCCGACGAACAATCCGGCGCCGATGACACCGCCCATAGCGATCATGCTGAGCTGCCGCTGCGAAAGTCCTTGGCGTAGCTGGGAACTAGAGCTGGGAGCAGTTCGCTCGAGCTCACTTCCGCCGTTGGGCCCGGGCCTGGAATTCGCCCCGCGTTGCGCGCGCCGCATTACCGGACGCTAGCGGGCTCCTCGAGTTGCTTCAACCGCGGCCGGGAACCCGCCGGTCGGTCAGCTCAAAGTGCAGGTCTTGCTCGCGAATCAACGCCGTGGCGACCACGCTGATCACCGCGGTCGCTACCAGGTACGCGCACGCCACCCACGGCGTTCCGCCGGTGGCCGCGATCAGCGCCGTCAGGATCATCGGGGTGACCCCGGAGGCGTATATGCCCGAGAACTGGTAGACGAAAGACAAACCGGTGTAACGGGTTCCGGTGGGATACAACGACGAGTACAGGGTGCCCTGCGCACCATAGAACAGCGCATGCACGATGCCGAAGACGACGATCATCCCCAGACCGAACCAGACCAGGTTCTTGGTGCCGAACAAAGCGAACGCAGGGAACGCCGCGAGCCCGTAGCACGTCACCCCGACCAGATACACCCGCCGTGCACCGAAACGATCGGTCAGCGCCCCCGAGACCGGCAGCAGTACCGCCATCACCAGAGCCGCGATGGTCACCACGAGCAGCACCGACACCCGGTGCAAACCCAATGCGCCGGTGGCATAACTGATCGCGAAAACTCCCCAGGTGTTGAATGCCGAGCCCTCGGCCCAGCGTGACAGCAGCCCGAGCACAGTGTTGCGTCTGCCGCCGGGCTCGCGGATGATCTCGCGAATCGGCACGGTGGACGCCGCTTCGAGGTCTTGCAACTCCTGGAAAGCCGGTGTCTCGGCGACCCGCAACCGCACCACGATGCCGATCGCGACCAGCACTAGGCTGATCAGGAACCCGACGCGCCAGCCGTAGGCGAGAAACCGCGCCGGGCCCAGGGTGATCTGCAGGATCGCGAATATGCCGGTACCCAACGCCAGGCCGAGCGCCAAGCCGATCTGCGGGATCGCCCCGTAACGACCGCGGCGGTCTGCGGGGCTGTGTTCGACGGCCAGCAGCACCGCGCCGCCCCACTCGCCGCCCAGCGCGAAACCCTGCAGCATGCGCAGCACCAACAGCAGCACCGGCGCCAACGCGCCGATCTGGGCGGCGGTCGGCAAAACCCCGATCAACGCGGTCGCCGCGCCCATGATCAGCATCGTCAACGCCAGGCTGCGTTTGCGCCCGACCCGGTCCCCGATATGACCAAACACCAGGCCGCCGATCGGGCGCATGACGAACCCGACGGCGAATGTCGCGAACGCGAGCAGCGTGCCCACCAGAGAACTTTCGCCGGGGAAGAACACTTTGTTGAACACCAGTCCCGCGGCAGTGGCGTAGAGGAAAAAGTCGTACCACTCCACCGTGGTGCCAAGCAGACTCGCCGCGACGACGATGCGCAATCGCTTGCGCCGCTCCGCGGCAGATTCGTTTTGTCTCTCGCCCGCCGCGGCGGCCGGCAATGTGGTCGCCACGACTACTGCGCCGAGGCGGCCGCGAACGGCGTCGCCGGGGCCGGGTGCCACGGACGGTTGGGATGCGTCCACAGCCCCTTGCGCTCGAGCAGCGGCAGGACGCCCTCACCAAACCAGTAGGCCTCTTCCAGGTGCGGATATCCCGACAGGATGAAGTGGGTGATGCCCAGCCGCGAGTACTCGACCAGCCTTTCGGCGACCTCGGCGTGCGACCCGACCAGAGCCGTGCCCGCGCCGCCGCGCACCAGGCCCACCCCGGCCCACAGGTTCGGGCCGACCAAAAGCCGATTGCTGCCGCCGCCGTGCAAGTTCAGCATCCGGCGCTGGCCCTCCGATTCGCTGCGCGCCAGGCTGGCTTGCACTCGCTCGACATCTGCCGGGTCGAGAGCCGCCAGCAACCGGTCAGCCTCCGCCCACGCTTGCTCCGAGGTGTCCCTGCTGATCACGTGGATCCGCAAGCCGAACTGCAAAGTCCGGCCGGAATCTGCGGCCTGCTCGCGAATCCAATCCAGTTTTTCGCCGACTGCTGCCGGTGGTTCACCCCAGGTGAGGTAGACGTCGGCGTATTTGGCCGCGACCGGCCCGGCGGGTCCCGACGATCCGCCGAAGAACACGGCGGGCACCGGGTCGGGCGGGTCGTTCAGCAGCGCCCCCTCGACGTGGATGTGGTCTCCGGCGAAGGTCACCGGCTGTCGCGACGTCCACAGTCGCCTTACGACATGCAAGAACTCCGCAGTACGGGCGTACCGCTCCTCTTTGCCCAGGAAATCCCCGTAAGCCCGCTGTTCATGCGGTTCACCGCCGGTGACGACGTTGAGCAGCAGCCGTCCACCCGAGTGCCGCTGGAAGGTCCCGGCCATCTGCGCGGCCAGGGTTGGGCTTAGCAGCCCGGGACGGAACGCAACCAGGAATTTCAGTGTCTCAGTGGCCTCGATCAGCATCGCCGTCGTCAGCCAGGCGTCCTCGCACCACAAACCCGTCGGTGTCAGCACTCCCTCGAAACCGTTGGTTTCGGCAGCGGCGCAGATCTGTCGTAGGTACCGCAGCGTCGCGGGCCGGTCGCCATGCATCGCCGTGCCGTGCCCGCCCGCGACCAGGTTCCGCGAATCCCCATAGGTCGGCAAAAACCAGTGAAATGCCAAGCTCATCAATTCTCCCCTTCTGGCCCTTCGCGCGGTCACCCGCATCGTTGCGGAGCTCGACCGGTCGCGCGAGGGTTGGAACCAGGCAGATTGCATATCGTTCGGGATTCGATCTGGCCGACACTTGCAGGTCACCGCTTTGTGACTGGTAAATCACAATGCCCTTGAACACGGCGTGGCTCGGTCGGAAAAACCCGGCGGGGACGGCATTATGACGCTCGTGCCTGACCTGAACCGCCGTGCACTGCTGCGGATGGGCGCCGGTGCCAGCGCAACGGCCGCTGGCGTGTGGGCTTTGAGCGCCGTGCTGGATCCGCTCGAGCCGCGAGCGGCGACCCAGCCGCTGGCTCCCGCGCCCTTCGAGCCCTCGTCGGCTAACAGCAACCTGCCCAACAGGCTGAGCGGCTCTTTCATTTCGGCGGCCCGTGGCGGCGTCATCACCAATTGGGTGATCGCCCTGCCGCCCGGTCAAAAGGCCGAAGCCGGAACGCTGCGTCCGGTTATCGCACTGCACGGCAAGGATGGCAACGCGGGCCAGATGCTGGAGATCGGTGTCGAAGACGGGCTGGCCAAACTGGTCAAAGACGGCAGGCAGCCGTTCGCGGTGGTGGGCGTCGACGGCGGAAATACTTACTGGCACCGCAGGGTTTCCGGCGTGGACTCCGGTGCGATGGTGCTCGAAGAGCTGCTGCCGATGCTGTCCTCGATGGGTTTCGACACCTCCCGGGTGGGATTCATGGGGTGGTCGATGGGCGGCTACGGGGCGCTGCGCCTGGGGGCCATTCTGGGCCCGTCGCGGACCGCGGGGATTTGCGCGATCAGCCCGGCGCTCTACACCTCGTTCACCGGCAGCACGATCGGCGCGTTCGACAGCTACGACGACTATGTGCAGAACAGCGTGTCGGGCCTGCCGGCACTGTCCCAGATTCCGCTGCGGGTGGATTGCGGCACCGGCGACCGTTTCTGTTTCGCCACCCGTATGTTCGTCAACCAGCTGAAAAAGCCGCCTGCGGGCGGCTTTTCGGAGGGCGGGCACGACATAGATTATTGGCGCGCGCAGTTGCCCGGTGAGCTGGCCTGGATGGCGTCCTAGCCGAGGCAGATGACAATTCGGCAGGAAGACACCTACCGGCCGCCCCGTCGAGTGGAGCGGCGCATTCCGCCGACCGGGTTCCGTCCGGACATCGAGGGCTTACGCGCCGTTGCGGTGTTCGCGGTCGTGCTCTACCACGCCGGGATACCGGGTACCGCCGGCGGCTTCATCGGTGTGGACGTCTTCTTCGTCATCTCCGGCTTCCTCATCACCGGGCTGCTCTGGCGCGAGGTCTCGACGACGAATACCGTTCGGCTCGGCAGTTTCTACGGCGCCCGGGCCCGCCGCCTGCTGCCTGCCGCGGCCGCGGTCGCGATCGCCACCGCGATCGGGGCTGCCATCGTGCTGCCGCCATTGCAGGCACGCCGCGTTTTCGTGGACGGCATCGCCAGCGCCCTGTACGTCGGCAACTACCGGTTCGCTATGCAAGGCACCGACTACCTGGCCTTAGAAACTGGGCCAGACATCCCGCCGTCGCCGTTCCAGCATTACTGGTCCCTGGGCGTCGAGGAGCAGTTCTATCTGGTCTGGCCGGTGTTGATCATCGGCACGGCATGGCTCGTCCGTCGTGTCCGCAAAAACACAGCATTACGGCCGACACCGTTTGTGGTGGTCCTGACATTGGTCACCGTGGCGTCGTTGACAGCAGCCGTGATCTGGACCCACACGTCGCCGCCCTGGGCGTTTTTCTCGCTGCCCACCCGGGCCTGGGAGTTGGCCGTCGGTGGTCTAGTAGCCCTCTCGATCCGGCAGTGGCGCCGGCTACCGCTGCTACCAGCGGCGATCGTCGGATGGGGCGGGCTGGCGTTGATCGTGCTGACCTGCACCCAACTTGGCCCGAGCACCCCGTATCCGGGCACCGCGGCGCTCATTCCCGTACTGGGTACCGCGCTGGTGATCGGCGGCGGTTGCGCCACCGGCGCCATGGGAGCCGGTCGCGTGTTGTGCCAACCGGCGATGCGAGCCGTCGGGCGAGTCTCATACTCGTGGTATCTGTGGCACTGGCCGGTGCTGCTGCTGATGCCGCTGTTGCTGGGCGAGCCCGCGGGACTGCCGGGCAGGTTGGCCGCCACGCTGGTGTCCGCCGGACTGGCCGTGATCACCATGCATCTGGTCGAGAATCCCGGCCGGTTCGCCGCCGCCCTGCGCCGGTCGGCGAGGGCGAGCCTGGTTGTGGCCGGCGCCGCCAGCGGGGGTGCGGCGTGCGCATGCGTGCTGCTGCTGACGGTCGTACCGGTGCCGACCGGTCGCGGAGCGGCCGCGCCGAGGGCCAAGATCGATGCGCTTGCCCCAACGACGGTCCGCACCGCTGATCCACCGGTCATCAGCCCGCCGGAGGCTCACGATGTTCGGGTCCAAAACGCCTTCGCGCAGGTGCGTGCTGCAGTCGCGGCGGGCGCGGGCATCCGGGCTGTCCCGTCCAACCTGGACCCCTCACTTGCCGCGGCGCCGGCCGACAAGGCGGCCGTGTTCGTCAACGGCTGCGTGCGATCGTGGCGCGACATCGGACAAGACGACTGCGCGACGGGCGACACCACCTCGCCGACCAAGGTGGTCCTGATCGGCGACTCCCATGCCGCCATGTGGAACCCGGCGTTGCAGCAGGTCGCCGAGCAGCGGCACTGGCGACTGGAGACGCTGGCCAAAGTGACCTGCCCGCTGCAGGAACTGCACATCGTCAGCCCGTATCTGGGCCGCGAGTACACCGAGTGCGAACAGTGGCGTAGCCAGATCAAAGCCCGTGTACAGGCCGAACATCCACGTCTGGTCGTGGTGAGCATGAGCCGGCGCTACGGTGCGGACTTCGGTTTCACGTCCTACGACCCGGCGTGGATCAACACCCTGGCCGACACCGTGACACAGTTGCGCAGCATCGGGACCAACGTCTTGGTCTTAGGGCCGGTCCCGGATCCCCAGTCCTCGGTGCCCACCTGCCTGTCCGGACATCTGGACGACGCCACCGCCTGTGCGCCGACTCGGCCGGTCGCGGTCAACGACGCCGGTATCGCCGCTGAGCAGGCGGCGACCACCGGCAGCGGCGGCCACTACGCGGATCTGACCGACCTGTTCTGTACTAGCGACCGCTGCCCGATGATCGTCGGCAACACCTTGGTTTTCCGCGACGACAACCACGTGACAACCGAGTACGCGCAGCTACTGGCACCGGTTTTCGGCGCGCTGGCCGATCGCGCCCTGAGCGGAGGGTGAACCGCCGCTGTGCCAGTAATGAACTTCTTGTCGCAGATGAACGTCTCAACAGTGAAAGGTTTTTGGAGGTTTTGAGATGACTCCCCTGCTACTCGTCTGCGTCGCGGTTGCGGCGCCAGTCGTCGGATTCGGCCTGTTGCACATGCAAGCACGCCTTGAGCAATGGGATTACGAGCGGCACGCAGACGACTGAAGCGCCGGTCATTGTCGGCGCTGGACACCCTGTGCGGCTGGCGCCTGGGCCGCAGGCCGGCCCTTGGGGAACACGGCGTACACGAGGCCTACTCACTTGAACAACTGCGCGCGAATCAGCGGTGCGATCTTGTCCGCCAGATACTCATGCCCCGCGTCGTTAGGGTGCACTCCATCCGCGCCGATCAGGTCGGGCCTGCCGACGAACCAGTGGTCGCCGATCGGATCGACGAACGCGGCCCCTGCGGCCCGGGCCCCAGCGTTGAGGATGTCGCGAATCTGCAGGACAGAGTCGGGTACATCGGCGGTTGGCCACGGCGGTCCGATCACCAGGAACCTCGCGGACGGCGCAAGGCGGCGCGCCAGATCGAAGGTAGCGCCCGCCCTGTCGGTCAGCAGCTCTGGATCGACGCCCTGGTCGTTGCGGGAGCCGAAGAACACCACCAGCACATCGTCAGGCTTGACCGCCCTGGCAGTCAGATCCTCGAAGACGCTGCCGTGGTCGCCCGGCACGCCGTAACCGGCTCTGCCCTCGGCTGCCACATCGGCTGCGATCCGCACGCCACGCGCAGCGAGCGACCGCCAGGCGAGAGCGGTCCATGATTTCGGGCCCAGGCCGCCCTCATCAGTGCCAGTGGTATATGAGTCGCCGATCACCACGACGTGGTTGAGCCGGGAATCCAGTGTCAGTGTTTCGTAGGGCCGCACGCGCGCCGGGTGTGCCGGGTATCCCGCGTATTCCAAAATCACGCCGACCAGAAGGGCCAGACTCATGACGAACGTGGCCAGACGACTCACCACTACCTCCCCCCGCGACTCCCGTGCGAACGGCATCGTCGTGTGCCGCATCCGAATCAAGAAAATCGTACGAGGAAACTGACGCGAACTCTCAGTCAACGCGCCAAATGGGGCACCGCCCGGGAATCACGGCCAGCCGCCAACGTATTCGTATTCGCATTCGAGAGGCTTTGGCGCACAGCCGGCTTCGCGGACACAGGCAACCCGTTACACCGCGCGGACCGAAACCGCTTCCCGCGCACCGTCGATCTGATGGAGCTTGGTGTTGACCGACTCACTGTGCTCGAATCTCGCGTTCACGGCGTTGGCGTCAACCATCCTGCGCATCCAACGACGGGCGGGATCTTCGACGAAGTGATACAGCAGGATCGCCGCACCCACGGAGATCGCGAGCAGGCCGACGACGTTCCATTTCCACGGGAAGACGTCCAGCGTGAGCTCGAATTGTTCCACCGCCCATCCCCAAGCGGTATGCACCAGCTCATGCACCATATACAAGCAAAACGAGATCTCCCCGCCGTAAACCATCAACCGCGTCGACAACAGCCTGGGCAGGGTGCCCACGCCCATCGCCAGCGTTACCACCAGCGGAACGAACAGCGCGTCGACCACCCCGCCGGTGTCCTGTACCCCGGTCAGCGGATGTGCGTCAAACAAGTAGAGGATGCTCACAATGGCCACGCCGAGGAGTACGGAAAAATACCCGGCCAGACGGCGAGCGCGGTCGGTCGGCCTCAACCTGCGGACCGCGGCAGCGGCCAGCGCACCCGCGGTGAACTGCGTCACGATTCGCGGCAGCCAGCTCCACGGTGTGTAGAACTGACCGCTGGTCAACAACAGCACCACCGGCGGCAACGACGCCGCGAAGGCGAGCCACATCAGGGTCCGCGCCCGCGTTGCCCGCTCCATCCGGAAGATCACCAGCACGAGCAGACCGAACAGCAGGTAGGCCAGCCATTCCGCGCTGATCGACCAGGCGGGTCCGTCCCAGCTGGACCCATCGAAGTATGGCTGAAACCACAACTGCACCAGCAGGATCTGGCGTACATAACTGATCGCGGTGAGCTGGCTCGCGTCGGGCGACGGGACATGACCGACATGGAGGGTGAAGATCACCCACAGGGCGGCGAGGTGCAAGGTGACCAGATAGACCGGCCATACTCTGGCCAGCCGCAGCCACAGGAAGTGCAGGGTGGCGCGGACCGACCACGACCGGCCCATCCGGTCGAGGTAGTTCCAGGCCAGAACGAACCCACTGAGCAGGAAGAACAAGTCGACGCCCTGCGCGCCGCAGTTGAGCACCGGCGCGAGCGCATCCTTGAAACCGGGCGCCGCATCGCCCAACATCGGCCGGAAGTGAAACAGCACTACCCACACCGCGGCGACTATGCGGAGTCCCGTCAGGGCCTTGATCTCTCCGCTGCGCACGACGCTCTTTCCATCAGAACTCTGCTGTTTTCGTTCGCCTTGTAGCTCGGCTGACCGGGCGACCTCGCCTCATCACAAGCCCCCCGACTGGCAACCGGCAGCCACCGCAGCGTAACAGCGGGATTGCCGCGATGGCGTGAGAGGTTGTGGTCGGGGAGCCGCCCGAATTGCCTCAGACCGGTAGCTGACGCCCACCACGTCCATTTTTCGAGGCCATTTTCGAGGCCATTTTCGAGGCCATTTTCGAGGCCATTTTCGAGGCCATCGTCAACGTTGCTCGGATCTGCGAAAGCGACCCGAAAATCGCTTCTTAGCAAAGAGTTAGACGCAGCTTTCGGTCTCCTTAGATTTTGCGGGGAACGTTAAAGGCAGGTTGGGTCGGCAGTGCGTCGGCCTGCGCAACGCGACGGAGCCTGCGCAATGCCACAGAGAATGAGGCCGCTCATGACTATCGCAATCACGCCGTCAGGGTCGAAGTCGGCTTCGAACGTCACGGCTGGACAGCGAAACGGCACCTTTGACTGCAGTGGCGCTCAGATTCGGGCTCACTGCCGTCACCTGGCGACGGTGGTGACCATCCGAGGCGAAATCGACGCAGTCAACGTTGATCGGGTCAGCGAGCACATTCAGCGTTTCATCCTCGGGAAAAACCCTGTGGTACTCGACATCAGTGACGTGAGCCACTTCGCTCCGGCTGCTATCGCGCTGTTGCACATGTTCGATGAGAGCTGCCGCGCCGCCGAGGTGGAGTGGACGTTAGTCGCGAGCTCGGCGGTCATCGAGCTGCTGGGTGACTGTGACGAGGGCGAGGCTGAGGCCGTGTTTGCGATTACGCGCTCGGTACACGAGGCGCTCCACAACCTGGCCGACGCCATTGTCAGCCGCCGCCGGCTGGTGCTGCCGCTCATCAGGAAGACGGCCTAGAGCGCTGGTCGGGCGCTAAATCAGACCGCCGGCGGCTGCGTTCGAGAGTGCCCGCGCACGGCGCAGCCGGGCCACCCCAACCACCGCCAGCACACCAGCGATGGTCGACAGCACCAGGGTCAGCAGCAACAGCGGAGGGTCATAAACCAAGTGTGTGGTGGCCGGCTGCCCGTCCGCGATGGGCGCGACCCGCGCCGTGTAACGCGCGTGCGACCAGCTCACGCCGGCGCCTACGAGCGCTGCACAGGTTAGGGCCAATTCGACTACAGCCCGAAAAGAGGCCCGAAAAGAGGCCCGATAGCGGGCGGTCACTGCAGCGATCCGGCGTCGTCGTCACCATCGACGTCGGTGACGGCAGTGGCTTCGGTGTCGCTGGGGGGCTCCACCCGCTCCTGGACCAGTGGGGTCAGCGCGTCGCGGAGGTGACGGTGACGGCGTGCCCAGGCTTGCGCGGTGCGGCCCTGGGTGAGCTTCAGACCGATGCCGATCCGGCCCTTGGGTACCCCGACCAGTTCGCCCAGCGCGCGCGCCGACTGCCAGCGCGCCAGCGGCTTGTCGGAAACCACGGAATGCTCGGCCTCCGGATAGACCTTGACGATTTCGCGCACCAGGATGGTTTCGGTGCCCTGGCGCAGGGCGTCTTGGGTCAGCTCGACCGAGACATGAATCCGCGCTGCCTTCACCTGCAACGCCACGAACGCCGACACCATCACCAGAAAGATCACCGGAGTCACCAGCTGTATCCCGGCACCGCTCCACCATTCGATCAGAATCATCGACGTCGCCGCGGCCGGACCTGCCAGCACCCAAAGCCAGCTGGCACCGGATTCGTAGAACAACGGCTTGGGATCCCTCGCTGATGCCATCTGCCGCCTCATCTCGTGATTGTTACCCGCCGGTGGGCCAGTCACGAAAGCCAACCCGCCGCCTCTGCGGCCCAGTAGGTAAGCACGATATCCGCTCCGGCACGCCGGATGCTGGTCAGCGACTCCAGCGCAGCAGCGCGGCCGTCGATCCAGTTGTTCGCGGCCGCAGCGCAAATCATCGCGTACTCGCCCGAGACTTGGTAGGCGGCCACCGGCACCGGCGAAACGTCCGCCGCGGCAGCCACCACGTCGAGATAACCCATAGCGGGCTTGACCATCACGATGTCGGCGCCCTCGTCGAGATCCAGCTCGATCTCGCGCAGCGCCTCGCGGGCGTTGCCCGGCTCCTGCTGATAAGCACGCCGGTCCCCGGAGAGGCTGGAACTCACCGCCTCCCGGAACGGGCCGTAGAACGCCGAGGCGAACTTGGCCGCGTAGGCCAGGATCACCACATCGGTGTAGCCCGCAGCGTCCAGGCCGTCGCGGATCGCGCCCACCTGGCCATCCATCATCCCGCTCGGCCCTACCACATGGGCGCCCGATTCCGCTTGCGCCACGGCCAGTTCCACGTAGCGGGCCACGGTCGCGTCGTTATCGACTCGACCCCGGTCGTCGAGGACGCCGCAGTGCCCGTGGTCGGTGAACTCGTCCAGGCAGGTGTCGGCCATCAGCACGGTGGCCGCGCCGAGATCCTTGGCCAGGTCACGAAGCGCGACGTTGAGGATGCCGTCGGGGTCGGTGCCGGCCGAACCGGTTGCGTCCTTGTCCTGGTCGCGGGGCACGCCGAACAGCATCAGCCCGCCCACCCCGGCGGCCACGGCATCGGCCGCGGCGCCACGGAGCGAATCCCGGGTGTGCTGCACGACTTCCGGCATCGAGGGAATCGGCAGCGGTTCTCCTATACCGTCGGCGACGAACATCGGCAGCACCAAATGCCTTGGCTCCAAGGAGGTTTGAGCCACCAAGCGACGCAACGCGGGAGTTGACCGGAGCCGACGCGGGCGATGCCGCGGGTAGCCACTGACGCTCACTGAGTGGCGACCTGCTGCGCCCGGCTGCACGGCACTTGCGCCGCCACTGGGTTCGATGCATGGCGACCCGCAGCGCCCGGCTCCGCCGCGCTCGCGATCGCCACTGGGTTCGATGAGCGGCGACCCGCAGCGCCCGGCCCCGCCGCGCTCGCGATCGCCACTAGCTTCGATGAGCGGCGACCCGCAGCGCCCGGCTCCGCCGCGCTCGCGATCGCCACTAGCGCCTGCGGCTCTTCTT
>Ga0209693_10000061_pt1 | contig 39513 bp, 36 predicted proteins | sample HubBroMetageWRM3_FD_188345 | JGI IMG/M metagenome (GOLD analysis project Ga0209693, IMG submission 188345) | Warmed soil microbial communities from the Hubbard Brook experimental Forest, New Hampshire - Hubbard Brook CCASE Soil Metagenome WRM 3... | ecosystem: Environmental > Terrestrial > Soil... | reverse complement strand
CTATGGCCGCATCTACGGCCGCTTGAACGGCGTGGATCAGGCGCTGGTACCATTGCTCGGCGTCGGACCCATCCAGCCCGTGCAGTGCGCCAACAACCTCGGTAACGGGTCATGCCCGTCTGGCCTCGTAACAGCCAGCCCTTCGACTGCGTTCCGGGTTGGACCCACATCCACAGCAGCAAACTACGGCTTAACCGCGCCGCTGCAGACTGACTCGAACCTGATACCCACGACGACCCTCCCGCAACCGCTCTTTACAGGGATCAATACCACGGAGGGCAGTGCCAGCGAGGCATTGGATCCGCATTTCCGGCCCAACGTGTCCGATTCCTTCAACTTCACCGTTCAGCGCCAGTTGACGCGCAGGGTCACCCTGGAATTCGGCTACATCGGACGCAGGATCACCCACGAATACCAGCCCATCAACCTCAATGCGGTGCCCTACATGATGACGCTGGGTGGGCAGCAGTTTAAGCAAGCCTATGCGAACACCGTGTTGCAATACTGCGGGGGCATAGCGGGGCTGGCTGGCGGTGGTTGCGCTGCCGTCGCAGGCAACGTCACCACGCAGCCGTTTTTCGAGGCCGCTCTCGGCGGTTCAACCTCTGCCTACTGCAGCACCCCGTTTAATGGCGTTACTCCGACAACCTGCACTCAGGCCGTCCTATTGCACGAGGGCGCACCCGCCACGAACTGCGTTCAATGCGCCACCGGCAACCTGACCAATGCAAGCGTATGGAGTCTGTGGAGTGATTTGGATGCCGGCCCGATGCAAACCATCGCCAGCGGCGGCGGCGGCGGACCTCTCTCCGGGCCGACCATGCTGAATAACTCCGGCCAGTTCTCGTCTGGCGTCGCAAGTAACGGCAGCATAGGTTACGGAAACTATAATGCCGGCTTTGCCTCGCTCAAGATGGCTGACTGGAGAGGTTTGACCATGCAGTCGAATTTCACCTGGTCGAAGGCGTTGGGAACTGGAGGGGTCGTCCAGGCTTCCAGCGAGATCACCCCGGACGATCCGTTTAATTTGGGGACCACCTACGGCTATCAGGACTTTGACCGCAAGTTCGTATACAACGCCTTCTTCGTCTACCAAACACCGTTCTTCAAGGGACAGCATGGTCTCGTTGGACGGGCACTGGGCGGCTGGTCCTTCGCGTCGGTGTTCACTGCCGGTAGCGGATTGCCGATCGAGATTTTCACCGCTACCGGAGATGGCCAGGAGTACGGAGCAGGAGACAACGTGAACTTCTTCGGAAACGAAAACGCTGTTCAGATCGCTCCTATTGCGCACGGTCATGCCTATTACAACAATCCCTCCGGCGGTTTGCCCGTCAATATGTTCAAGGCGGGCGTATCTGCCATCAGCGACTTCCGTAACCCGATTCTGGGTCTGGACAACAAGGACGGCGGCAACGGCAACATCTTTGGCCTGCCGTACTGGAACATGGACTTCAGCGTCAGGAAGAACATTATGGTGACGGAAGGCATCAGCATGGAGTTGCAAGGTGTCTTCGCTAACGTTTTCAATCATAATCAGTGGCTCGATCCGAGCGCGACTGGGACTACCGGGCTCTTTAATCCCTCAGTTTTTGGCGCTCTGCCGGGCTCGTCTCAGGAACAACTCGGCGGCGACCGGCAGATTGAGGTCGGCTTCCGCGTTCGCTTCTAACTTACTGAAGTTCGAGGCGACACGCGACGTGTCGCCTCGAATTAACCAAATCCGTAGCGCTTCCCCTCCGGCCGCACCGCACAGGTTGCTCGAAACAAGAGTTAAGAAGCCGCCTTTCACGAGGCGGCTTTCTTATATCAATTCCTCAATAGGCCCTTGGAGTATGCCAACTGGCGCAACACCGCCATTACACTCATTGACCCGGCTAGGCGTGGAGTCCGTATTCGGGTTATTTGCTAACGATTTGCTATGGCGTTACGCAGAGGGATCTGCCGGAATCGTTGCTCCAGTTCATGGAGCGGCACAGTGTACTGTCGGCCGAGTTCCCTGTGCGAAGCAAGGGCCTTTTTAACCTGAATCATCAACGACTCAGCTTGGCGCGAGTGACCGAGATCGAGCTGGCAGGATGCGAGCGCCACCCGAGCATCGGCCAACGATGGACTCGCCGGGTCGAAGAAGCTCTCGCGCAGATCGACTGCGCGCTGCAGCAGGGGCAGCGCGTCGGAGGGATGGCCGAGCAGCAACTCGGCTCGTCCCTGGGCCAGCGCGGCCGAGGCATCGAGAGCTTTCAAGTAAGTGCGCACCGCGCTGCCCGACAAATCGTGGTCGACTTGTGCGGCCAGGCGTTGCGCCGACTCGCCATCGTGGCGTGCCAATGCGATTTCGGCTCGCGCAGTCAGGAGCCTGATCGTGTCGACCGAGAGCATTCCCTTCTCCGGCGCTGAAGGATGGAAAGCGTCTAACGCGGCGTCGGCCTCACTGGCCCGGCCAGCGGCGATCAACAACCTTGTGCGGTCTCTCACTACCAGGTAGCTCGGCGGGGCATTGACATGCTTCGCGATGAGGCCGGCCTCATCCACTGCCCCCTGGGCTTCCGCATAGCGCCCCAAGTCAATTAACACCGCCGCTTCCTGTTCCAGCATTTGCCCCAGATAGCGCGTGCCGGGGCGGTTTTTTCGGCGGTTTTCAATTGCCTTCAAGATGTAAGGGAGACCGTCTTCCGGCCGGCCGGCGCTGGCCAAGGAGAAGCCGTAAACCAGAAATACCTGGGGCGCGAAAAAGGGATCGTCGGTGCGCTGGGTACGCTGCAGGATGTCGCGAGCGCGCTCGATGTGCTGCAGGCCCTCCTGGGTTCTCGATGCTTGGACCAGGAACCCACCCAGGCGCAGTTCCGTTTCCATGGTATCGACGTGGTCGTCTCCATTCAATTTTTGTGCAGCGATCGCCGCCCGGCGCAGACTCTGCTCGCCCGCCTCAAAATCCATCAACTCCTGCTGGATGTCGCCCAGAAAGGAGTACAACCGGGGCAGACTGGGGTTCGGATCACCCTTCAGCTTTATCGAAACTTGGCAGGCCTCTGCCGCAACCTGTTCGGCCTCACGGCGCCGTCCCAAATTATTGAGCGCCGTGCCCTCGATATAGAGCGATTCGGCCAACGCCTGATCGTTCGGGTATTGCCGATAGATGCCGACTGCTCGCTGTGAATATTGCAACGCTCGCGGCAAGTCCGAGCTTTGATAGTGTTGCGCCAGTTTGGTCAGTACGTCAGCCCGCAGCTCCGAGCTGAAATCGCGGCGGCTGTCGAGGATGCGATTGGCTTCGAGCAGAACCGTTTCGCCCTCGCCGGGCGTACTGGACTGGTACAGAGCAGATCCGAGGGCTACGAGAGCGGTCGCCACCTCGATCGAATTGTTGCCGTACCGCGCGCGAGCAAGCCCGACGCGTTTGCGCTGCATGCTCGCAGCCTGATCGTCAAGCCCGAGATCGGTGTACATTGAGCCGAGAGTTGCCAGGACATTCAGCTTCGCTTCCGGAACTCCAGCCAGTTCTCCATCGATATTGCGGGCGCCAATGTCGAGGAGTTCGCGCGCCGTCGTTTGCCGCGCCTTGACTGGGTCGGCCTGGTCGGAACTGTTGGCGCGGAAAATACCCTCGAGAAAATCTTCGACGGCGGTAGCGACCAGCGTTTCGCGACGCGCGATGTGGGCCTGCCACAAAGCCGCGCTCACGCCGAGACCCAAGGCGAGAAGCGTCACTCCCGCCAGCGCAACCACCACCCGATTGCGCCGGACAAACTTCATGGTGCGATATGCAAACGTGTCTGGGCGGGCGCTGATCGGCTCATGCTTCAGATAACGGCGCAGATCGTCGGCCAGGGCGGTAACCGAGGCGTAGCGTTCCTGCGGGATCTTCTTCAACGCTTTGGCCACAATCGTTTCGAGGTCCCCGTGGAGCAACCGGCTTAACTTTTCTGGAGTGGTCGAGCGTTGGGCGGCATTCGTCGCGTTTTCCTTCGCATTCGCTTTCGTGGGCGTGACCACGTCGGCGAGGCGCGGCGGCTCGGTATCGACGATCGCTTTCAGCAGGCTTGCAGGCGTGCGCACACCGCTTCCCGCCGGGTGCTGGCCGCACAACAACTGATAGAGCAGCACGCCCAGCGTATAGACATCGGTAGCAGTCGTAACTGGCCCGCCGGTCACCTGTTCGGGGGCCGCATACTCAGGGGTTAGCGGAGATTCGCCCTCACGCGTGAGCAGAGTCGCAGCATTCTCCTGGCCTTCCTCTTCAAGCAGCTTCGCGATGCCGAAATCGAGCAGCTTCACGTGGCCATCTTTGTTGACCAGCACATTCGACGGCTTGATATCGCGGTGCACGATCAGGTTGGCGTGGGCGTGCGCCACCGCGCCGAGCACGTCAAGAAAAAGAGCTATCCGAGCCTTAACATCAAGCGCACTCTGGTCGCAATAACGATCGATGGGCTTGCCCTCGACGTATTCAAGGACGATATAAGGCTGCCCGGAGGAACTGACGCCTGCGTCGAGTAGCTCGGCAATATTCGGGTGAGAGAACCGGCCGAGGATGGCGCCTTCGCGCTTGAAGCGATCTTCGCCGACCTGGCCCATCAGGGCAACATTCAGAAACTTGACCGCCGCCTTGCGTTCAAATCTGCCATCGCTGCGTTCGGCCAGCCAGACCTGTCCCATGCCGCCCTGGCCGATCTTGTTAACGAGCCGATAAGGACCGATGACCTCCAGGTTGGCGCGTTGCGCGTCAGCCAGGGCGGCGGCTCCGAGAGAATCTATGGTTGGGCCAGGGTCGGAAGTCGAAGGGGTGAAATCTGCTTCAGCGTCGGTCTTCTTCGCGGGCTTGTCCGCTTCGCCCATCTTCTCCACCGAAGTGGTGAAGTTTAGCATCACGGAAAGCTCTTTCTCAAGAAAGGTAACATCCCGACATTGTTATGGAATCATTTCACTCATTGACCTTGGCCGTGCCCGTACGGGCAAGAGTCTGACGGAGGGAGCTAAGGAAAAGGGCTAGGGCAAGGCGCTGGCGTCAGCCCGGGGCGGACATCCGCCGACTGAAAGAACTGCGCTCCATCGGAAGGGCGTTGACCTAGTGAGCAAAAACTAGATTGTTACCCGCCGCCGGACAGAATGACGAATGGCAGCGTGCTCAGGTCGCAATGTCCATCGCTGAACGTACCAGAGCGGGAGTCATTAAGAAAATGGTAGGCACGAGGAGACTCGAACTCCTGACCTCTACCGTGTCAAGGTAGCGCTCTAACCAACTGAGCTACGCGCCTACGCTCCACTTATTCTAATGTCGCGGGGCGCTTCCCGCAATCTCGGGCGTGCGGGATTCCGGTCGAAGTGGCCGTGAACCGCGGTTGCCAGTTGCAAAGTTTCGCCTGCGGCGTTGACAATCGTTCCATGCCGAAAGAGTCCCGGCAAGTCGATGCAGGTTCGGGGGCCCAGACCGCCCGATCTCCTTTTTCGTCTGGAGCCATGGTGGTTGTAACGCTGTGCAATCCGCGGGACAAATTCTGGGGCATGATTCTGGCGCTGGCTCCGGAAGGCCTCAGTATGACTGGGATCGAACTGGCTTCCTTTGAAGATTTCGTCGTGATGGTGAAAGATGGCGAATCCTTCAGTCCCGCGGTTGTGTTCTTCCCGATGCACCGGATTGAACGCATCGAACTCGACCTTCCCGACGGAAATTTGCCTTCCCTTTCGCAGCGTTTCTCGGCCAAGACTGGACTGGACCCTGCGGGGCTGCTGGGCGATCGCCAAGCCGGTGGCGCACATCAGCCGAGACCCTCTCCGGGTTCCACGGTTCGTCCGACTGAGGATCCGGCATGAAGCTGTCGCAAATCTTCACCGCTCCGAATCAGCTCACGCTGCTGCGTATGGTCTTTGTTCCGTTCATCGTGATCGAACTCGTCGAAGGCCGCTATTTCTGGGCTTTGGTTCTCTTCGTGATTGCCGGATTCAGCGATGGCCTGGATGGGCTGCTGGCGCGCAAGCTGCACCAGCAGACTCTGCTTGGCCAGTATCTCGATCCCATCGCCGACAAGCTGCTGTTGAGCACGATGTTTCTCGTGCTTTCTATCCTCCACAAGATTCCGTGGAAGTTTACCGTGCTGGTGTTCAGCCGCGATATTTCCATCCTGGCCGCGAGTGCGGTGCTGTTTGCCATCGCGGGGCTGCGCAACTTCCGCCCCAGCATCTTCGGAAAGGCGAATACTTTTTCGCAGATCGCCGCCGTGTTCTTTGTGCTGTTGTCTTGCATACGGCCGGGGCGATGGATCTCGATTACTCGCATCGTCTTCTTGCGCGCCACGTTCGCTTTTACGATTATCTCCGCTCTGCATTATGTTCTCCTGGTGCAACAGCGGCTGCGCTCGCATTCTCACGCCTTGCCGGCGCATACTCCCGCAGATATCTCCGCCAGTTGACCCTCTTTCTGGCGTACCCCTAGAATTAAAGGTTCGTGTCTGAGCGCGACCGTCGCCTATGGCCTTTCGCCTTTACAACACCATGTCCTCGCAGATCGAGGAATTCCATTCGCTCCGTGACCAGGAAGTTCGGATGTATGCCTGCGGCCCAACCGTCTACGATTACGGCCACATTGGCAACTTCCGAACCTTCATTGCGGTTGACCTGCTGCAGCGATTTTTGCGTCAGTCCGGCTACAAAGTTCGCTACGTGATGAATATCACAGACTTGGACGACAAGATCATCCGCAACGCGGCGCGCGACGGAGTGAGCGTTCAGCAATACACTGCGAAGTACGAGAAAGCGTTTCTCGAAGACGCTGCCATGATCGGCATCGAGCGGCCGACTCTGGTGCGCGCCACCGAACACATCCCCGAAATGGCGGATTTCGTGGCCAAGTTGATCGAGAGAGGGATCGCTTACCGCACCGACGATGGATCGTATTACTTCCGCATTGCGAAGTTTCCGCGCTACGGCAGGCTTTCGAAGAAAGATTTCAGTGGAATGCTGGACGGAGCCCGCGTCGATGTAGACGAATATGACAAAGACAGCGCGCGCGACTTTGCGCTGTGGAAAGCGCCCAAGCCGGGCGAAGCTTCCTGGGATAGCTCGATTGGGCCGGGACGCCCCGGCTGGCACCTGGAGTGCTCCGTCATGTCGATGGAGGAACTGGGCGAGAGCTTCGACCTGCACGCCGGCGGAGAAGACCTGGTCTTCCCTCATCATGAGAACGAGATCGCACAATCAGAGTCACTCACCGAAAAGACATTTGCCCGTTTCTGGTTCCACGTGCGCTTTCTGCTGGTCGAAGGCGAGAAGATGTCGAAGAGCCTGGGAAACTTCTACACTTTGCGCGACCTGGTTCTGAAAGGGCACAAACCATCGTCGATCCGGTATTTGCTCGCGTCGGTTCCCTATCGCAACCAGTTGAATTTTACTTTTGACGGGTTGAAGCAGGCTGCGGTTTCAGTGGAGCGCCTGCGCAATTTCCGCCAGCGCTTGACTGTAGGGAATTTTCCTGCTGGCTCAAACCCGGAAATGCAAGCGCTGGCGACTGAGACCATCCACCGCATGCGAGCCGCGCTCGATGACGACCTCAATACTGCACAGGCGCAGGCCGCAATCTTCGAAATGGTGCGCAGCGCAAATTCCACGTTAGACGCGGGTGCGATGAAGAAAGGCGATGCTGAACCGCTGCTCGCCGCTCTGGAGAAGTTTGATGAGATTTTCGCCGTCCTCAAAGATGACGATGGCCCGAAAATGAAGCAGGTGTTCGATTGGGCTCCGACTGAGGGCCGCGAAAAAGACATTAGCTCTGAGTTGAGGGAGTCTGTTCAGGCCAGCGAATTCTCAGATGCCGATATCGAAAAGAAAATCGCGGAGATGGAACAGGCCCGCCGAGCCCGTGATTTCAAGGCGTCTGACGCCGTACGTGCGGAGTTAACTGCCGCCGGCATCGTTATCGAGAATACAAAGGACGGCGTGCGCTGGCGCAGGAAGTAAGGAAGGACTTGTAATTTGGTAATGCCGCAAGCTGGTAATTTGTAAGCTTGTCGACTTTTGTCTAGTGCTTTGGATTTTCAAATTACCAATTTACAAAATTACTAAATTACACATTTGCCATGAAATCCCTCGACGAATATCTCCGCGACGCCGAGCAAGCACACGGGCATCTCTGCGCTGGACAAGTCCTCGGCGTGCGGTTGGCAATGCTGGGATTAGTCAAGCTCGGAATCGATGATCCGCGCGGCAATAAAGAAGACCGGAAGCGGCTGGTTACTTTCGTCGAAATCGACCGCTGCGCCACCGATGCCGTAGCCGTAGTCACTGGCTGCCGGCTCGGCAAGCGCGCGCTGAAGTTTCGCGACTGGGGAAAAGTTGCCGCGACTTTTGTCGACGTCAGCACAGGCAAAGCAATTCGCATTGCGGCCAAGGAATCTTCGAAGACTCTCGCTCGTCAGATGCATCCTGAGATCGCCGACAAGAATCAGCAGCAGATGCTGGCATACCGAGAGATTACAGATGACGATTTGTTTACGACACAATGGGTGAAGGTGGAGTTAGCGCCCGAAGAATTCCCCGGATATAAAGGCGAGCGCGTGGTTTGCGAAGCGTGCGGGGAAGGCATCAACTTCCGCAGGGAAGTCCGCACAAAAGATAACGATAGGGATAAAGAGAAGGTGCTTTGCCGCGCCTGCGCCGGGGAAAGTTACTACGAGCCAATCTAGGCGGCCTGTTCGTAAGCATTAGCCACGCGCAGGATCGTCGCTTCATCAAAGTGTTTTCCGAGAATCTGCAGGCCGATTGGCAGCTTCTGTTTCGTTTCGCCGCACGGAATCGAAATCCCCGGAATCCCCGCCAAATCCGCCGTTACGGTGTAGATGTCAGCCAGATACATGGCCAGCGGATCATTCGACTTCTCGCCCAGCCGAAACGCCGCCGTCGGACTCGTCGGCGTGACGATGGCATCTACTTTCCGGAAGGCTCCTTCGAAATCGCGCGTCAGCAGGGTTCGCACTTTCTGCGCTTTCAGGTAATACGCGTCGTAATAGCCTGCGCTTAGAGCGTAAGTACCGAGCATAATGCGGCGCTTTACCTCAGCGCCAAAGCCCTCATCGCGGCTGCGCCGATACATCTCCGAAAGTGTTTTCACTCCCGCGGCGCGATAGCCATAGCGCACGCCATCATAGCGCGCCAAATTCGAAGACGCCTCCGCGGTTGCAATCAAATAATAAGCAGGAATCGCATACGGCGTGTGCGGCAACGAAACCGGCACAATCTCGCAGCCCAGGCTTCTTAACTTGTCGATGGCCGACTCAACTGCGTGCCGCACCTCGCCGTCGAGTCCCTCGCCGAAATACTCTTTGGCTACGCCGAGTCTGAGTCCTCGCACGGGCTTTTCGATTTCAGCGACGTAGTCCGGCACCGGCAGATCGGCCGAAGTCGCATCCATGGGGTCGCGTCCGGCAATCGAGCGCAACACAATCGCCGCATCCTTCACCGTCTTCGCCAGTGGTCCAATGTGGTCGAGTGAGGATGCGAACGCGATCAGCCCATAACGCGACACACGACCGTAGGTCGGCATCAATCCCACAACGCCGCAGAACGACGCAGGCTGCCGGATCGAGCCTCCGGTGTCGGAACCCAGCGCGACCACCGCCATATCTGCCGCGACCGCAGCCGCCGAGCCGCCCGAAGATCCTCCGGGCACGCGGCTCAAATCGCGCGGATTGTGCACCGGACGAAACGCCGAATTCTCATTCGACGAACCCATGGCAAACTCATCACAGTTCGTCTTGCCGAGAACCATTGCGCCCGCCGCTTCCATTCGTGCAACCGCGGTGCAGTCATAGGGCGGGATGTAGTGGCCCAGAATCTTCGACCCGGCGGTCGTGCGCACTCCGCGAGTCGACATCACATCCTTGATCCCAACTGGCACGCCGCCCAGCGGCGGCAACGGCTTGCCTTCGGCAGCCATGCGGTCAATGCGATCCGCCTGCTCCAGCGCGCGCTCTTTGCAGAGAGTGAGATACGCCCCGATTTGTTCATCTTCGTTCTGGATGCGCGCGTAGTGCGCCTCGGCTAACGCAAGCGCAGTCGTCTTGCGCTCCTGAACGGCAGAGCGAGCCGCATCGATGGTGAGTTGGGCCAGTTGCATGGCAGATGAGAAGGCAGTCCCAGCGCCGGATCTCTATCTCTCAATCACTTTGGGCACGCGGAAGAACGTCCCATCCGCATCCGGAGCATTCGCCAGCGCCACATCCTGTGACAACGACTTCCGCAGTCCCTCGACCACATCTTCGCGACTCGCGTAAGCAAACCTCTCGCTGCCTTGTTTGGACTCGTCAACACCATAGCGGTCCGATACCTGCGCCATCGGTTCGACGTTCGACGTATCCAGCTCGTTGAGCCTCTCGATGTAATCAAGAATCGAGTTCAAATCCCGTACCATGCCCGCGCGCTCTGGCGCAGAAAGCTCCAGGTTGGCCAAGTCGGCAACGTAGGCAACATCCTTTTCTGTAACTTTCATTTTCTGAGACTCGTTATTGATTATTGCTCGAGAATGCTCTCTGAAAGAATGGCCCCACTCAGCCTTGCCGGATCACAAACTCGATCCTCTCCACCTTTTGGCCAGCGTAACGATTCAACGCCGCGAGATACCGTGGTGCCAGCGACTGCATCTCACGTTTCCATCCGGCGTCGGGAACTTCGACGCGCAACACGGCGCCCACAAATTCCATAGCTCGCGTCCGCTCGGCAACGACGGATCCGCAAACCAGCGGCCAGGCAAGCGAAGGCGCTTCGCCTGGCGGCACGCGCCGCAGTGAGCCCACAACAAGTTTTTCCAGTCCCGCTCCGGCCTGCTCCAATGCAGCTCCCGATAAGAACAATTTCTCGCGACGGAAGCACCCGCCGGAGATTTTGATTCTAGCACTCCGAGTAGCCTGCAAGGAGTTCAGTCAAACAGCGAGCTCACAGAGGAAATTGTTGTTTGACGAACTCAAGCGCCATGTCGCGCGAAAGCAACCGTCCGTCGAGTTGCGCATCTTCTACTGCCTCGAGAATCTCACGAAACCTGGGTCCAGGCGCGTAGCCCGCAGCAATCAAGTCATCGCCAGTGACCAACGCCGCCGGGCGAATCTTCTCCGGTGGAATCTCGGCAAGCTTCGTGCGGATCAATTCATACGTGCTCAGATTGCCGTGGCTGGCCAGGCTGTCGGCTCGGTGCAATGCAAGATGTTCGTCGAAGCCGGGCAGGCGGAAGAACTTCTTCAGAGTCGACTCCTTCATGCGCGTGACATGACCAAAGCGCATGTGATTCTCCACCAGCGCAAGCACCTGGGCCGTGTCGTGATTCGAGAACCGCAAGCGCGCGCAGATTTCCTCGGCAATCTTGACGCCCACGTCCACGTGATCATCGAAACGGATCCGGTCGGGCGCCACGCGAAACGTCGCGGGCTTGCCCACATCGTGCAGCAGCGCACCCCACGCCAGCGTCGGCGGGCAAGGGCGCGGCAGGTTCTCCAGCAGCAACAGGGTGTGAACAAACACATCGCCCTCAGGATGAAACTCAGGCGGCTGCTGGACGCCCTTCATGGCTGAAATCTCCGGCAACACTTCTTTCAGCAGCCCACTCTCATCGAGCAAAAGGAACGCGCGCCGCCCGTCGCCCTCGGTCAGCATTTTCGTAAGCTCATCGCGAACCCGCTCGCGCGACACCACCTGAATTTCATGAGCCAACCGCTGGATTGCAACCAGAGTCTGCGGCTCGATCACATATCCGAATCGCGCCGAAAAACGCACCGCGCGCAGCATCCGCAATTTGTCTTCTGCAAAACGCAGCTCCGGATCACCGATCATGCGAATAATCCCGGCTTCAAGATCTCTGCGGCCGCCCACAAAGTCGAGCACCTCGCCGCTCACCGGATCAAGCATCATGCCATTGATCGTGAAATCGCGGCGCGCAACGTCCTCGCGTGGATCCTGGCTGAAACGCACTTCATCGGGACGCCGCCCGTCGGAATAACCAAGATCGCTGCGGAAGGTCGCGACCTCGATGGCGCTGGCTTTCGTCGTATTGCCGACTCCCTCCCTACGTTGCTCTTCTGGCAGCGGAATCAGCACCACCCCAAACTGCGCCCCCACCGCGTAGGTCTCGGGAAACAGTTCCATTACCTGCGCAGGTGTCGCGCTGGTCGCTACGTCGTAGTCGGCGGGCTCACGCTGTAGCAGAAGATCACGCACGCATCCGCCCACCAGGTAAGCCTGGAAGCCTCGCTGGCGCAGAGTTCGGATGATGGTGACAGCAAAATCCTTGGACATTTGAGGACTCAGTCGTTGGCGCTCCAAGCGGCGCGATAAGATTCTGCCAGGAGTCTAGAAACCGCTGCACGGTCAATCTTCTCCGGAAGGAAGGATGTTTTCGCAGCGTCCTCACATTCGGCAAATTCCTTGTGGGCCATCGCTATGACCCTATCTATAGAGTACTTGCCAGTTCGAACTCGGATGAGGAGATCGCGTTCGGGGCGAGGCATGGTGATGCCACCTTCTGTTACGAGCTCCTTACACTCATAAAGCAGGCGTAGAGTGTGCATAGCGGCTTTCACGTCGTAACCGTACTTGGCCTCAATTTCGGGCCGCTGGCCTTTCTTGCCACGCCCTTTTTGGCCGGTCAGACGCTTAAGTTGATCGTTGGCAAATCCAGTGAACTGCTTAACGCACGAGCGCGCCAGAAAAACATCCTTCTTTGAAACGATTTTGCGCCAGAGTGGATGCTCCATTGCGCCCGCCGTAAACAAGAAATGCAGGGCGGTGGGATTACCTTTGCATGCCAATCCTGACCACTTTTTGAGTGAATAGAGGGTAATATCGACATCATTCGGACCGTTGCGACGGTCGTCGCCTGCAGTTGACCAAACAAAATGTGGCAAGGAATCGAGGCCCAAAACCATCTCCGGCGGTTCGATGTACACGCCATAGATATCGAGGTCGTCGGTGCCGTGAACCTTGGCTCCGTGCAATTCGGACCCCCCGACGAACAGATGGATCAGTCGTTCCGTGAATGGAAATCCCGACTGGGCAACGTGTTTGAGTAGGTCAGCCATAAAATTCTAATAGTATAGTGTCATGCCAGACGCATACATCCTCGGCATCGAAAGTTCTTGCGACGAAACCGCTGCGGCGGTGGTCCGCTCGGGAGAACAGTTGATCTCGAACGTCGTAGCGTCACAGATCGCCACGCATCAGCCTTATGGAGGCGTCGTGCCCGAGTTGGCGTCGCGCGAACACTTGAAGGCAATCGTACCCGTAGTCCGCCAGGCCCTCGCTGCGGCCAATCAGACTTTGAACTCGGTCGATGCAATCGCGGTCACCCAAGGCCCCGGCCTCGCCGGAGCGTTGCTGGTAGGCATCAGCTATGCCAAGGCTCTGGCCTTCGCCCTCGATAAGCCGCTGATTGCGGTCAACCACCTCGAAGGCCACATTCATGCCGTGTTGCTCGAAGAGCGGCAGAAGGGCAATCACGACCTGCAATTTCCCGTGCTCGCGTTGGTTGTCTCCGGAGGACACACACACCTGTATCTGGCCGCGCAGCTCAATCAAGGTTGGACTTACGAAAACATCGGCCACACTCGTGACGACGCTGCTGGCGAGGCTTTCGACAAGGTCGCGAAATTGCTCGGCCTCGGTTATCCCGGAGGCCCGATCATCGACCGGCTCGCGCCTCATGGCGATCCGACAGCGGTGAAGTTCCTGGCCGCGCAAATTAAGCATCGCGATCGCCGCGACCGGAAAGGTCAGAAGGAAACGGCACCAACAAAGAGCGATCGCCCCCGTTTTGACTTCTCCTACAGCGGCATCAAGACTGCCGTGCTGCGCTATGTGGAGATTCACGACATGCATCGTTCGATCGAGATCCGCCGCCAGGCTCTGACAAAACTTTCCAAGCCGAAGCTCGAGGATTACCTTGCCAACTGCGATCGGCAGACTCTCGACCTGGTTGCTTCATTTCAGCGTGCGATGGTCGAGGATCTGGTGAGCAAAACTCTGGCCGCGGCCCGCGCCTGTGATGTGGCGACCCTTTTCGTCACCGGCGGAGTGGCGGCGAACAACGAATTGCGCAGCACCTTCGAGCGGGACGGCGCTCAAGACGGCTTGCCCGTGTATTTCCCCTCGCGACCGCTCTCCACCGACAATGCGGCCATGATCGCGGCCGCCGCCTATCCCAAGTTTCTGGCAAAGGATTTTGCTGCCATGGATTTTTCCGCAGAGGCCAGTCTTCCCTTGCGCTGAATCGGAGGTCACGGTTCAAGCCAACTACTGGCCGCGTAACGCCGCCTACTTGCCCACGCCGTGCCCGTTGCTTTTCCCCATCACGGCATCCAGCGCCTTTTCCAATTGGGCTTGGATGTCGATGTCTTTGTAGATGGCAAAGTTGGCGCGCTTTTCCTGTTCGTCGAAGCCGCTAGCGCGGCCCGCAACAATAATGATCGGAATACTGGCAGTTTCTGGGTTCTTCCTTACCGCCGTAATCAGTTCGGTGCCCGACATCTTTGGCATTTGCATGTCGGTGACGATCAGGTCGGGACGCACGCGCTCGAGAATCTGCAAGGCCTCCAGGCCGTTGGTAGCAGACTCCACCGCGAAGCCGCGTTCTTCCAGAAAGCGGCAGACGGTATACCGGATCAGCATGGAGTCGTCGACCACCAGCGCTACCGCAGGCATGAGTTTGCAACGTGCGGAATGCACGCCCCCGGCTCGCACACTAGCAGAGCCGGTTTGTCAGGAACAAGGCGAAATGCGGCACGCGGGTTACTATGGTGATCACAGGTTGCGTGCTCGGTCCCTCGCTAGTCTGGTTCTTTAGGAGTCCGGCTTACGAAGCGTGGTCTGTGAGGCGTGGTCTACGATTCCTGAGCTTCGCCTTCGGTGTTTTCTTCGATGCTCATGTCTTTGAGCTCGCTGGACTCGAAGACTTCGCGGCACTCAAGGCACTCCACGAACTCAGCGTCTTCTTCGCGGCTGACGATTTGCACGCGCGGATGTTTGCAAGGTTGCTTGCCCGCGTTTTGAGGATGAGAGAACGGCTTTGAAGTCATAAATCCGGACGCCCCGCCCCTCGTCAAACGCCGGAAGGGCGGATTCGCGGGAATTTCCCGGTATTTTAGACCTGCCTCGCCAGTTGTCAAGTCCCTCGCCATGATGTTGCGGTGAATTTCTCTACTCGTTTCTGGCAGGTCGGTTATACCGGGTTCCCTCGCGCTTCCGTGAATTCCGACCAAAATCATCGCCAAGCACTAAACCATTCAATCGCCGATAGTTACCATTGAATGAGGCTTCCAACGTTTGGCTGTATGAGCTTGCATAATTTCCGCTTGCGGACGTAGAATGAATTACGACGGAAAAGGTCGGATTTCCGATTTATCTCTGTCGATCGGATTCTCCAGCTTTTTCAGGCGTAGGAATGCTCAAGCTAACCAAGAAAGCGGACTACGCGCTAATGGCCATGAAGCACCTGGCCGACCACGCGCACGAGGGAACTCGCAGCGCCAGCGCAAAGGACGTTGCCGATTCTTTCGGCATCCCGCCCGAGGCCCTGGCCAAGATTCTGCAGCGCCTGGTCAAAGCTGGTCTGTTGCATTCGCAGCACGGCACCAACGGCGGTTACAGGCTGGCCCGCGCCGCGCACACGATTTCGGCCTTCGAAGTAATTCAGGCCATCGACGGCCCTTTGTTCATCACATCCTGTGTCACCGTTCGCGGGGAGTGCGGTCAGAGCGACCGCTGCAACATCCGCGAACCGTTGCGCAAAGTGAATGAGAGCATCGAAGCCGTGCTGAAACGCATCAAGATCTCTCATATGCGGGAAGAACCAGAAGCCGCCGCCAGTGCCGCCATCAAGCCGGCCGAACTGGTCACGATCATTTAACGAGAAGTGAGAAGAAGATCAGGCATTTAACAAATGAGGTAGGAGAAGCAATTATGAGCACGGATGTAAAGATCCCCCAGCAGCTTCCAGTCACACAGCACGCCGTTCCTGACGGAGTGAAACTCCCCATTTATATGGACAACCACGCCACCACGCCCATGGATCCCCGCGTGCTGGAGGAGATGTTGCCCTATTTCATGGAAAAATTCGGCAACGCCGCCAGCCGCAACCACTCGTTCGGCTGGGCCGGAGAAGAAGGCGTAGAAACGGCGCGCGAGCGCATTGCCAAACTGATCGGCGCCACCACGAAGGAAATCATCTTCACCTCGGGCGCAACCGAGAGCGACAACCTCGCCATCAAAGGCGTAGCCGAGATGTACCGTGAGAAGGGCAACCACATCATCACCGCGGTCACCGAGCACAAAGCCGTGCTCGACACCTGCAAGCGCCTCGAGAAATACGGCTACCGCGTGACTTACCTGCCCGTTCAGAAAGATGGCTTGATCGATCTTGAAGAACTCAAGCGCGCCATGGATGACAAAACCATCCTGGTCACCATCATGGCCGCGAACAACGAAATCGGAGTAGTGCAGCCCATCGCGGAAATCGGCAAGCTCTGCCGCGAGCGCGGCATCATCTTCCACACTGACGCCACGCAAGCTATCGGAAAGATTCCCATCGATGTGAACAAGCAGAACATCGATGTCATGTCGATCTCCGCCCATAAGATGTACGGCCCTAAAGGCGTCGGCGCCTTGTATGTTCGCCGCAAGAATCCGCGGGTACAGATTTCCGCCATCATCGACGGCGGAGGCCACGAGCGCGGCATGCGCTCCGGCACGCTCAACGTCGCCGGCATCGTTGGGCTGGGCAAAGCCTGCGCCATCGCGTCCGAAGAAATGTCTCGCGAGGCAGTCCATTTAGGAGCGCTGCGCGATCGCCTGCGCGACCGCATCATGAGCCGTCTCGACGAAACTTACATCAACGGCTCCATGGAGCATCGCCTCCCAGGCAACCTGAACATCAGCTTCGCCTACGTGGAAGGCGAATCGCTGCTGATGGGCATCAACGACATCGCAGTTTCGAGCGGTTCGGCCTGCACCTCCGCGACGCTTGAGCCATCTTATGTATTGAAGGCTCTGGGCACCGGCGACGATCTGGCGCATAGTTCGATCCGTTTCGGCATTGGCCGCTTCAACACCGCTGCCGAAGTCGATTACGTAGCCGATCGCGTCATCGAAACTGTCGAGCGCCTTCGCGAACTTTCGCCGCTCTACGAAATGGCGAAGGAAGGCATCAATCTGAAAGACGTGAAGTGGGCAGGCGAGTAATCGAGATCGGGAAGGGCACGACGTTTAGTCGTGCCGTAAGAGTTCTAGCTTGAAACGGGCTTTAGCCCCTGGGGTAAGTTTAGGCAATCAGGAGAATCTCAAAATGTCATACAGCGATAAAGTAATCGATCACTACAACAATCCCCGCAACGTCGGCTCCATGGACAAGAGCAGCGCTGACGTAGGCACCGGCTTGGTCGGCGCACCCGAGTGCGGCGACGTCATGAAGTTGCAGATCAAGGTCAACCGCGACACGAATGTCATTGAAGAAGCCAAGTTCAAGACGTTCGGCTGCGGTTCCGCGATCGCCTCGTCTTCTCTGGCTACCGAGTGGGTCAAAGGCAAGACGGTGGATGAAGCTCTCGCCATCAAGAACATGGACATCGTGAAGGAGCTGTCGCTTCCCCCCGTGAAGATCCATTGTTCCGTGCTGGCCGAGGACGCTATCCGCGCCGCGATCAGCGACTGGAAGAAAAAGCAGGAGAGCGCAAAGCCTGTCGCGACCACGGTAGCGCAGTAAGCTCCGCGCGCTCGTCTGGATGCGGCTGAGTTTTGAAAGGGCGCGGCTTCAGCCGCGCCGCAAGGGTCGGGAAGGGCACAACTTTAGTCGTGCTGTTATCCTCCCGCATCCATGGCGGCTTCTAGCCGCTGAGGGATTGCGTCAGGAACTGGAATGACAACGGCAACCGAACAAACCGCACTACCTTCGCAGAGCGCGCCAGCCAAGGGCATTCTCGTCACCGAGAAAGCCCTCGCCAAAGTGCGCACTGCGATGGCCAAGGAAGGCATCTCGCCCGAGCAGGGCGGACTGCGCCTTGGGGTGCAGGGCGGCGGCTGTTCCGGTCTGAGCTATAACATCCGCTTCGACACTCAGCCACGCGAACGCGACCGCATCTTTCAGTACGGCGATGTGCGTGTGTTCGTTGATCCCAAGTCATTCATCTACCTGCACGGCATGACCCTCGACTACCAGGAAACGCTGATGCAGCAGGGATTCGTCTTCGTGAATCCCCAGGCCACGAAGTCGTGCGGTTGCGGAACATCGTTCTCCGCCTGAGGTTCTCGTGTGGCTCGGGCAGTCCTGTCCGAGAGACCTCGCTACGAAGCTCTTTGTCTGCTAGGGCGCGGACTTGCTCGCGCAGTCGCGGTACTGAACGGCAGTACTGAACCGGGTGACTGAACCGCGTTACTGAACTGGGTTACTGAACTGGGTTACTGAATTATGACGAATTTAACCACGATTACCGCGAAGCCCGCACCGGAGGAAACACAATCCTGCTGGTCGTGCGGAACCATGCGCGCCGTCCACTTCTGCGAAGCCTGCGGCAAAGTGCAGCCGCCGGCGCCGGTCGATTACTTCGCATTTTTCGGTTTGCCGCGCAAATTGGATCTCGATGTCGCCGCTCTGGAAAAAGACTTCTACGAGTTGAGCCGTAAGCTGCATCCCGACCTCAACGCTCAGGCCGGCACTCAGGAGCAGGAGTGGAGCCTGCAACAGAGTTCCCTGCTCAACGACGCGCACCGCACGTTGAAAGACCCGATCAAGCGCACCCAGTATCTCTTGAAGCTGGAAGGCGTGGAGCTCGAAGAGCAGTCGAAGACGGCGACGGAGAAGGCGCGATCGACCGGTGAAATAAAAAAACAGATCGTGCCGCCAGAGCTGCTCGCGGAAGTCTTCGATCTGAATATGCAGCTCGAAGAACTGCGCATGCAGAAGAAGATGGGCGAGGACGATCCCGCCCTGATCGAAGAAATCGGCAACCAGAAACACGATTTGGAAGAAAAGCAGGAAGCACTTTTGCATGAGCTTCAGGGACGCTGGAAGGTTTGGGATGGAATGATCCAGCGCGAATCGAACGGCCAGCCCGTTTCAGACGAGGAACGCAGGCAAGAGCGCGACAAGATGGTGGACATGCTGAACCGCAGAAACTACATCCGCAATCTGGTGCGGGATGTGAATGAAGTGCTGGAGAGTTGAGCAATTTTGTAATCAGGTAATTTTGTAATTTGAAACCCGAAGGCCCTTAATTTACCAAATTACCCGATTACAAAATTACAAATGGCAACTGATCGCATCGTCGGAATAGACCTGGGCACCACGAATTCTCTCGTGGCCTTCATGCAAGGGGAGAGCCCTGTCGTGATTCCCGGCGACGATGGTTCGAATCTCGTCCCGTCGGTCGTCGCGCTGGACGAGAACGATCAGCCCGTGATCGGCAATGCCGCTCGCAAATATCTCACGGAAACGCCCGGACGCGCCGTCTACTCGATCAAACGCCTGATGGGACGCGGCGTTGACGACATTCAGGAAGAATTGAAGTTCTTCCCCTTCCGCGTCGCTGAAGATCTGCAAGCGGGCGAAGTTCTTCGCATCAAGCTGGGCGACAAAAAGCTCGGCGAAAAGACCTTCACGCCGCCGGAAATTTCAGCCCTCATCCTCCGCCAACTCAAGCGGAACGCCGAGCGCTTCTTCGGAGCTCCAGTCTCTAAGGCCGTCATCACCGTGCCCGCATATTTCAACGACGCGCAGCGTCAGGCCACAAAAGATGCCGGACGCATCGCCGGCCTCGAAGTTCTGCGCCTGGTCAACGAGCCCACGGCCGCCTCTCTAGCGTATGGCCTCGACAAGAAGCAAAACGGAATCGTAGCCGTCTACGACCTCGGCGGCGGCACTTTCGACATCTCCATTCTCAAACTGCACGACGGCATCTTCGAAGTCATCGCAACCAACGGCGACACACATCTCGGCGGCGACGACATCGACAATCTGCTGATCACCATCGCCCTCGACGACACGCTCGGCGACCTCGGTCTCGATCTCCGTCACAATGCTGAGGCCGTGCAAGCCATTCGCAATGCCGTTATCGAAGCCAAGATCGCGCTTTCCTCGCAGCCATCGGTCAAGCTCGATGTTAACCTTCCGGGCGGCAAGCGCTACCTTCGCGAAATCACGCGTGCGCAGTTCGAACAACTTATCCAGCCCATCATCGACCGCACCATCGGCCCCTGCAAGCAAGCGCTGAAAGACGCTGGCCTCAAGCCCGAGCAAATTGACGAAGTCGTCCTGGTCGGCGGATCCACGCGCATTCCAAAAGTACGCGCCTTAGTGAAGGAACTCTTCCACCGCGAGCCGCACACGGACCTGAATCCCGATGAGGTGGTCGCTCTAGGCGCAGCGGTGCAGGCCAACATCCTCGGCGGCGGCTCAGAAGCCACCGAGAACATGCTGCTGCTCGATGTCACGCCCTTGTCGCTCGGCATTGAAGTCGCAGGTGGCGTCACCGATAAAATCATTTTGCGCAATTCGACGATCCCCGCCTCTGCCACGCAGTTCTACACCACACAGCTCGACGGTCAGGCCAACGTCGCGATTCATGTTTTGCAAGGCGAGCGCGAACTCGCGAAAGACTGCCGCTCCCTGGCCCGTTTCGATCTCAAAGGCATCCCGCCCATGGCAGCAGGCATGGCGCGTATCGAAGTCAAATTCCTCATCGACGCCAACGGCATCCTCCACGTCTCCGCGCGCGAGCAGCGGAGCGGCAAAGAAGCCGAAATCCAGGTCCAGCCCAGCTACGGCCTGACCGACGAGCAAGTCGAGGGCATGATCCTCGACTCTTTCGACAGCGCTGAAGAAGATTTCCGCCAACGCCAGGTCATCGAAGCGCGCAACGAGGCCGATACCATCCTGGTCGCGCTCGATAAGGGCAAGAAGAGCCCGGCCTGGGGCCACTTAACCACAGACGAGAAGAAAAAGATTGCGAAAATGGAGAAGGCCTTGATCACAGTGAAGGCGGAAGACGATTACCAGGCTATCCGCAAAGCCATTGACGCGCTGAATCAAGGCACCACGCGCCTGGCTGAGCTGATGATGGACAGCGCCGTCTCCACCGCGCTAAAGGGCAAAACCATGGACGAGGCAGACATGGGAGAAGGCCCCACAGCCCCGCATCCCATGGCGAAGGCAGAGTTCGAGTAGGAGCAGTTTGCAGTTGGCCAAATGCTGATTGCCAATCGCTAGATTTTCGGAGATGACAGAATGTCAGAAGAAAAATCACAATCCGCCGGCACAGCCACCGAAGAAGCTCCCGGCGAGAATACGGTCGGCGAGAATACAGTGCAGTTGACGTTTCTGCCCGAGGGCAAGACAGTCCAGTTCGAGCACGGCAAGCTGCCCTACGAAGATCATGGCAAAGAAGAGTCGATCCTCGACGTCGCACTCAACTTCGGAGTCCCGCTCGACCACGCCTGCGGCGGCAACTGCGCCTGCACCACCTGTCATGTATGGATCAAAGAAGGCGCCGAGAATCTTTCTCCCATGGATGACGACGAAGCCGACCGCCTGGACATGGCCGCCGACTTGCAGTTAAACTCGCGTCTCGGCTGCCAGGTGCAGATCACGAAGCCAGGTAAAGTAGTCGTCGAGATCCCAACCTGGAACAGAAATTACATCTCGGAAGAACACCACTAAAAGCAGGTTTCAAAGTTTCAGGGTTTCAAGGTTTCGAAACCTGGAAACTTTGAAACCTCGAAACTTTGAGGAACTTCTCCATGCCGAAATCTCTAACCTGGGACGACGCTGAAGATATCGGTATCCTGCTCAGCGAAGTACATCCCGATCTCGATCCTCTCACCGTCCGCTTCACCGATCTGCATCGTTACGTCACAGAACTGCCCGACTTCAAGGGCGACCCCGGAGCTTCCAATGAAGGCAAGCTCGAAGCCATCCAGATGGCTTGGCATGAAGAATTCCAGGATCGAACGCAAGGGTAAGCCAAAGGAAAGAATTAGCAAGCAAGGGCAAACACTAGAACAAGATAGAGGGTCTACGCCGCCAAGATTTTACAATTCCGTGACAATTAAACCTTCGTCGCAGCCCTAACATAAAACTGAAACGGTTGTGGCAGGGCTCCCAAATGTTCGTCCCTCGCCATCAACTTCTCTCTCCGTCCAACTGCAAAAGGGCACGGCTCTCACCGTGCCCTCTTTTTGTTGCCTGAATTTTCCCAGATCGGCCGACCCTACCCAACGGTCGCTGGAACCGGCTCTTCCACGCTGGCCTCGCGCAGAAATTTCGCCGCTTCTTCCGGCGGCGTCGGATTAATGTAGAAGCCCGTGCCCCACTCAAAGCCCGCCGTCTTGGTCAGCTTCGGCATGAACTCGATGTGCCAGTGATAGTGATCGTTGGTCGGATCCTGCGCCGGAGACGTATGAATCACCAGATTATAAGGCGGATTATCCAGCACCCGGTCCGCCTTGATCAGCAAGGTCTTCAAAGCCTTCGCCAGATTTTCAAACATCGACGACGAAGAATTCTCAAACGCCGACTCATGCTGCTTCGGCAGAATCCATGTCTCAAACGGAAAGCGCGGCGCATAAGGCGCAATGGTCAGAAAATTTTCGTTCTCCGCCACCACCCGGCTCCCATTCTCCGTCTCTTGACGAATAATGTCGCAAAACACGCAGCGCTCTTTATATAGGTAATATTGCTTTGCGCCTTCCAGTTCCTGGGTTACGTTGATGGGCAGAATCGGCAGGGCGATCAGTTGCGAATGCGCGTGCTCGAGCGATGCTCCTGCGGCCTCGCCGTGGTTCTTGAAGAGCAGGATGTACTTGAAGCGGCGGTCTTTTTTCAGATCGAGGATGCGGTCGCGAAATGTCCACAGCACGTCTTCGATTCGCTTCGGAGGCAGCGTGGCCAGGCTGGCGTTGTGGTCGGGCGTCTCGATGATTACTTCGTGAGCGCCGATTCCGTTCATGCGGTCGAACATGCCTTCAGCCTGCCGGCTCAGCGTGCCTTCGATCCCCAGAGCCGGAAATTTGTTTGGGACCACTCGCACCGTCCAGCCCGGCGTATCCCGCTGCGAAGCTGGCCCGCCATTCGATCCCGGACGGTAAGCTTGAATCTCTGGCGGCGTCTTGCCTTCGTTCCCGTAGCAGAAGGGGCAGAATCCGCCCTTTAATTTCGTGTTTTCCCGTGCGAAATCGGTCGGGCGCTTCGCGCGATCCGTGGAAATAATCACCCAGCGGCCAACAATAGGATCTTTTCTAAGCTCAGGCACTAATAAACCCCTTTTATCAGGATAGGCGAATCTATAATTTTACGCCGCGAGGGAGGAATTCCGAAACACTTCTATCTGCGGCTGGCTGGCCCTCGAATCTATATAGTATACGCTGACCACATCGAATCTCCACTGGCAAGACGGTGGAAATCGCCGAAGGTAATCACGCACCACGGCCGCCACCAGGCGCCGTTTGTGCCGGTCCACAGCCGCTTCCCCGGGCTTTACGTCGCGCGTGGTGCGCGTCTTAACTTCTACGAAGCAAAGAACATCGTGGTCCCAGCCGATCAGATCAATTTCTCCCCGGCTGCGCGGCGAGCGAAAGTTCCGCGCCACCATGGTGTAGCCGAGCATGCGCAGATGAAAGTATGCTGCCTCTTCTCCGCGGCGTCCGGTGCGATGATGCGCCGCAATCTTTTCCGCCGGTAGAGTATGGTCGGCTAGCCAGTCGAGGAAACGAAGCACTGTCCGCGTCGTCTGCGCGGAAAAGACGCGTCCAGAAAAAACGCCTGCGGAAAACATAAACAGACCTCAAACTTTACTGTACCTGTCTGAACCGCTACCGGATAATATCTCCCTGACAAATTCGGGCGAAGATTGTCGTTCGTTCCAAACCGGGAAAGCGCAAATCACGAACCTGCACAGGCAGGGGAAGAACTCAGGAGAAGATAAATGAGCAACTCGCAAGCAAACGGTGATCCAGAAAGCATCGACCGCAGAACATTCCTGAGCAAGTCCGCCGCCGCACTCGCCGGAGGGACCGTTCTCGCGACCACCGCTCTTTCCTACGCCAACATCCTGGGCGCGAATGATCGAATTTCGTTATGCCACATCGGCATCGGCGGCCGCGGCCACGAACTGGATTGGATCGCCGCCCAACTGAAAACCAGCCACAACGCGGAGATGACGACCGTTTGCGATCTGTGGAGCGTGAATCGCGAAAAAGCAGTTGCCGCCAATACGAAATATTATGGCCGCGCCCCACGAGCGTTTCAGTATCTCGAAGACGCTCTCGCCCTCAAAGACGTAGATGCTGTGCTGATCTCCACACCTGAGCACTCTCATTCACCCATTCTGAAAATGGCTGTCGACGCTGGCAAGGACGCCTACGTCGAAAAGCCCATGGGCAACGTACTGGAAGAGGCGAAGGCCGCGCGCGACGCCGCCCTCGAGCACAAACGGATCGTGCAGGTGGGAACCCAGCATCGCAGCGAGCCTTATCCCAGAGCCGCGCACGACCTGGTGCAGACCGGCGTGCTTGGAGACGTCAGCAAGGTGGAAATTGTATGGAATTATCATGGCCCCCGATGGCGCGGGCGGCCGGAAAGCAAGCTCGTTCGCGAAGCCGACACGGACTGGGGCAAATGGCTGCTGACCAAGCCCTACCGTCCCTTCGACCCGCAGGTTTATTGCGAATTCCGCTTGTACAAAGAATTCTCCAGCGGCATCCCCGATCAATGGATCAGTCATGGCATCGACCTGGTGCACTGGTTCATGAACGACAGCTATCCTCGGTCCGTCATGGCTCACGGAGGCGTTTTTGCCTGGCACGATGGCCGCGAGAATGCCGACACGTTTCAGGCGCTGCTCGAATATCCGAAAGGTTTTCTGGTCAGCTACTCAACCAGCTTCGGCAACGACTCGCCCGGCTTCACGCGCTACATGGGAAAGAAGGCCACGCTCTTCAACATCGGAGGCGAGGGAAGCCCGCGCTACCAACTGGTCGAAGAAAAGGGAACCCACGAAGAGAATGCCGACATCGACCGGGAAAGACCGTCACACTACATTCTGTTGCCGGGAGAAACCAAGCTTCCGCCGATGGGCATCGACGATCTCTCGCTCGAACACATGGCCAACTGGTTCGAATGCATGCGGTCACGCCAGCAGCCTCACTGCACAGTGCACGACGGCTTCGCCCATTCTGTCGCCTGCATGATGTCGACCCAATCGTACTGGTCGGGGAAAAAGCAGTACTGGGATGCAGCCAGCGAGACCATCGTCGATCGTCCTCCTGCAGGCTAAGTCAGACCTTGCCGAAAACCGGCTGGTTCTCCCCAACCGGATTGCCGAAGTGGAATTTTCCCGCTCAAGCCAGAGGACGGCTTGAATGGACCACCCGCCGCGCACTCGATGTGACCCTCAAGCAAGAAAAGGAGGCGCGACCACCGTCCCGGTAACTTCAGTACGGAGCCGGAACGATATCGAATTCAATCTTGAGTTCGTCCTTCACCTTAACGGTCCCGCCCGCAAGGCGAATCGGCTCGATGCCGAAGTCGCTCTGTTTGATCGATGCGGAACCGCGATAGTGTCCACTCTCTAACGACACGTTTACAGTCACCGGCCGCTTCTTGCCGTGAAGGCTCAGATCCCCGCGTACTTCCCAATGACCCTCACCACGGCTGGTCACGGCCGTGGACTGGTAAGAAATCTCTGGAAACTCTTCGACACCAAGCACCGTTGCGCTTTGCATCGTGTGTTGGATCTCGGCGCGTTTGTCGGCTGTGATCTCCGGGTCGAGCACGCGCATCTTGCCCGATTCCACGCGCAGTTGCACGCTCGGATCGCCGGAGGAATCGATCTTCCCCTCCGCGATCGGAGCCTCGATCTCGTGATCGTGAGCGAACGCGGAAAACGCTCCGGACTTGAAGACTCGAATCTTCATGCTGGATTGTTTTACATCGATCGCTTTACTCTGGCCATAGGCACTGGTGGCTCCCAGCCACATGCCAATTGCCAGTATCCCTAACGCCAGCTTGGTAAGTCTCATTGGATTCCCACCCGCCCTCGCTATCGGATTGATCTATTGGATAAGTGTAAGGAACGACCGCCGCCTGCCCGTCACGGCAGTGTAAAGAGTTTGTTAGGTGCTCGTCACGAAGAACGCGGGAGAGTCTGCGCTGAGCGAAAGCCGAAGGCAGCGACTGATCCCTGCCAAACCGGGAAACCGCCAAAATCTTGTCAATAGGCAAGAAATACACGATCGACCCTAAGTCCCTCAAAGCAGCCGAGATATATTTCCCGGAAACGTGGCGGGTTTACCCCTGTCAAATTGCTATACTGAATATATAGACTAAAAATTCAGAAAAACGAGGCGCGGCCCATGGGCCGCGCCTTTTCTCTTGCTCGAATCTCGATTCCGCAACGGCCCGAGGAGTAGCATGCCCAAGTTCAGGACCTTCAAAGAACGCGGCGAATGGGTGGAAGCCCAGTTCATCGCCGAAGCCCTCGGCCGCGGTTTCACCGTCCTGAAGCCCTGGGGAGACTCCCAACCCTTCGACGTCGCCCTCAACTTCGGCACCCGTGTCGTCAGAGTCCAGGTCAAGTCCACCAGCTACCGCGTCGACACCGGATACCGCTGTCAGTTCAATACCAACTTCAACAGCCGGAAATACACCCTCGATCTACTGGATTTCTTCGCCGGTTACGTCGTCCCTCAAAAAGCCTGGTACCTCATCCCGGCTCCGGTCCTCTTCAACTGAGGCCTTAACCCGATAAGCCCAATGCTCTTCCCCATGCAACCCCACGCGCCAAACACCTACCGCTACGAGCATTACCGCGAAGCCTGGCGCCTGCCCCGCCCGAAGCCGGAGAAAAAGAAGCCTCGCTGACAGCCGATTGATGGGTGGCCCATTCTAAATTTCGCGTTCTTTGCGAAATTTAGAGTGGGGATGTTCAAATGTCACAGACTTAGCTACATCGTCTGAGTCGCAGTGTCCCACCTCCTTTGCTCTTTCACGGTACGACCGGCAAGACCAACTGCGAAGGCATCGTGGTGGAGCAATAGATTCTCTGGGTCGCGGGAACGAAGTCAGACGCCGCTGCTTTATAAATACTAGGCAAGAACTTCTGCGGATTGCGGTCGATCACCGGAAACCACGTGGATTGAATCTGGACCATAATGCGGTGTCCTTTGAGGAAAACATGGTCGTGGTCGCGCAGCGGGATGTTCCATTGCGTGGGCTGATCCGGCTTGAGAGCGTGCGGTTTCTCGTCGCTCGCGAGATAGCGGCCGCGGCGCACCTCCATGGCAATGGGTAGCTCGTAGCCATTCAGCGACTGCGCGTATTGTCCGGGCTTTGGGCCTTCGTCTGGATTCCAGTCGTTTTTCTGCGCGTTGTCGGGATAGACGTCGATCAGCTTGACGATGAAATCGCTGTCGGTGCCGGAAGTTGAGGCAAACAGATTGGCCGCGAGCGGTCCCGTAACGGTCAGATCGTGGTCGAGCGGATCGCTCACGAAGGAAAGCACGTCAGGACGGTGATCGACAAAGCGCTGGTCGGCAACCTCCCACGTGCGCCAGTCACCGGCGGGATACGTCGGCGAAATGGGGCGCTGGCGATAGGGCACGGGATTCGCAGGATCGGAAACGTACTCGCGATAAGGCTTTCCGTTCTTCGACTCTTCGGGCGCAGTAAAAGAAAGTTTCCCGTCTGCATGCAGGTAGAGATTGGTGGGCTTCGCATTCTTCGGAGGCCACTCCGGGTAAGTGTGCCAGGTGTTCGATCCGCTTTGAAATGTGCTGGCCTGCCACGCCGGCTTCTCCCCCTTGTCGTGCAGGTAATAACGGAAGAATGGGGCCTCGATGTTCTCGCGGAACTCGCGGGCGGTTTCGTGTCCTGCGAAAGGAACGAGGCCAATGCTGTCGGCCTTGGGAGTTTGCCACTCGCCGTGATACCACGGCCCGGCAACGATGAAGTTCGTGTGTTGCGGGTCGTTCTCCTCAGCGTGGCGGAAGATTTGCCATGGGCCCCAGGGATCTTCCTGGTCCCAGAATCCGGCAACGTTGAGGTTGGGAACAGTGGAAGCGTGCAACTGATTCACCCAGGCTTCTTTCTTCCAGAAATCGTCGTAGTCGGGATGGTCGACGCTCGCATTCCAATAAGGAATTGATCCGTGAAGATACTTCGCGTTGATGTTGGAGAGCGGCCCGAGATCGAGATACCACTGGTAAGTGTCGTAAGTCTCAAAATCGAAATGAGTGTTCTTGTTCTTGTCGGCCTGCTCCATCACGGCATATTCAAAGTCGTAACTCTCGCGCAGGGCGCCGTAGCGATGGTCATCGTCGTTCATCCATTGATCTACAGGTGAGGCCTGCTCGCTGATGGCTTTCAGCGCCGGGTGTGGGTGGAGAAGGGTGAGTGCGGTCGTCAGCCCGTCATAGGAAACACCGTACATGCCAACGTTCCCATTGTTGTTCGCGACGTTTTTCACGAGCCAGTCGATCGAATCGTAGGCATCGGTGGTCTCGTTGGTGGCCTTGGGATCGCCGAGGTCCACCCAGGAGGAAAGATTGAACGTGCCCTCCGATTTAAAGCGCCCGCGAAGATTCTGGATGACGAAGATGTAGCCGTCCTGGGCCAGCTCTTTTACGGCGGGCGGCATCTGTTCAGGCGGCTTCTCGGGGACGCCGTAGGGAGTGCGTCGAAACAGAATAGGCAGCGGGCCGGTTTGATCGACTGGAGTGAGGATAACGGTCTGGAGGCGAACGCCGTCGCGCACGGGAATCATGACTTCCTCAAGCTTGAAGATCGGCTTCGTCGGCGGCATTGGCTGCGGAGGAGTCTGCTGCGCTGCAGCAGAGATGGCAAACAAAAATAATAGAACGAACCGTGGGATTGGTGAGCGCAGCACTGGGCCTCCGACGTTCCTTTTCTCACGCGAACTGACCGCGAAGTATATCAACCCTCGGATTGTCTCCGCGAGTCGTTCTATAGAACTGCCCATTCAAGCCAAAAGACGGCTTGAATGGGCCACTCATACTCCCGATCCTAACTATGGCTTGCTTCTACTTTCCCACTTCCTGGATGCACTCTTCCAGCACGTCCATGGCGACGTCGGCTTCTTCTTTGGTCACCACAAGCGGCGGGCACAGGCGGACTGAGCTGGGGCCGCAGCCGAGGAACAGCACGCCGTGTTCGAAGGCCTTCTCGACGATCAGGTCGCGCTCAGCGGCGGCGTACTCCTTGGTCGACTTATCTTTGACGATGTCGACGCCGATCATCAGGCCGCGGCCGCGGACATCGCCCACCAGCTTCAGCTTAGCGGGCCAGCTGGACATGCGCTTCAGCATGTGCGCGCCTACTTCGGCGGAGTGCTCGAGCAGATGTTCTTTCTCGATCACGTCGAGCGTGGCCAGCGCGGCGGCGATGCACACGGGATTCCCGCCAAAGGTTGAGGCGTGCGAACCGGGCACCCAGTCCATGATTTCGGAGCGCGTCATCACCACACCGAGCGGCATCCCCGAGGCAATGCCTTTCGCAATGAGGACCATGTCCGGCTCCACGTCGGTGTGCTCAACCGCCCACCACTTGCCGGTGCGGCCGATGCCGCTCTGAACCTCATCCACGACAAGGAGAATGCCGTGACGATCGCAGATGCGGCGCAGCTCCTGCATGAAGATGGTTGGAGCGACTACGTATCCGCCCTCGCCCTGCACAGGCTCGATGAAGATCGCGGCCACTTCCTCCGGAGGGAGCGTGGTCTTGAACAGCTTCTCCTCAATAAAGCGAGCGCAGCTGAGAGCGAACGCGTCAGGATCCTGCGCAGCATCTTTGCGTCCGCGATAAAGATCGGGATAGGGGACGTGCGTCACGCCGCCGAGAAGCGGCGAAAAGCGCCGCCGCTGCTGGGGTTTCGAGGCGGTAAGCGAAAGCGCACCCATGGTGCGTCCATGAAACGCGCCGAAAAACGCAATAATGTTCGACCTGTTCGTATGGTACCGCGCGAGCTTGAGGGCGCACTCGACGGCCTCTGCGCCGGAGTTGCCGTAGTAGATCTTGTGCGGTCCGGGCATGGGAGCGATCTTTGACAGGCGCTCGGCTAGCGTGACCATGCTTTCGTAATAAAAGTCGGTGCCCGACATGTGGATGAGTTCGGCGGCTTGCTTCTGCATCGCGGCGACCACGTGCGGATGGCAGTGGCCGGTTGAAGTGACGGCAATGCCGGCGGAGAAGTCATAGAACTCGTTGCCGTCGACGTCGGTGATGACGATGCCGCGTCCGCTCTTGGCTACGAGCGGATACGAACGGGTGTAGGACGGCGAAATATATTTCTCGTCGCCGGCTAGAACGCGCTTGGCGTTGGGGCCGGGCAGGGCGGTCTTGAGCTTTGGTCCACTAACAGCGGGTCCGGCAGTCATAGTTTTCGTGGTCATTGGAATCCTCCGTAAGGCAGTGGCCAGTGGTTATTGGCCGGTGGTCGGTAAAAGGCACTCGGACGCGCGGCTCTGGTTCGAGCACGTGAAACCGAGAAAGTCAGGCGGAGGATTTGCTAGTCGCTACCGAAGAGGCTGGGACGCAGGCGCGACGGAAGATTCGCCCGATAGCGCCTTGGACAAACTAGACAGTGTAGCCAGCACTCGGGTAGATGCGAGTTGGGCGGACACGAGTTGGAAACGTTGCGCAGCATTGCTAGCCATCGCCATCACTATCACTAAACGCCATTATAGCTTGAGGCGATGCAGTGGCGTAACCCCCTAAAAATCAGTGGCCAGTAACCAGTGGTCAGTGGCCAGTCAAAGGCAACCCGGGGGCGGCTATCCCGACATTTTCATTTTTACTTCTTCGACACCTTCAATTCCGGATGTACGGCAAGTTTAGAATCTTAGTTCTGTTGGTCCTCGTCTGATATGTTTTAGCTTCCCCGCTTTCTCACTTACATGTCCAGAACTCAGAGCCCAAGCCGGTTTGCGGTGATTCTTGCCTTTGCGCTGGTGTATTTATTTTGGGGGTCGACCTATCTTGCTATCGACATTGCGGTGCAGACGATTCCTCCAGCGCTGATGTGCGGGGTACGGTTTTCGATTGCAGGGGTGGTGATGTTGGCAGTGAGTGCGGCGACGGGACGGCGGGTCTGGTACTCGGCGCGGCAGATCGCGCTGGCTTCGGTGGTCGGGATTTTGCTGCTCATGGGTGGGAACCTGACGCTGTCGTGGGCGGAACTTTCTGTGCCTTCGGGGCTGGCGGCTTTGATTATCGCGATCACACCGTTGTGGTTTCTGGTGCTGGATTCATTGTTGCTGGGCGACCATCACATTTCGTGGCGGGGCAAGGCTGGGCTCGGTCTGGGGATGGTTGGGCTGCTCGTTTTGTTCTGGCCGGAGTTGCACTCGAGTTCGGCGCTGGGCCGACGCGAGTTTTGGGCATCGGTCTCGCTGCTGGGAGGATCGTTTTCCTGGGCGCTGGGATCGGTGCTGTCGAAGCGCTGGCAGTCCGGGATGGATGTGTTCAGCGCGACCGGATGGCAGGTCACGGCGGCGGGCGCGGCCAACTTGTTGTTTGCCCTGGTCGTGGGAGATTTCGCGCACGCTCGCTGGACAGCGCGCGGCGTGAGCGCGGTGCTGTATCTGGTGGTGTGCGGATCGTGGATCGGATACACGGCTTATATATGGTTGCTAGAGCATGTGCCTACTTCGAAAGTTTCGACCTACGCTTATGTGAATCCGGTAGTCGCGGTTTTTCTGGGATGGTTGGTGCTGCACGAGCGCGTGGACCGCTTCATTGTTATGGGGAGTGTGATCGTAGTGATGTCGGTGATTCTGGTGACTAGCGCTAAGGTGAAAGAGAGGACCGTCGCCGAGGAACTGCCGACGGTGGAGGCAATATAGCAGTGGTCAGTGGTCAGTGACTAGTGATCAGTGATCAAGTTTCTTAGGTGGGGTCTCGATCTATTTTGAGGCTTTTTCGTCTTCCTCTTCACTCTCGTTCAACAAATCTACGACGTGGCCGCGGATGGCGAAGGTTTGTTTGGGCGCGCCTGCGGGCTCGAAGGTTATGCGGGCGGGAGTTCGTTGCCAAGCTGGTGCGGGGCAGGCGGAGTCGGCCGGGGCATCTTTCGTTTCTTTGTCGATGATGTTCTCGCCCTCGATAGGCTTCTTGAGAATGGGCTTGCGGCGGTTGATTTGGGCTACGACTGCGTAAACTTTTTTGCTGTCATCGGAGACTCCGCAGTAAGCCGCGTAATCGCGGTACCAACTGGCGGCGGAGTAGAAGACGTCAAAGTCGGGCAGATTGAGGAGCGAGATGTGCCCGGTCGCGCGATCGACGAGAAGCCATCCGCCGGGCTGCCATTGCCAGTGGGGCGGGGACGTTGATTCTTGGGGAAGGCTGTCATTGACGCGGAAAGCGCGGCGCACTACGAAGAGGCGATCGGTTACGTCGTGAGTGGGGCCTAGCGTGAACTCCTTGACGTGGGTGTCAACGACAAGAGGGCGGACTTTCATAGTAAGCGGTTTCTCGTCGGCTGCACCGTCTCCGGTCTCGGGGAACCACTGCACCGCAGTCCATTTGCCGAAAGTGATGACGTGGGTTTTGGTCGCGGCGACGGCGCTCGCTGGGGTGACGAAGATGGAGAGCGCCAGCGCTATGCGGAGATGGCATTGGAAGAAGCGGAGCATGGCCGAGGTTAAGCAGGAAACAGGCGGGAGGACAAGGTCAGAGGTCACAAATCGCGCGTGAATTTCGATATTGGGTTCCGAAGTGGGAGGAGAGGCTAACCAATCGAGGCACGATTGATTGGCTGTTGAGTAATGCGTGCGCGCAGTTGAGGGTGAGATTGCAGTAGAATTGATGGAAAGAGCAAGTGCGCAATGATTTTCCCCCGTGATTTCCGTCCGGCTGTGAGTGTTGAGGGCCGGACAACTTCCCAGCGAGAACCGGCTTCTGATTTAAGCATGAGTGGGTTATGGACGGGGCGGCGTGTGCCCCGGATTCTGGTGGTCGACGACCATCCTACTATTACGGGGCTGATGAGCCAGTTGCTCGCCCAACGCGGCTATGACGTGGTGACGGCGAGCGATGCGGAAGAAGCAGCGGCGGAGGTACGGCGGCAGGCGCCTGATCTGATTCTGTCGGATGTGAGGATGCCGGGGAAGTCGGGCTATGAATTATGCCGGGAACTCAAAGGGGATCCGGCGACGCGTCTGATTCCTTTTGTGCTGATCACGGGACTGAGCGACAGCACCGACAAGGTGCGGGGAATTGAAGCTGGAGCCGATGACTTTCTGAACAAACCGGTGCTGGCGGAGGAGTTGACAGCGCGGGTGAAGTCGCTGCTGCGAGTGAAGGAATTTACCGATGAGTTGGAGACAGCGGATTCCGTGCTGTGCACGCTGGGTCTGATTGTGGAGGGACGCGACCCTTATACCGAGGGGCACTGCGAACGGCTGGCGGCGCGGGCTGCGGATTTGGGACGACACCTGGGACTGGACGAAGATTCGATTGTGGCGCTGCGGCGCGGGGGATTTCTGCACGATCTGGGCAAGATCGCAGTGCCGGATGACATTCTGAAAAAAGGCAGCGACCTGACGCTTCAGGAGTGGGCGATCATGAAGCAGCATCCGGTGACGGGGGAAAATATCTGCAAGCCGCTGAAGTCTTTGCGGCTGGTGCTGCCGATCATCCGGCATCATCATGAGCATGCGGATGGGTCGGGGTATCCGGATGGGTTGCGGGCGAGCGAGATTCCGCTGCTGCCGCGGGTTTTGCAGGTGGTGGACGTATACGATGCGCTGCGCACGGCGCGGCCTTACAAGCCGTCGCTGTCGCATGATGACGCAGCGCAAACCATGCGCGTAGAAGCCCGCCAGGGCTTGTGGGACGCTGAACTGGTGAATGAGTTTTTCGGCATGCTGGTGGACAAACGCACCGTCGCTTAGGACGGCAGTTGTCAGTTCCCAGCAATTGGACACGGGATTTCGGTTCTCTGTTTCCTCAACCGGCTCTTTACGACGTACAATTGCGCAGCCTTTTCCTGAGGCGTGCACAGGTTCATGGACATTGCTTACAGCATCGTTATTCCTGCCTATAACGAAGGCGCGCGGCTGGCCGCTACCCTGGAGAAGGTGCTGGGATATTTGCGCGAACAGGGATGGAGTGCGGAAGTGATTGTGGTGAATGATGGATCGCGCGATAACACGGCGGACCTAGTGCGCGGGTTTGCGGAGAGGAATCCGATGTTGCGGCTGGTGGAGAATCCGGGGAACCGCGGCAAGGGCTATGCGGTGCGCAATGGGATGCTGAATGCACGGGGCGACGTGGTGGTGTTCAGCGATGCGGATCTGTCTTCGCCGATTGAAGAGATGCCGAAGTTGCTGGCGGCATTGGCCGGGGGCGCGGACATCGCTATTGGTTCGCGATGGCTGCGGGCGGAATTGCAAACGCGGCGGCAATCGCTGCACCGGCAACTTTTTGGAAGAGTCTTCAACTTGTTGCTGCGGATTATTCTGGGGCTGCAGTTCAAAGACACGCAATGCGGCTTCAAAGCTTTCACGCGGCGGGCTGCACAGACGATTTTTCCGCTGGAACGCATCGAGCGCTGGGGTTTTGATCCGGAGATTCTTTTTCTGGCGCGCAAGTTTGGATTTCGCGTGGAGGAAGTACCGGTGTGCTGGGGACACAGCGGAGATACACGGATTCATCCGGTGATGGATGGGGCGCGCATGTTTTGGGAGATGCTGCGGATTCGCTGGTATGACTTGACGGGGAAATATGATGTCGGCTCGGCGGCGGGAGCGCAGCCCGTTAAAACAGCGCCGGGAGGACCTGCGCCGAGAGTTTGAGTCAGGCTGACTTGCGTTTCGCGGACGCAGCCAATTCCTTCACAGCTTCAACAACCTGATGTCCCATCTCGGAAGTTGAGGTTGGCGTTTGCGCAGCACGGACCAGGTCGGCGGTGCAATAGCCTTGATTCAGCACCTTGCCGACGGCATTCTCGATGCAGGCCGCTTCCTGGTCGAGTTGAAAAGAATGGCGCAGCAAGAGCGCGGCAGAAAGAATTGCGCCGAGCGGATTTGCGATTCCTTTGCCGGCGATGTCTGGTGCTGAGCCATGGACAGGCTCGTACACGCCGACCGGACCCCCGATGCTGGCTGAGGCTAGCAGGCCTAGCGATCCTACTACTCCACCAGCCTGGTCGGAGAGAATGTCGCCGAACATGTTTTCGGTGAGTATTACGTCGAAATCTTTTGGGCGCTGCACCAGCGACATGGCGGCGGAATCTACATACATGTGGGAGAGTTGCACTCCCGGATAATCTTTCGCGCAGCGGGTGACGACTTCGCGCCATAGGCGGGAACACTCGAGAACGTTGGCTTTGTCGACGGAGAGAACTTTCTGGCGGCGCTTTGCTGCGAGGTCAAAGGCAACGCGGGCGATACGCTCGATGGCTGGTTCGCCGTACGTCATGGTGTTGGTGGCGACGCGTGTCCCTGGTGCGCCTGCGATGGAACGCGGTTCTCCGAAATAGAGGCCTCCCAGTAACTCGCGGACAATCATTATGTCGGTGCCGCGTACTAGATCGTCGCGCAGTGGAGAACAATCTTCGAGGGCGGGGAAACAGATCGCCGGACGCAGATTCGCATAGGCGCCTAGTTCGCGGCGCAGGCGGAGGAGTCCGGCTTCGGGACGAAGGTGCTGGGGATAGTGGTCGAAGGCGGGACTGCCTACGGCGCCGAGCAGGACCGCGGAAGACGACAAGCATGCCTGGATCGTGTCTGCGGGAAGAGGATCATTCACCGCAGATAGTGCGGCGCCGCCAATGTTTTTTCTTTGGAGCTGGAGCTGGTGGCCGAATGCGTCGGCAACCGCCTGCAGAACTTGCACCGCTTGCTCGGTGACTTCGGGGCCGATGCCGTCGCCGGGGAGGATGGTTAGGTTGAGTAGCATGCGGGGATTAGTTTAATGGAAAGTGGTTACGGCGTGCAGGCCGGACTTCGCCCGAGGGACAGCCTAGGCCGGCTGTCCCCGGATAAACTTTTCCGGAGGTGCCGAAGATACTGCTATACGCCCCAAAGATAATCTTCCTGCTGCTGATCGTGGTGGTGCTCGGGAGCGACGGGCACACCGAAGGCGTTAGGTTGGGGCGCCATCGGGAATGGCCGGACTGGTTCGGGGTTGGTTGCGCTGGCAGCGGCCGCGACGGGTGTTTGAAGCGGTTCGAAAAGTGGAGTGGCCGATCCGGCGGGCTTGTGCGTGTCGCGGATTAACTCGAGGAGATGGTGATCCTCGACGTGCTTGATTTTATCTGCGAGGCGCACGAAGCGACGATAGATGTCATCGAGGGCGCGGCGGTCGAACTGGTAGCCGAGTTGCTCGCAGCGTATGGCAAGGGCGTGACGGCCGGAGTGCTTGCCCAGCACGAGTTTAGAATCGGGCACGCCGACGGATTGCGGCGTCATGATTTCGTAGGTCAACGGATTCTTGAGAACGCCATCCTGGTGGATGCCGGCTTCGTGAGCGAAGGCGTTGCGTCCGATGATGGCCTTGTTGGGCTGCACGGGGACGCCGGTGATCTCGCTGAGCAACTGGCTGGCAGGAAACAGATGTTCGGCGGCGATGGCCGTTTCGTACGGATAGCGATCGCGACGAACCCGCATGGCCATGACGATCTCTTCGAGCGACGCGTTGCCTGCGCGCTCGCCAATGCCATTGATGGTGCATTCGACCTGGCGGGCCCCAGCGGTGATGGCCGCCATGGTATTGGCGACAGCCATGCCGAGATCGTTGTGGCAATGGGCAGAGATAGTGACGTTCTCGATTCCCTTGACGCGGCGGCGGATGGTTGCGATCAGCTCGCCGAACTCGGCGGGTACGGTGAAGCCAACGGTATCCGGAATATTGAGCGTGGTGGCGCCGGCTGCGACAACGGCATCGAGCACCTGGCAGAGAAATTCAGGGTCGGTGCGCGTGGCGTCTTCGGGGGAAAATTCGACGTCAGGGCAAAGCGACCTGGCGAAGGCCACGGCTTCGCGGGCCTGGGCGAGGCATTCGTCGCGACTGATGCGCAGCTTGTACTTCAGGTGAATGTCAGAAGTCGCCAGGAAGACATGGATGCGCGGGTGGGCGGCGTCTCGCAGAGCTTCCCAGGCGCGCTCGATATCGGGGCGGCAGGCGCGGCATAATCCCGCAATAATGGGACGGCGAATGACGGCGGCGATGGCCTTCACGGCTTCAAAGTCGCCGTCGGAGGCGATGGGAAATCCGGCCTCGATCACATCGACACCGAGACGGTCGAGTTGGTGCGCCAGGCGCAATTTCTCCTGGTGGTTCATGCTGCAACCAGGGGACTGCTCTCCGTCACGCAGGGTGGTGTCGAAAACTCTGATTTGGACCTGGTCTGTGGCCATGGGGTCGTTATGCCGCTGTGAGTCTTTATCGTACGAGGAAATGCGGTTGAAGCGAAACTTATAATTCTTCAGTGATCATTAGTTATTCTTCTATGATAAGATTTGCTAATGATTGTTGAAGTTGGCATAAGGGGATGGTAAATGGAACTTTCGCAGCTGGAAGTCTTTCTGGCGGTGGCGCGGGAGCACCGGTTCTCGCGGGCGGCGGAGAAGCTGCACCGCACCCAGTCGGCCGTGAGCCAAACCATCCGCAAGCTGGAGGATGAACTGGGCGAGGCTCTGCTCGACCGCTCCTCGCGGGAAGGAGTTCTAACTGACGCAGGGCAAGTGCTGTATGAATACGCCGAAAAACTGCTGAATCTGCGGCACGACGCGCATGAATCTCTGGCTTCGCTGCGGGAGTTGCAGAAGGGCAAGCTGGTGATCGCGGCCAATGAGTTCACGGCGCTTTATCTGCTGCCGGTGCTGGCGGAGTTCAGGCGGCTGCATCCCATGATCAAGATCACGGTGCAGCGAGCGCTGGGCAGCCGCATTCCGGACGATGTGTTGCAGCACAGTGCGGAGCTTGGGGTGCTGTCTTACAAGCCCGAGGAGCCGCGGCTGCACTCGGTGGTGACATACCTGGATGAGCTGGTGCTCGTGGTGCCGCCAAAGCATCCGCTGGCCTCGGCGCGGGAGGTGAGCATCCGGCAGCTCGGGGCAGAATCGTTTGTCGCGCATATTGTTTCGTCGCCCTACCGCGAGAAAGTTCTGCAGACATTCGAAAAGCACAAAACGCCGCTGCACATGGGGCTTGAACTGCCGACGTTGCAGGCGATCAAACAATTCGTGGCTATGGGAAATGGAGTCGCGTTCATGCCGGAGATCAGCGTGGAGGCGGAATTGGCGCGGGGAGAGCTGGTGCGGATTCCGGTGAGGGAACTGCGGGTGCAACGGAAGCTGCGCCTGATCTACCGCAAGGAAGCGGGACTTTCCCATGCGGCGCGGGCACTTCTGAAAGTAGCCGAGGCGGTGGCGCTGGAGCGGGCCGGGCGGTATCGATTTCAGCGGGAGAGTTAAAGGAAGCGAGCCAAACGCGCCCTTCGACGGGCAAAGAACGCCCGCCTCAGGATGACAATCAGAAATCCAAACCGGGCATGTATGCTTGAGCCGAGGCGAATCAGCAGTCGGCGCAGGCTTCGGCGGGCTGGAACGCTGCTAGAGCTTCGGGCACACTGGGGTGAATTTCGAGGACTGAATCCAGGTTCGTAAGATCCAGAAGTTCGCGCACGAGTGGGCTGGGACTGGCACACTTCAAGTCCGCGTTCTGGGAACGCGCCCAAGTATAGAGGAAAGCCAATTCGCCGATGCCGGCGCTATCGATGGAGCTGACACCGCTGAGATCAAGAACGACTTTGCCACCGTTTTCGAGGATTTCACCAACCAGGCGCGACAGGGCTGCGGCCTCGTCACGATAGACGATGCGCCCCTGGCAGTGAACAACCATAACGTCGCCGCGATTGCGAGTTTCCAGACTGAGTTTCAAGGCCAACTCCTTATCTTGCGTACCAAAGGCAGCCAACGAGTACGGCTGCGGCCATGCTTGCCAATTGTTGTCCGTGGGTTCCATGCTAATAGATAGACGAGCGGCGAGGGGTTTCGGAATCATGAAAAGAGTGTAATTTTTGAGCAAAACGTCCCAGTCCTGCACCGCAGAATTTTGAGGGACTGGGGGCATCCTAGCTCTCCGTTACAGAGCATCTAAGGAGAGGCCTAACGAATTTCGCGCATTCAGGTAGAATTTGCTGCTGGCATAAATGCCTTGGAGGACTCATTTTCGTGTCAAAAACCGCAGCCGTGGTTCTGGCGTTCCTGAGCTTGATGCTGTTCCCAACCCTATCCAAAGCACAACAGTCCGGCGGAGATCATAGCGGCGGGGGACTGCTCCCGAGTGGAAATGTGTATGTCGGAGCCGCTTATGCCGATAACGTGGATGTGGTAAACCGCTTAACATTCAGGGGATGGAATGCGTCCTTTGAGGACTACGCTCTGCGCCGCTTCTCCTTCCTGAGCTTCGTGGCGGATGGAAGCGGCTTCTATCGGCAGGGGGTGCAGCAATATAACCTTCTGATTGGGCCGCGAGTTTCC
>Ga0209693_10000060_pt1 | contig 39652 bp, 28 predicted proteins | sample HubBroMetageWRM3_FD_188345 | JGI IMG/M metagenome (GOLD analysis project Ga0209693, IMG submission 188345) | Warmed soil microbial communities from the Hubbard Brook experimental Forest, New Hampshire - Hubbard Brook CCASE Soil Metagenome WRM 3... | ecosystem: Environmental > Terrestrial > Soil... | reverse complement strand
ACCGGCAAGCAGCCTCTGCAAGCGCCTGCCCGCGAGGGTTTCTGGGGCCGTGTGAACCCGTTCGCCCGCAAGACTTATGTAAAGCGGCAGACCGATCCTATCCGCGACCGCGTTAACGAACTCGATGACCTGACCGCAGCCAACGGGAAGGCGATCAAAGACACCGACTCGCGCGCCCAGGCTGGCATCAAACTGGCTTCGGACAAGGCCGACGCAGCCGATCAGCACGCCGTCGATGCCGGCAACAAGGCCACAATGGCGCAGACGACCGCGCAGCAGGCCACCACCCGCATCCAGACGGTCGAGACCGTGGTCAGCAACATCGATCAGTACAAAGCCTCGAACCAGACCGAAATCCGCTTCAAGCCCGGCCAGACGATGCTGAGCAAGAACGCCAAGGATGCTCTTGACGAGATGGCGAACACGGTCAAGGGACAGCGGGGCTACATCATCGAAGTGCAGGGTTTCTCCTCCGGCAAGGGCCAGATCGCGATCCAGAACTCGCAGAAGATGGCCGAGTCGGTGGTCCGCTACATGGTGCTCAACCACGAGATTCCGGTCTACCGCATCTACCTCGTAGGCATGGGCAATGCGCCGGTTGAGGGCGCGGACGCCAAGCACATCAGCGGCGGGCGCGTGGAAATCAGCCTGCTGAAGAACGATCTGGAGCAACTCTCCAGCAATTCTTCAGCTCCGGTCACCACCGCAGATCAGCAACAGCAGCCGAAGTAGTTAGAAATTGAACTAGGGACCAAGGGCGCCTCGCCCAAGTCCCTCCCCCAGAAGAAGCCTCTCGCGCAAGCGAGGGGCTTTTTCGTTTAGAACAGCACTGGGAAGTTCGGGAGAAATGCGGTGGAGCAGGCCTTCCAGTCCTGCGTCGACGTGCAGGGAATTCGCGGACTTTAGCCCCCGATGTACCCAAACTATATTTATTTACTCATGCCCGATACGATCCCGGCTTGATCCGAAGCTGGTCGAGCTTTGACTGCAGCGTGGTGCGCTTCAAGCCGAGGCGTGCAGCCGCGCCGTCCGCTCCGCCCAGCTTACCGTGGCAGTCTCGAAGAGCCCGAAGAATGCGCTCGCGCTCCTTATCGCGAAAGCTGCCGCCGGCTCCGACATTGCCCTGCTCAACCACGGTTTGCAGTTCCGCGAGCGGCGCCTGCAGAACTGATCCCGGCGTAAGAATCACGGAACGCTCCACAAAATTCTCCAACTCGCGAATGTTGCCGGGCCAATCCCAACGCACCATCATTTCCACGGTCTTTGAAGGAATGCTGCTGATCGACTTCTTCATCTGCGCGGCAAACTTGCGGACGAAGTGTTCGATCAGCGCCCTTATGTCTTCGCGCCTCTCGCGCAATGGCGGAATGAGGATGGGAAATACATTCAGGCGATAATACAAGTCGCTGCGAAACTCTCGCGCCTTAACACTCTGCGGCAGGTCTCGATTGGTCGCCGCCAGCAAGCGGAAGTTCACCTTGAGAGTCTGCGTGCCGCCGAGCCTCTCGAACTCCAGGTCTTGCAGCACGCGCAGCAGCTTGGGCTGCAGGCTCAGCGGGATCTCTCCTACTTCGTCCAGAAAAAGCGTGCCCCGGTCGGCCAGTTCCAGGCGGCCAAGTTTTCGGGCAACCGCGCCGGTAAAGGCTCCCTTCTCATGCCCAAACAACTCGCTCTCCAGCAGGCCTGAGGGGATGGCAGCACAGTTCAGCTTGATAAAACTGTTTCCCTCCCGCCGGCTCATGCGGTGAATGGCCCGCGCCACTAACTCCTTGCCCGTCCCGGTCTCACCCAACAACAGCACCGTGGCGTCACTCGGAGCCACCTTGGCCACTTTCTGCATCACCTCTTTCAAGGCGCTGCTGCGTCCCACAATCTCCCCGAATCCCAGTTCCGTATCGATGGATTCTTCGAGATAAAGCTTTTCCTCAGACAGCTTTTCCTTGGCCAATCGAAGTTCTTCCGTGACTTCTTGCAGTTGGGCTAAATTCTGCCGCAGGGCCTCTTCCGCTTTCTGGCGGGACTCCTCTAACTTCACTTTCTCCGTGATGTCCCTCTGGATTCCCCGGATGTGTACCAGCCTCCCGTCCACCACGGTGCCGACCATGCTGTTCGTGAAGATCTTCGGATTGCCGTACCTGTCAACTTCGTGCGATTCGTGCTCCAGCAAACGGAAGCCCGAGCGGATGAACTCTCGCGCCATCTCGATGTTGCGCGGATCCTCGGGGGGCACACGATCCGACATCGGTCGACCACGAAGTTCCTCCCCGGAAGCAAAGCCGTACATCGCGGCCATAGCGTTGTTGGATTCCACCATCACCGTGCCGCGGAGGAAGCGATGAATGAATTCGTCTTCAGGAAGATCAATAGGGATGGCCGGGTCCAGATTGTCCTGGTAAATGCCCTCCGAACTCTGAGAAACGAAATTGCGGTAATTCTCTTCGCTGCGCCGCAAGGCTTCCTCCGAGCGCCTTTGGTCGGTGACGTCGCGGCAGGTACCCACCAGGCGAATCGGCAATCCTTGTTCATCGTGAAAAACCCTCCATTGCTCCTCCAGGATCTTCAGGCGTCCTACCGAAGTAACAATCCGATATTCCAAGGAGGAAGGTGCACCCTTCTCGAGCGAAACCTGAAAGGCTGCATCCACTTTCACGCGATCCTCCGGATGGATAAATTCCACAAAGTCCGGACGCCTGGGGTGAAAATGGGAGGGATCAGTCTCAAAAATTCGATGTGTCTGCTCGGACCAAGTAATCTCAAGGCTTGGCAACTCGACTTCCCAACTGCCCACTGTCGCTACGGCTTGAGCCTCGACTAGGCGGGCACGTTCTGCTTCCAATTGCTCCGCGATCTTGTGCTGGCCCCGCTCACTGGTTCGGAGGGCTTCTTCCACCTGCTTGCGCTCGGTGATGTCGCGGGAGATCGTAACGATATAATCTCTATCCAACTTGACCTGCCTCATGCTCACTTCCACCGGAAGGGTCGATCCGTCCTTTCGTCGGTGGACGGTTTCCATCATGAAAGATCCCGATTTCCGCAACTCCTCCTTGATTTTCACCACCGAAGACTCGGTCACCCCGTGATCAATGTCAAAGACTCCCAGAGACAGCATCTCTTCGCGACTGTAGCCCAGCCCGGAGCAGGCTTTCTCATTGACATCGAGAAAATGAAGCGTTTCCGGATCGATCACTTTGATAGCATCATTGCTCTGGTCCACCAGGGTTCGGAACAGCTTCAACTCCCGGATCGTGCGGCCATTCTCTCGGGCTTGGGTGCGCAGAAGTTCGTTGGCTTCACCTACCAGCTGTTCCGCGCGCCGTTGTTCGGTCACATCGCGCGCCATGCCCCGCACGATCGGTGAAGCCACGCCTTCGGTCCGCAATGTGTTGTGGTATTCCCAGATGCGCTGCTCTCCCGATCGAGTCACCACTCCCATCCACCCATGCGACTCGCCGGTGATCGCAATGTCTTTCAGATAAGCATCAAAGTCGGGGCGGAACTCCGGGACGATCAACTCCCTCATGGGAATGTTCAGCAACTCCTCTACGCTGTAGCCCAGCACACGCGCGGGAGCGGGATTGACAGCCAGCAACCGGCCTTGCAAATCGTGGATGCACAGCAGATCCTGACTGTGTTCAACCAGGTCCTGATGCCAGTCTATGTTTTCGTTGAGAGCTCGCTGGATGGGGTCCAGGTCGGCAAACTTTACTTCAGCAACGCGATACCTCTTGGTCCCAGGGTGCAGATCCATAGCTGGCTTCCCTGCGGACTGGGCAAAAGTGTCTTGCTTACATCGATTCTACGTCCGTCGCCGTCTAGCCGAGTCTGTCGAACGCACGCCGAATGGCCCATGACGCAACCCAAGTCCGATTGCCGCGAAGTCTACCAGAAGGGGTATGGAATCAAGGAATAAATATTTCATAAGGATTTCATAAAGACGTTCCGTTGGTGCGTGTCCAATTTCGTGTGGACTTTGTGGCCAACGTGTTGCCCGCGCTTTTTTCCTGAAGCCACCGCTCCCTCGCGTTTGACCCCTGCCCGCGGCGCGGCTAAACTCGCTTCTCAGCGAGGTCGCCATGAAACGTGTCGCATGTCCGCTGCTCTTTTCCCTACTTTTCACGCTGATTGTATTCGCCGAAACGGCGGTTGCCGACGATGACGAGGGCCACCATCACGAAGACCTGACCGCCGCCCAGCTAGGAACGGTCACCTTCCCGGTTTCCTGCGACCCAGCCGTACAGAAATCGTTTGAGCGTGGTGTGGCTCTGCTGCATTCCTTCTGGTACGAAGAGGCGGAGAAAGAATTCATCCACATTTCCGCGGAAGCTCCGAACTGCGCGATGGCCCATTGGGGCGTAGCCATGAGCCTGTGGCACCAACTCTGGAACGAGCCCGACAAGAAAGTGATCGCGCACGGTATGGAGGAAGTTCACCTGGCAAAAACTACCGACGGCCCCACCACCCCGCGCGAGAAGTCATACATTGCCGCCATCGCAGCCTTTTATGGCGACTCGAAGAAGCTGGACCATGAAGCTCGCTCCAAAGCTTACTCCGACGCAATGAAGAAGGTTTACGAGACCTACCCAGACGATCACGAAGCCGCGGTTTTCTATGCGCTGTCGCTGCTGGCTTCCGAACCGCACGACGATGCAACTTTCGCTAACCGAAAGCAGGCGGCCGCGATCCTCGAAAAATTATTCGCCTCTGAACCTGACCATCCCGGCGTGGCCCACTACCTCATCCATGCCTATGACAAGCCGCAACTCGCGCAACTGGGCCTGCCCGCTGCTCGCCGCTACGCGCAAGTCGCGCCAGCCGCTCCCCACGCTCTACATATGCCGTCGCACATATTCGCCCGCGTCGGCCTCTGGCAGGATGACATTAACTCGAACCTCGCCTCCATCGCCGCCTCGCGCAAAACCGCTGCCATGGGCATGGGCGGCGAGGGCCACCAGTTCCACGCCATGGACTTTCTCTTCTACGCCTATATGCAAAACGGACGCGACGCCGATGCCAGAGCATTGATCGAAGAGATCCGAGCCATGCCTAACAAGAAAGACGATATGTACGGCACGGGATACGATCCCCATGCGGCGACCCTCTCCCACCTGAGCGCCATGTATCCCATCGAAATGCACGACTGGGCCACGGCGGCGGCGCTGCCTCCAACCGAGGTCCAGGGTACAGCGGAAGATTCGACCATCTATTGGGCGCGCGCCATCGGCTCGGCTCACCTGCGCAAGCCTGAGGACGTCCGCAAGGACTTGACGGCGATTGAAAGCATTCACAAAAAACTAGCGGCCGAAAAGTCAGAATTCGCCGGCTCCGTAGAAGACGACCGCAAGGAAGCGGCGGCTTGGCTCGCCTTTGCCGAAGGCAAAGATGATGACGCAGCCGAGGCCATGCGCCAAATCGCCGACAAGGAAGATTCAACGGGAGAAGAGCCAGAAGGTATTCCGGCGCGAGAGATGATCGCGGACATGCTGCTCGAGGCAAAACGTCCGCAGCAAGCCCTGGCGGAATATCAGACTGACTTAAAGCTGAATCCCAACCGCTTCGACGGCCTCTACGGTGCGGCCCGCGCCGCCGAAGCTGCCGGCAAGCAATCGGACGCCGCCGAATACTACGCGCTCCTGCTCAAAATCTGCGATGGATCAAATTCCACCCGGCCCGAACTGAGCCGAGCCAGAGAATTAGTGGCGCAGAAATAATTTACGAGCTCGATCATCTAAGCTGAGAGAACATGCCACTCTTGATTTACCGCGATGAGTTGAGGTCGAGGTCGTAGATATGGAGCGCTCGTTGATCCGCATCCAAGGCGAGGCCAGCGGCTGGGCCTGCACGAATTGCGGATGGACCTTCCCCGTTCCCACCCTGTTGAGCGGGGACGACGCCATGGCAGCCTATGACCGCCTGGCCGCCGCCAAGTTTCGCGACCACAAGTGCGAAGCCAACGCCGCCTTTTCCCCGCCGAAGGAACCGGCCAAAAAGGAGGCTGACACAGGTTTCGCCGAGCGTGCCCGCACCCTCATCAAGCGGGGATACAAACCCAAGGTCGCAGTTGAACTCACGCTTGACGAGATGGAGATTGAGCACGGCCGCGACCGCACCTTTATGGAAAAAGTCCGTGCCGATGCCGAGGATTTTCTGTGGAAGGTCGGCAAGGGCCTCATCTGAAAACTAATCCCGCCGCCACTAAACCAGCCTAACCCCGAAACACAGTGCGCTTGATGATCAAAACGACGGCCATGGCGACGACTCCAAGCAGCGCGTTGTACTCGCGATGCTTCAGATACAAATCCAAAGAAAATCCCGCTTCAACCTCGTTCTCATTTTCTGAACGCGAGGCGAGCCGTGGGAACATCCTTGGCACCCTGCGCGCGTATTCCTCAAACTCAGGAAATGTCCGCCGCAGAAACGCTTCTTCATCGCGAATCACAGGGAGATAGATCAGAAAGAACATCACAACGAGCGCCACGCCTACTGCCCAACTGCGCGCGGCCACAGCAAATCCCAAGCCCATCAGCAGCGATCCCAAGTAAAGCGGGTTGCGCGTATACGCGTACGGACCAGAAATCGCAAGCGATTCATTCTTGCGCACATGGCCGGAAGCGAGTGCCCGGATCAGCAGCCCTGGAACAACCACCATCGCTCCCAATGCCATGGACCTCCAGGTAGGCCGGGCCATCCAGAAGTAAAACACTGCAAACAGAAACCCCAGCGGTACGCGAATCCGCCGCGCGATTTGTGACCACTCTGTCATGCGGTTGTTCCGCTCGGAATGGGCTCGGCCTCAGCCCCTGAGGTCGCCTTTCAGCAATGTATCTGCTGCCGCCATCACCTGATCACTTCCAATCGCTAATAATCCCTCATCGGGATCTGCCCTTCGCGTATGCGAGGTAACGCTTTTCAGACCCCGCAGTACAACGCTGCGCGTCCCGTAAGGCCCGTTGCGCGCCGGGTCCGTGGGCCCAAAAATCGCCACCACCGGCACCCGCAATGCTGCCGCAAGGTGAAGCGGCCCAGTATCCCCTCCTATAAAAATCCGCGCGCGCCGCGTCAACGCAATCAATTCCGTCACCGAACCTTTCGTGGGCCTGGCCAGGCCTCCGCTCGCCGCCAGCACAGCGCGAAAAAGATCCTCTTCGCCGGGACCGTAGTTAACCAGCGGGCATATGCCCGCCTCGGCTAGCCTGCGAGCAACTTCCCCGTAGCGTTCCGCGGGCCAACGTTTCGCGCCCCATCCCGCACCCGGATTCAGAATCGCAAAGTTGCGCACATTATGCTCCACTAGTTCCGCCTCAGTGCGTCCCTCGGCTGCGGGATCGCAGGGAAGGGCGCAGGGAATTTCCTTTGCCGGCCGTTTCGCTTCACCGCCAACCATCGCCTCGACAACTGAAAGATTCTGCTCGATAACATGGCTTCCGCGCGCCACCGCCTTCCGCGTGTACCAAAGACTGGCAGGAGACTCGCGCGGTTCCATGGCCCCGTATACCACACGCGCGCCAGACAACCGAGCCAGCACGGCCGACCGAATCGCTCCCTGCAGGTCGACCACAGCATCGTAGCGCGCGTCCCGCACATCGTTCCAAACCGTGGCTGCCCGCTGCAAGGTCCCCATGGAAAACGGAGACTTCCCCCACGCTCTTAGGCTCACGCTGTGCACTTCGTCGACCAGGGGCCGCAGCGGAGACCGTGAGCCTCGCCGCGGAGATCCCGGCGCGCACAGCAATTCAGCCCAACGCTCCTCAATCAGCCAGCCGATGAAAGCCAGCGGAAACGCCTCCCGCAGCGCCTGCACCGCGGGCAAAGTGTGGATCACGTCTCCCATAGCGCTGAGCCGGACGATGAGCAGTCGCTCGATCTTAGACTCCGGCGCAGTATCGATATGACTCGACTCGACACTAGCAGCATCGAGACTCACGGCCGCCTCGACGACAGCCGCGAACGAATAATCTCGCTGGTGGAATGATCTTTAGCGTCTCCCACGATTGCCACCCGCCCACCATATTCGCCGACCACATCGCGCTCCGGGACTGTCTCAGCCGTGTAGTCCGTACCCTTGGCCTGGATATCCGGACGAAGCTCGCGAATCAAAGCGCGCACATCAAGCTCGGGAAAGATGACAACGGCATCCACATCGGAGAGCGCGGCAACAATTTCAGCGCGCTCCTCCTCCGGCATGATCGGACGAGCCTCGCCCTTCAGCACCCGCACCGATGCGTCAGAATTAATGGCAACGACCAGCTTTCCGCCCAGTTCTTTCGCGCCCCGCAGATAGCGCACGTGGCCCACATGTAGCAAATCGAAATTGCCGTTGGCGAGCACGATGCGCTCGCCCGCGCGCCGCCACTCCTCCACACGGGTGCGAAGCTGCCGGCGCTCGAGAATCTTGCGATTGCTCATTTTCAGTTTCCAAACGCGGTTCCAGTTCAACTCAGCTCAATGAGGTCTGGTCGCCGGTGGAGCCTGGTCGATCGCGCGCAACAGCTCTTCCCGCGAAACCGTAGCCGTCCCGCGCTTCATCACCACAATCCCCCCCGCGTAGTTGGCCAGCTGTGCCGCCTCCTCGGTGCTGGCTCCCGCGGCCAGCGCTGCGCTGAACGCTGCAATCACCGTATCGCCTGCCCCAGTCACATCCGCGACCTGGTCAGAACCAAAAATTGGAATGTCGACGGGAGCATGTCTCTGATCGAAAGCGACCATGCCGTCGCGCCCGCGCGTAATCAGCAGCGACTGCAACTTCATTCGTTCCATGATTTGTAGTCCCGCTGCCGTCAGCTTCTTCCAGTCCTGCCCAATGCGGCCGCCTAGCGCCGCTTCCACCTCAGGCTCGTTCGGAGTCGCCGCCGTCACGCCCGAATACTCCAGCAGCCGGTAGCGCGAATCGAGGATCAAAGGCACCAGCACAACCCTTCGCCGCCCGCTCTGGCGCAGAGCATTCACGATCGCCGGACTCGCCGATCCATAGCCGTAATCGGAAACCAGCAGCGCATCCGAAGCCCGCAAATATTCCCGTGCCGCCAGAAACAACTCGCGCGTTAAGTGCTGGTTAGGAGGGTTCTCCGGCTCGCGATCCACGCGCACCACCTGCTGCCTCGAATTGTGTGTCATGCCCGCGAGGATGCGCGTTTTTGTAACCGTGGTGTAACTCTTATCTTTGAGAACGCCGCTGACCGGAATCCGCTTGTGGCGAAAAAACTTCACCAGCAGCCGTCCTGGCTCGTCGTCGCCCACCGCGCCAACCGGCAGCACGTTCACGTCCAGGTCAGCCAGATTGTTCACCGCGTTGGCGCCACCACCCGGCACCACCGTGCGTTCGCGATGCTTCAGAATCAGCACCGGAGCCTCGCGCGACACCCGCGAGATTTCTCCATATACGAATTCATCGGCGACCAGATCCCCTAGCACGGTAATCGTGACCTTGGGGAAGGCTTCGACAATCTTTTGCAGCCGGTCAACTTCCTTCAAATGTTTCGTCATCAGATGTTCTTCTGAAAACAGTGGCCAGTTTCCAGTGATCAGTGGCCAGTAGAGGCGGAAGGAACTCGCTGACCACTGACCACTGATCACTGACCACTGTCCTCCGGCATTTTCTCACGAGCGGCGCCGTCGCTCCTCAATCACGCGCAGCATGGTATCCACAGCGTTAGCCGCGTCGGCAAGCTCCATCTTCACTGGGACCACTGCGAGCGACGCCAAAGCTGCCAGATAGCCGCCCAGGTTCACAGCATCTTTCTCAGTGGTCACAAACCCGCCAGCCTCGCTCTGCCGCTGCAGTTGCAACAATTCGTTAACATCCTTCTCAGTGTAGGCATGATGATCGCGGAAGAACGCTTCGGCAACCGGGTCGATGCCCGCAGCCCGCAACTGCAGCAGAAAATTCTGTGGCCGCGCAATCCCGCAGAACACCACCGGCCGCGGCGGAACATTCTGAGGATTGATCCCTCGCCGCACCCGCCAGATCATCTTGCCCGCGACCGGAAACGATTCCGCCGAAGCCCCGCTGGTCAGCACCACGGCGTCGGCCCGTTGCAGCGATCGCAACGGCTCCCGCAGCCGGCCTCCGGGAAGCAAACGGTCGCGCGCATCCTCCGGCGTCACGAGAACGATATCGAAATCGCGCGTCAATCCACGATGTTGAAACCCGTCATCCAGTAGATGAATCTGCGGACCGAATTGCGCCTCGGCGAAGCGCCCGGCCTCATAACGATCTTCCCCCACGACGACCGGCGCCTGCAGCCGCCGAGCAATCAGCAAAGGCTCATCGCCGAAATCGCGCGGCAGCCCGCCCGGGTCTACCAGCAGCACACCGCGAGTATCGCGCCCGTAACCGCGCGATAGCACGTCGAAGCGCACCCCGCGCGCCTTCAACAACTCGCCCAGCAAAATGACGAACGGAGTCTTTCCCGAACCTCCAACCGAGAGATTTCCCACGCTGATCACGGGTCCCTGCAGCGAGCGCGAGCGTAGCCACCGGCGGTCATAAAGCACGTTGCGCGCTCCGACCACGCCGCCATACATGGTTGATAAGATCGCGGATAACGGATTCCAGTTCATGGCTGCGCCATTAAGTCCTGCAGCTCGCCGGCTGTCCGAGCCGTGGCTCCGACCTGCGATCGCATGGTTTCGGCAGCGCGCTTTCCCACAGCTCTTCGCTCCTCATCATTGGTCAGCAGCTCCAGCAACACCAGCGGCAACTCCGCTGGACCAACAATCCGCACCGCATCCCGGCTCTCAAACAAGCTCACGATGTCGCGAAAGTTTTCCGTGTGATTGCCCACCACGGTGGCGACGCCATGCTGTGCGGGTTCAATAATGTTATGACCGCCGTGCGGCACCAGGCTTCCTCCCACGAACGCAATATCGGCTACTGCATACAGCGCCGCCAGTTCTCCGATCGTATCCAGCAGCAAAACTCCACTGGTCAAGGACTCTCCATTCCACCGCGATCGTCTCAGGAAACGAATCGACATCTGCTCCAGCAGCGCGGCCACGGCGGCAAAGCGCTCCGGATGCCGGGGCGCAAGAATCATCACTGCCCGTGGATACTGCACCAACAGATTCTCAAACGCCTTCAGCAGCAGCGATTCCTCGCCCTCGACCGTGCTGCCGCACACCAGCACCGGCCCGGCTCCACTCGCCGCAATCGACTTCCGCGCGCTCTCCACAATCACGGGCGGAGCCGGCGCAGGAACGTCAAACTTCAGATTTCCCGTGACCCGCACGCGTTCCGGCGCGGCTCCGATATCTCGCAGCCGCGCGGCGTCCTCCGGCGTCTGCGCCAAGAACAGGTCGACGTTGGCCAGCAATCTTCGCAGCAATCCGCGGAATCGCCGGTAGCTCGGCCACGACCGGTCTGAGATGCGCGCATTCACCACCGCAATCCGAGCCCCGCTGGCATGCGCGAGCCGCAGAAAGTTGGGCCAGAACTCAGTCTCCGCAATCACCACCAGCCACGGCCGCAGCGCACGCAGGTAAGGGCGGATCGCGAAGGCGAAATCCATGGGAAAGTAAAATACGTTCGCTTCGCCGAAGCGTTTGCGCGCGAGCGCCTGACCTGTATCGGTGGTTGTTGAAATGAAGATGCGATGCTGCGGGAAGCGGCGCTGCAGTTCCTCCACCAAGCCGGCGACCGCCAGCACTTCGCCGACGGAAACCGCGTGAACCCAGATCACCGCCTCTTGTTCTTTCGGCAACTGAAGCCGCGAAGGCAGCCGGCCCAGCCTCTCAGCCAGGCCCTTGCTGTACTTATTATGGCGCGCCATCTGCAAGAGCCAGTAGGGCAGGCTCACCAACATCGCCACCGCCAGCGCGACGCTGTAGAGGAAGCTGTAAAGAGTTGTGATCAAGTTCAGCCATTCTAAACAAACTCCGGGCGCGGGAGTGGATTGCATTAGCCTCTATAATGGGAGCATGCAGTCCCTGAACACGTGGTTCTCCCGGGCCCTCCTGGTCTCATCTGCCGTTGCAGTGTTCGCACTTTGCCTGGCAGCCAAGGATTTTGTAAAGCCCGCCGCACAGCCCGCGAAAACCTATCCCGCACACGACGACCACACTGACGAGAAAGTTGCCATCGGCGCTGACCCCTACGATACCGGCGACAAGGCGAAGATTTTCTCCATAAACTTTAACGAGCACGGATTACTGCCCGTCTTCTTCGTCGTCACCAACGACGGCAACCAGCCCATCTCGGTTTCCAATATGCAGATAACCCTAACCACGGCCAACCGCGACAAGTTGACCCCGGAAGCGCCAGACGATATCTACCGCCGCCTCACCAATCCTCACGCCAACACCGCCCCACCGCTGCCACTTCCCATCCCGCACAAGGATGTGAAAGGCGCCGTGAGTAACAAGCAGAGGGACGAGATCGAATCCGCGCGATTCGCCGCCAGAGCGATCGAGCCTCACACCACGCAATCCGGATTCCTCTTCTTCGATGTGGAAGATATCGACGCACCCCTGGCGGGCGCGCAAATCTATGTGAGTGGCGTCGATGACGCAAAAGGAAACGAGTTGATGTACTTCGAGATCCCTATGGGGAAGTAGTCATCGGCCGCTTCGTGGAAAAGCCTTCAAGTCTGGCCACTGGCGACTAATCACCGACTGACCACTGCCTTATAATCGCTTGATATGTCGACCTCCGCCGACGCTTCCGTCGCAGCTGGCACCGCCTACGAACCCGTCATCGGCCTCGAAGTGCACTTTCAACTTCTGACGGCGTCGAAGATTTTCTGCTCCTGCTCCACGCGCTTCGGCGCTCCGCCTAATACGAATGTTTGCCCCGTCTGCCTGGGGATGCCTGGAGCGTTGCCGGTGCTGAACCGGAAGGCGGTCGAATTCGCCATGCTGGCGGCATTGGCCTTGAATTGCCGCATCAATGAGACTTCGATTTTCGCGCGCAAGAATTATTTTTATCCCGACCTGCCCAAGGGTTACCAGATTTCGCAGTACGACAAGCCGCTGGCTGAGTTTGGGTACATCGAAGTACAAACCTTAAACACAGGGCGCACGGGGGACCACAGGGTAAAGAAGATCGGGATTACTCGCTTGCATCTGGAGGAGGACGCGGGCAAGAGTCTGCACGAAGGTTTTCCCGGCTCCGACGAGAAAACTGCCATCGATCTCAACCGCACCGGTGTGCCGCTGATCGAGATTGTCAGCGAGCCCGATATTGCCACGCCGGATGAGGCTTATGAATACCTGACGCGGCTGAAAGAAATCATCCTTTATACCGGCGTGAGCGACTGCAACATGGAAGAGGGTTCGCTGCGCTGCGACGCCAACGTTAGCGTGCGCCCGCGGGGACAGAAAGAGTTGGGAACAAAGGCCGAGATCAAGAACGTAAACTCGTTCCGCTTCATCCGCGAGGCACTGGTCTATGAGATTGAACGGCAAGTGGAAGTGATCGAGTCAGGCGGCAAGATCGTGCAGGAGACGCGGCTCTACAACGCGCACGAGGGCAAGACCTACAGCATGCGGTCAAAAGAACAGGCGCATGATTATCGCTATTTTCCCGAGCCTGATCTGCTGCCGCTGGTTGTCGGCGAAAAGTGGAAGGCCGAGATCGCCAAGACTTTGCCCGAACTGCCGGAAGCGCGCCGGGCGCGGTTAGTCAAGGAATATGGGATTACCGAATATGACGCGCAGGTGCTGACAATTTCAAAAGCGTTGGCCGATCAGTTTGAGGCCGCAGCAAAGGCGGCGAAAAGCCCTAAGCGCGTAGCGAACCTGGTGCAGAGCGAACTGATGGGGCGTCTCAAAGCCAAAGGGACCGAGATCGAGTCGTCTCCGGTCTCGATGAAGGGCGTGGCTGCATCTGCGGATCTGGTCGAGAGTGGCGCCATCTCCGGCAAGATGCTGAAGGATCTTTACGATCTGTGCTTCGAGCGCAGCAAGGATTTCCCCGATGTCTACGAGGAAGAAGGGCGTCCGCGGCAGTCATCAGACACATCCGCGCTAGAGAAGATTATCGACGAAATTCTCGCCGCGAACCCCAAGCAGCTTGAACAATACCGGGCCGGCAAGAAGACCGTGATCGGATTCTTTGTCGGGCAGGTGATGAAGGCGTCCAAAGGGCAGGCCAATCCGCAGATGGTGAATGAGTTGCTGGTTAAGAAGTTGGAGCGGGATTAACGATTAAGTTAACCATGTGACTGAAGTACCATCCTGCCTAGTGACTTCTGCCATCTCCTTCCTGGCCCCTGTTACCGCTAGGATGAGGCTGGGCCTGTCTGTCCGGCTGACCGTTCGAGACTTTTCATGAAACTCAAACTTGACCGCATTATCAGCATTGCGACGCTTGCCGCCATGGTTGCGATTTTTCTGGTACTGAGGAAGCCGGCCCCTGTGGTGGTGCAAGCTCCCGCAGCGGCCGCAGCAGCTCCGGCCCAGTCGTCCGGGCAACCGATGGAGCAGCGCGAACCGCCCGCTCAGCCGGCTTCGCCGGTTTCCAGCGCAAGCTATGCGGCGGCTCCGGCGCAGGCTCAGACACCATCCCAGAATCAGCCAGCCGTTGCTGCCATTCCTCAGCTGAAAGCTCAGCCTCGCTCGGGTGCCGACGGAATTAGCGCCTTGCTGTCGCAGGCTGCCCAATCTGCGGGAGGCGGGGAACTTTCTCCCGACTCGGAGGTCGGTGATGGAGAGCCCAACATTAAAGATCAACAAGTGACCTACGAGGGCGACTTGGTGCACGGACGGTTTCTCACCGAGATCGCGGGGAAAGACGTTTGGGTGACCATTTCCGGCCATATGGGCTCGAAAGATGGATACGCCACGTTCGAACCTACGGAATTTAAAGTGGGCGATGTCAGCGTTCCGGTTTCGCTGATCAATCCGTCATTGCAGAGAAAGCTTGCCGAGCAGCGGGACAAGCTAAAACTTCCGGAGTAACAGAGATAGCGGCCCTTCGGGCCGCGACTACACTACACGATTCTGCGCGGCTACCTTCGCAAGCCATCTTCCGGATTCTTTTAGGGTGCGCTCCTGCGTCTTGAAGTCGACGTACGCCAGGCCGAAGCGCTGGCTGAAACCCTGATCCCATTCAAAGTTATCCAGCAGAGTCCATGCATGATAGCCACGGACGTCGGCGCCGTCGGCGATGGTGCGAGCGAGCGCCTGCAGGTATTGTTTGTGATACTCAATGCGGCGAGTATCGTGAATCACGCCGCTCGCGTCTGGGCCGTCGTTGTAGGCGCAGCCGTTCTCGGTAATCTCGATCTCAGGCCGGTTGAAATCGCGCGTGATGCGCATCACCATGTCATAGAGAGCTGGCGGCCAAACCTCCCATCCGTTATCGGTTTTCGGACCTTCATGGCCGCCAGTCATCTTCACTGGGAACAACCACTGCTGCGTGTGAGAGATGCGTTCGAATGCGCTGGGGGCTGAAGCGATGGTCCGATAGTAGAGATTGATGCCGATGAAATCGAGTGGAGCGCGCATCTGGTCGAGGTCGCCGGACTTGACGCCCATGGCAGTTTCCGAGGTGAACACCAGCGCCTCGGGATAGCGACCCTTAAGCGCGGGTTCGAGAAACCACAGGTTGGTGACGGCATGAGCGCGCTCGGCTGCGAGATGGTCTTCTTCCGAGCCGGTTGCAGGTTCACACGGCGACATGCTGAATGCAGTGCCTACGCGGGCGGAGGGTCGAGTTGCTTTTAATGCGCGAAAACCGGCGGCCTGTGCCCGGTTGACGGTATGGGAAGCTCGCAGGAAGTCGAGGAGGCTTTGCCGTCCAGGAGCGTAAGAGCCTTCGAGGTAGCCCCGATAGGTGAAAGCGAGCGGCTCGTTGAAGAGCATCCAATCGGAAACGCGGTCGCCCAGAGCACGCGCAGCGAGTTCGACATAATCTGCGAAGCGGGAAGCGGTGTCGCGAGCGGGCCAGCCTCCGGCATCTTCGAGAGCCTGCGGTAAGTCCCAGTGATAGAGAGTGACAAAGGGACGGATTCGGGCTTCGAGCAGGGCATCGATGAGACGGCTGTAATAATCGATCCCCTTGGAATTCGCGGGACCGGAACCGGTGGACTGGAGGCGCGGCCAGGAAATCGAAAACCGGTAGCTGTTCAGGTTCATCGCTTGCAAGAGCGCAATGTCTTCACTAAAGCGGTGATAGGAATCGCAGGCTGTGTCGCCGGTGTCACCGTTTCTGATTTTGCCGGGACTGTGCGCGAAACGGTCCCAGATGGACTCGCCCTTGCGGTCTTCGTTCCATCCGCCTTCGATCTGATAGGCGGCGGTAGCTGCTCCCCAGCAGAAACCCTTGGGAAACGGGATGTCGGAAGAGGAATCAAATTGGCCGGTATGGGTGCTGGCAGGAGCGGCGGAGTTCGCCGTGCGCGCTGCATTCGACACACTGCAGCCCGAGAACAGACTGGCTGGCAGTGCTGCTGCGACGCCCGCAGCGAGAGCTGAGTGGGCAAATTCGCGGCGTGTCAGGCGCAGAGTGGTCTTCGATTTCATTTCGAGCACGGCAAGACATTTTAAACCGGAAGGAGGAAAGCCCGTGCACTTAGGGCCACGGATGGGCTGCGCGAACCTACTTCGGCACGACGATTGCAATCCTGTGATCGCTGAAAGTCATGCACGTTCACGCCAATCAAGTTAATCCTAATGCCCAGACGGATGCTCTTTATGCCGCCGAGCAGGCCGCTGCGAAACGAGCTGCCGAGGGCACTCGAAGGAAGCTGCTGGAGTTTGCTTCCGAACTGGCCGGCGAGGCGGAATCTGAAGAAGGTTGCGTGGTAAAGCTGGGCGCGCGCGAGCAAAGCGACGAACAGAAACCAGATCAGGGTAACCAAGGCAGCCGGAAGAAAGGCAAGGCGCAGGTGGATTCAGCGGACGCAGACAACGCTATTTCCGACTGGGCGTGAGCGCGGGCGTCGACGAAACAGACCTTGATGACCCGGCCTTTGATGACCCAGCCTTTGATTCTCGTCGCTACGCCATGCTTTGGCGGCATGGTTTCGCAGAATTACATGTTGTCGGTGATACGGCTCATGAGCTACGCGAAATCGGGCGAGTTCGATGTGTCGCTAACCATGCTTGGTTCCGACGCCCTGATCTCGCGGGCGCGAAGCACGCTGGTCGCCGCTTTTTTGGACAATCCCGCAGCTACCCATCTGCTTTTCATTGATGCTGATATCAGCTTTGAGCCGGAGCAGGTCGAACGGCTGCTGCGGTTTGATAAGGACTTTACTGGAGCGGTCTATCCGCTGAAGTCGATGGATTGGGATCTGGTCCCGCGGCGCTGCGTCGAGCGCGGCGAAAACTTACGACAGGCAGCGCTGTCCTATGTGGGAGCTTTCTGTCCCGACGCAGAACGTAAGCAGGAGGGGGATTTCGTAACGGGACTTTATGCCGGCGGTGGTTTTCAACTGATTCGCCGGGGCGCATTAGAGCGAATGATTGCGGCTTATCCGGCGACCCGGTTCAGCCGGGTGCATGACCTTCCAATGTCGGGCTCGCGACACGATGCGGTGCGGAGTTCAAATCTATTTGCGCTTTTCGATTGCATCATCGACCCCGAGAGCGGCGCTTATCTGAGTGAGGATTACTCCTTCTGCCTGCGCTGGCGGCGGATCGGAGGCGAAATCTGGATTGATGCTACCAGCAAACTAAATCACTGCGGCCCCTATGAGTTCGTCGGTGACCACGCCTTGCGTTTCTACGGACACAAATAAAGGCCGCCCGTATCCCATCATGGGCCCAAGCTTTGTTACGCTATTCCTGCTTCACTTCAAATCGCCCAAGTCCTCCAGCAGTTGCTGCACGTTGAATCCATCTGGCGTCACGGGTTGACCTTTTTTCTGCTCGAGGAAGTCAGGGCTGAGAATGGCATAGGCTTCATCGCAATAGGCCGCCCAAAAGCCCCAGGTCATGGTTTGCAGCGCCCCCCAGGTGACAACCGTGAGACTGCGGGAGTCGTAGGCGACCACGGGGACGGCGTGTCCGCCCCAGGAACCGGGTGCGCCATCGCCTCCCGTGCCCGACGGGGGAACGGACCAAATCTGCTTGTTGCTGGTCTGGGCCTGCGCGCTCTTAGGCAAGGAAAGTCCGATGTAGCAGCCGCCGAAGATCCAGGTTCCATCCATGATGTGGGTGTGGTTGGCGGGTTCGAGAGCCATGAAAGCCTGAATCTTGTGGCCGGCGATTCCGGTTTGCCGCCAGTAGTTGAGGACATCGATCTCCTGGGCGCCATTGTCGTTGGCTCCGGTCTTTGGGTTGTAGCCGGTGATGGCGGAATACGCGGCGATGATTTGCGCGTCAGTCGGGGTAACTGTTTTCGATTGGGCGTTGGCGGTCCACTCCATGAGGAGGTGTCCTGCGGCGGCGCAGGTACAGTCGCCGATCTGGGCGTTATCCATCATGCCCCAAGGAACCTTTACCTTGCCAGTCAGATCCAGGCTGGGAGGCGGAGCGGGTAAAGCGGCGGTGGCGTATGTGGCGAAGAGCAGAGTGCGCGGATCGTGACGCGCCGGTTGTTTGCCGAGCTTCAGTTTGAGGGGATCGATTCGGGTTGGGTCAGGCCTCATGATGACGCTCTTGCGAGCCTCGGGGAACGTGGTGAGCATCTTTACAGACATGGCTGAGTCCTTTCTGGTGCACGCTGACGCGCGCGTGGCGCTGAGGGATCCGCGAGGATCCTAGTTCAGGATGAAATCGTGGCCCAGTGGGGGAGGGGGGAAGGCTGCGGCGGGAATAATAGAACGCAGGCGCGACGTTGTGACGTGGAGAAGGTGCTTTTTACGAAAAGCGAACAAAGGCTGTGTGCCACTGCCGCGGAGCTTCGCTTCGGGCAGACGAGGGCGGCTGTCCCCTCATCCCCGACGAACGATCCACACTTTCTATCTCGGCAGAGGGTCTTTCATGTTGGTCAGGGCATAGGCCATAACTGCCATGGCGGAGGCGTTTTCGCGGAGTTCGGCGGGAACCACCTTATCCAAAGTGTCTGCGGCGGAGTGGTGGTAGTCGAAGTAGGTTCGGCCGTCCTGCATGATCCCAAAGGCGGGGACTCCGGCTTCGGACATGGCTTCGATGTCGGCGCCGGGAGGATAAGTGGTGGGTTGGAGGATTGTCGCGCCGATGCTCTGGAGCACGCCCTGCACGGGGCGCAGGGCGTCGATGGCGGCCGGCGCGGCTTTGACCTCGAAACCTAGAGGATGGGCAGCGCCAGAGTCGCTCTCGATGGCGGCTACATAGCGGGGAAAGTCGCTGGCGTATTCGGCAGTGTAGGCTTTACTGCCAGAGCCTCCGGTTTCTTCGTCCATCCAGGCGATTACGCGGAGGGTGCGAGCCGGACGCAGGTGAAGGCGCTGGAGAACTTCGGCGGTCTGCATGGCCATGACTACGCCGGCGCCGTCGTCGATCGCTCCGGTGCCGAGATCCCAGGAATCGAGATGGCCGGAGACTACTACGATCTGTTCGGGATGCTCGGCACCTCTGAGGTCGGCGATTACGTTGTAGCCGGTTTCGTCGGGAAGTTTTTGGGGAGTCAGAGTGAGATGCATGCGGACCTTCCCTTCAGCGGAGAGATGGACGATCAGGTCAGCATCTTCGGCGGTGACGGCCGCGGCGGGGATTCCGGCTGGGAAGTTGAATCCAGTGTGCGGGAGGCGATAATCGGCGTTGCCTACGGTGCGGACCAGGGCGGCTATTGCGCCCAGATCGGCGGCGGCTTTGGGGCCAGCTCCGCGATAGCGGACTGCCTCGCCGTAAGCAGCGAAAGCTAATCCAGCAGCAGCCTTCTGCTTGTCGAACAGCTCATTGAAAAGAACGATCTTGCCAGCGACTTTGTCACGACCGAGTGCTTGGAGTTCTTCGAAAGTGTCAACAGTAACTACGTCTGCGGTTAGGCCGTCTGGTGGTGTTGAGCTGCTTCCGCCGAGGGCGGTGAGAACAATCTTTTGAGTGGTGGCTGGCACCATTCCCGGATACTCGACCAGGGCGGCGGTTTCGGCGCCGCGAACCCAGTGCTGCACGGTGACGGGCTGGAGGCGGACTTCAAGGCCGAGATGGCGAAGCTCTTCGGCTACGTATTCGGCGGCCGCGCGGGCCTGGGGCGACCCGGTGGGGCGGGGTCCGATGTTCTCGGTGAGGTGCGCGAGCTGGCGGTAGCCATAGTCGTCGCCGAGCGCGGCGGCTTTTATGGCGGAAAGCTGCTGTAGAAGGAGAGGAGGGAAATTCAGCTTGTCAGCCTGTGTGGATTGCGGAGCGGACATCATTGCGGTCGCGGCTGGCGTCTGGGGCGGGTTTTGAGCTGTGGCAAGCATCGGTGAGATCAGTACGAGGGCGATTGAACTTGCGATGGAGACAGGTAAGGATGCGATGTCGCGGCGAAGGGCGTTGGTCATAGGTGCAGGCAGTGTATCTGAAGGGATGGGCCGCCGGGAAGCGAGCTTACACTTGGCGCAACTGGCCACTCGCACTGGGCCGCGCCTAGTGGACAGCCGAAGGTTGTCCGCACATTCCGCTCCGGCTTCGAGGATTCAGACAAAAAAGCGGCCCCATTGCTGGGGCCACGTTTCAAAGAGGTCAAGGTGGCGGGTTGTCAGGAAAGGCGATGGAAGCTGCCGACCCGCAAGGCGGGACGGTTCTTCGGGAAATGTTGAATAGAGAATCGAGTGAAGGTCATTGCTTTGGTTTTGCGGCCTCTTTATTACCTTCAGAAGAAGCATTTCCCGAACCAAAGCAAGACACTCTTCGAGGTTAAGTTCATAAGTCCATAAGTAATTGAAAAGAGCTTACTTAGGATGCCTCGCGGCTCGGATGGGTGATTTGCTGCCTGGGGAGGGCGGCAGGGAAGGTGCACAAGCATGCACATTGAATGCACAAGGATGGGGGCAATTTGAGCCGCCGGTGCCGTGGCAACGGCGGCCCAAAAGATCGACTCCGGACTAGCTGTTTCCAGCCACAGTACGCAACTTTCCCGGCAGGAAGTGATATGGAGGCCAGGGTCCGCTGATGGCCACTTCGCAGTTCTTGAGCTGCTTGGCGGCAGTGCTGTAACGGTTCTGGTATTTCTCAACCGACTTGGAATCGATGAGATGGGCTATGTCGATGAGCATGCCTTGGGGCGCAACCTTTTTGCAGCTCACTTCCTCTTCGAGGGGATTAAACAGCTTGTGAACCTGCACCGAGAGGGCGCGGGCCTTGGTCTGGCGCTCGCGGTCGCGGGAAGCCTTGACGCGCAGCTTGGAAAGATAGTCGCCGCCGACGGTGTCGGGCAGGATGACATCGATCATAGCTTCGCGCAGCGAGCCATCGGTGACCGTCAGCTTGATGTGCATTTCGGACTTGCCGCGGAGCCGGGCGACGCTCAGCCCGAAAGCGCGCCGGTTTACCCGGACGGCTTGGCGGAGGGCGTCGTCGCTTTCGAAAATGGTTCCGAAGCGGAAAGGCAACACTGTGGAATTGCGGAAGCAGCCGCTTACTACGCGGGCGTGCTCGATGGCTGACTTCTGATCAAGTTGTGTTGTGCTTTGGTCGAATTCGCTCACAATCACAGCAAACTCGCCGCTGGGATAGCTGAGGACTGGGGCTCCGTTCACGCCTTGAACATTCTCAATTACGAAAGGGCGTCGGGAACGGGTGCCGTTGGGAAGGGTCTGGTGCTCGGTAAGGCAGTACGCGTACCACGCCATATTAAACTCTCCGAACCGGGACGGAGGCGGACCTACCACCTCTTATCTTGTTTTTTCGCAACCAGCTGAACAGCGAGTGTTGGAGTTTAGAAACGAGCGGTACAGGGTCTAGGAACCGGGAATGCTTACTGTCAAGCTCCGTAGTGCATATTACTTCGGAGTGAATGGAAAATGCAACTTTTTCGTGGCAGCGGGCATCGCTGTGGATTTTGGAGGACGCTGCCGGGTGGCAGGCTTGGCCCGAAGACTCCGTATGACTTACGGTCAGATTATGGAAGCGCACCCGCATGAACAGGCATCGCACTGTGCGCGGCGTTCTTGTAAACCACGCCTCCCTTCATCACGAATACGACCCTCCGGACGGCGGTAATATCTTTCAGCGGATCGCCATCGAGCGCGATGATGTCCGCCTGAAGACCGGGCGCGAGCGAGCCGATCTGATCAGCCATGCCGAGCGCTTCCGCTCCCAGAGAATTGGCGGAGACCATTGCCGCCATGGGGTCCACTCCGGCGCCTACTCGGTTGACAAAATCCTCAGCGTTGCGACCGTGCGCGCCTGCCACCGCGTCGGTGCCGTAAACAATCTTCAATCCTCGAGTGCGGACCGCTCGTTGAATAAATTCCTGGTGCGCCGGAATGAGAGCTTTCATCGCTGCAAAACTCTCTTCCGTGTAATAGGGTGGAGCGAGATATTTGTCTTTGTATTGGAGATAGGTTTCAAGCAGCAACCCGGCTTGCGGATCGAGATACGTCCCGCGTTCAGCCATTAACTTCAGATCATCGTCCGACGCCCCCAGGCCGTGCTCGACCTCCGTGCAGCCGGCAAGCGTTGCGGCGCGGACGGCATCTCGATAAGCATGCACCAGCGTCCGCAGGCCCTGCTTCTTCGCTTCGTCGCAGGCCGCATTTAGTTGTTCCTGAGACATCGTCATCGAGCCGCGGGTCATGCCTCCGGAGGCGTAGATTTTGATCAAGTCCGCGCCGGCTGCCTTTTGTTTGCGGACGAAGGCGCGGATTTCATCCGGCGTGCCCGTCTGCTCGCCTCGGCCCATAATCGGCTCGACTGCCGTAAGGATACGCGGGCCCGGGAGCAAGCCTCTTGCGATGGCGTCCCGCAAGGGAACGTCGGCCGGAGATCCTACGCTCTGAATGGTGGTGAATCCCGCCATTAGCGTCAGCCATGCATTCGAGGCCGCAGCATAAGTGGCTTCCGGGGTTGTCCCACCCTGGCCGGCATTTTTTCCATCTGGGCCGAAGCTCCAGGTGATGTGCACGTGCGCGTCAATCCAGCCTGGCAGAACGGTCAGGCCTCGCAGATCGTAATCGACCGGTCCCGCCCTCGTGTCATCAATTTTGTCGACGGCGACAATCTTCGAGCCTTCGACCACGATGCGAGCGTTGTGCAGCACTTGCCCCCGGCCATCGAGCACGGTGGTCGCGGCGATGACTATGCGTTTAGCCGGAGCGGGCGTCTGCGAAGAAACTTGTTGCGCGAGAGCACTCATGCCCAGAATACCCACCATGCTGAAAATCCCCAAGGGTCGCATGGGATGTAACTTTACCTCTGCAGTTTGATGCAAACGAATTCTGTCACATTCTTGAAACTGAGTTTACTCGTAACGCAGGCTCTCGACGGGATCGAGCTGGGCAGCCCGGGCGGCAGGGACGGTGCCGAAGATCACGCCGACCACCGAAGAAACGATGATCGCGATGACGGCGGACCAACCGTTGATTGGTACGCGGTACTCGGTGAGAAAGCGAACCGAGTAAGGGATGGCGAGGCCGATGACGATGCCGGCAAAGCCTCCGATGAGCGAAATGAGGATGGCTTCGGCGAGAAACTGGAAGCGGATTTCGCGGTTAGTGGCGCCGACGGCTTTGCGGATGCCGATCTCGCGGATGCGCGACGTCACGGTGGCGAGCATGATGTTCATGATGCCGATGCCGCTGACCACCAGAGTTACCATCGAAATCAGAAGAAGAACCCAGGTCAGCCCGGTTGCGATGCGGTCCATCATGGCGAGCACGGCGGTAAGGTTCTGCACGTTGTAAACCGACTCGGCGCGGTGCCGCGACTGCAAGACGCGCTTGATCTGCGCAGTCGCCGGTAGCACCATGTCAGCATCTTCCATGGAGAAATAGACCATCTTGATGCTGGGCGTTTCGAGGAAATATCGGCTGACGCTGTACGGGATCGCCATGGAGTTATCACTGACTTCGGTCTCGCCGAAGGTTTCCCCGCTCTCCTTGAACGTGCCGATCACGGTGAAGGGCAGTCCGGTGAGCTTGATGATTTTCCCAACCGCCGCTTGCGGCGAACCGTAGATTGACCGGGCCATCTTTTCCGTTATTACTGCGACTTTGTTGTGAGCCTGCGAGTCTTCGCGATCGAAGAAGCGTCCGGAGACTATCGTCAGGTTGCGCACGAGCCGATACTCGGGATACACCCCGAGAATCTGCACGTCCTTCTCGTCGCCATTGCCGATCGGGATGCGCTCGCCGAGAGTGACGACGGGCGAAGCTGCAATCACACCTGGAACCTGTTCCTGCACTGCCTGCACGTCTTCCACGGTCATCGGATCAAGGCTTGAATTGCTGATGTGCTGCGCGCCTTCGTATTCCGCCCAAATCTCATTAGTACCGATGGCCTGAATCTGGCCGAGGGCGTACTGCCTGCCAGTCATGCCAATGGTGACAACGAGGATGAGCGATGCGGTGCCGATGACCATGCCCAGCGCGGTGAGGATAAAGCGCACTTTGTTGCTGCAGAAAGTGTCGTAGGAGAAACTCAGAATCTCGCCGAACGCCATATTAGGTCGCGGGCGGTCGGGCATGAGGGCAGCGGCCATTGTAGTTAGATGCTACGTACAGGGGATAAGGGGCGCAAGAGCAGGAACCTCGGAGACTAGGAGGAAAAACCAACCGGAAGGGTTTGGTTGTGGCAAAGTAGAGGCTCATCTTTTTGATACACGTCTCGATTGGAGCGAATGGCCTCTGTAGCAACGACCGAACTTAACGCGGGCGGACCGGGAACGCCGGGGAAAGCCCGGCGGTGGTTGTTCTGGATGGTCGTGGTGGCGCTCCTGTTGCGGCTTCTCGTGATGTCGTTCCTGTATCCGGAGCGGACGGACCCATACCGCGATCATTGGCGATTGGGCGGCGAGAGTGGCAGGATTGCGCGCTCGATCGCTCAGGGCGAGGGCTTCAGCAATCCTCTATTTGGCCAGACAGGGCCAACGGCTTGGCTGGCCCCGGTGTTCCCTTATTTGCTCGCCGGAATCTTCAAGATATTCGGCGTTTACAGTAACGCCTCGGCGATTGCGGCGCTGGCTCTGGACTGTTTGCTCTCGGCGCTGACCTGCATCCCGGTTTACTTCATCGCGAAAAAACAATTTGGCGAACCGACGGCGGCATGGGCGGGATGGGCCTGGGCATTCTTTCCCTATGGAATCTATTTCTCGGCGGATTTCATCTGGGCAACAACTCTGACCACACTTTTGATGGCTCTCGTCTTTCTTGTGGCGCTTTATTTGGAAACCTCGTCCTCAGTTTGGCTGTGGGTAGGGTTTGGCGCGCTCAGCGGACTGGGAGGTTTGACAGATCCAGTCGTAATGTCAGTGGCGCCGTTTCTTGGAGCGTGGGCGTGGTATCGCCTCTACAAGAGCGGGCAACGATGGCTGGCGCCGGGATTGGGAGCGGTGCTGGCTGTGACGCTGGTAGTTTCTCCGTGGTTCATACGAAACTATGAGACTTTTCACAAGGTGATTCCCTTCCGCAGCTGTCTGGGCCTGGAAGTTTATTTTGGAAACAATCAGGATTCGTGGCACTGGGGCCCTCCCGGCTACCATCCTTCGGATAATGAAAACGAGTGGCGCGAGTATCAGCAACTTGGCGAGATCGCGTACACTTCGAAGAAGTTTCACGAAGGGCTGGCGTTCATCAATTCGCATCGGCTTCTTTATGTGAAGCAGACGCTCCGGCGCGTGATTTATCTGTGGACGGGATTCTGGAGCTTCAGCCACCGCTATCTGCAGGAAGAGCCGGCCGATCCGTGGAATATGGTCTTCTGCACCGGGCTTACGGTGCTGACTTTGATTGGACTCCGTCGGGCGTGGAAGCTAGACCCGAACGTCGCCATGCCTTATGTCATCGTGTTCTTTTTCTTTCCTATAATTTATTACCTGACGCACCCGGAAGATTATTACCGGCGGCCGATTGATCCGCAGTACGTGGTGCTGGCAGCTTACGCTGTCGCTTCGTGGGTTGCGGAGCGAAAGCGAAGGCGAGCGAACATTCCGCCCAAGGTCGCGACGGTTGAGTGAACTTCATTCTTGCTGAAAAATATAGGACGCCGGTTATTCTGCTGCTGCTGACGGCTGGGGCACTATTGGTGCACGGTTATCATCCCTACGCCGAGGATGCAGAGATTTATCTGCCGGGGGTCGAGAGGATTCTGCATCCAGGACTGTTTCCGGCGGGTCAGGAATTCTTCGCCTCGCATGCCGGCCTGACAATCTTCCCCAATCTGATCGCATTTTCTCTACGGGTGACTCACTTGCCGATGGAGACCGGCCTCTTCTTGTGGCATGTGGCGTCCGTTTTTCTTCTGCTGCTGGCGTGTTGGGAGTTGAGCAGTTTGCTTTTCCCGAGTGCGAAGGCGCAGTGGGGTGGAGTCGGTCTCGTCGCCGCGCTATTGACGATTCCAGTCGCCGGAACCGCACTCTACATCATGGATCAGTACCTGAACCCGCGGAATCTGGCGGCATTCGCCGCGATCTTCGCCGTAGCCCGGATTCTGGAGAAGAAGTATTTGCGGGCGGCACTGTGGCTGGCGTTTGCCGGAAGCGTGCATCCGCTGATGGCCGCTTTTGCATTTTCATTTTGCTTTCTTTTACTGATCGCGGAGAGGTTTCAGAGGAGAACGGCAGCACCGGCCGCCCAGAGTTCGCTAACTGTAGCGGGGTTGCTGCCGTTTGGGATTTCTCTGGACCCTCCGACTTCGCCGGCTTACCACGCGGCCGCGATGCGGCATGAGTTTCACTACATCCAGCTCTGGCGCTGGTATGAGCAGTTGGGCATCCTTGCCCCAGTGGTGTTGTTTTGGTGGTTTGCGCGCATCGCTCGGGAACGGCAATGGCAACGATTGGAACTTGTGTGTCGGGCGCTCGTCGTCTATGACCTTGTCTACTTTTTCGCCGCCCTCGTAGTTGATTTGCCGGTGCGATTTGAGAGTCTGGCTCGCCTGCAGCCGCTGCGCAGCTTGCATCTGCTCTACATGCTGTTGTTCCTGATCATGGGCGGGTTGCTGGGCGAGTTTGTGCTGAAGAATCGAGTGTGGCGCTGGCTGACGCTCTTTGTGCCGCTGGGCGTTGGGATGTTCATCGCTCAGCGGGATCTTTTTCCGGCGAGCGCTCACATCGAGTGGCCCGGTGTCGCTCCGAAGAATGAGTGGGCGCAGGCATTTGTCTGGGTTCGTGACAACACGCCCGTCGATGCGGTGTTCGCGCTGGATCCCGATTTCATGCAGCTACAGGGAGAAGATACGATCGGGTTCCGTTGTCTGGCGGAGCGCAGCAGGCTGGCGGACTTATCAAAGGACAGCGGCGCGGTGAGTATGTTCCCTCCCTTGGCCGAGGATTGGTGGACCGAGGTGCAGGCGCAGACGCCGTGGAAGAGTTTCCACGCGGAAGATTTTTTACGGTTGAGAAACAGATATGGCGTGAACTGGGTCGTGGTGCAGCAGCCGGGAGTTGCGGGGCTCGACTGCGCTTACCAGAATGCTGCCGTTCGGGTTTGCCGGATTCCTCAGCAGCAGTAATAGCGATGGGTCTGGCTCCGAAAATCCAGTTTCGGGGGCGGTCGATCATTTACAATGCACAATAATGTCCACTGCTTCGGCCGTTCAAACCCCCGTCCGGCTGTTTCCCTACGAAAGATGGGGATCTCCGCTGCCTGAGCTGGCGAGGCAATATCGCGAGAACCATCCTTGCCCGCATATTCTGCTGAAGGATTTTCTTGATGCTGAAGTTGCGCGGGACATGGCGGCGCAGTTTCCTCAAGCTGCCAGTGACGCCTGGACGCAGTACAAGCACGCGAACGAAAACAAGCTGGGCATGCCCAAGCGCGAGCTGTTCCCGGCAACCATCGGAGCGGTTACCGACGAACTGAACTCGCCCGAGTTTGTGGCCTGGGTTTCGGAGTTGACCGGAATTCCGAATCTGATGGCGGACTCCATGCTCGAGGGCGGCGGCCTGCACCAATCCGGGCCGGGCGGTTATCTGAACGTGCATACGGATTTTTCCATGCACCACTTCCACACCCACCTGCACCGGCGCGTGAATCTCATTCTGTATCTGAATCCGGGATGGCAAGAAGAGTGGGGCGGAGCCATCGAATTGTGGGAGCGGAAGGATGGGAAGATGGCGCGTTGTGCGGCGAAGTATCCGCCGCTGTTGAATCACGCGCTTATTTTTACTACGGACGAGCGGTCGTTGCACGGCTTCCCTGATCCTCTGACCTGCCCGCAAGGACAGTCCCGCAAGAGTCTCGCTTTGTATTACTACACGGTCGAGCAGGGCAAGAAAGTCACGGGACATTCCACTGATTACTTTGCGCGGCCGCAGGATGGCTGGGGAAAATCGGCAATGATCTGGCTGGATAAGAAGGCTGTCGACCTTTACTCGCGGGCCAAAGCGCGGTTTGGGTTCTCCGATGAATTCGCCAGCAAGGTGCTGGGATTTTTGTCGAGGAAGAAGTAAGCGGCAATCCAAAGTTCCGTCCACGAAGCTTCTCCAACTCTCTGTACCATTGTTCTATGCCGGACGAGCGGTTCTGCGCGCGTAGTACGTGGGATAGCCTGGTTCCAGCTTGCGGCCTTTGTCGCTGAAGCGGGGCAGGTGGATTATTCCCGCCTTCTGCAGCGCGAATTGCAGAGCGGTCGCCAGCACTCCGAAACCATATTTCACACTGCGGCGGAAGTTGATGGATGAGGCTTCTTCGAAATACTTCGTGGGACAAGATACTTCTCCGATGCGGAACCCGAAGTGCACGCACTGGGCGAGCATCTGATTATCGAAAACGAAATCGTCGGAGTTCTCGAGCAACGGCAACTCGGTTAACACTTTGCGGCTGAAGGCGCGGTAGCCGGTGTGGTATTCGGAAAGCTTCACGCGTAAAAAGAGATTTTCGAATGCGGTGAGCAACCGGTTTGAGACGTATTTGTAGAGCGGCATGCCGCCGCGGAGCGCCGTCCCGCCAATAATGCGCGAACCTAGCACAACGTCATAAACACCATAAGCCACCATGCTCGCCATCGCCGTCACCAGCAGCGGCGTGTACTGATAATCGGGGTGAAGCATGATGACCACATCGGCGCCGGCAGCCAGAGCTTCGCGATAGCAGGTCTGCTGATTGCGGCCGTAACCGTAGTTGCGATCATGCTGGAAAACTAGCAAGCCGAGGCGACGAGCCACGTCGACAGTCTGGTCAGAGCTGTGGTCGTCGACCAGGATGCGGATATCCACGAGCTCCGGCAGTTCTCCTACCGTGGCCTCGAGGGTTTTCTCCGCGTTGTAGGCGGGCATTACGACCGCGATGCGTTTTCCATCAATCATTCTTGTCTGGTGCTCTGAGATTCTCCTGACAGAAATTCTTTAACACAGGGGTCACAGAGGAACACAGGGTACAGCTTCGCACTTCCGAATGATACCTGACGTCTTGAAAATAATTGTTCGACTCACCGCTCGGAACGGGATCGCCTGGTCAGGTTTGCTCGCAAAAACCGAGGTACCCACTCCCCCCTCCCCCTCACTGGAATCATCGAGTTAGCACGAAATTCCCGGCAAAATCCCCATGGCAAAGGAGTTACATACCATAATATAGAAAACAAACGGCTTACGGTCTGGCGGTTTCGTCTTCTGCGGACCGTCACTGCCTCGACAATGATCGCGCGACTGCGGGGCTGTGCGCAAGGTCAGATGTCACAAGTGGGGTGTGGAAAATTCCTGGATGGATTACGGATTGATGTGGCGGTGTGCCGTCGAGGATTAAGAGAAGTCGGAGACGAGGACGAGCGGCCCGATACACCTGGGCCGCCGGACAGCCGAGGACGGCTGTCCCCACATGAGTTTGTGGGGTATCGGCTAGCTCGGGCGAGCTGCTGGCGCTGCGCCTTGCTCCGGTTCGACTTCGTGTGAAAAACTGGTTGTTCAGCAGCTATGGCATCAAAGCGAACACTCTTCGAGAAAATCTGGGATGCGCATCTGGTGGCGCAACCGAGCGGGCGTTCGCCGATCGTTTACATCGATCTGCATCTGGTACACGAAGTCACTTCGCCGCAGGCCTTCGATGGGTTGCGAGCGGCGGGAAGAAAGGTGCGGCAGCCCTCGCGCACCGTCGCCACGGTCGATCACAACATTCCGACCGAGCCGCGAGGAACTCCAATCACCGATCTGATTGCGGCCAAGCAAATTGCGGCGCTACAAGCGAACTGCAAGGAATTTGGTGTCCTGCTGTTTGATATGGATTCGCCCGAGCAGGGGATTGTGCACGTGATTGGGCCCGAACTGGGGCTGACACGGCCGGGGATGACCATTGTCTGCGGCGATAGCCATACCAGCACGCACGGGGCTTTTGGAGCGCTGGCCTTCGGCATTGGAACTTCGGAAGTGGAGCACGTTCTGGCAACGCAGTGCCTGGCCCAGCAAAGGCCGAAGACGATGAAGATCGATGTGCGAGGACGATTGGCGGAAGGTGTGACGGCCAAAGATCTGGCGCTGGGAATCATCGGGCAGATCGGCACTGATGGCGCGACCGGATACGTTATCGAATATGCCGGGGAAGCAGTGCGGGCGCTCTCGATGGAAGGGCGCATGACGCTGTGCAATATGAGCATCGAGGCCGGAGCGCGGGCGGGGATGGTGGCACCGGACGAAATTACATTTGCGTACGTGAACGGCAAACGGTTTGCCCCTAGGGACGCCGAATGGGAAAAGACTGTCGAGAACTGGCGCAGCTTGCCGACGGATGAAGGCGCAGTGTTCGACAAAGTCGTGGAGATTGATGCGGCGCAGCTTTGTCCGTTTGTGACCTGGGGCACGAATCCTGGAATGGTTGCGCCGGTGACGGGACGGGTTCCGGATGTTGGAAGTTTGAAGGAATCCGATCGGCGCTCGACTGAACTTGCCCTGCAATACATGGGGTTGGAACCGGGGAAGCGCATTGAGGACATCGGTATCGATCGCGTCTTTATCGGGTCGTGCACCAACTCGCGCCTTGAGGATCTGCGGGCGGCGGCGCGCGTGGCCAAGGGTCATCATGTGAGCGCGAAAGTGCGTGCGATGGTGGTACCGGGATCGCAAACCGTGAAGCGCGCCGCGGAACAGGAGGGGCTGCACCGGATTTTTCTGGACGCTGGGTTCGAGTGGCGCGAGTCGGGATGCTCGATGTGCCTGGGAATGAATCCCGACATTTTGCAACCGGGCGAGCGCTGCGCTTCGACCAGCAACCGGAATTTTGAAGGGCGTCAGGGACGCGGTGGGCGGACGCATCTGGTGAGTCCAATGATGGCGGCGGCAGCGGCGATTGCGGGGCACTTCACGGATATTCGGGATTGGAAGTTTCAGTGATGGCGATCCGGGCGCGACTCGCTGGCATCCCTGAACCCGAGCGGAGGCTGTATAGAGGGTAGGGATCCTTCGACTGCGCGAGAACTTCGCTTTGCGAAGTTCTCGCTCCGCTCAGGATGACAATCGGGAGATGAAACGAGAGGGATATGAAACCGTTTCGTACACATCGTGGGCGTGTGGCTCCGCTGGATCGGGTCAATATTGACACCGACCAGATCATCCCTAAGCAGTTTCTGAAGCGAATTGAGCGCACCGGCTTCGGGCAGTTTTTGTTTTACGACTGGCGCTTCGCCGCTGACGGAAAGACGAGCGCGGGTTTCGTTCTGGACGAGCCGCGTTATAACGGCGCGAGCATTCTGGTCGCGGGAAAGAATTTTGGCTGCGGATCCTCGCGCGAGCACGCGGTGTGGGCGCTGACGGATTTCGGTTTCCGCGCCGTGATTTCCTCTTCGTTCGCCGACATCTTCGCTAATAACAGCGCCAAGAACGGCTTTCTCACCGTACGCCTCAGCGAGGCTGAAGCCGCCGAACTGATGCGGCGATCTCGCGAACTTGATGATTACCAGCTCACGATCGATCTCGAGCAATGCGAGGTGCGGGACGAACAGGATTTTCGCGCGAAATTTCCCATCGATGAATTCGTGCGGCACTGTCTGCTGAATGGCCTGGACGACATAGGGCTAACGCTGCAACACGAGGCGGAAATTGCGGCTTATGAAGCGCTGGTCTCGCCACCGGCGGCGATGCGACCGCAGGGACAGTAAACCCGCACAGCAAGACCTCTGGATCAGTAAACAAGGGTAAATATAAGCAAAACCGAGTAAAGATTTGTAAAACATTCGCCCCAGTACTTGACCTGTCGCGGCGCGCGGTTGATGCTAGTTTTGCGGGGTTCTACAATTACATCTGCCTTCCAGTTCCTACCTGAGCCTCTCCGGCTGGAGGACCTTAGTCGTAAGACGATCGGATGCCTACCGGGCAGAGGTGCCGCAACCGACTGGAAAATGATACGTCTAATAAATGGCGCGATCTACGCCGAGCTTTTGGAAAGGTGCAAACGACCAAACCTGTGAAAACGATCGATTCGAGTTCTCTTCAGCAAGAACGGCAGTGCGCCAAGCGCCTTCGGCTTTGCCTGGTCATGGCATTCGCGCTGTTTGCAGTTTGCGCGTCCTTCTCCGGCTGCACCAGCGCGGACTCAAAACAACAGAAGGCGCAGGCTGCGGGTCCGCATGCGGTTTCGGTGGCCGTGGCCAAGGTTCAACAACAGGACATGCCCGTCTACCTGGTCGGGCTGGGCTCGGTGACTGCGTTTTACACGGCAAACATAAAAAGCCGCGTCGACGGCCAGATCATGCGCGTGAACTTTCAGGAAGGGCAGATCGTGAAAGAAGGCGATTTGCTGATCGTAATCGATCCCCGCCCCTACCAGGTGCAGCTGGAACAGATGCAGGCGCAATTGTTCAAGGACCAGGCTACGCTGCGCGATGCAAGACTGAACCTGCAGCGCTATACCACGTTAATTCCCTCGGGCAGCATTGCGCAGCAACAGGTGGACACGCAGCAATCGTTGGTGGACCAACTCGACGGCCAGGTGCGCACCGATCAGGCGCAAATCGACAACGCCAAGCTGCAGCTCGTCTACTGCAACATCACGGCGCCGTTTACCGGGAGGGTCGGGCTGAGGCAGGTGGATCCGGGAAATATCGTGCACGCAACCGACACCAATCCCATGCTGATCCTCACGCAATTGCAGCCGATTGCCGTGATCTTCACTCTGCCGGAGGACCAGTTGCCGACCGTGGCGCAACACATGAGGAACTCGACGCTGCTGGTGGAAGCCTACAGCCGCGACGATCAGACCAAGCTGGCGATGGGCAAACTGCAGACCATCGACAACCAAATCGATCCGACGACGGGAACCGCCAAGCTGAAAGCGGTCTTCGATAACAAAGACAATCAGCTGTGGCCGAACCAGTTCGTAAATGCCAATCTGCTTCTGGAGACGCGCAAGAAGAGCACCGTGCTGCCCACGGCCGCGATCCTGCGTGGTCCGCAGGGAGCATTCGTCTATCTGGTAAAGGCTGACAAGACGGTCGAAGCGCGGATGGTGACCATCGCGCTCACCCAGGGCACGACCACCGCGGTCGTTGCCGGCCTTAACCCGGGAGACACGGTGGTGACCGACGGCCAGGACAAACTCCAAACGGGCAGTTCCATTGAGCCGCGAGGCACGGGCCCAAGCAACACGGCGGGCGGCGGCAGTGCTCCGGCTTCGGGAACGGCCGCATCAGGAATTCCGGCTTCATGAGCCCTTCACGTTTATTCGTTCTGCGGCCAGTGGCGACCACGCTCTTGATGGTGGGCGTGCTGCTGGTGGGGGGGGTTGCCTTTACGCAACTGCCCGTCTCTGCCCTGCCGGAGGTCGATTATCCAACCATTCAAGTCCTAACGTTTTATCCGGGGGCAGATCCCGAGGTGATGGCGTCGTCGGTGACTTCACCGCTGGAACGGCAGTTCGGGCAAGTTCCCGGGCTGAGCCAGATGACCTCGACGAGTTCGTACGGCAGCTCGGTGATCACGCTGCAGTTTGGTCTCGACCAGAACATTGACGTGGAGGAGCAGCAGGTTCAGGCCGCGGTCAACGCGGCTCAAACGTTCCTACCGGCAGACTTGCCGAATCCTCCTGTTTACAACAAGGTGAACCCGGCGGATTCTCCGATTCTCACGCTGGCGATGAGCTCGGACTCGCTGGCCTTGTCAAAGGTGGAGGATCTCGCCGATACCGCGCTGGCGCAGAAAATTTCGCAGCTGCCGGGCGTGGGCCTGGTTTCCATCAGTGGCGGACAGAAACCCGCCGTGCGCGTTCAAGTGAACCCGACGGCGCTCGCTTCCTACGGGCTGAGCCTGGAAGACGTTCGCACGGCACTGGCCGAGGCGAATGTAGACCAGGCTAAAGGCGTGATTGACGGCGCGCGCCAGTCGTACACGATCGGCGCCAACGACCAACTGTTCCGTGCCGCGGAGTACAAGCCCCTTGTCGTCGCTTATCACAACGGCGCGCCGGTGCGGCTCAGCGATGTGGCCAACGTCCTTGATGGCACGGAAAACGATCTGCTGGCCGCCTGGATGAATCAGACTCCGGCGGTGATCGTCAACATCCAGCGCCAGCCCGGGGCAAACATCATCAGCGTCGTCGACCGGATCAAGAAGCTGCTGCCGCAATTGCAGGCGTCGTTGCCCTCAGCAGTCAAAGTGCAGATTCTCACCGATCGGACGACGACCATCCGCGCCTCGGTGAAGGACGTTGAGTTCGAGTTGGCATTGACCATCTTGCTCGTGGTCATCGTTATTTTCTTTTTCCTGCGAAACCTGCGCGCCACGTTCATTCCCAGCGTAGCGGTCCCACTCTCGATTGTGGGAACGTTCGGCGTGATGTACCTGCTGGGCTATAGCCTGAACAATCTGACGCTGATGGCGTTGACCATCTCCACCGGGTTCGTGGTGGATGACGCCATCGTCATGATCGAAAACATCGACCGCTATCTTGAAGCCGGGGAGTCACCGCTGGAAGCGGCGCTAAAAGGATCGGGCCAGATCGGGTTCACCATCGTCTCGCTTACGGTGTCCCTGATTGCGGTGCTCATTCCGTTGCTGTTCATGGGCGACATTGTCGGCCGGCTGTTCCGCGAGTTCGCAGTCACGCTGGCTGTGACCATCCTGGTGTCGGCAGGGGTTTCCTTGAGCTTGACCCCGATGATGTGCGCCAAGCTGCTCAAGCATCGCAAGGAGGGTGAAAAGGGACGGTTCTACGAAGTCACCGAAGATTATTACAACCGGGTGATTGCGTCTTACGGCCGATCAGTGAAATGGGTGCTGAAACATCAAACGGCAACCCTGTTCGTGACGTTCGGAACCCTGGTTCTCACGCTGGTTCTGTACGTGGTTGTGCCCAAGGGATTCTTCCCGGTGCAGGATACAGGGGTGATTCTGGGAATTTCGGAAGCTCCGGACAACATTTCGTTTGATGCGATGTCCCAGCGCCAGCAGGAACTGGCGAAGGTGATTCTCAAGGATAAGGACGTGGAGAGTCTGTCGTCTTTTATCGGAGTGGACGGCACGAATACGACTCCCAATAGCGGGCGCATTCAGATCAACTTGAAGCCGCGCGATGAGCGCGGCACCGACGCTTCGGGCATCATTCGGCGACTACAGCCCGAATTAGCCAAGGTAGACGGAATCACGCTTTATATGCAGCCCGTGCAGGATCTGACGGTGGAAGACCGCGTAAGCCGGACCCAGTTCCAGTACTCCATTGAAGATGCCGATGCGCAGGAGTTAGCGCAATGGACACCCAAGCTTGTGGAGAAACTGAAAGCGGCACCGGAACTGCGCGATGTAGCAACCGATCAGCTCAACGGCGGGCTCAGGACAAATCTCAGCATCGACCGCGACACCGCATCGCGTCTGGGAATCCTGCCGCAGGCCATCGACAATACTCTGTATGACGCTTTCGGGCAGCGGCAGGTCTCCATCATTTTTACGCAGTTGAACCAGTACCACGTGGTGCTCGAGGTCCTGCCGAATTTTGCCAAGACGCCCGACGCGATGAACGATATGTATGTTCGGCCGAGCAGCATTACACCCACCACCGGCGCTCCTACGGGCAATGCTGCCACGTCGACCACCAGCGGAGCCCCGGTCCCGCTTTCAACTTTCGTAAGGATGCGAACGACGAACACCACCCTGGCGGTCAACCACCAGGGACAGTTCCCAGTGGTCACGCTGTCGTTCAACCTCGCACCCGGAGCCTCTCTGGGGGATGCCACGAAGGCCATCGAGCAGATTGAGAAAGACATCCAGTTGCCGGCGAGCATTCACGCTTCGTTTCAAGGAACGGCGGCTGCATTTCAGAATTCGCTTGCCAGCGAACCGTTCCTGATTCTGGCTGCGATCATCACGGTGTACATCGTTCTGGGAGTGCTGTACGAAAGCTACATCCACCCCGTGACGATTCTCTCTACCTTGCCCTCGGCCGGAGTGGGAGCGATTCTGGCTCTGATGATCACGGGGAATGATCTCACTGTGGTGGCGTTGATCGGGATCATCCTGCTGATCGGCATCGTAAAAAAGAATGCCATTATGATGATCGACTTTGCTTTGGAGGCTGAGCGCGAAGAACACAAACCCCCGGAAGAGGCAATTTTTCAGGCATGTTTGCTGCGCTTCCGGCCGATCATGATGACGACCATGGCGGCGCTACTTGGCGGTCTGCCGCTGGCGCTCGGATCAGGAACAGGCGCGGAGTTGCGTCGGCCGCTGGGCATCACGATCGTGGGTGGCCTGATTCTGAGTCAGTTGCTCACGCTCTATACCACGCCAGTGGTTTATCTATGGTTTGACCGGCTGGGCCAACGATTTGCGAAGTACAAGATCGGCAATCCGATTCCGCAGGAGTTCCCGGCAGATTAGGGACGCTAGTTAAAACATGAGTATTTCGGCTCCATTTATCCGGCGTCCCATCGGCACCTCGCTGCTGGCAGCGGCGCTGCTGCTCTCCGGGATTCTTGCCTTCAATTATCTTCCAGTGGCTTCGCTGCCACGTGTGGATTTCCCCGTAATCAGCGTCGGTGCGCAGCTGCCGGGCGCCGACCCGCAGACCATGGCCTCTGCCGTGGCCACGCCCCTGGAGCGGCAGTTCGGGCGCATCTCGGGCGTAAACCAGATGACCTCGTCGAGCCAATTGGGCTCGACCGGCATCGCGCTGCAATTTGATCTAAACCGGAACATTGATGCCGCAGCCCGCGATGTGCAGGCGGCAATCAACGCGGCTCGCAGCCAGCTTCCTGCCAATCTGCCGAGCAATCCGACTTATCGCAAAATCAATCCGGCGGACGCACCCATCCTGATTCTGGCGCTCACCTCGGACACAATTCCGGTGGCGCGTTTGTATGACGCGTCCGACTCGATTCTGGCGCAGAAGCTCTCGCAGGTGAACGGCGTGGGCCAGGTGTTCACGTACGGTTCGGCCCCGCCGGCCGTGAGGGCCGAAGTGAATCCGATGCTGCTCAATAAGCTCGGGGTGGGCCTGGACACGGTGCGCAATGCACTCAACCTGGCGAATGCCAATCAAGCCAAGGGACAAGTCTCGAGCGGAACGACCTCTCAAGAGTTCTCCGACAATGATCAACTTTTCACCGCGGATGAGTACCGGCCGTTGATAGTCGCCTATCATAACGACGGCCCGGTGCGACTGGGAGACGTCGCGGATGTGAAGGACTCGGTCGCGGACGTGCACAACCTCGGCCTGGCCAATGGCAAACCCGGGGTGCTTGTCGTTATTTTCCGGCAGCCCGGTGCCAACGTCATCGAGACCGTGGACCGGGTGCGCGAGCTGATGCCTTATCTCCAGTCCTCGATTTCTCCGGCTATCAAACTACAAGTTGTCTCGGACCGAACGATTACGGTCCGTGCCTCGGTTAAAGACATTGAATCCACGCTGCTGATTTCGATCGCGTTAGTGATTCTGGTAGTGTTCGTGTTCTTGCGAACGGTGCGGGCGACGGTGATTCCCAGCATTGCCGTCCCGCTTTCACTGGTGGGCACTTTCGGCGGGATGTATCTGCTGGACTACAGCCTGGACAATCTGTCGCTCATGGCGCTGGCGATCTCTACTGGATTCGTCGTGGATGACGCAATCGTCGTTCTGGAAAATATTACGCGCTACGTGGAGCAGGGGATGGACGCGGTGCAGGCGGCGTTCAAGGGAGCGGCGGAAATTGGTTTCACCGTCGTCTCCATGAGCCTTTCACTTGTGGCAGTGTTCATCCCACTGTTGATGATGGGTGGGATTGTGGGACGGCTGTTTCGCGAGTTCGCGGTCACGCTCAGCATTGCGATCGGAGTTTCGCTCCTGGTGTCGCTGACGACCACACCGACGATGTGCGCCAAATTCCTGCGCTCAGCCGAATCGAACAAACGGCATAACGTTTTCTATCGCGGCAGTGAGTGGTTCTTCGGCAAGTTACTGGCAACCTACGACCACGCCCTGAAGTGGGTTCTGCAGCATCAGCCGCTTACCCTTGCCGTGACCATCATGGTGGCTTTTCTGAGCGGGTACCTCTACTACATTGTTCCCAAGGGCTTCTTCCCGCAGCAGGACACGGGACGGCTTCAAGGATCGGTACAGGCGGCACAAGACATCTCATTCCAGGCCATGAGCGGCAAGATGGAACAGTTCGTGCAAATCATATTGAAGGATCCCGCAGTCAGCACGGCGGTCGGGTTCGCGGGCGGAGGCGGGGCGACGAATCAGGGGCGGTTTTTCGTCATGCTGAAGCCACTGGAGAAACGCGGCCAATGCAAGACCCCGCACTTCTGGAGTCCTTGCTATACCAGCGCCGACGATGTGATCAATCGATTGCGGAGTAAACTCGCGGCGGTTCCGGGAGCCACGCTGTTTCTGCAAGTGCAGCAGGACCTGACGATTGGCGGGCGCTACGGGCAGGCGCAATACCAGTACACGATACAAGGCGAGGACTTAAACGAACTCAACAACTGGGGTCCGTTGTTGTTGCAGAAAATGCGCGGACTACAGGAATTGCGCGACGTGAATACCGACCAGCAGGATAGAGGATTGCAGGCTCAACTGGTGATCGACCGGGACACTGCCAGCCGGTTGGGCGTCGCTGCGCAAGATATCGACAACGCGCTCTACGACGCCTTCGGACAGCGCCAGGTCTCGACCATGTATATGCCGCTCAACCAATACCACGTGGTGATGGAAGTGGCGCCGGAGTTCCAACAGACGACTGAGGCTTTGCAGAATATTTATCTGCGCTCCAACGCCGGTGCGCCAATACCGCTGGCGGCGTTCACACACTTCATTCCGTCCAACATGCCCTTGGCGGTGAATCACCAGAGCCAGTTTCCGTCGGTCACGATTTCGTTTAACCTGGCTCCGGGAGCCTCGCTTGGGCAGGCGACCCAAGCCATCGAAAAAGTCCAACAGTCAATCGGCTTTCCGGAGACGATTCAGGCAAGTTTCCAGGGTACGGCGGCCGCGTTCAAGGATTCGCTTTCCAGCGAACTCGTGCTCATCATTACGGCGGTGGTTACGGTTTACATCGTGCTCGGCATGCTTTACGAGAGCTACATTCATCCGTTCACCATTCTCTCGACAATTCCGTCGGCCGGCGTAGGCGCGCTACTGGCGTTGTTGCTGACTCACAACGAACTCAACGTGATCGGAACCATCGGCATCATCCTGCTGATCGGGCTGGTGAAGAAGAATGCCATCATGATGATCGACGTGGCGCTCGAAGTGGAGCGCACGCAAGGAAAGAAGCCGGTCGAGGCCATCTACGACGCCTGCCTTCTGCGCTTCCG
>Ga0209693_10000059_pt1 | contig 39739 bp, 31 predicted proteins | sample HubBroMetageWRM3_FD_188345 | JGI IMG/M metagenome (GOLD analysis project Ga0209693, IMG submission 188345) | Warmed soil microbial communities from the Hubbard Brook experimental Forest, New Hampshire - Hubbard Brook CCASE Soil Metagenome WRM 3... | ecosystem: Environmental > Terrestrial > Soil... | reverse complement strand
CCGGAACCCACCGCGACCGTTCGAACCAGCGACAACCAGCTTCTGTGCTGCAAGTCGATCGACAAGCTGATCGCCGAATCCGAGGCTCCCGGACAGCGGTTGCAAAAAACCCTCGGCCCTTGGTCACTGACTGCATTGGGCATCGGCGCGATCATCGGCTCGGGAATTTTCATCCTTACCGGCACCGCGGCCGCAGGCGAATATTTCCAGGCCCCATCCATTCTGCATGCGCAGGCGCTCGACGTAATCATCAATCTACTGCGCACCGGCAGCACGGCGGGAGCGCTGATGCACGGACGCCCGCCCGCCGGGCCATCGATTGCGATTTCGTTCCTGCTGGTCGCGATCGCCTGCAGTTTTGCCGGACTGTGCTACGCCGAACTAGCCTCGATGATTCCGATCGCCGGCAGCGCCTACACGTACTCTTACGCGACGCTCGGCGAAATTTTTGCCTGGATCATCGGCTGGGACCTCATCCTCGAATACGTCGTCTCGAACGTCGCAGTCGCGGTTGGCTTTGCCGGATATACGAAAGCGCAGTTGGCCGTCTTCGGCCTCAACTTGCCGGAAAAATTTGCCAGTCCGGTCTGGGCCGGCGGGCAATGGACGGGATCCTATTTCAATCTCCCCGGCTTCCTCATCGTTTTCATTCTCACGCTGCTGCTGGTGCGCGGAGTGAAGGAGTCGGCGGAGACCAATAACATCATGGTGGCAGTTAAGATCGGCGCGATCGTGACATTCCTGGTAGTCGGCGGAATGCTGGTGAAGCCGGCGAACTGGGTGCCCTTCGCGCCTTCTGGCTTCGCCGGAATCGTTACCGGAGGCGCCATCGTCTTCTTCACCTATATCGGATTCGATTCGGTCTCGACCGCCGCGGAGGAATCGCGCAATCCGCAAAAAGATTTGCCCTTTGGCATCATCATGTCGTTGGTGGTCTGCACGGTGCTCTATGTCGGCGTTGCTGTCGTCCTCCTGGGCATGATGAAGTACACAACCTTCGTGTCTGGTCCAGCCGCCGAAGCGCCCGTGGCCTATGCGATGAAGTATCTGGGTGTGCATCCGCTGTTCCGCTCGGTCATCGTGATCGGCGCGCTGACGGGCATGATCTCCTCTTTGCTGGTGTTTCAGTACGGGCAGGCACGAATCTGGTACGCGATGTCGCGCGACGGCTTGCTGCCGAAACTGTTCTCCGCGGTGCATCCGAGATTTAAGACACCCCACATTTCCACCTGGATCGCCTGTTTTGCGGTTGGAATTCCTGCCGGCCTCGTGGACATTGGAGATGCCGCAGATCTCGCGAACATCGGGACGCTGTTTGCTTTCGTTCTGGTTTCGCTCGGAGTCATCATCCTGCGCCGCCGGCAGCCCGATCGCAAGCGCGCGTTCCGGGTGCCGTTCGTGCCGTGGTTCCCGCTGATCTCAATTCTTCTTTGCGGCGGCCTGATGTTCGGGCTCACGGTGATCACATGGCTGCGCTTCGTGATCTGGCTCGGTCTTGGGTTGCTGATCTACTGCTTCTATAGCCGACATAGGAGCGAGTTCGCGAAGAAGTAGTGGATTTTCGCGGCCTCGCAAATATTTAAACAAGACTCTACAATTAGGAAGTGACTTCTTCCGCACTCGATCGGCCGCCGAATAGTTTTCTCCGACTTCTTCCCAAGGCTGAGTTGCACCTGCATCTCGAGGGCGCGATCGAGCCGGCCACATTGGTGGAACTGCGGAAGCGCCGCGGCGAACGCGTTACCCACGCCGAGGTCGATGCACTCTACCGCTACGAAGATTTTCCCGGCTTCCTGCTCGCGTTCAAGAACATCACCGAACATCTGCGGACGCCGGAGGATTACGAACTCATCACCTACCGGCTGATGCAGCGCCTGAAAGAAGAGAACGTGCTGCACGCCGAGGTCTACGTCTCAGTGGGAGTCTGCCTTTGGCGAAAGCAGGATTTTGCTGCCATCTTCGAAGGGCTGGATCGCGGCCGCGCCCGCGGCGCGCGCGATTTCGGTGTCTCGCTGCTTTGGATCTTCGACGCCGTCCGCCAGTTCGGCGCTGACGCTGCGCAGAAAGTCTTCGAGCTGGCCGTGCGCTACCACGACCGGGATGTTGTCGGCATCGGCATTGGCGGCGACGAGCAGAAAGCTCCGCCTGAGATTTTTCGCGACGCCTACGCCTGGTCGGCGGACCATGGGTTACGGCTTACCGCGCACGCCGGCGAGACTGGGCCGCCGGAATCCGTTTGGGGTGCGCTCAATCTGCGCGTCGAGCGCATTGGGCACGGGCTTACGGCCTTCCATGATCCCGATCTCGTCGAAGAGCTTGCGCAGCGGCAGGTTCCGGTAGAGATTTGCCTCACCAGCAACTTTCGCACGGGTCTTTGCCCCAATCTGGCTGATCATCCGGTGAAGAACTATTTCGACCACGGCGTGATGATCACGCTCAACAGCGATGATCCGGCCATGTTTGGCACAACCCTGGCGCGCGAATATCAACTTGCCCAGCAAATCTTCGGATTCACCGACGAGCACCTGCGCGAACTGGCACGGAATTCATTTGAGGCGTCATTCCTGCCCGCCGAAAAGAAGCTGGAGTTTCTGAACCTGTTTGACGCCGCTGCCGCGAGGTAACCATGGCGGTCAAGAGCATCCTCCAACTCGGCGACCCGCGACTGCGGGAAATCGCATTGCCGGTTGGCGATCCCTCCGCTCCCGAAGTCGCTGCGTTGGCCAACGACCTCGCCGATACGCTTGCCTACTGGCGCGCCACCACCGGATACGGTCGCGGAATTGCCGCGCCGCAACTCGGCGTGCGGTTGCGCGTCATCTTCTTGCAGCTGCCCGGAGAGAAGCCGTGGCCGCTGATTAACCCGGAAGTCGTCGGACGCAGCGAGGAGAAGATCGTCGTCTGGGACGCCTGCCTCAGCTTCCTCTCAATTTTCATGCAGGTCGAACGCCATCGCGAGATCACGGTGCGTTATCAGGGTATGGATGGGAAAAGCCACGAACTCGCCGCCGGGGACGACCGCAATCTTTCCGAACTGCTGCAGCACGAAATCGATCATCTGGATGGCATTCTGGCCGTCGACCGCATCATCGACCTCAAGACGCTTTGCACCCGCGAAGAATTCGAAAAACGATATCGCCAGAGCAGCCCGTACGCGGTTGCTCCAGCTACAATTTAGAATTGAGAGATTCTCAATTGAGGAGTAACTGGCCACTGATCGCTGATCCCTGATCCCTGATCACTGGCCACTGACCACTGTGTCCCTGCACATCGGCATCGTCGCTTGCAGCGCGGAAGGCGCCGCTCTGTGTTACCGCACTATCTGTCTCGAGGGTGCAAGCTTGCTTGGCCCCTACGGCCATCCGGAAGTCTCCATGCACGGCCACAACTTCGCTGACTATGTGAAGTGCATTGATGCTCACGACTGGGCAGGCGTGGCCGAACTGATGCTTTCGTCGGCGGAAAAGCTGGCAAAAACCGGGGCGGATTTTCTGATTGCTCCGGTCAACACTGTGCATCAGGCCTTCGATCTTGTTGAGCATCGTTCGCCGCGGCCCTGGCTGCACATTGCAGTCGAGGTTGCGAACGAAGCGAAGCGTCACGGTTACAAGCGGCTGGGAATTCTGGGAACGCGCGCGCTGATGGAGGGCCCGGTCTACAGCGAGAAATTGAAAGCCGCGGGCATCGAGCATCGCATTCCGGGCCCGGAACAGCGCGCGCGCATCCATCGCGTCATCTTCGACGAGCTGGTGAACGGTGTGTTCCTGCCGCGCACGCAGGTTTATCTCACCGAAGTGATCCGCGGCCTGAAGGGCGAAGGCTGTGACGCGGTAGTTCTCGGCTGCACAGAGATTCCATTGGTGATGACGGCGGAACAGTCGCCGCTGCCCATGCTGGACTCAACACGTCTACTGGCGAGAGCTGCGCTGCGCAAAGCGGTGGAGGGTTGAACGTTCTACGTGTTGATCGTTCTATGTGCATTGTGCACCGTTCGCCCAGCTAATTTCACCGAACGCTGTTGCCAAGCCTGCAATTATCCCGCATCCATGCTGTAATTAAGAGATCAGTCAATCTATGCCATCCGCCATCACAACTCTGCGCCGCCGCGCCAAGGCGTTCCACCGCAATTTGCGCGGCGCCGCCATGGCTGCTCGTGCGCTGTCCTCAATCGACCATCCGCTGCTGGCACACATTATTCCTGTGCGGCGCTGCAATCTGGCTTGTACCTACTGCAACGAGTTCGATGACTTTTCGAAGCCCGTGCCTACGGAAGAAATGTTTCGCCGCATCGACAAGCTGGGCACGCTCGGGACGGCGGTGGTCACGATTTCCGGCGGCGAGCCGCTTCTGCATCCTGAACTCGATGATGTGATCCGCCGCATTCGCGCGAACGGCATGATTGCCGGATTGATCACCAACGGATATTTTCTGGTGGCGGAACGCATTCAGCGCCTGAACCGAGCTGGACTGGAGTGGCTACAGATCTCGATCGACAACGTCAATCCCGACGAAGTCTCGAAGAAAAGTCTGAAGGTGCTCGACAAGAAGCTGCAATTGCTGGCCGAGCACGCGGAGTTTCATGTCAACATCAATTCAGTAGTAGGCGGCGGCATTTCGAATCCGCAGGATGCCCTGACCATCGGCAAGCGCGCGGTAGCACTCGGCTTCAGTTCGACCATCGGCATCATTCACGATGGCAGCGGACAAGTACAGCCTCTAAACGAAGAAGAGCGGGGCATCTACGATGAAATGAAGTCGTGGGAGAAGCGCAGCTTCACCCGCATCAACGCCTTCCAGGACAACATCGCGCAAGGCCTGCCGAACGAATGGCGCTGCCGCGCCGGCGCGCGCTATCTCTACATCTGCGAAGACGGGCTGGTGCACTACTGCTCGCAGCAGCGCGGCTATCCCGGCGTGCCGCTCGCAACCTACACGCGCGACGACATGCGTCGTGAATACCTCACGGAAAAAGGCTGCGCGCCGCATTGCACGGTTTCCTGCGTGCATCAGGTGTCGATCTTCGACGGTTGGCGCGCTCCCCAGCATCCCGCGCAGAACGTGTCTTCACACGGCACGGCACCAGACACGGAACTCATCCAGATCGGGCATTAAGCCCTCGCCGCAAGAGAGCTACTTTTTCGGCTGCGCACTCGGCGGCACAAGATTGTTCAACCGCAAATACTGGGCGGCTGCAGCGTAATGATCGGCCCATCCGCCGGCCAGGATCAGATCGGCCAGGGCGCGGGGGCCTTGACGTCCAGGAAAGAGTTCAATGTTGTCGCTCAGCTTGGAGTCGTCCATCTTACTGAGCGCGTCGGCGCAAAAGTCGTACGAAGCCGTCGCTGCAGCGAGCAGCTTGTCTTTAGGATCGCTTTCCTTGGCTTCCTCGACCTTGGGCTCGGCGATGTCGGCTGCTTTGGCACAAAGGCCGTTGTTGAAGCCGATGATGTGAACGACCAGATGCGCGAAACTCATCTGATCGGGCGTCGGCTTGAAGCTGAATTTATCGGCGGGCATGGCGGTAATGGCGCCGAGGGTGTTGTTCCGCGAGCGCGTCAGCAGCAGGCGCAGACCAGTCGTCACTGGATCCTTCACCGGCGCTGATGCTTGCGGAGCTGTAGAGGACGGCGCGGCCATCGTTTGAGCTTGTAGAGAACCGAGACATGCGCAGGCGAAGATTGTGACCAAAACGAGCTTCATTTCAAGTCTCCTTAACTCTGTTAGACGAACTCTTTTAGACGTTCGAGCATGATTAATGTCACTCCACGCGACTAGCGGGCCGCGATCGCCGAGACGGCCAGCTTCCAGAACAAATACCATCCCGCGACGATAATAATTGCAGTGGAGCGTTTCACTTTGCTATTGCAGGAAAATCCGATGCCCATCAGCACAATAGTCCAGAGAACAATAACATCAAGGCCGGAAGCCATGCCGTAGAGGAATTTGCTGCCCGAGCGATCCATGAAGTACGCCGGATTCGTGGCCACGGGGTTGTTCACGTTGAAGCCTTCAGGATTGACTCCCACAAACATCGAGATCGTCCCCAAAATCGAACCGATAATGCCGGGTAGACTGGCATAGAAAATGATCGCGTACGCCGTTTTAAAAGAAACATCGGCGCCGGCGCCGAACTTGAAAGTCGCCCACAACACCCCGGTGGTGACCGCAAGAAATAAAAGGATGGTCACGGGGATTCCATAGGACACGTAGCGAACCAAAGTGTCGGTAAAGCTAAGTTGTTTTGCCTGATCCTCGGGCGTGAGCTTATCGAACTGGTCAGCGCGCGAGGAATGCGCAATTTCGTTCCTGTTGATCTGGTCAAAGCCGATCTGACGGTCCATCGAGTAGACAAAAATCAGCGCGAAAATGGAGATCAGCAGCCACGGACCCCACCACGACGCGTCGCGCCGCAGGTCAGTGAACGTTTTCGAGGGCGCAATGAAGGTGTCGATAATGCGCGCGCCTTCCGAAAGTGAGCTGGGTTCGGGCGCAGGCGTGGGTACAGGCACAGGTAGGAGCGGAGCAGCAGCCATGGTCTAGCCTCCTGCAGAATGCCAAGGAATTCTATCCGGGAGCAGGCTGGGAGACAAGCAGGGGGCTCGGGCGCACGTTTAAGATGAACCGATGCAAAATGTCACGCCGGTCGCAATTGCCGCGCTGGCGCTGGAACTGGTTCCGGCGGTTCTGTTCGGTTGCGTTGCGGAACGGTTGGCGCGTGCCGTGGGACGTTGGCCGGTAGTCGTCCGCGTAGTTTTTCCGGCATTGCTGGTCGCACCCTATGCGATGGTCTCGATCTCCGGGCACATGTTTTGCTGGGGCTGGTTTGCGCTCTATGCGGCGCTACCCGTGGTAATTGCGTGGTTGCTGCTGCGGGCTGCGGCGGCCGACGCTGAGCAGCGTGGTAACTGGCGAGACGCGCTGATTTTGCTCGTCTTGGGGCTGGCCGTCGACTTGCGCTGGTTTGACCGCGCCTGGCCGCCCGGGCTGCGAGCCTTGAACGAACTGTTTCTGGTGGATGCCGGCTTGTACGGATTTCTCGCGATCCGGCAGCTCAACGAAACCGGCTTCGACTTCCATCTGAAGTGGAGCGACTGGAAAACCGGCCTGCGGGAACTGGTCTTCTTCACGCCCTTCGTGCTGGTGCTAGGATTGGCGCTGGGGTTTATCCATCCGCATCGCAACCTGCCGGGAATCAGCGGCGCACTCCTGCGCTGGATTGCGATATTTTTCTTCACCGCCGTGCCTGAAGAACTCTTCTTTCGCGCCTGGGTGCAGAACCTGCTGGAGCGGCGCGTGGGACGGCGGTCCGCTTTGGTCATCGCGTCGCTGCTGTTCGGGCTGTCGCACTTCAATAAGAGGTCGGCGCATTTCAATTGGCGTTATGTTTTGCTGGCGACGATTGCGGGAATTTTCTATGGGCGGGCGTGGCGGGAGAATCGGCGGGTTGCCGCCTCGACGATTACGCATGCCAGCGTGGATTGGTTGTGGGGGCTGTGGTTCTGACCACTGTCACTTACTGTCCGCGTGATAGCGCAAATATCCCAAACCAACCCGCAGATGGTGATGCAGAGTGTCCGGCACGCAGATGGCGAAGCAGAGGCCGAGCAGTCCCTGGGCCAGGCCGAGCGCCCAGAGGTTGCGATAGCGGCGGAAAAGGGCGCACGACACGATGCCCCATACCAGCGTCGCTCCGGTGAGTACCAGGTTAGGCAGGTGCGCGGCGGCGAAGAGTGTTCCGGCGAGCGCCACGGCAGCGGCTTCATTCGAGAGAAGGCGGAGCAGTCGGTCCATGAAATAGTCCTGCAAGAGAAACTGCTGATAAATGGTCCAGAGCAGGTAGCCGGAGACGTGGGCGAAATCGGCTTTGTAGAGCGGATGCAGCGTGCCGATCTCCCTGGCGATAAAGATGCTCACGGCCGCCAGCGCGACCGCACCGGGCAGGATCCAGAGTGACGCGATAAGGCCGCGCCTTCCCATGCCGAATTCATCGCGACTTTGGCGGCGTGCAAGCACTACCGACAAAGTAAATATCAGGGCGATCGGCGAGAGGAAGCGTTGCAGGTGCTCAGGAGTCCAGATGATGCCGACAATCATTCCGTAGCCGACGATCAGCTCGGTGACATCGCGAGCCCGGCTGGGAGGGGACATCGAAGGAGTATGGCACAGGTTCGGGACGCTGCCCGCCTCGCTGCGCTCGCCGGGACCCTTCGGCTCCGCTCAGGGCAGGCTCCCGAAGGCGGCCGTCCCCACATGGGCTAGCTAAACCGCCACTTCCGGCGTGGCTTCGAGCAGGCTGCGAGTGTAGGGATGCTGCGGGCGTTCGGTAATCTGGGCGGTTTCGCCGACTTCCACAAGCTTGCCGCGATACATTACCGCGATACGTGTCGAAAGATAGCGCACGACCGGCATGGAGTGCGAGATGAAAAGATAAGTCAGGCCGAAGTCGCGCTGCAGTTGCGCGAGCAGGTTGACAATCTGCGCTCCGACGCTGACATCGAGCGCGGAGACCGGCTCGTCGGCCACGATGAACTTCGGACGCAGCGCGAGGGCCCGGGCAATGCCGATACGCTGGCGCTGCCCTCCGCTGAATTCGTGGGGGAAGCGCTGCAGAATAGACTCATCGAGGCCGACGGCGCGCAGAAGTTCGACCACGCGGGACCGAATGCCGGCTTTCGAACTTCCACTCTCGTGGATAAGAAGCGGCTCGGCGATGATGTCTTCGACACGGAAACGGGGATCGAGCGAGGCGAAGGGATCCTGAAAGATGATCTGCATTTCGCGGCGCAGGCGGCGCATTTCGCCGGGGCTGGCGGCGAGCAGGTCGAGGCCTTCGAAGCAGATGCTGCCGGAAGTAGGCTCGACGAGGCGCAGGAGCAGGCGCCCCAGCGTGCTCTTTCCTGAGCCCGATTCGCCGACGAGGCCGAGAGTCTCGCCAGCGTGGATGTCGAGCGAGACACCATCGACGGCGCGCACTTCGCTATGGGACTTCCCGCGGAGCACAGATTCTCCCTGCGGATAAATCTTGGTAAGGTTGCGGATTTCGAGCAAGGACACGTTGGCGAAATGTTAGCAGACGATGAAAACCATTCGCCACCGATTTACACGGATCTGCACGAATGAAGCTCGAATGTGTTTTGATCCGTCCTGATCCGTGACAAATTGCTTCTACCCTGACGCAATCATCGGCACGGCGGCCAGCGCAGCCAACAGCCCAACTAGCCTCCAGCGGGTGAAGTGTTCTTTCAGGAACACGCGTGCTAGAAGCACGGTGACGGCGGGGTAGAGCGACGAGATGACGACCGCTTCATCGAGGCGTCCGCTCTGGCTGGCGTGGACGAAAAGAATGGTGCCAAGGGAATCGATGCAGCCGGTGATGACGCCCCAGCGCACTCCGGCTGGAGTAATGTCGCGAAAATTCCTTAGCATCAGCACGATCAGCGAGGTGACGATCAGGCCACCAGTTCGGGTCAGCGTTGCGATCCACAGGGCTGAAACGTCGCCGGCCTGGCGGACCGACAGATAGAAGCTGGCGAAACCGATGCCTGCAATGACCGCCAGCCCAATGCCTTCGGGCTTGCTGCCATCTTCGGTGCGAGTGATGAGCCAGAGGCCAACTGCGGCGATGACGAAGCCGAGGAGGGGGATCCTGCCGGGCACTCCCTCGGTGAACATCGAGAACACCGCCGGGATCGCGGCACTGAGAACAGCGGCGACTGGCGCGGTCAGTCCCATTCGTCCCGAAGAAAGCGCGCGATAGAAGATGGCCAGCGCAGCGCCACCCGAGATGCCGCCGGCCAGAACCCAGGCTACGCTGCGCAGAGGAGGGAACGGAGCGTGAGTGCCGGCAGCCAGCGTGCCTACCAGGAGCAGGCCGCCCAGGTTCACGACGACTGTGAACAGGAATGCGTTGGCGCGGCGCGTGGCGTAGCCTCCGAGAAAGTCGCTGGTGCCCCAGGCCAGGACTGCGGCCATGCCGTAAGCGGCGGTGGTGAATTGGGGCGCGGCGGACATGTCCGACGAGGGTAACATGGGCTGTCGAATCCTACTTCTCGCAAAGAAAGCCAAGAATGGGGGGCGGACTACTATCATTCGCCGCCTTTTATGCGGCTCGAATCGGGCCTCCTGGCGGGCCTACAATCTGCTGTATCCGGGCGGGTTTGGATGGTAAACTTCTAGCAGCTTTCCGACCGCGAGCCCAGGGTCTAACAACGCTCCAAGAGACATCTTTTGATCGAACTGGCACCTTCGATTCTTTCCGCGGACTTTGCCCGTCTGGGCGAACAGGTGCGCGCTGCAGAGGAAGGTGGCGCGAGCGTCATCCATGTGGATATTATGGATGGGCATTTCGTCCCCAATCTCACGATTGGGCCGCCGGTGGTGAAGTCGCTGCGCAAGGTGACCGACCTGCCTCTCGATTGTCATCTGATGATCGAGAATCCGGATGAATTCATTCCGGTGTTTGCCGAGGCTGGCGCTGATTGGATTTCAGTGCATCAGGAAGCCGTCCGGCACCTGAACCGCACGCTGCATCTGATCAAGAGCCACGATTGCATGGCGGGGGTGGTGATTAATCCAGCTACCCCGGTCGACACACTCACTGAAGTGCTCGATATTGTGGAGTATGTGCTGGTGATGTCGGTGAATCCCGGGTTTGGAGCGCAGAAGTTTATCCCTTCTACCCTGCACAAAATGCGGCAATTAGCTGAGATTCGCAGCCAACGCCGGCTGACTTTCCGCATCGAAGTGGATGGTGGCGTGGGGCGCGACACGGTGGGCGACGTGGTTCGTGCGGGCGGAGAAATACTGGTGGCAGGCAACGCCGTGTTCGGTAGTGGTGATCCAAAGAAGAATGCCGAGGGGCTGCTGAAGGCAGCAACGGAAGCGGCGCTGTTGAAAGTCTAATTTTCAGTGGGCAACTCTGATTCGAGGTCTTAATGTCACGTCGATTCTCATTGATTGCGGCGCTCGCCATTTTGCTCGCGCTTACTGTCGGTTGCACCAACAAGAAGTCTGTCAATCCGTTGGCCAATGTGGGGACGAAGCAGCCCGATAAGGTGCTGTTCGACAAGGCCATGGACGCGATGAAGCACAACCGCTTCGACGTGGCGCGCATGACGCTGCAGACCTTGATCATTACCTATCCGGATTCGGAATATATTGCGCGGGCGAAACTGGCGGTCGGCGATTCCTGGTACGCCGAAGGCGGGACAGCATCTCTGGAGCAGGCGGAACAAGAGTACCGCGACTTCGAGACCTTCTTTCCCAACATGCCGGAAGCGGCCGAGGCGCAGTTGAAGATCGCCAACATCCAGTACCAGCAAATGGAGAAGTCGGACCGCGACTATACCCACGCCAAGCGGGCGGAGGATGAGTACCGCAACCTGATCATGCAGTATCCGGACAACCCGAAGCTGGTGAAAGAAGGCAAGGAGCGCCTGCTGGAAGTGCAGGAAGTGCTGGCCGATCGGGAGTTTGAAATTGGGAAGTTCTATTACGACCGGGGGTCGTATCCGGCCTCGATTGCGCGGCTGCAGTCGCTGGTTGATAAATATCCGCTGTACAGCAAAGCTGATGAAGCGTTGTTTCTGATTGGCCAGAACCGGGAAGCGGAGATCGCGCAGTTGAGGTCCAGGCCAGCCTGCCAGGGGCTCAACATTCCGCCGGGTTGCGTCGGGGAGGCCGCGAAAGGCAGCTTCATTGCCGGGTGGACCAAGGATGCATCGACGGCGTATTCACAGATCATCACGCGGTACCCGTTGATGGAACGCGAAGATGACGCGAAGAAGCGGCTAGCGGCACTGCATCAGCCGATTCCGCGGCCGACGAAGGCGGCGGTGGCGCAGAACAAGGCCGAGGAAGAAAGCCGGGTGGAGGCCAAGACGCTGGATCGTCTCATGACCGTGGTAAAGAGAGGGCCCGACGTGACGGCGGCGTCGAAAGTGGGCGATCCGACGTTAGTGGACCCGACCCCGGTGGCGGCTAGAGATGTGGTGACGACGTCGATGCGGCAAGCGATGGGTCTTCCAGCCGGCGAACGTGGTCTGAGCGGCGAAATCGTAAAGACGACTGGAACTCCAGGAGCGAACGAGCCCGCCCCGCGTTCCGATGCTCCGGCGGTGGCGAACGGTGCCGATCCTTTTGCCCGTCCGAATAGCACTACTACGGCCGATCCGAACGAACTGAAGCCAGCTGCGGCGCCCGATCCGAATGAGTTGAAGCCGGATCCGAATGAATTGAAGCCGTCGGAAAGTCAAAGTGCGGTAGCGAACGAAGTCCCTGCGCCGCCGCCGACGCAGATCAACGAGATCCAGCAGGCGGCAGTTTCGTCCAGCAGTAGCGGGGCGGTCGCCAGTTCTAGCTCCACGCTCGCCAGCGACAAGGATATTTCAACCAGCAAGAAGAAGAAAAAGAAGGGATTGAAGAAGCTCGTCCCTTCGTTCTAAAAGCGGTTGTCGACCTCACTTTCCGCTTTTGACGCCCTGCGGGGGCGCCTCCGAGACGCGGTAGGCGCTGACCACTAGTAACCTGGTAACATGCCGTCCGATCATTGACTTACGTCAACGGTCAGGTTACCTTCGCGTTATCTCCCCTCATCAGAGGAATTCCTTTGGCCCGGAAGATACTGCTCGCCGACGACAGCGTGACCGCCCAAAACATGGGCCGCAAAATCCTCGCAGATGCGGGGTATGAGGTGATTGCCGTCAACAACGGCTCCGCCGCGCTGAAGAAAATCGGCGAACTGAAACCCGACCTCGTCATTCTTGACGTGTACATGCCCGGCTACAGCGGGCTGGAAGTTTGCCAGCGCCTCAAGGAATCGCCGGAAACGGCGCGGATTCCGGTCCTGCTGACGGTCGGCAAGCTCGAGCCCTTCAAGCCGGAGGAGGCGCAGCGCGTGCGCGCCGAAGGCTTTATCGTCAAGCCTTTTGAAGCCAGCGAGTTGTTGGGTGCCTTGTCGAAGCTGGAAGATAAAGTCGTGCCTCGATCCGAATCCTCCAAGCCCGGGCGCTTCGCGCGGGCGATGGCGGCGGCGGATGAATCCGGGCGTGGCGGCCGCGACGAAGCCACGGACTCCGACAATGGATGGAAGAGCCGCATCGGCTTCCCCAAGAAGAAGACGGAGCCGGAAGAGAAGGTCGCCGACGAACCTTCAACCTCCAGCGTGGAGGAGGTTTCGAGCAAGAATAAGAATTCGAATGAAGAAACGCGCCAAGAGGCGGGAAAAGCGGTCGAAGCAAACCTGGATGTGGCCGCATTAGCCCAGGTCGGCCTGCCCAAGGATGTAACGCCCGAAGAAGTTGCCGCCATCGCCGCCGCAGCCGCTCAGATGCAGATGGTTGCCTCCGCGATCAGGCAAGAGCAGCCGGCTTCTGGCACCAGCAATATAGACGCCCAGAGTGCAATCGCCGGCCAGCCATTCGCGGAGCGGACTCCTGATCGAACAGAAAGCAACCTTCCCTCCGCCACTGAAGTGTCGCGTGACGCCGCCCCTGCGGTCGCAGCCGAAGCGAAGCTGGAAACGCCGGCAGCGGAAGGCAAAGAAGAGAACAAACCGAGCGGCACAGCTGGTGAGCCTGCTGCGGTCGAAACATACCGTCGCCGGAAGGGCGATGTTAGTCCGGATGTTCGCATAGAAGAAGCGCAGGACGTGCCCGTAACCATCGCGGCCACCGCCGAATCTGTGGTGGCGGCGAGCGTGCGCGGATCGCGATGGACGGCGGTCTCGGTGGCCTTGGAAGGCAGCGAGTCCGCGATTTCGCTGGATCAGGAAATGCAGAAAGCGTATGCGGCAGTCGCCGCTGCAGGCTCTGCCAGCATTGCTGCTATTCCGCAGTCTGCTCCCGTCATTGCGGAAACTCCCACGACGATTTCGAATCCGGCGCCTGAGCCCGTTCCTGAACCTGCTGGAAACAATGCTTCGCTGGAAGTGCCGGTCGTGCAGTCGGAACCGGCCGCAGTGGCTTCTTTTGAGGCTGCAGCCCCAACCTCCATCGCGGCTGTGAATGCTCCGGTCGAATCGTCTACGGGGGCGTCCACAACCGCAGCATCCTCTGAATCGAAGCAAGAGCTGCCGCAGATTTCCGAGCCTGTCGAGAACCGTGCGCGGGAGTTGCGGCCTCAGCCGGAATCGGGGATGGCCAAGGTTGCCGTCCCACGCACGGAAGAAACAGTTGAAAACCTAACGTCCGAAACCGTGCCGGAACCGAAGCTCGATTCTGAAACGGTGAAGAACACGGCAGCGGCATGGGCGAACTGGCGTCAAGTCCACGACAGCAGCCAGGGCAACGGTGTAGCAGAAACCCAGGCCAAAGAAAAAGAAAAAGAAAAAAAAGAAGTTGACCAGCCCGAGTCAGCACAGCCCGACACTGCCGCCCGGGCAGTGGCCGCAGGCGCCGAACAGCTTTTGCAGGAAGCCGCTGCTGCAACGCCCGATGGCGACCAGAGCAACGTCGCCAGCATCGTCGACAGCGTTCTGGCCGATCTCCGCCCCAAGCTCATGGAAGAGATCAATCGGAAAATGTCGAAGAAGAAGTAGGAATCAAGCTGGTTCGCGACTAGCCTTTCAACTTTCTCGCCCTTGGACACCCCGGCAAGCGTTTGACGGGGTGAGAACAGGACGGGAGGGAATATGCACCCCTTGCCGGGCAGTTCGTCAGGTACTGAGGAATTTTAGTGTTGCTGACTTTAAGCTGACTCGGGAATGGGTTTCGGAGGCTCGCCTTCTGGGAGTTGCGGATTTGGTTTTCCTTCGTCAATTGGAGTCACGTCTTTTGTTGTGTTCGCTTCCTCGACCTCAAATATCCGCCTGAGGCTAGGCAAAGAAGAACCTGAAATCTCGTCAATCAACCCACGTCGTTTGAATATCAACAGTCAAAACAGGTAGTTGCGGACGAAGACATCAAAAACGACATTCTCAAGTTCGGAATTCGTAAACTGGAACGCGATACAGGTGTAAGCCATCACACGCTAGACAAGATCTTGAAAGGCGAACCTGTTCGCCGCAAGACTCTCGCCAAGATCGTGAACAACATTAAGAGCTCGCCCCCTAACCATTAGGGATATCTATTTGCAGGGCTTCCAGACCTTGCCTTTTTGCATCAGACTAAGTAAAAACGTTCCGTATGTTAAAGCATTTGTGCGTCGCGATCGTGGCCGCTTCGTGCGTATCGCCGTTTGTCAATCTAAACGCACAAGTGACTCCAACCACGCCGGAGTCGATCAGTAAATTGAGCACGCCAACCCCTGCCAAAGCCGACTATTCAAAAGAGGCCTTTGTCGACGAGCAGGATACGACCAAGATCGATTTCCAAAATGACGGCACCTACACTCGTGAGAACTCAGGCCGCATCCGAATTCAATCTGATGCAGGCGTTCAGCGGTTCGGCATACTCAAGTTTTCCTACCAAAGCAAGACGGAAAGTATTGATGTCAGCTACGTCCGCGTACTGAAGCCAGATGGAACCACAATCCCTACACCCAACGACAATATTCAGGACATGCCAGCCGAGATCACTAGTCAGGCACCTTTTTACAGTGATTTGCGAGAGAAGCACGTTGCTGTGAAAGGACTAAGTGCGGGGGACGTGCTCGAAATGCAGATTTACTGGCACTCGACTGAACCTCTCGTGCCTGGACAGTTCTGGTATTCCTTCAATTTTCCACGAGACTTTATCGTTCTGCATCAGGACATTCAAATCACCGTACCGCGAGACCGTGCAATCAAATGGAAGAGTCCGGAAGTGAAGCCCGTTATTACCGAGCAAGGGACGCGTCGCATTTATGCATGGACGTACTCTCTACTTAAGGATAAACCAGCGGATGAACAGAAGAAACAACAAGATGAACAGACGTATCAGCTGGCGCGAGGAAAGCTACCCGCGCCCGATGTACAGGTCTCCTCATTCCAGAGCTGGGACGAGATCGGAGCGTGGTACAACAAGTTGCAGTCGGATCGCGTAAAGCCTAGCCCCGAGGTTCGGGCGAAGGCCCTCGAACTGACAAAGGGGGCCAAAGACGACAACGCTAAACTCCGAGCCATTTACACCTACGTAAGTACGCAGTTTCGCTATATTGGAGTTGCATTCGGAATCGGACGTTATCAGCCGCATTCGGCGTCGGAAGTTCTGGCTAATCAGTACGGCGATTGCAAGGACAAGCACACTCTTCTGGCATCTCTTCTCGCAGCTGCTGGCATTCAAGCGTATCCTGCGCTGATCAATTCAACGCACGCGCTTGATCCTGATGTTCCTTCGCCATCGCAGTTTGATCACGTGATCACTGCCGTCCCGCAAGGGAACGAGTTTGTTTGGCTCGATTCGACAGCGGAAGTGGCCCCGTATGGATACTTGCTGAGCCCCCTTTGGGAGAAGCAGGCGTTAGTAATTCCAACCGACAAGCCTGCAACCCTTATTGCTACACCGGCGGAACCATCCACAATGGCGTCCGAGACGTTCCGTATTGATGCAAGGCTCAGGGACGACGGAACACTTGAAGGTAAGATCGAGCGAACCCTGAGTGGCAGTGACGCTGAAGTTCTGCTCCGAACTGTCTTTCGGCGCACACCGATGCAGCAATGGAAAGATGTCGCGCAGCGGATTTCGTATGCGTCGGGGTTTTCTGGTGATGTCAGCGACGTGACGGCTAGCTCTCCGGAAAAGATCGACGAACCTTTTCGCATCAGCTACTCGTATACGCGCAAAGATTATCCTCAGTGGTCCGAGCGACGAGTCAGTTCTCCGTTACCACCCATGAATGGGATCATTCCAGACGAGGAACCGACTCATCCCATGCTGCTGTCGAGCGGGGAGATACACTACGAATCCAGCGTGGAGATTCCGAAAGGCTACTCTCCTCAGCTCCCTGCCCGTATCGACCTAAGTGAAAAGTTTGCTGAGTACCACGCCGCTTACACGGTCGAGGGCGGAGTCTTACGTACGGAGCGCCGGTTGCTAGTCAAAGTTAGGGAGCTGCCAGCGAACCAGTTCGACGGATATAAAAAGTTTTCAAAAGCGCTTTCCGACGATCATGATGTTTATGTTGGATTCCAGCAAAGGCACGTCACGCCCGCTTCCTATCAAGACACGATTTGGACCCTGCCCTATAGCAATAATCCCGAGGCGGCGAAAGCGTACGAAGATGCCAGAGAAGAAGACAAGCGCCGCGACACGGCGTCCGAAATCGAATCATTGAAACGGGCCACCCAACTAGACCCCAAGTTTACGCGCGCCTGGCTGTGGCTGGGTGAGATCTACATGTACAACCGTAGGACGGACTCTGCCCTCGATGCATTGCGTTCGGCGATTGCAAACGACCCGCAGCAATTGCTGAGCTACAAAGGACTCGGATTTGCATTGATGCGGCTGAAGAATTACGACGATGCGATTTCCGCGTGGCAACAGCTAATCGCGATCGCTCCCGATGATCCCGACGGCCCTGCAAATCTCGGTTCAGCGTTCGTAGCGGCTAAGCGCTATAGCGATGCGGTCTCAGCATTTGAATCCGCGAAAAGATTGAGTCCCGACAGTACTCCTCTGTACGTCCAACTGGGAACGGCTTATGTCAGAGCTGACAACGAAGATAAGGCACTCGCTGTTTATAAGAAGGCCTTAGAGATGAGTCCCACGCCCGAGATGTACAACGATGTTGGATATGAGCTCGCGGACGCCAACAAACAGCTTCCACTCGCGCTCCAATATGCAGAGAAAGCAGTCCACGATGAGGAGGAAGCGTCTACAAAGGTGACCCTTTCAGGGTTAAAAGATCTTGGGTATTCTTCCTCCCTCGTTGCGTATTGGGACACGCTAGGCTGGGTGTATTTTCGAATGGGCGTCTATGACAAGGCTGAGATCTACTTAAATTCAGCATGGCAAGCCGGACAGTATGGAGTAGTAGGTGATCACCTCGGCCAGTTGTACGAGAAGGAACACAAGTTGCCTGCAGCCCTTCGCATGTACAACCTTGCGCTGGGGGCGGCTCCCCAGTTGGAGGATACCCCGGCTCGCATGCGCAATCTGGCTCATGTTCCTCTTCCCAAGAACCGGATGAGCGCTGGGGAAGAATTAGGTCTAATGCGTACCGTCAAACTTCCTGCGATCACCAGGCAAAGTGTGAACGCATACTTTGACGTTGAGATCACGGGTGGCAAGATCGAGAAAGCGCATTTCCTCAGCGGGAGCGAACTGCTCAGCGCTGCTGGAGACAACCTTGAGAAGAGCACGTTCGCAGAGGCGTTCCCGCCGAACTCAACAGCGCACTTGTTTAGGAGAGGTGTACTTACTTGTTCTGAGATCGGTTGCAGTTTCGTATTTTATCCACTTTTCGCAACAGCTCGCACAAACTGAAAAAACCGCAGCGCGCGCGGGCGGGCCTTGGGCCAAGGTCAAAACCAGTTCTGTGATGGTAGGCGGGGGTGTGGCAGTTTTGCCGTCCCTTCCTTCCACCCCGGCAAGCGTTTGACCCTTCTTTTCTCGCGCCTGTAAGATCAAAAGTTCTACCCCACACAGGACAGAAAGGTGCACTGGGGCGGCGCAGATTTACCCTGTGATCCTCTGTGTCCCCCGTGGTTAAGGTTTTAGCTGGATGCTGATTGGCTGATCGCTCACCCACCCATGCCGCACGAATTGCCCAAATCTTACGAGCCGGGCGCGATTGAGACGCGCTGGGCCGAATACTGGATCAAAGAAAAGCTTTTCTCCGTGCCCACGCCTCCAGAGGGCGAGACACGTCCGGTCTTCACGCTGCTGTTGCCCCCGCCGAATGTAACCGGCCGCCTGCACATGGGCCACATGCTCAACCAGACGCAGATGGACATCATCGTGCGCTGGCATCGCATGCGCGGCTTCATCACGCTGTGGCTGCCGGGCACGGATCATGCCGGTATCGCTACGCAAATGATGGTCGAGCGGCAACTTGCCAAAGAAGGCAAGAAGCGCCGCGACCTGGGCCGCGAGAAATTCATCGAGCGCGTGTGGGAATGGAAGCAGCTCTACGGCGGCGCGATTCTCGACCAGATGAAGCGCCTGGGCGCGTCGGTCGATTGGGACCGTGAATACTTCACCATGGACGAGAAACTTTCCCGTGCGGTGCGCGAAGTGTTCGTCCGCCTTTATGAAGAAGGCCTGATCTATCGCGGCAAGTACATCGTCAACTGGTGTCCGCGCTGCGAGACGGCGATCTCCGATCTCGAAGTGAAGCACGAAGAAGTCGCCGGAAAGTTATGGGAGATTCGCTATCCGATCGTTGGCTCAGACGAGTTCATCACCGTGGCGACCACTCGTCCAGAGACCATGCTGGGCGATACCGCGATTGCCGTAAACTCGAAAGACGAACGCTACACGCATCTTCACGGCAAGAAGGCCTTACTGCCGCTGATGAATCGCGAGATCCCAATCATCACCGACGAACTGGCGCAGCCCGAGTTCGGCACAGGCGCGGTGAAAGTGACGCCGGCGCATGATCCCAACGATTTCCAGGCCGGCAAGCGCCACAACCTGCCCCAGATCGACGTCATGGATGAGCACGCACGTATGAACCAGAACGCGGGCCGGTATGCCGGGCTCGACCGATACGAAGCCCGCAAGATGGTGCTCGTCGACTTGCAGGCCGGCGGGTTTCTCGTCGCGGAAAAAGACTACGTGCTTTCGCTCGGCAAGTGCGACCGCTGCGGAACTGTAGTCGAGCCGCGTTTGTCCGAACAATGGTTCATCAAAATTCAGCCCCTGGCGCAAAAAGCAATCGAGGCCGTCCAAAGCGGCGAGATCACAATTGTTCCGGAAAACTACAAACAGGTTTATTTGAACTGGATGAATAACATCTACGACTGGTGCATCTCGCGCCAGTTGTGGTGGGGCCATCGCATTCCGGCGTGGACCTGTGATGGCTGCAAGGAAGTGATCGTCGCGCGCGAAGCTCCGGCGAATTGCCCAGAATGCGGCGGCAAAAAGCTCGAACAGGTTTCCGACGTGCTCGACACCTGGTTTTCATCAGGCCTTCTGCCATTCACGACTCTGGGCTGGCCGGAGAAAACGCGCGACCTGGAAGTTTTTTATCCGACCACGCTGCTGATCACCGCCTACGAGATTCTTTTTTTCTGGGTGGCGCGCATGATCATGTTCGGCTGCCACTTCATGCAGGGACACGAACAGGATCCCGTGATCAAGAAGGCCAGCGGCTGGGGTGACAAGCAAAACGACAGCGTGCCCTTCCGGCAGGTGTACATTCACGCTCTGGTGCGCGATGCTGACCGGCAGAAGATGTCGAAGACCAAAGGCAACGTAATCGATCCTCTGGAGATCATCGACCGCTTCGGCACGGATGCGACGCGCTTCACGCTGGCAGCCATGGCCGCGCCTGGCACCGACATCGCTTTCAGCGAAAGCCGCACAGAAGGCTACCGCGCATTCGCTAATAAGATCTGGAACGCCGCAAGATTCATGTTCATGAATGTAGATCGCCTCGAATGCGGCGCGGGCGCCCTCGCCCGCGAAATCTCACCAGGAGCCAAAGGTATTCCAGCATACCAGCCCTCAACTCTCGAAGACCGCTGGATTCTCTCCCGCTTCAATCGCGTGACCGCCGAAGTGAACGATGCCCTCGAAACCTACCGCTTCCACGAAGCGGCCAACCGCATCTACGATTTTTTCTGGGGAGAGTTTTGCGACTGGTATATCGAACTGATCAAGCCCCGCCTGAATTTTGAAGAGGGCGCCGACAAAACCCAAGCGAACCTCGCATGCAACAATCTGGTCAACCTGTTCGACGCGTCACTGCGCCTTCTGCATCCGGTGATGCCCTTCATCACCGAAGAAATCTGGCAGGCAATGTATGAGGGCCGCCCGCCGGTGAAGTCGATCGCGCTGGCAGGGTATCCCCAGGCCAACGAGAAACAGTTCGATCTGAACGCCGAGACAGAGATGGCGATTCTGCAGGACTTGATCGTTAACGTGAGGAATGTTCGCGCGGAATTGAAGATCGAGCCCAAGGTAAAAGTGCCGATCGAGGTATTCGCGGCTGAGCCCGGCATTCGAACCATGGTCGAGCAGAATCGCAGCGCCGTAGAGCGGCTGGCGCATGTGGAGAAGATCACGTTCGTAAACGGCTCCCTCGCCAAGCGTGCCGGCGCCCGCAGCACCGCCCGTTTCGATGTCCACGTGGTCTACGAAAGAAAGATCGACGTCACCGCCGAGCGCGAGCGCTTGACCAAAGAACTGGATAAAATCGAAAAAGAGTTCGCCAACAATCAACGGCAGCTGGGCAATGAGCAATTCCTGGCGAAGGCCCCCGAAAAGGTAGTCGAGGGCTTGCGCCGCCGCGCTCAGGAACTGTTAAGCCTGCGCGAAAAGATAAGGCGTCAATTAGATGAGTTGAATGGCACAAGCCCAAATGCTTAGAACTGGCAACTGACAACTGGTCACTGGCCACTCCTTCATGGACTTTAACAGCCGCCGCATCACCGCGATCCTGGAAAACGCGCTGCTCGAAGACCGGGCCACGCGCGATGCGACCAGCTACGCCTGCATCGATTCCAACCAGCGTGCCTCGGCCACCATTCTCGCCAAGCAGGATTGCATTCTCGCCGGGATCGGCTGCGTGGGTCGCATCCTCGATGTCTACGCTGCGCTCGACGGCGCCGTCACTTCGCACTACGAAGTCACCACGCACCCCGAAATTTTCGACGGTGTACGCCTCCACAAAGGTCAATCAATCGCGGTGATCCGGCACAACGCGCGCGTCATTCTGTCGTGCGAGCGCGTGATCCTGAACTTCCTGCAGCGCATGAGCGGAATCGCCACTCTGACCCGCAAGTTCGTGGATGCCGTCTCCGGCACCAAGGCTCGAATTCTCGACACGCGTAAGACCGCTCCCGGCCTGCGCGTAATCGACAAATATGCCGTGCGCTGCGGCGGCGGACAGAATCACCGGCTCGATCTGTCCGACGGAGTCCTCATTAAGAACAACCATATCGCGCTTGCGGGAGGAATCGTGCCGGCGATCGAGCGCGCGCTGCACAACCGGCGGGGTTCTCAGATCCTCGAAGTCGAAGTGCGCACTCATGAAGAATTGGAGCAGGCGCTGGCCAGCGGAGCGGAAGCGATTCTTCTGGACAACATGTCTCCCGAAGACGTGCGGCGAGCAGTCGAGCGCTGCGCCCAACTGGAGCGCAGCGTTCCGCTCGAGTGTTCCGGCGGCATCCGTCTCGAAAATGTGCGTGCCTATGCCGAAGCCGGCGTGGACTTCATTTCCGTCGGCCTGCTGACCCACTCGCCCCAGGCAGTGGATATGAGCCTGCGGGTCGTACCGGCCTGGGTAATCATCTAAATCGCGTTGGATCTACACACGCCTCGAAGGCGAACGATAAACCCGCGATTGTCGTTTCTCACGAATTCCCGCATAATTCCTGCATCAAGAAGACAGCGACAATTCGGAAGAGCCAGCCTTCGCGCCCGAAATCTGCCGCAAGCCCATCGAAGGCAGCGCTAGCAGCACACTCCCAGGCCACTGACGTTCGCCTGGGCCGCATCGTGCGCCTGTTGATGGAGCACGCTACGGTGGTCGCGAGCGGAACCAAGATCGCACAGGAGATTTCTTCCAACCGTTCTGAGGTCTGGCGGCTGATTCAGCATTTGCGGGGACTGGGTGTGGATGTCGCGGGGCACCCCGCAACGGGCTACCGGCTGAGGTCGGTGCCGGATCTTCTTCTGCCCGAGATGCTGCAGCCCATGTTGCGCGGCACCATCTTCGATACTCAGCTTCATCATTTTTATAAGATTGGCTCGACCAACGCCGCGGCCATGGCGGCTGCCGCGGAAGGCGCCGCCGAAGGCAGCGTGTTTCTCGCCGAAGAGCAAACTGCGGGACGAGGCCGCGGAGCGCACTCCTGGCAGTCGCCGCGGTCAACTGGAATTTACTGTTCAGTGGTGCTGCGCCCGGCGTTGCCGCCTTCCGAAGCGCTCGTGCTCGCACTCGCGGCAGGCTTGGCGGTGCGCGCAGCGATCGAGCAAGTTGACCCACGCGTAAGCCCCGACCTGAAGTGGCCAAACGATGTCCTCATCGATGGCAAGAAAGTATGCGGCGTCCTCACCGAAATGAACGCCGAAGTTACGCGCGTGCGCTACGTGGTCGTCGGAATTGGGATCAACGTAAACCAGCAGAGTTTTCCCAAAGAATTAGAGGGCGAGGCAACGTCGCTGCGAATGACGACCGGCAGCGATTGGTCGCGAGTGGAATTGACCGCCGCTTTGCTAAAATCGCTCGATCGGGAATATCGTCAGTTGGTCGAACAACCGGATGCCCGTCAATCGATTCTTCGCCGTTTCGCCGAGCAGTCCTCGTGGGTGCGCGGCAAACAAATTCGCGTCGAGGAGAACGGTTCGAAAATCGAAGGAACCACAGAAGGCCTGGACCAGCGCGGCTTCCTGCAGGTGAGAACCGCGCAGGGATTGCAGACGGTTTTGAGCGGGACGGTAAGAGAGAAGTGAAACAAGAGCGGATCTCATACGCTGGTTTCGAACAATGGTTCTGGAAGGGCACGGCTTCAGCCGGGCCGTCTAAGGCTCTGGAAAAATCATGCTTTTCGTTCTCGATGTCGGCAACACGAACACGGTCTTAGGAGTCTTTGCGCGCGCTGAAACGCCGCATCCCGGTGGAGATGCCGACAGCGCCCCGCGCTACGAGCGCCTTGTAGCCAACTGGCGTGTCGCAACCCGGCAGGGCAGCACGGTCGACGAATACGGCGTCCTGTTCCGCAATTTATTTTCGATGGCCAGCCTGGAAGCCTCAGGCATTCATGGCATCGTGATTTCATCCGTCGTGCCGCCACTCGATCCCGTGCTGCGGCAGGTTTGCGAGCGTTATTTCAATTCCAAGCCGCTCCTGATCGAGCCAGGAATCAAAACCGGCATGCCAGTACACTATGACAATCCCGCAGAGGTCGGCGCCGACCGCATCGTAAATGCCGTAGCCGCATTCGAAAAATACAGCGGACCCTGCGTCATCGTCGACTTCGGCACCGCTACCACCTTCGACTGCGTTTCTGCGAAAGGCGAATATCTCGGCGGAGTGATTTGCCCCGGCATCGGCATCTCAGCCGACGCACTCTTTCAGCGCACCGCGCGCCTGCCCCGGGTTGAGATCCGCAAGCCCGCGCGCGTCATCGGCACCAACACCGTGGGCAGCCTGCAGTCCGGGCTCTACTACGGCTATCTCGGCCTCGTCGATGGTATTCTTGAACTTCTTCTCGGCGAGTTGGGCAAAGAGACGCGCGTCATCGCCACCGGCGGACTCGGGCCGATGATCGGTACAGGATCGAAATACATCAAGACGGTCGACGATTTTCTAACTCTCGAAGGCCTGCGCATCATCTGGGAGCGGAACCAGCAAGCGCGGCCAGTGCAGACGCCGAAGACCGCACAACAGGTCTCACCCAAAGCGAAGAACGGCGGCGAACGCGCCACTCGGCGCTCCGCTCGCTGAACCGCCGTGGACAATCAATTCAATTACTTCAACTACTTCACCGAAATTGAGGAACAATTCCTGCGCCGTCGTGGCGGCGGCCTGTTGCTTACTACGCTCGACTGGGCCCTGATCGAAACCTGGAAAGACGCCGGCATTCCGCTCGAAGCCGCCCTACGTGGCATCGACGCCGCTTTCGATCGCTACGACCAGCGTCCGTCGAAAACGAAGAAGGTGAACAGCCTGGCCTATTGTTCACAGGAAGTGCTGGCGGCCGCGGAAGCCATGAAGGAAGCAACCGTGGGCACGGCCGTCGATCAGCCATCATCGGCCAAATCGCCCGCTGGACAGGGCTTTGAGCCCGAGATGATCGCTGCATTCCTGCGCCGCAATGCCGATCTGCTGGAGCGGGCGAAGCTGCCGCACAGTGCAGGAATCTCAGTTCATACAGTCGCCGCAGAATCCGCCGTCACGCTGCGCAAGCTGGCACAGGAAACGGAGAACAAAAAAGCATCATCAAGGCTCGAAGACCTCGAGCGGCATCTCACCGTGCTGGAGGAAAAGCTTTTCGCCGCGCTGCTAGCCGCCGCTCCCGACGAAGAAATCGTAAGCGTGCGCGCCCAGGCCGATCGCGAACTGGCGCCCTACCGGCGCAAGATGGCCGCAGCACAGATCGAGCAGCTGCAAAAACAATACGTCCACAAGCGCCTGCTGGAAAAATACAACCTGCCGCGCCTGAGCCTGTTTTACATGTGACCTAGCTCTTCACGGAAGCCTGCGCTAACGTGGAAGAGCGGCACTTTAGCGCCGCGCAGAGCTGCAAAATGACTACGCGCTTTAGCTCCTGAGCTATCTATGACCCACTCCTTCGACGCACTTATTCTCGGTGGCGGCGCAGCCGGCCTGATGTGCGCCATCGAAGCCGGCAAGCGTGGGCGCCGCGTCGCGGTGCTCGAACACGCCGACCGGCTGGGCAAGAAAATTCTGATCTCCGGTGGCGGACGCTGCAACTTCACCAACCTCCACTGCCGGCCGGAAAACTTTCTATCCTCGAATCCGCACTTCGCCAAATCAGCGTTAGCCCGCTACACCCCGCAGGATTTCATTGCCCTGGTCGAAAAGCACAACATCCCTTATCACGAGAAAACTCTCGGCCAGCTTTTCTGCGACCGCTCGGCCCGTGACATTCTCGGCATGCTCGAAGCCGAGTGCGAGCATGCCGGAGTCAGCATCTTCCTGAATACGAATATTCAGAACGTCGAGCAAGCCACCGAGTTCATCGCGCGCGCGCCGAATGCAGAGTTCAAGGCCCCAGCCCTCGTGGTTGCCACCGGAGGCCTATCGATCCCCAAGATCGGGGCGACATCTTTCGGCTACAACCTGGCTCGGCAGTTCGGCCTCGCCATCCGCGAGCCCTGGCCCGGCCTCGTGCCGCTCATTCTGAGCGAGGAAGACTGCGACCGCTACCGTGATCTAGCGGGCATTTCCGCCGATGTCATCGCATCTTGCCACGGCCAGCAATTCCGCGAGAAGATGCTGATCACGCACCGCGGCCTGAGCGGCCCCGCGATCCTGCAGATTTCCTCCTATTGGCAGCCATCGCAGCCAATCCAGCTCGATCTCGCGCCCAGCGCCGAGGTTACCGCCGCATTTCGCGATCCCAGGACACCGCGAAATCTGAACACACTTCGAACAGAATTGCGAAAGTTTCTACCCCAGCGCTTCGCCGACCGCTGGCTGGAAGCGCACGCCCCAACTTCCTGGACAAATCCTGCCCTGGCTGATTTCGAGAAGCAAATGCATGCCTGGGCGATCACTCCAACGGAGACGGAAGGCTATGAAAAAGCCGAAGTAACTGCAGGCGGCGTCGACACCAACGAACTCTCCGCCAAAACAATGGAAGCCAGGAAAGTTCCCGGCCTGTTCTTCATCGGTGAAGTAGTAGACGTGACAGGCCATCTCGGCGGCTTCAACTTCCAGTGGGCCTGGGCCTCGGGCGCGGCCGCCGGACGAGCGCTGTGAAGGTTCGCCGAAATAGGTGGCGTAACCCTTGGCTCCCGCAATAATCCTGTCGCAACTGCCGCAAAGCGGTGTCTAATTCTCATGGCTTCGCAGTGGAGAGTCGAGCGGGAGGAGACATGCAAGAGACTTCGCAAATTGGATGGGACCCGATGTCCATCGAGTACCGGCCGCCGTGGGAACATAAGATCTTTGTCTTGTACTTGATCCTGATAGTCGTTGTCTCATTGGTGAAGTCAGCCAGCCTTACGCGACAGCTCTGGTCGATCGCTCGCGTACCGCTCTCGAAGTCCGGCAGCGCCAAGGAGCGAGGACATTTGCTGGCCGCGTCAGCCTTGTCGAACGGACTGCCGAAGCAGGTTTCAGAAAGAGATTCGGGCGAAGGCATTGCTGCCCCGGTGCTCCAGGAAGCAGAAAGCAAATTCCTTGTTTTGTGGGAAGCCTGCTCGGCCAAAGTCCAGTCGATGAAGCGCTTGGTCGTCCTGACTTTTTTGGCGTCCCTCCTTGTCGCAGCATATCGAGCCAGGACGATGCTGGTTTTGTTCTTCGAAAAAGAGTTCGGAGTTGCCGCCTTCAGCGGCGGAATGGGGGAAGTGCTCATGTTTTTCGCGCTGGGCGTTCTTGTCTGCACGGTTCTCTATGCTGCTTGCGGCTTTTACGAAGGAGTGCTGCAACGCCGAAGGGAATCTTGGAACCGACTTTGCGAAAGGATCAGGAATCAGGTGCCGGGAGCTTGATGAGGCGTTGCGAGACGGTCGAGGCGTCTCTCTTTTATCATTACCGCCATGCCCAAAAAACTCCGCTGGGGAGTTCTCAGCACGGCCTCCATCGGTCTCCGGAAAGTCATTCCCGCCATGCAACAGGGGGAATACTCAAGCGTAGTAGCCATAGCATCGCGCGATCTTGCGAAGGCGAAGCAGGCCGCGGCCGCCCATGGCATCGCTCGCGCCTACGGCTCCTACGAAGAGCTTCTCGCCGATCCCAACGTCGACGCTATCTACAATCCACTTCCCAACCAGCTTCACGTTCCCTGGACCATCCAAGCCGCCGAGGCCGGCAAGCATGTCCTCTGCGAAAAACCTCTAAGCCTAACCGCCGCCGAAGCCAAATCTCTCCTCGCTGTCCGCTCCCGCACCGGAGTCAAGATCGGCGAAGCCTTCATGATCCGCAGCCATCCCCAATGGCTGCGCCTCCGCGAACTCATCAACCAGGGACGCGTCGGCGAACTCCGCTCCGTCGTTGGCTTCTTCAGCTTCTTCAACCTCGACCCCGCCAACATCCGCAACCAGGTGGAATCCGGCGGCGGCGCCCTCATGGATATCGGTTGCTACCTCATCCACGCCTCGCGCTACGCTTTCGCGCAGGAGCCTACGCGAGTCGTGGCCCGCATCGAGCGCGATCCCAGGATGCTCACTGACCGCCTCACTTCGGCGCTTCTCGACTTCCCCGCTGGCCACGCCATCTTCACCTGCAGCACCCAGCTCGTCCCCTACCAGCGCGTCCAGTTTCTCGGCACCCGCGGACGCATCGACATCGAAATCCCCTTCAACGCCCCAATCGACCGCCCCACGCGCCTCTTCATCGACGACGGCAGTGACCTCTCTGGCGCGGGCATCACCGCGGAAACCTTCCCTATCTGCAATCAATACACTTTGCAGGGCGATGCCTTCTCCAAGGCGGTTCTGGAAAATACAGAAGTTCCCGTCCCCCTCGAAGACGCCATCAAAAACATGGCTGTAATCGATGCTATCCGCGACTCCGCTAACTCAGGCGAATGGGCCCCCATGCCGTAGAATCAAGTCTTGCTCCTAAACATTGAAAAGCTCATCTACGGCGGCGACGGACTCGCTCGCCTTCCCGGCAGTGCCCCGAAAGACGCAACGTCCGGCGACAAGGACCACAAACGGGGCAAGGCTGTCTTCGTCCCCTTCGTCCTCGCCGGCGAAAAAATCGAAGCCTCAATCACCGAAGAAAAGCCCGGGTTCGCTCGCGCCCACGCCAACACAATCATTGAACCCTCCTCGCACCGCATCCCGCCGCCCTGCCCGCATTTCACCCGTTGCGGCGGATGCCACTACCAGCACGCCGCCTACGAGCATCAACTCGAGATCAAGAAAGAGATTCTGCGCGAAAATCTCCGCCGCATCGCCAAGCTCGAACTGCAGTGTGAGATTCACGAACACCCTTCGCCGCCCTGGAACTATCGCAACCGCTCGCGCCTGCAAGTGCGAACCCAGCCCAACTTCGCAGCAGGATACTTCAAGTTCGCTTCGCACGAACTCTTGCCGGTCGAAGAGTGTCCGATCAGCTCGCCGCTGATCAATCGTGGCATCGCAGCTCTGTGGCAGGCAGGCCGCGCCGGCAACGCGGTAGAAGGTGTCCGCGAAATCGAATTCTTCGCCAACGCCGACTCGGATGGAAATGAAACAAAATTACTCCTCGAGTTCCTCTGCGCCCCCGAGGCGCGCCGCGCCGCAGTGCGCGCGTGGGCCGAAGAGTTGTGCGCATCGATGCCAGAAATAGCAGGAGTGGTCGCGTTTCGCGAGCCACAAAAAGGAGTGCACGAGCCCTTGGTCACAGTCGGCGCCTCGGAATTAACCTTCCAGACGAAAACCGCAGCGTACCGCGTAAGTGCCGGTGCCTTCTTCCAGACCAACCGGTTTCTCATCGACGAACTGGTCAAAATCGTAACGGCGGGACGCTCCGGCGAACTAGCCCTCGACCTCTACGCCGGCGTCGGCCTGTTTTCCACAGCCTTGGCCTGTAACATCCGTCACATCGTTTCGGTTGAGTCGTCACAGACAGCCGCCGCTGATCTTCTCTACAATTTGCCCGTCAACGGAAAGGCGGTGCAAGCGACGGCGGAGCAGTACCTAGCCAAAGCTTCCAAGCCCGATCTCGTAGTAATGGACCCGCCCCGCAGCGGTCTGGGAGATTCTGTCGCTCGCGTCCTGGCGAGCCTGGCTGCGCCCCGGCTGACCTATGTGTCGTGCGACCCCGCGACGCTGGCCCGCGATCTGGTCCCACTGCAGGCAGCAGGCTATCGAGTCGAAGAGGCACACCTCATAGATCTGTTCCCCCAAACCCACCACCTGGAAACGGTCCTGCACCTGGCGTGCTAAAACTTGTGGGAATAGCTGCGCTGAAACATGTGGGGACAGCCGTCTTCGGCTGTCCCGCCGAGCGCAGCGAGGCGCTCAGATCGGGAAGGCACGACTTTAGTCGTGCCGTTAGCGTGTCCGAATCGACCGAGGCTTTAGCCTCTCAGGTCGGCTCTCGACTCCACCCTTTTCCGAAGCTCGCCGTGAACCCGTTACCGCTCCCTTGTCTATATCTATCGCGCCAATACAACCAATGCCGTCCTTACCGTTGATCCAAAAACCGCCGTCTCCGCCCGCAGCGCAAGACCCCCAACGCAAGCCCCCCCGCCAACCAATGCTATGGGCCGCCCTGTCCTACTCCTCAGGAATCGTAACCGGCGTGCACGCCTGGCGCCCGGCGTCGTGGTGGGTGGCAGCAGCCATAGCATTCTTAGCTGCGGGATTGTATTTCGTCAGCAGACGCAAGTGGCTAGGAGTCAGCCTAGCCCTCGGTGCATTCTTCCTCGCAGGCGCGCTTCACATCCAACTGAGAGGTTCAACCGAAGCTCTCGACCCGAGCCTTCAGCCGTTCGATGGCCAGCAACTCGTGATGACCGCTCACGTCACACGAGATGGCAAATTCCGCGAAGGCGCTCCCAACGAAATCAGACAGAGCCTAGATGTGCAAACCGAAAAGATCATCGCCGAAAACGGCGAGCCGATCCCCGTGCGTTCCGGCGTGCGGCTAGGAATCTACAGCGCCCGCCCTGAAGCTGTGTCACAACGCCCGTTCCACTACGGCGAACGCCTCCGCCTCCCAGTCAAGCTGAAGCTCCCGCGCAATTTTCGCAATCCCGGAGCATTCGACTATCAAAGCTACCTCACCGCAAACGGCATCTCAGCCCTGGGCTCCGCAAAAGCAGAAGACGTGCAAGCGCTCCCCGGCTTCACCGGCAGCCTCATAGAACTCTGGCGATCCCGCATTCACGCCAGCATCATCGCCAAAGTTCACGCGCTCTGGCCTCCGCGCCAGGCCGCGCTCATCGATGCAATGGTCATCGGCGAAGAAGCCTTCATCGATCCTGACACCCGAGTCGATTTCCAGCGCTCCGGCACCTACCACATTCTCGTAGTCTCAGGAATGAACGTAACCATCCTGGCCTTCGTCGCCTTCTGGACTCTGCGCCGCCTGCGCCTCGCGGAAGTTCCCGCAACCCTGCTCACGATTTTCTTCTGCGTCGCCTACGCCTTTCTAACCGAAGTCGGAGCCCCAGTCTGGCGCGCCACACTAATGTGCGCCATTTATCTCGGAACCCGCCTGCTCTACCGCGACCGCGCCATGGTCAACGCGCTCGGAGCAGCCGCTCTAGGGTTACTCGTCTTCGATCCCCGCCAGCTCTTCACCGCCAGTTTCCAGATGACATTTCTCTGCGTCCTCATCGTCGCTGCGATCGGCCTCCCGCTCATCGAACGCACCTCACGCCTCTACCGCCAAGCGCTCACGCACTGGGACGCCGACGACTACGGTCCGTCGCTGCCTCCGCAAGTAGCCCAGTTCCGCCTCGACCTGCGGCTGCTCGCCAGACAACTAGCGCGCTTCATCGGAGACCAATGGTCGCTGCGCCTCATACGCACCGTGACCATCATCTTCCTTGCCGCGTTCGAGCTGCTGCTGGTCTCCGCTGTAATGCAGATGGGATTAGCCCTCCCCATGGCATATTACTTTCACCGCGCCACGACGATCGGTCTTCCCGCGAACGTTGCCGTAGTTCCCTTGACGCAACTTCTAATGCCCGCCGCGATCCTGACCATCTCGCTAGGCTACATCTCCCATGCTCTAGCAAAACTTCCCGCGCTGCTAACCACCTTCGCGCTGCAATCGATCACCGGAACCGTCCACGGCCTGGGAGGTCTGCGCCTGGCCGATCTTCGCGTAGCCACTCCTTCTCTACTAACGACGGCAGCCGCTTCTGCCGCGCTGGTCCTAGCAATGTTGTGCGCTCGCCGTCGCGCTCTGCTAGCCCTGGCAGGAATGCTTGCCCTGCTCCTTGCCTCGCTAGCATTAGCCTTCGTCCCCCCGAAGCCGCAAACGCGACCAGGACTTCTCGAAGTAACGTCCATCGACGTAGGCGAAGGCGACTCCATCCTCCTAGTGATGCCCCAAGGCCGCACCTTGCTGGTCGATGCCGGCGGCCCCATCTGGGGCGCCGGCTCCCAACTCGACTACGGAGAAGATGTAGTAGCGCCCTATCTCTGGACCCGCCGCATCTCCCGCCTCGACGCCGTCGCCATCTCCCACGGCCACTCCGACCATATCGGCGGCATGCCCGCAGTGCTGAAAGATTTTCGTCCAAAAGAATTGTGGATAGGTCTGCTGCCCCCAAGCCGCGCGCTCGACAACTTAATCGCCGAAGCGCATCAACTGGGAATCAAAGTAGTCCGTCATTGGGAGGGAGACGAATTCAACCTGGGCGGCGCGAAAGTCGATGTGCTGTTTCCACCGCAAGACTGGCCCGTAGGCCTAGAGCCCAAGAACAACGACTCCATGGTCCTGCAAGTCAGCTATGGCAAGACTTCAGTACTGCTCGAAGGCGACGCCGAAAAAGCAGTCGAGCGTCGCATAGCGGCTCTGCATCATCCTCACGCGGATTTGTTAAAGGTAGGCCACCACGGCAGCGCGACTTCCACCACGCCAGAAATTCTGCAATCAGTGCAGCCCAGCTACGCCGTAATCTCGCTCGGCTTCCGAACCTCTTTCGGTTTTCCGAAAGCCGACGTCCTCGCCCGTCTGCAAGCCGCCGGGGTCCGCGTCTACCGCACCGATCTCGACGGCGCCGTCACTTTCTACCTGAACGGCCACTCCGTCACTCCCTGGCTGCCAGCTCTCCGGTAGAACCAGTCAAAGCAGGCGCAGCGGGCCTTCGAGACCCACTGAGAGATCGGGAAGGGCACGACTTCAGTCGTGCCGCCAAGATCGTAATAGTGACGCGGGCTTTAGCCCCTGAGGGAATTCTTTCCAGAATATCTAACCCTTGGTCTCATCATCCTCGGCAACCGGCCGCCGATACTCCGCAATCAAATTCCGCGCCTTCTCGGCATCCTCTTCCCGCACCAGAATAAGCATTCCCCCCAGCCCGGGAAACGCGTCCTGCAACAAGCTGCCGGACGTAAGATCGCTCTCAATCCCCGCCGAATCAAGCAATCCCCTCACCACCAAAGACTCCGACTCGTCCTCGCTGTCGAAAACCTTCACCAGCTTTTCATTAGGATCAGGGCGCCGCGCTTCGACGCGCGCATTGGACTCTGCCATGACATCTCCCATTCCCGGAACCCGCCGCCGTAAACTCAGCCAGAATTCCGCACTCCCCTGATTCTAACTCTTCCAACGATTTGATGAGGGTTCGCCGCTCTTGTCTCATTGTCCCCCGAGAGACAGGCTTTTGAATTCTTACCTACTATCCTCACTAGTTTTTAACGAAGAATTCAATTCTCCGTAACATTCCCGTCACACCACGCTACTTACTATTACGTTCGAGGTCCAAAGGAAACCCAATGAAAAAGACACTTGCTTTACTCTCCCTCGCAGCAATCTGTTCCGTGGGCACCGCAATCGCCCAAAATAACGACAAGGACAATGACCAACGCCACATCAAGCATGTTCTGCTGATCAGCGTCGATGGTATGCACGCCGTCGATTTCACCAACTGCGCCAACGGCATCAGCACTGTCAACAATGGCGAGCCCTTCTGTCCGGCCCTGGCTGCCCTCGGCAAGACCGGCGTCAACTACGTCGCCGCCAGCACTACAAAGACTTCTGATTCCTTTCCCGGCCTCATCGGGCTCATCACCGGCGGAAGCCCAGCCTTTACAGGTATCTACTACGACGTCGCCTACTCCCGGAACTTCGATGCCCCCGCCAAGACCACCGGCAACGGCCTCGGAGCCGGCCCCTGCACTCCCTTCGCGACGCCCACCGGCACCACCAGCGAGTACGAAGAAGGCATCGACATCGACCAGACCAAGTTGAATGGCGGCGCCCCCGGCGCGTCATTGACCGATGGCGGCATCGCATCAATCGACTCGAAGCGCCTCATCCGCGACCCCAACAATGGATGCAACCCAGTTTGGCCGTGGGATTTCGTTCGCGCTAACACGATCTTCAGCGTGATTCATCAGGCTGGCGGATACGCCGCCTGGTCTGACAAGCACCCCGCATACTCCGCGGCCGCTGCTGGTCTTGGCCCCATTGCCCTCGACGACTTCTACGGTCCTGAAATCAATTCCAATGTGATCGCCCTTCCCGGCGTCACCACGCCGCTCGGCGCATCCTGCTCTACCATTCGCGATCCCGGCTCCGACCTCACCGCCTGGACCAACAGCTTCGAAAACATTCAGTGCTACGACACTTTGAAGGTCGATGCCATCCTCAACGAAATCAATGGCAAGAACCACCTCGGCACCAAAAATACCCAAGTCCCCACCGTCTTCGGCATGAACTTCCAGGCCCTGAGCGTGGGCCAGAAGCTAGTCGAGAAGAGCAACGGCGTGACCGGCGGATATCTCGACGCCGCCGGCACTCCCACTGCAGCGCTGCTGACCGAATTCAAGTTCGTCGACGCCTCCATCGCGGCATGGGTCAAGGAACTGAAGGCCCAAGGTCTCTATGACTCCACGCTGATCGTGATCACTGCCAAGCACGGCCAGTCGCCCATCGATCCCAGTCGATACGTTTCCCAGCTCATCAACGGCACTTCGCCCGCCACGCTGCTCTCCAACGCGGGTTTCATTCCTTTCTCTGAATCCACCAACAACCCCACCGGCATTGGACCAACCGAAGATGACGTCTCGCTGATCTGGCTGAAGAACTCTTCCGACACTTTAGCCGCCGTCAAAATCCTCGAAGACAATGCCACTCCCGCCGGAATCGAGCTCGGCCAGATCTACTACGGTCCCTCGCTCGCCCTTAACTACAACGACCCAACCACAGACCCGCGCACGCCCGACATCATCGTTACACCAAACGTCGGCGTAACTTACTCCGGCAGCACCGCGAAACTCGCCGAGCACGGCGGCTTCGCTCATGACGACACCAACGTCATTCTGCTGCTCTCAAATCCGTCCTTCCACTCCGAGACCGTCCGCACCTCAGTCGGGACTGTCCAGGTGGCGCCTACCATCCTCAAAGCCTTGGGCATAAGTCCATATGCCCTCGATGCCGTTCGCGCTGAAGGGACGCCCGTACTTCCCGCAGTCCAACTCAAATAAGTCGCACGCAACAACCCTCACAAAGCAACAACGGACGCCCTTTGTGGCGTCCGTTGTTGCTTTCCAACCTCGTAAGCTGCCTATCGCCCTCGCGGGGCCAATGATTCGATCGCAGGAATTGAAACCGATGTCGTCATGGAATGTTCCGCCGGCTGCGTCCCTAACTGCATGGCTTTGGCCAAAATCTCCATCGCCTGTCCCGTAAGCGGTGGAATGAGAATTGTCGCCGCCAGCAATTTTTCGCGCACCCAGGCCTGGCCTGTCGAAGGCAGACCGTCACATCCGGTAAAGGGCAGGCTCAGCCACCGCGAACGCTCGGCCGTGCTGCTGATCTCCTGGAAAGCTTTGCGCGCGCCCATTGCCATCGAGTCATCCTGCGCCCCCACCAGGTCAATCGACGCGCCTTGTGAAGTAGCCAGTTTTATCCACGACCGCACCGCACGCGCGGCATTTTCCTCGGTCCACCGTGACTTCAGCATCGTCACTTGAATGTTCGCCGGTTTCGTCTCCAGCATTCCGGAAGTCCGCATTCGTGCCGAAGGACTGTCCGAAGGCCCCTCGATGTACAGAACAGAACCGCCTCCGGGCAGCAACGCAGCGAATTGCCTTCCCTGGATGCGGCCAATCTCGGCGTGATCGGAACTGACGGCGAAGACGGGAGTGGTCGCCGTCCGGCGCAGCTCCGTCAAATATTCTGGCCTCCGGTTCAGCACCGCCCACCCGATTCCCGCGCCACAGGCAGCCTGCGCCACCTGCGGCAGTGCCGTCCGCCCAACCGGTTCCACCACAATCGCGTCAGGTCGCGACTCCACCCGGCTTTGGATTGCCTTCAGCAATTCCGTGCTCTGATGCACCGCATCGTCACCGGCATAAATAATCTCCACATCGATCCCCAGTTTGCGCGCAGTATCCTCCGCGGATTGCGCTTGCGCCACCTGAAAATCGTTGTCGCGAGTATGTAGAGATACCAGGAATCGCAGCTTCTTATTCATATCTCGAGGATGCCCCGACCACCTTTAACGATACGCCATGTCCAAAACATTAGGGAGCTGTGTCGCGCTTGCGGCGCCACGGGAGGGGCTGCTCCACCTTTCGCGGTTTTCGAAAGAGCCTGCCCTGAGCGGAGCCGAAGGGTGGGACACGATGCCCCTTGCCTCAAGGCGCTCACCCTTGCTTGTCAGGGGAAGACACAAAACGAATCACCAAACCCTAGCCCCGAAGGGGCGGCATTAATACAGCCCCCGGGCGTAAGCCCGGGGTAAGTTCACAAAATAGAAACCAAGTCCCGAAGGGACGGCAGAAGCCTGCCTCCTCGTCACCGCGCAGTTGCCTGCAGAGCATCCCATATCGCCAGCAGTGACGTGGAAGAGCGGCGTTTAAGCGCCGCGTAAGCAGCCGCATTTCCGACCGGGCTTCAGCCCCTGGGCCACGCCGCGCCGCGTAATGGGCGGAGACACAAAACGAATCACCAAACCCCAGCCCCGAAGGGGCGGCATAGTACAGCCCCGGGCGTAAGCCCGGGGTAAGCTCACCAAATGGGAAACGAGTCCCGCAGGAACGGCAGAGTAGACCCTTACAGAATATATCTAGACAAATCCTGATCCTTAACAATGTCAGTCAACATCTTCCGCACGTAATCCGCGTCGATAACAACGTGATCGCCCTTTCTCTCCGGAGCATCAAAGCTAAGCTCATCCAGCACCCGCTCCATAATGGTATGCAGCCGCCGCGCCCCAATGTTCTCCGTACTCTCATTCACCCGAAATGCAAAGTGCGCAATCTCCGACAGCGCCTCAGGAGTGAACTCCAGCTTAACCCCCTCAGTCTCGAGCAAAGCCGTGTACTGCTTCACCAAAGAAGATTTCGGTTCGGTAAGGATGCGCACAAAGTCTTCCATGGTCAACGACTGCAACTCAACCCGAATCGGAAACCGCCCCTGCAGTTCAGGGATCAAATCGCTGGGCTTAGAAACGTGAAACGCCCCCGCAGCAATAAACAAAATATGATCCGTCCGCACCATGCCATAGCGAGTATTAACAGTCGTCCCTTCAACAATGGGAAGAATGTCGCGCTGCACGCCCTCGCGTGAAACATCCGGACCGTGGCCGCCCTCGCGCCCCGCGATCTTGTCGATCTCATCCAGAAACACAATGCCGGAATTCTCCACGCGATCGATGGCCGTCCGCGTAACGTGATCCATATCGATCAGCCGCTGCTCTTCTTCCTGAATCAGATATTCAAACGCCTCATTCACCTTCATCTTCCGCTTCTTCGTCCGCTGCCCAAAAATATTAGGCAGCATGTCCTTGATGTTGATGTCCATCTCCTCAACACCCTGGTTCGTCATAATTTCAAACGAAGGAAAATTCCGCTCCCGCACGTCAATCTCAACCTGCCGGTCGTCCAGCTTCCCCTCACGCAGCTGCTGCCGCAGCTTCTCCCGCGTCCGCGAAGAAGATTCAGCAAGCGCAGTGCTCCCATCAATCACCACTCCGCCAGCAGTAGTAGCCTCACCCGGCCGGGCCGGTGGAGACGGCGGCAGCAGAATATCGAGCAAGCGTTCCTCAGCATTCAGCTCAGCCTTATCCGCCACATCCTCAAGCTTCTCCTCGCGCACGTTGTCGATAGCAATCTCCACCAGATCGCGCACCATCGACTCCACATCCCGCCCCACATACCCCACCTCAGTAAACTTCGAAGCCTCAACTTTAAGAAACGGAGAATTCGCCAGCTTAGCCAGCCGCCGCGCAATCTCCGTCTTCCCCACCCCCGTAGGCCCTATCATGATTATGTTCTTGGGAATGATTTCTTCGGCTAGGTCGGGAGTTAGTTTTTGTCGGCGGGTGCGGTTGCGCAGCGCGATGGCTACGGCGCGCTTGGCGTCCTTCTGGCCGATTACGTGTTTGTCGAGTTCGACTACGATCTCGCGCGGCGTGAGTTCGTCGAGGGCGAGTTGCTCTTCTTCGGCGCTGCTGGGTAAATAGATGGCCATAAAAAATTAGAGGTCAGAGATTAGGGATCAGGGGCTGGTCGTTAGTGCGTGCCGCATTTCTCCCTGAACCCTAAACCCTGGTCCCTTTCTACAACTCTTCAATCGTGACCACATCGTTCGTATAGATGCACATTTTGCCCGCGATCTTCATTGCTTCTTCGGCGATCTGGCGCGCGGTTAATTGCGTGTGCCGGGCGAGGGCTTCGGCTGCGGCCTGCGCGTAGGGGCCGCCGCTGCCGATGGCCGCTACTCCGCCGTCAGGCTCGATTACGTCGCCTTGTCCGCTGAGCAGGAACGTTTGTTCTTTGTCACACACGAGCAGCAATGCTTCCAGGTGGCGCAGGTATTTATCGGTGCGCCAGTCTTTGGCTAGTTCTACGGCGCCGCGGCCCAGGTTGCCGTGGTACTGCTCGAGTTTTGATTCGAAGCGGCTGAACAGGGTGAAGGCGTCGGCGGTCGAGCCAGCGAATCCCGCGAGAATCTTGTCGTTGTAGAGGCGGCGGATCTTCTTTGCCGTGTGTTTGATGACCGACTCGCCCAGCGTAACCTGGCCATCGCCGGCCAGAACGACGCTGCCGTTGCGGCGGATGGATAAAACAGTGGTAGACCGTATCAGTCGCTTCGTCGACATGGGCGCAATCTTCGATTATAGCAGCGTGGAAGGTGTCGCTAACGCGGAGTCAAAGAACCTGGTAGTGGGCTACCTTGAAAACATCTTGTGAATGCTCACATAAATAACAAATACTCCGGCAGCACCATAAACAAGGCGCACGTACCACTTTTGTCGCGCCTTTGGGCGGTCGATTGTCGCCGATGCCAGCAGTAATAGCCCGGTCACGATGGCCGCGTACTGGCCGTACTTGATGAGCCATTCAGTCATGCTGCTCTTTCCGCCCTAGACTCCCCGTAGGCTTCCCAGAGGGCTACCAAATCTTCAACGCTGCAGAGCCGATCCGTGACGCCAGCGGTCATGGCTGGTGATGCGCGCAGTGAATCTTGATGAAATTGCAGGCGAAATAATTGTAACTCCCTACCTCCCATGCGGCCGCACCGGTGGCACTCTGGTCCGCCAGTCGACTCGCACCCAGTGCACACGCGAAGAGTGGAAGACCGCAATCGGCGCGCCGCCGTATGTCATGGCAGGCAGGTGGAAGTGCACATTGATGAACATTTCCTGCTGAAATCCCGTGGGGTCAAACGCGGAGTTCCGCACCAGATCGAGCGCGGCGCGGCCCAGGTCGTCGGAGGAATTCTGCAGCGTTTCCGCATCGAGCACGCTGCCATCCTGCGCATCAAGGATGGCGTGCACGATCACCGGCTGAAAGAAGCGCGACGTGGGCCCGTCGGAAGGGTCGACGCGCAATGGCCCTAAACGGCCAGCGGCCGACAAAGCGAAAGTCTCCGCAGCCTCGCCCATTTCCTCGGACGGCTTGAAGAGATTGGCATCGAGGTTCGGCGCATCTTCCAGACTTTCGACATGGATCTGCACCGCGAGCCGGCCTTCCTCATAGATCGAAACCTGCCGCGGCAGAACGTGGCCGTGGAAATTGGAGCCGTCGTAGTCATACACGGCATAAATTCCCGGAGCCTCCGACCATGTGCGCAACACGCCGGTCTCGGAGTCGACGCAGTCCTCACGCTCGACCCACGCACGCGGCGCAGGATTCGGCGGTAGCGAATAGCTCAGAAGGAAGCAGGTCAGCGGCCTGCCGTCGTGCACCACATCGGCCGCACGAATCTCGAACTTTCCGATGTCACGCAGCACCGGTCGCAACAGGACAGAGCGGATCAACTGAATGCGCAGCGGGATCGCCTGGGAGGGATTCGTGCCGTAGACGCGATCACCGCCCACGCGAGTCACCTTCACATCGCCCAACCCCGCCGTCCAGCGGAACTGCGAGTGACCGTCGTAGAACTCCTCCATCGTGCCGGA
>Ga0209693_10000058_pt1 | contig 40199 bp, 28 predicted proteins | sample HubBroMetageWRM3_FD_188345 | JGI IMG/M metagenome (GOLD analysis project Ga0209693, IMG submission 188345) | Warmed soil microbial communities from the Hubbard Brook experimental Forest, New Hampshire - Hubbard Brook CCASE Soil Metagenome WRM 3... | ecosystem: Environmental > Terrestrial > Soil... | reverse complement strand
GCGGAAAAATCGGAGCCGCCTCGCCCAATCGTAGTAGTGATGCCTGCGCGGTTCGCTCCAATGAACCCGCCCATCACCGGAACCCGGCCGGCATCCAGCAGCGGTTGCACTTTGTTCCGCAGCCGCTCGTTGGTTTCTTCCGTCTGCGGTACTGCTTCCATATAGCTGCTGTCGGTGACCAGAACTTCACGCGAGTCTACGTGCACGCCATTCAGTCCGTGAGCCGAAAACGCCGCCGCCACAATCTTGCTGGAAAGCATTTCGCCGAAAGCGGCAACATGATCGGTGGTTCGCGGAGTCAACTCACCGACCGCCGAAATCCCTCGCAGCAATTCGTCCAGTCCCTCGAAGTCGCTTCCCAAGTCAGAGTGGAAGTCAGTGAACAGCGCGGTGCCCAGCAATTCGCTGGCAGTGTTGTAATGCCTTTCCTGAAGAGACCGGCAGAGTTTGAGCGCCGTTTTGCGTTCTCCGGCTCCCGCTGCGCGGGCCATGGTGAGCAAAGTGTCGGTAACTTTGGCCATGGCGCTAACGACCACCACCGGTTTTTGCGGCAGCCGGTCCTTGACGATTGCGGCCACGCGTTCGATGGCCCGGGCATCTTCCACCGACGTGCCGCCGAATTTCATCACGATCATCGGCGTCGCTTCCTTGCAGGAGTGCGGGAGTGCCGATTATAAGAACGCGGTTTGGGTTTCATTCTAAGAACTTGCGGCTAAGAACTTGCGAAGTAGCCTTTGGCCTTCAGCAGTTCGGCGTTCAACACGGCCGCTCCAGCGGCTCCGCGAATGGTGTTGTGCGAAAGTACCGTAAACTTCCAATCCAGCACGCCGCACGGCCGCAAGCGTCCCACCGCGGTGGTCATGCCTGCTCCCAGGTCAACGTCAAACCGCGGTTGCGGACGATCATTCGCTTCGAGGTAAATGACAGGACGCTCCGGAGCGCTGGGCAGCTTCAATTCCTGCGGCTCACCGCGATACTCGTTCCACGCGGCGATAATCTCCTCCGGCTTGGCCTTGGTCTTCAGCCGCACCGAAACTGATTCCGTGTGCCCGTCCTCGACGGCAACCCGGTTGCATTGGGCGCTCATGGCAAAAGTTGCGGGGATAATCTTTGTTCCGTTCATCTGGCCGAGAAGTTTAAGCGTTTCCTCTTCCATCTTTTCTTCTTCATTGCGGATGTAGGGAATGACATTGCCGAGGATGTCGAGCGAAGCCACGCCCGGGTAGCCCGCCCCGCTGACGGCCTGCATAGTTACTGCCATCACCGTCTCCAGGCCAAATCGCTTTTGCAAAGGCACCAGGGCGAGCACAAGTCCGATGGCGGAGCAGTTGGGATTAGTTACTACGTATCCGCCGGATTTCTTCCGCCACGTTTGCCCGTCGATCAACTTGATGTGCCCGGCATTTACCTCGGGGATCACCAGCGGCACATCGGACTGCATGCGCAGCGCACTCGAATTCGAAACCACGGCGCAGCCTGCCTCAGCAAACCGCGGCTCGATTTCGGCGGCGATCGAAGCATCGAGTGCGGCGAAAATAATCTTCGGCGCGCCTTCCGGCGTTGCGGGGGAGACTCTCATCGCGGCCACGTTTGCCGGCAATGGCGTCTTGAGCCGCCAACGTGTGGCGTCCGAGTAAATCTTGCCTTCAGAACGGTCAGAGGCGGCCAGCCAAGCGACCTCGAACCACGGATGGCGCTCCAGCATCTGGATAAACCTCTGCCCGACCACGCCAGTGGCGCCCAGGATGCCGACAGGAATTTTATTGCTCATAAAAGGTTCTTTCGATTCTACAACAGCCGATGTTTACGGAATGGGCTGGAGTGAAGGGTCAAACTAGCCCAAAAACCTGCAAATCCCCCACCTACAAGCACTTCCCAGCCTTGGCTCCGTCCGCTTCTTGGCGCTCCAGTAGTGCCCGTCTTTTGCCGATAGGAGATTCTGGAGGACTATCATGCCGGAGCTCCGCCAGAATTTCTTTACCAAGGAATGGGTCATCATCGCCACCGAACGCGCCAAGCGTCCCGAAGAGTTGGCCACGCATCGGCCGGCGCAAACCGTGCCGTCTTTCGTGGAGACCTGCCCGTTCTGCCCCGGCAACGAGAGCAAGACCCCGCCTGAAGTCATGCGCTTTCCCGCAAAGGTCGGCGAGCCTTGGGCAGTGCGTGTCATTCCCAATAAATTCGCTGCACTTTCAAGAGAGGCCCAGCCTACCCGCAGCCAGCAAGACGTTTGGCGGCGCATTGAGGGCTTCGGCTTTCACGAAGTCATTATCGATAGTCCGGACCACTCCTGCTGCATGGCCCTGTTGCCTGACGAACAGGTGGCCAGCATTCTCCGCGTCTATAAGGAGCGCTACACCTTGCTCAGTATGGACCGCCGCGTCAACCATGTGACGATCTTCAAGAACCACGGCGTCGATGCCGGCGCGAGTCTGCAGCATCCACATTCCCAGATCGTTGCAACCCCCGTGATCCCAAGCCAGGTCCGGCATCGCCTGCACGAGGCTCTGCGCCATTATGACGACTCAGGAGAATGCATGTTCTGCCACATGGTCGAACGCGAAGTGGAGGACAAGACCCGTATCGTCATCAAGAGTGAGCATTTTGTGGCGATGGAAGTGTTCGCTTCGGCCACGCCATTTGCCACTCACATCTTTCCCCTCCGCCACATGGCCACGTTTGGAGATGTCTCGGCTGCGGAGATTGCCGACCTTGCCCGCGTTTTGCGCAGCCTGCTGGCGAAGATCTACGTCGGGCTTGAAAATCCGGATCTCAATTTCACTATCCGCAGTGGCCCATCGGATTATGCCAGCGCTCGCCATTTCCACTGGTATGTAAGCGTGATTCCGCGCCTCACGCGAGTCGCCGGCTTCGAACTAGGTTCGGGTATGTTCATCAACACCGTCCTGCCGGAAGCGGCTGCGGAGTTCCTCCGCAATGTCAACGCGGGAAAAGCCGCAGGAGCAGGCGCCTCTGCTGGCTAGATTCGAGCACGAACCGAAAAATGCAGCGGACGTAAGAAGGGAAGCGTCGAAGGACTGAGAACTGAAGACTGAGAACTGAAGACTGAGAACTGAAGACTGAGAACTGAAGACTGAGAACTGCTCTACTTCGACCGCCCGATCTGATTATCCAGCACATACTCACTGAGCGGTCCGAACTTTCTTTTCTCCGCATACAACCGCCAGCGGCGGAATACGATTCGTAGACTTGCCATCACGGGAATCGAAAGAAAAATACCCAGGATGCCGGCCACTTCTGCACCGGCCATTACGCCAAAAATCGCCGCCAGAGGGTGCAGCTCCATGCTGTGTCCCATGATGCGCGGTGAAGATACATAGTCCTGGATCAGCCGCCAGACTCCTAGAAAGATGACCAGCGCCACCCAGTGCTGGTAGCCCATCAGCAAGGCCACGCCCACGATTGCCACCGCGGCGGTCAGTGGCCCGAGCACTGGAATAAACTCCAGCAGGCCGCCCACTGTGCCCAGCACCAGAGCGTAGGGCATTCGCATCATGGCGAGAACCGCCGAATACATGACGAACGTCAGCGCCGCGAGGGTGAGTTGCGCCCGAATGAAATGGGCCAGCATCTGATTCAAATCGCTAAGCACGCCTTGCAATAGTTCTCGCTGAGGTCTCGACTGCACCAGAGCGAGCAGAACTTCGCTGAAGGCGCGTCCATCCTTCAGAAAGAAAATCGACAACAACGGAACAATAACCAGCAGCCATGCCTGTTTTGCCGCTTCCGCTACACGCAGCCCGACCTTCTGCGCCAATTGTTCAATTTCGTCACTGTGGCCGGCGATGTAGTCGCGAAGTAGTTCGATCATTCGGGAGTTCCAGCCATGCTGTTCTCCCAGTTGTTCCGCGATCTGTCCCGAACTCAGCTTTGCCAGCGCGGGCAGCGACTGGCCCAGGCGCGCGCCCTCGTGGCCGATCCGCGGTCCCATGGAAATGAAAAACAGCACCACCAGGCTGAGCAGCAACAGGTAAATTACTGCGATCGCGCGTACACGCCCGTGCAGCAGTCTTTCCAGGCTCGATACCAGAGGGCTCATCAGGTAGGCGAAAAAAATGGCAAACAGAAAGGCCATCAGCGTTTGCCGCGCCACATAGAGAAACCCCAGCCCCAGCGCAAATAACAGCACCGTGATCAGAACCCGCGCCGTCCGTGCATCTGCCACCGGCATCGTGCCCGTCTCCCAATCGAATCCCGTGCGGTTGCCGCGTTCCGGCTAATCCCGCACTACTTCTGTATTATCGTCTGGAATCAGCACTCGCATTAGCTTGAACTGGTCTTTGTCATCCAGCCAGAGCGCCCAGGTGAACTCGTCACCCTTCAGATTCAGCCGCAATAGTTCCCGCTCGGTTCCCCGGATCAAAACCTTTTCTCTACCCACCAATTCCAGGCGTACGGGCATCGAAACCCGGCTTTGAGGAACCACCGCGCCAAAATCCAGCGGCTGGCATTGCCGGCTGCTCCCTTCACCGTTGCACGGCGCGACCGCCAGGTAGTGCCATGCCAGAACCTCGCGATGGACAAAGAAATTATTGTCGAGAATGGGCGAAACCCCAGGCAGGATGAAACGCTGTTCGACAGGCTTCGCAGACGACGGTGTCGTGATCTTTTCGACCAGGATCTCATTGTCGGGAAGCAGGACCAGCGAATCCCCAGATGAAGCGCTCCATTCGTAACGGATCAGCTCACCGCTCGCGGTAATCTCAAGGCTCGATTTCTGGGAGGTCTGATCCGCGCCGGAAGTTTGTTTGAGAAGGGCCTTGATGATGGTGTTTCCGTTTAACTGTTCGATGGAAAACGTCTCGGTGACCACGCGCTGGCCTTTGACGAAAACGCCGAAGGAGCCCGAATCGATCTGCTTGGCGCCCGCCGGCTTGTCTTTCTTGTCGCCGGCGTACAAAACTGCCGCGCTCGCCAGAACTACCACCGTTCCCCATCGCATCCGTGCCATCAGAGTCACTACTTTTCTCCTCGCTTCTCTCGTCTTCGGTTCAAGCCCAAAGCTTCAACCACCTCGGTCGCAATTTCCTGAATGGTCTTCCCGTCTGTTTCTTGTCTGAACGAAGCCTTCAGATAATATCTTCGCCGCGCCTCGTAAAGCTCGCCGAAACGCTCCAGGCTGCCCCACAATGGACGCTCAATTCCTCCCCGCTCGGCCTGCTGCCGGCAACGCCGCCACAACTTGTCCACTTCCGCGTCCAGGAATACGGTGGGAATGCCTTCGGCTTCGATCAGCCTGGCATTCTCCTTCTGCACGAAAGCCCCACCGCCCAGGGCCACGATTTTCTTAGGAGCAGCTTGCAATTCCTCCATCAGTTGCTTTAAAGCCTTGTGCTCGGCGCGGCGAAAACCCACTTCGCCTGAATCGCGGAAGATTTCAGGGACCGTGCGCCCCTCCCGCTGTTCAATCCGGTCATCGAGATCCTCAAACGTCCAGCCCAGTTGATCGGCCAGGGCCTGGCCCACACTGCTCTTACCAGCGCCCATGAACCCGACAAGGATCACGCCCCGCGGCTGGCGGCGTGGCTCCTGGTCTTTGCGGCCACGCGCAGCAAAGCCCGCCGTTTTCTTCGGGCCTTGAGCAGTCCGTTTCCGCCGAACCGGTTTTCGCTTCGTTTTCTTTATTGTTTTTCGGAGCGTTTTCTGAGGTGAATTTTACCACTGAAGGTGCGCAATACCACGGTCGAGGACACCGCAACTCGACCCATGGTACCTGCAAAGGCACGTCCCTTATTGACGGGAAACCAGGTGTGATTCTTCGGCTGAAGAGGAATGTCGTCGTGTACCTCTCCGCGCACCGAACGGGCACTCACGTCCGCGGATGTCCATTCCGGGATGGTGGCTTCGATATCGCCGCTGTGGCTGGTCAGCCGGTATTCGCCGCTGTTGCCGAAGTCGCCAAAGTAGTTGATTCTGCCGCTGGTCGAAACCACCTGCACCAGGGGGCCGGTCACGCTTCTCAGCGTAACGTCTCCGCTCAGCGAATCGACCTCGACATGGCCGTTTTGGATGTTATCCAGATTCACGGCCCCGTTCATGGTCTTGACGTGGACGTGGGCGTCGGAGACGTCGCGAACATCCACTGCCGCTCCCGCGCCTTCCAAACTAACGTCGCCGTGCAGTTTCTCGGCGCGTAGGGAACCGGTGCTGGAATGGAGAGTGACGCTGGCATCGGCGGGAACCAGAACTTCATAATCCACGCGCCCCGAATCGGCGTCGGCTCCGGCCAGCAGGTGCGATTGAATATCCACGCGGTTTCCATTCTGGCTGTTGTCGACCTCAACCTTGTCGGAGTGCAAAATCGCATTGACCACGACCGTATTGTTCAACGACGGCTTGACCGAAATCGAGCCATAAGGATTCATCACCGACACGCCGGCTTTCGGCCCTACGGAGAAGTGATACTCCCGTTTGCTCTCGGCCACGAGCGTTCCTGCCACGATTACGCCAATCGTAACTAGCTTTGCCGCGCGTTTACTTACCATGTGCAACTCCCCCAAGCCCACTGATCCGCCATCGCCGTCAATCCTACTCGAAACTTCCAACACTATTCCGCGGAGCGGTCCATGGCCAGCTCAAAAAGCATCGCTTTCTGCTGGTACGCATCCATCAACGACCGCCGGGCGTCCTCGTCATTCGGAGTCTCATCCACAACGCCCTGGGCATCGCGAATGGAGTCGTTCACCTGCCGGAGATTCTCTTCGTATTGCGTCTTCACTTCCGGAGCGCTATCCGCAATTTCCTGCCTCAGGTCGTCGTCATTGAGATCCATGGGATTCGCTGCTGAGATGGCCACCGAGGCCTGTTGACCCAACTGAGCCGGCTGCAACTCACGCCGCAAAGAGATTCCCAAAGCCAGCAGTAACATCGCCGCCATGGGAACCAGCCATCTTGCCGCTCCCCAGCGGGTGCCGAAGGATGGAATCAGCCACCTGGACGCTCGCTGCGGACGGATCAGGCCCTCTTCCAGCAAGACGGCTTCAATAGAATTCCAAACTCTAGGGCTGGGTTCGTTCGCCGCTTGCAGTCGGCTGGCCGCCGCTGCGATCTGATTCAGGTCTCTCACCAGCGCTGAGCACGCCGGACACGCCCTGAGATGGGCGAGCTGTTCCACGCTGCCGCTATCTTCCAGCTCCGCCAAGCTTTGTTGCAGCTCAACGCAATTCATAACCTTCTCCCCAAGTCGGTTGCGGCTCGAAGTATGACCGCAACGCTTGCGCCCCTGCTCAGGTTAATGTCGTTCCGCGTTCGTCGTTCAGTAGCCCAACGCCTGCCTAACCTACTCGAGATTTTGCGGCCTTTTCGGCTCTGTTCATCTTGAGCAGATCGCGCAACTTCATGCGCGCCTTGTGTAACTGCGACTTGCTGTTCCCAATCGAGCATCCCGCGATCTTCGCGATTTCATTATGCTCGTAACCTTCCACGTCGTGCAGCACGAAAATCGTCCGGTAACCGGGAGGTAGATCATCTACCGCCCTCTGCAACTGCATGCGGTCAATGGACCCGGCCAGCGCAATATCGTCCGCCCCGAAATCCCTCTTCGGAGAATCCTCTTCAGTCCCCTGCGTGGTCTCTTCCAACGAGACCACCGGAAGGCTCTTCTTCCTCAAATGCATCAGCACGACGTTAACCGAGAGCCGGTGCAACCACGTCGAAAATGCCGACTCCCCGCGAAATGTCGCGATCTTGCGGAAGAGCTGCAGGAACGCCTCCTGCGCCAAATCCTCAGCCTCCGCCGTGTTTGCCGTCATGCGCAGACACAGCGAATATACCCGCCGCTTGTGCTTGTCATAGAGCGCCTGGAACGCTTCCGCGTCCCCCCGCTTGGCCCGTTCGATCAACTCGGCTTCGCTGGGTTCAGTGCCCGTGGGTTGTCGTGGCTCGGTCAAGTTGCCTGTTCCGGGCCGCAATCACTGGGATGCGGCATAAGTAGTTTGTGTTGTATCGTTTGCGCGGATCTCGCCGTAACCGAGGTACCCTCCGCAGTTCCAGAATATCAGAGTGTTTCTACCAAACTTCGGATGTTTACTTCAATCGACCTTTCGTCCTGAGCCACTCCGGAAAACCTTTGCATTCGCAGGCTTGGATGCATCGGCTCACTCCAAACTTCAAACCCGTGCTGGACTGAAGAGTCGCAACCTCCACAAATTGGTAGTTTGCCATGCTGACGCCGCGCTCTCGGAAGTCGTAATTGTCTCCAGCCCATGGCCATGAGGCGCAGTTCCCGCTGCCGCAACAGGAACGAGGCGCTTCAGCTTAGTACTTCACAATTGCCGCAAACGATTTCGGATCGAGCGATGCCCCGCCCACCAGCGCCCCGTCGATTTCCTCCTGTGCCATCAAAATCGCGGCGTTATCCGGCTTCACCGATCCCCCGTAGAGGATGCGCATCTGCGAAGCGAACTCGTCGCCAAATGCCTCGGCAGCTTCCCGGCGGATCACAGCATGCGCTTCGGCGGCCAGCTCCGGCGTCGCTGTCTTGCCCGTGCCAATCGCCCACACCGGTTCATAAGCTACGACTAGCTTGGCGGCTTTCTTGGCCGAAATGGCATGAAAGGCTCTTACGCACTGCCGTCGCAACACATCGTCGGTGAGGCCAGCCTCGCGTTCTTCGAGTACTTCGCCTACGCAACAGATTGGCGTAAGACCGGATTCTAAAGCCGCCTTCAGCCGAAGGTTCACGGTGTCATCGGTCTCGCCAAAATACTGTCGCCGCTCCGAATGCCCTACGATCACGTGGGTCACACCAAGGCTTACCAACATCGGTGCTGAAATTTCCCCTGTATAAGCGCCTTCAGCTTTCCAGTGCACGTTTTGCACTCCAATCGCCACGTTGGAACCCCGCGCCGCCGCCAGCGCCGCGTCCACGTCTGTGTAGGGCGGACAGACCACGATCTCATCGCGTGTGTGACCAGCGACCAGGGGGAGAAACTCGCGGAAGTACGCGCGTGTTTCGTCCGGGGTCTTGTTCATTTTCCAGTTGGCGGCCATTAGCTTGGTTCTCATCAGGAGACCTTCTCGATTCGGAATGGAGGAACGACTACCGGATGGTTGAACTCTTCGAAAGCTTGGTGAAGATGGATCACTTCTTGTCTGTGAGCGCTTCGACTCCGGGCAGTTTCTTGCCTTCTAGAAATTCCAGCGATGCACCACCACCGGTGGAAATATGCGTGATCTTATCCGCCACTTCAGCGCCATGCACCGCCGAGACCGTGTCGCCGCCACCGACAATGGAGATCGCGCCTACGTTCTCCGCTACGGCTTGGGCAATTTTGAAAGTCCCGCGCGAAAACCCTGGAACCTCAAACACGCCCATCGGCCCGTTCCACACGATGGTGCGCGCCCCCGAAATTTCTTCCGAGAACAGCTCGATCGTCTTCGGCCCAATGTCGAGCGCCATGCGATCGGCCGGAATGGGCTGGCCTTCACCGATTTGCTGCACGACGGCGTTGGTTTCAGGCTTAATCGCCACCACGTGATCGATCGGTAACAGGATCTTCACATTCCGCTTCTTCGCTTCCTCCATCAGCTGCCGTGCCAGATCAACTTTGTCGGCTTCCAGCAGCGACTTGCCGATTTCCTGTCCCTTCGCCTTCAGGAAGGTGTAGGCCATTCCGCCGCCTATGATTAGCGAATCGATCTTATCCATCAGGTTCCGAATCACGCCGATCTTGTCACTCACCTTGGCGCCGCCCAGGATCGCCACAAACGGCGGTTCCGGATGCTGCAGCGCCTTGCCCATGTATTTCAACTCCTTCTCCATAAGCAGGCCAGCCGCAGACTTTGAAACGAACTTTGTAATGCCCACGGTGGAGGCATGTGCACGATGCGCCGTGCCGAAAGCGTCGTTTACGTAGAAATCCGCTAGAGTTCCCAATTGCTTGGCAAACTTCTCGTCGTTGGCTTCCTCTTCGGCATGAAAACGGAGGTTCTCGAGCAGCAGAGTTTGGCCTTTTTCCAGTTGCGTGGCTACTTCCTCTGCTTCCGGACCGACGCACTCCGGGCAGAAGCCCACGTTTTCGCCACGCGCCAGTTCTTTGTCGAGCACCATGCGCAGCCGCTCAGCCACCGGCTTCAGGCTCATTTTCAGATTGACCTTGCCTTTGGGCCGTCCCAGATGCGAGGCGAGAATCAATCTGGCCCCATGGCGTAAGGCGTACTCGATGGAGGGCAGGGTTTCGCGGATGCGCGTGTCGTCCATGACGCGCCCGTCTTCCAGAGGAACATTGAAGTCGACGCGCATGAAGATGCGGTTGCCATTCAGTGGGAGATCACGGATAGAAAGCTTGGACATTGGCTGGTTCGTCCTTAGTTACAGGCACCATATCAAGGTAGCGCCGCCGTCCCCGGCGGCTCTACTGCGGGCGGCTTGCCCCGAGCGAAGCCGAAGGGGTCACCGCCCGCACTCCTGACAGCCGGCAAGATGCCGGCGCTACAAATTGAGCGTTACAGACCCTTGCCGGCGATGTAGTGAATCAGATCCCGTACCCGGCTCGAGTATCCCCATTCGTTGTCATACCAGGAAATCACCTTGACGCAATTGCCGCCGACCACGAGCGTCATCGGCGCATCCACGATGGAAGAACGTGGATCGCCCTTGAAATCCGACGACACGAGTTCCTCCTCTTCATAGCCAAGGTAGCCCTTCAGCGGCCCGCTTTCGGATGCCTTCTTCAGCGCCGCATTCACTTCTTCCTTGGTCGTCTTCTTTTCCACCCATGCGACCAGATCGACTACCGAAACATTGGGCGTAGGTACCCGCATGGAGAAACCGTCCAGCTTTCCGGCCAGCTCGGGAAGCACGAGCTTCAAGGCCTTCGCCGCTCCCGTGGATGTAGGAATCATGTTGATCGCCGCGGCTCGCGCCCGGCGCAAGTCTTTGTGCGGGAAGTCGAGAATGACCTGATCATTTGTATAAGAGTGAATCGTGGTCATGGTCCCGCTGATAATCTTGAACGTGTCGTTGATCACTTTGGCGATCGGGGCCAGGCAGTTCGTCGTGCAAGAGGCGTTTGAAATGATGTTGTGCTTGGCGGCGTCGTACTTCTCCTGATTGACACCCAGCACAAGTGTGACGTCTTCATTCTTCGCGGGAGCCGAGATGATGACCTTCTTCACCGATCCCCGCAAGTGCTTCTTGGCGTCGTTCGCGTCGGTGAAGTGCCCGGTCGACTCAATCACCACCTGAGCGCCCACCGAATCCCAAGGCAGTGCGCCGGGATCTCTCTCCTTGAACACCCGGATGGTTTTGTTATCGATCGTGATACTGTCTGCAGTCGCCGAAATCTTGTTGGGCAGGTTCCCAAGAATGGAATCGTACTTCAGCAAGTGCGCCAGCGTCTTCGGATCGGTGAGATCGTTTACCGCCACGAATTCCAGGTTTGGGTCGTTGAGTGATGTCCGCAAAACGTTGCGGCCAATGCGCCCGAATCCGTTGATACCAACTTTGATTGCCATTACTCTCTCCGTTCTTAATCTTACTGTTCTAATCTTTCTATGAATGCGACATCAGAACCCTTCCTGAGCCGGTAGACAGACAAATGATGTTAGCAGGAGAGGGAACTGGCGTAAATGATCGCTCGCGGGATTTGGAAGACTCCGGTTCCCATCACGGAGCCCGGTCGGTCTGGTCCCCCGCAGCGACTCTATGGGAAGCTTATTTCCAGAAAAGTATCTGCCCTGCTGAAGGGCGACGTCAGCCGGGCCATCAAGTACTTGCGGTTGATGGTCTGTCGCGCGTGGGCTTGCTCTTCCTGGGGCAGGATGCGCGCCAATGCCGCAACATCGGGCCCGGTCACTTTTCCCCGGATCGTGCAGGGAGCCACCGTCACCTGCGGATTGTTGCGAATACGCTTCGTCTTGCCCATCTTGCCGAGGGTCATCACGTAAAGCTTGTCGCCGTCCTCGCCAAACCATACCGGTGTCGCGATCTTTGCCCCATTCTTGCGGAATGTGCCAAGAGAAATGTATTTCTGATCGCGGATTGCGGAGGGGATTGGCTGAGTCATGGTCACATTCTAGCGGAGTTTACTCGGCTGTCGCGCGTGGTTCGCCTTGCGTCCGGTCGATTGATCCCGCCCTCTCTTCTGTGTTAAAAGCCTTGCATGCGTAAATGGATGCGCGAGCGCCTGCAGCGCCGCAAAAAGACGCCGGTTGAGCCCTCCGACCAGCCTGCGCCCCCGCCATTGCAGCCCGCTTATTTTGAGGCGGAACAAGCGTCCGGCACGCTTCCTGAGGCCGAGGCGCCACAATCGGAGGTTCCCGCCGAACCACCGCCTACGCAGAATGTTCGCCCGGCGCGCAGGTCGTCTTCAGCCCCGGTGGAACAATCTTCCGAAGAACCCTCGTTAGAAACGCCTGCAGCCCAGGAGTCCGCCGCAGTCCGAACTCCCAACACCGGCCGCGGACGCCGCCGTCGCGGTGGGCGCGGTCGAGGTGGCCGCGGACGCGAGCAGGCAGTTGCGCAAGCTTTTGCCCCCGCCGCAGTAAAGGGATCCGTTCCTGTAGTGCCCGCGGAGGAAGAGTTTCCCGACGCTGGGGACGCGGAAGAGCCGAGGGCAACTCCTTCAGCCGCGGCCGCGCCCAGGGTTCCATCGACTCCTGCGGCGCCGCAACGTCCGCCGAAAGGTGTGGTTGTTCTGGCGATTGGTCTGCCTGGCTCGGGCAAGAGTTCGTGGTTCAAGCGCCACAACGTGGTCCCACTCTCGAGCGACATGGTGCGCTCGCTACTGTTCGACGACGTGCGCGAGCAGCGCTTTCAGGATCTCGTGTTTTCCAACCTCCGCTCCATGCTCAAGGCGCGGCTCATCGCTAAGCGTCCAATGAATTATGTGGATGCCACCAACCTGACGCCGCAGGAACGGCAACACTGGATCAAGCTGGCCAAGGATTACCAATACGAAGTGCACGCGGTCTTTTTCGACGTGCCGCTCGAAGTCTGTCTGGATCGCCACCAGCGCCGCGATCTTGTCGTTCCTGAAGATGTAATGCGCCGCATGGCCGCCAAATTGAAGCCTCCGGCGTTCGAAGAGGGCTTCGCGAAGATCACCGTCGTCCGGGTAAAGAAGAAGGAGTCCGAAGGCTAACGCATTTTTCGGAGGTGCTTTAGGCCTATTCCTGCCTTCCCTCGCTTCGATCGAGATGACAATCCCTGTGGTGGCGAATCTAGCTGGATGTTCTATCCCCTCAGATACGGCAGCATCTCCTTGAACGCCGGTGACGACGAGGACCGCATCAGTTCATAGATCATCATTTCCGTCGAGGAAAGCACCGCGCCCGCGGCGCGCATTCGCTCCAGGCCGATCTTCCAATTCCATTCAGTTCGCGAACTGACCGCATCCGAAGCAACATGCACGAGATAGCCTTCGCGCAGAGCCGCCAGCGCCGTCTGCATCACGCAAATGTGGCTTTCCATGCCGCATAGCAACAGAGTGTTGCGGTTCCCCGGCAACCGCTTCAGCAGTGTGCAGAAAACGTCACTACCAAAACAGGAGAATCTGTCTTTGTCGATAGCCTCAGTTTCCGGGAGCAGGGAAGCGATCTCCGGCACAGTCTTACCCAGCCCCTTCGCGTATTGTGTGCTCACAATCGCCGGGATCTTGAGTACACCTGCGGCCCGGACCAGCAAAGCCGAATTACGCAGCATTTGTTCCTTCTGGAAAATGGGTGGGAGAAGTTTTTCCTGAATATCCACCACGATGAGCGCACAATGATCCGACTCCAGGTTGCGGCGCGCAATCTCCGTATATTCGGTGGAGATCGCAAAAACATTCTCAGAGACGGTGACCATAAACACTCCTTGGGGTAGTGCGACGGACTAAAGTGCGACGGAGCAAGGTGCAACGGACAAAGAGAGTTTAGCGCGAACCGACGGACTGGGGCATACGCGGTTGACCGCGTTCCCAACACGTTGGATAATGAACTGACTGCCCCCTCGTTCAACGGCTAGGACACCTGCCTCTGGAGCAGGCTATCGGGGTTCGAATCCCTGGGGGGCAGCCAAGTCCTGCCTGCGACTCTGCGCTTTTCCCTGCGAACTGCGTTACTTAGCCAGCCCCTCCAAATCCGAGGCAGCGGAATCGATTAGCGCAACTTCGCTTTCGAGAACTTTGGCGACGCGCGCGATCTCAATATCGGCCTCCTGCCAGCGGCGTTGTTCGATGGCCTCGCGAATGCCCGGCATCGTCTTAGGCCCGTATCCGGTATAAACGCCGGGAGCATAAATCATGTGCCGGTACCAGGGGCGGCGGGGAAGACCTGCGGGGTCGGTGAGTCGGCGCTCGCTTTCGAGCAGCTTCTGATTCAGCGCGTCTAACCGCTTGTCGCTGCCAGGAAATCCCAACGCTTCGGCCTTGTTAAAAGCGGTTTTGTAATGATCCGCACTCTTAGTGAGTGCTTCGAGAGCATTCTCCAGAGGCGCAAAGTTCAAGTGCGGCGGAATGTCTTCCGGTGGTGGCGCGACGGTGGGCTTGCGCGGATCAAGCGCGGCGTGAAACGCGCCCTCTTTTAACTGCAGCCCGCGTTCGCGAGCTTCATCCTGCCTGTTCTGCAAGAGCTTTTGCAGGTCTTTGTTGTAATTCTGCATGGTGTCGGCGAGATCCGTGAACTCGTAAGGCAAAACCTCGGCATCGGCCATTCGCATGACCGCTGTGCCGATGGTTTGCGAGAGGGCGACCCCATAGGCGAAATCCGTATCAGAGAAATGCGTGAACCAATAGAAGTCATCGTAAATGGAGTGGTAGATCCCGCCGTCGTCCTCGCCCCCATAACCAAGGTTGAGAGACGCGATGCCGAGGTGGTCGACGAAGGCCGTGTAATCGGTACCCGAACCGAGAGCATTCATCCGCAAATCAGCCCGCTGGCGCAGCTCTTTCCGTTCCTCGTCAGACTTAGCATCGGTAATGCCGGCCAGGCGTTCTCGCTCGAAAACCGAGAGCTTGCTCTCCGGGTCGTCGATGTTGCGGGCCACATTGTTCATGAAGTGCTCCAGCGAATGTGAGCCCTCCATCAAGAGATAGCCGCGGCCGTTGCTATCGGAGTTGATATAGACAGCCGCGTGCTCTTGCAATTCGCGTCCATGGGTTTCGGCCCAGGCAGTCGAACCCAACAGCATCGGCTCTTCGCCGTCCCAGGCACAGTAGATGATCGTGCGCCTGGGCTTCCATCCTTGCTTGAGAAGTTCGCCGAATGAGCGGGCTTCTTCGAGCAAAGCAACTTGGCCCGCGATGGGATCCTCGGCGCCATTCACCCAACCATCGTGATGGTTGCCGCGCACAATCCATTGCTCGGCCTCGGTCGAGCCGGGGATGCGGGCGATGACATCGTTTACATCCTTCACGTCCCAATTGGATTCGACCAACAGATGCACCTTAGCAGCGCCTGGACCCACGTGATAAGCAATCGGCAGAGCCCCGCGCCATTCTTCGGGCGCGAGCGGGCCGGTGAGAGCGGCGAGCAGCGGTTGAGCGTCCCCGTAAGAAATGGGCAGAGTTGGGATCTTGCTAATGCTCGGAGCGTTACTGGCGGTCATGCGAGGAGCGTTGGGATCGCCTCGATCAGGAGTGAGCGGATCTCCGGGATAAGAAGACGGAAAGTCCATTACGCTGCCGCGCTGGACACCTTGATCAGGACGCATCCCGCCTTTAGGAAAAACGTCGCCATTGAAATAACCGTCGTCTTTGGGATCAGAGTAGATGAGGCAGCCCACGGCGCCATGCTCCGCGGCAACCTTGGGCTTGATGCCGCGCCAGGAGTTGCCGTAGCGCGCAATGACAATGGCGCCCTCCACCGAAACGCCCAGGCGCTGCAGGCGGTCATAGTCTTCGGGCAAGCCGTAATTTACGTACACCAGAGGCGCGGTCACATCTCCATCGTGGGAGTAGGCGTTGTACGTGGGAAGCTGTTCGTCCTTCTGATTGGAAGTTGGATCCTCGGCTAAGGCAGGTTCCTGCAATTTGGCAACGTAGCGTGTGGGCGCAATCAACTCCAGCAGGCGGCGCTTGGGCGTTGGGAAAAGTACCTTGAAGCTTTCGATGTGGGCATCCAACCCCCACTCTTTGAACTTCGAGAGGATCCACTCGGCGTTTTGCTTGTCGTAGGCGGATCCCACGTGGTGCGGGCGGGCGCTCAGCAATTGCATAGAGTCGCGTTGCTTCTGGGCGTTGGGAATGGCGCGGAATTTGTTTTCCCATTCTTGCTCAGTCCGCGAACTCTGCTTTGAAAATCCGTCGAGCGTGGCATCTTGATTGGGTTCCGGAGAATCTGCCAGGGCTGGGTGCAGAAACAAGCTCAGAAACAAGCCGACGATGAGGACTGCAAGAATTGAGCGCTGCATGGGCCTCCTGAGATTTACGACCAACGAGTATGCCACGGAAGTTGCTTTGATGTGCTCGAAGAAATTTGTTAGGCTGTTCGCCGTTTACCGGAGGCACATGTCATGAGACGTTACGGCCTTGGATTTCTTGCTGCTGTTCTTCTTCTTTCAATTCCGTGCAGCTTCCTTCATGCCCAGCAATCCTCCGCGCCGGCCCCGAAGCGCGTCGCCATTCGAGCCGGGCGCCTGATCGATTGCAAAACTGATGCCCCCATTTCAGACGCCCTGATCGTGATCGAAGGTGACAAGATCCTTAGCGTTACTCCTGGTGGTTCCCCTCCTCCGGGCGTCGAACTGATCGATCTCTCGAAGGCCACAGTCCTCCCCGGTTTTGTCGACGCCCACACCCACGTCTTGCTGCAAGGGGATATAACTGCGGAAGACTACGACAAACAACTCCTGAAGCAGTCCATTCCGTACCGCGCCATCCTGGCTGCGCGCAATGCACAGATCGCGCTCTCTCATGGCTTCACCGTGCTGCGCGACCTCGAGACTGAGGGCGCAATGTACGCCGACGTTGATCTCAAGCAGGCCATCGCCAACGGGGAGATCGTAGGCCCGCACATGCAAGTGGCCACCCGGGCTATGGCTCCGACCGGCATGTACGGCCCACTGGGATATTCCTGGGAAATCCGAGTGCCTCAGGGCGTGCAGTATGTCGACGGCGCGGAAGAGGCCGTTAAGGCGGTCCGAGAGCAGGCGATGTTCGGCGCGGATTGGATCAAGTATTACTCTGACCACGGCTACTTCTACGGTCCCGATGGTGTGTTGCACAGCCACGTCAATTTTACTGACGCGGAGGCCAAGGCTATCGTCGATGAAGCGCATCGCATCGGAAAGAGAGTCGCCGCGCACGCCATTGGCAATGATGGCATCGCCGCGGCATTAAGAGCTGGCGTCGATTCCATCGAGCACGGAGATGGGCTCAGCGCGCCGCAGATGGAAGAAATGGCGCGGCGCGGCATCTACTGGGTTCCCACCATCGCCGTGGGCGCGTATGTCGCCTCCGGGCGCCAGGGCAACTGGCCGAAGATGGTAGAAACTGAAAAGGCGGCATTTCAATTGGCGCTGAAAAAAGGAGTGAAGATCGTCCTCGGTACCGACGCTGGTGGTTTCGACTGGAGAGACTTAAACGAAGCGAAGGAATTCGAATACTACGTCGACTACGGCATGACGCCCCAGCAGGCGATTCGAACCGCAACCACTACGGCCGCCGAACTCTTCGGCTGGTCCGATAAGATGGGGACGATCGAGGCAGGGAAGTGGGCCGATTTGGTCGCTGTCTCCGGCGACCCCTTAAAAGACATCACCGAACTCGAGCGCGTCAAATTCGTGATGAAATCCGGCGCTGTCTTCAAGAACGAGTACAAATGATTGCTAATCCGCCCAGCTCATTGAAGATAATCCAGGTAGCCGCCACAAAACTTTACAGCGCCAGCCTGTGCAGAGCGGTATGATCCGGACAAGACGCCGCCAAACGTCTGCACGATGCTATGAGCAGCTCAGATCTTCGCCTTTTGTTTTTTGCGGCATTTAAGGAAAAGCTACGTCCAGAGTTTGTGTTTCCGCTCCTCTTCTTGCTTCACGTTGTCGCGTTTCATCCCCATTTCTTGCGGGCACAGGCTGCTCCCCCGGCTGCCGCGCCAGCGGCCGGAGCGCGAGCCATCCACGGGGTAGTGAAATCGGGGAACATGCCGATTCCCGGCGCTGGAGTTTCCGCAGAGAATGCCGCCACCAAGCAACAAGTCAGCACGTGGACCGATGTCGACGGAAGCTATGCACTGCGAATTCCCGCCGATGGGCGCTATACCATCCGGGTGCAGATGTCGGCTTTTTCCGGGAGCACGCAGGAGATTGTGCTGGACGAAACTCATCTCGACGTGCAGGCAAATTTCGAACTGATTCTGCTGTCACGAGCGCACGAACCAGCCAGCAAGACCGATCAGCGGCAGGCGAACGCCGGTGGACGAGGCTTCCAGAGTCTTTCCGTCTTTCAGAGTGGAGCAGGGCAGGATGCGGCTGGCGGCTCCATGGGCGATGTCGTCCCTTCGGGCATGCCGGTTCCTGGGATCGCGCCCGACAGCGCCACGGAATCTGTGACAGTTTCCGGCAATACTTCAAATTCCTTCAATGCCATGAGCGCGGATGAAATGCAGCAGCGCTTCAACGACGCGCGTCAACAGGGAGGAGGATTCGGCGGTGGTGGCTTTGGTGGTGCAGGAGGTGGCGGGTTCGGGGGTGGTGGCTTTGGTGGCGGAGGTTTTGGCCGGCGGGGTTTTGACGTCAACCGCCCGCATGGATCGATATATTACGGCATCGGCGATTCGGCGCTGAATGCCGCCCCGTATGCGCTGAACGGCCAAGTCACGAATCCGTCATATGAGCAGAACAGCTTCGGGGGATCGGTGGGCGGGCCGCTGAATATTCCGAAGATTTATCACGGCGGTACGAAGACATTTCTCTTCGCGAATTACAACGGCAGGCGCGGAGAAAATCCGTTTGACCAGTTTTCGACGGTGCCGTCGCTGGCCGAGCGGCAGGGAGATTTTTCGGCTTTATGCCTGACTGGGTTCAACAGCGCAGGTGTGTGCAATGACGTGAACGGCAGCGGCCAGACGATCGACCAGATTTATTCGGTGAATCCAGTCACCCGGGCGAGCACCCCGTATGCACGGAATTTGATTCCGGGGTTTGCCTCGCAGACCTGCCCGTGGACTACCGCGTCTGGGCCGGCGAACATTGCCGAGGGGTTGCTCCAATACATCCCTTGCCCGAATCTGCCGGGTGTTACGCAGAACTTTCACTACGTCACTTCGACGACCAGCGACAGCGACGACCTGAATGTACGGATAAATCATACAATCGGCGCCGCGCCTACTGGCGGGGGCCGGCGCGGTGGAGGAGGACGCCGACCAGGCAACAGCCTGACGTTTGGTTTTCACTACCACGGGTCGAGCGCGAACATCACGAATCCGTTTCCGAGCGTCGGCGGCACGACGGGCGTACGCAGCTTCGATGTGCCGATTGCGTGGGTGCGAAGCATCGGGAAGCTGACGAACAGCTTGCGCTTCGATTTCAATCGCACCCGCACGAAGACGCAGAACCTCTACGCGTTTCTAGACGACGTCGACAGTGGGCTGGGAATTACCGGAGTTTCGACGAATCCCTTCGACTGGGGATTGCCGAACCTTTCTTTCGGCGATCTTACCGGCTTGTCGGATACGAATCCGCAGCTGCTCCGAAACCAGACGTATACGTTCTCGGATTATTTAGTGTGGACGCACGGCAAACACACCTGGCGGTGGGGCGGAGATTTCCGGCGAGTGCAGCTCAACACTGAGGCCAGCAGCAACGCACGTGGGGCGTTTACATTTTCGGGCGGCAATACTTCCGACATTGTGAACGGCAATCCAGTTATGGGCACGGGATATGACTTTGCCGACTTTCTGCTGGGGCTGCCCCAGTCGACTGCGGTCGAGTTCGGACAAGACAACTATCACTTCCACGGCAACTACTGGGATATGTATGTGCAGGACGAGTGGAAGATGCGAGGGAATCTCACGCTGAATCTGGGCGTACGATATGAGTATGTTTCACCGCTCACGGAAGCAAATAATCTGATTGCGAATCTGGATCTTTCGCCACAAATCTTTACTGCAGGCCCGTTGCTGCCGCCGTCGGCCGTGGCTGTGGTTGTGCCCGGCCACCCCGGCCCCTTCAGCGGCGGTCTTCCTGCCAGCTTGGTGAGGCCGGATCGCAAAGGCGTCGCCCCCCGGGTCGGTTTCGCGTGGAAGCCGTTTTCGAAAACCGTGGTGCGCGGCGGGTACGGGATCAACTACAACACGGGTGCGTATCAAACGATTGCGCAGCAACTGGCGTTTCAGCCGCCATTTTCCACCGCGGAGACGAACATCCAGAGCAGCCCCGGCCAGCTCACGCTGCAGAATGGTTTTCCCGCCCCGGCGGCGGGAGTCATTACCAACAGTTATGCGGTAAATCCAAACTACCGGTTCGGGTATGTACAGATTCGTAATTTGGATATTCAACAGCAGATTCGTCCGACACTGTTGCTGAACATCGACTATACGGGAACGAAAGGAACGAACCTGGACATTCTGGAAGCGCCGAACCGAACAATTTCGCCGACGGCAGGAATTACGACGCGCATTGCGGAAGTGCAGGCCTTCACGTTCGAGAATTCGATCGGCGATTCGGAGGCGAACGCAGGCTCAGTGCGGTTGCGAAAGCGGCTGGCACATGGATTTTCCATCGGCGGCATATATACGTTTTCGAAGTCACTTGACGACGCATCTTCGATTGGGGCAGGTGCAACCACGACGGCGAGCGCTCCTGGATTGGGCGCAGGCGGAACCGGGGCATCGGGAGGCGGCGCCGGGGGCGCGACGGCGTCGTCGGGCAGCGGGGCGAACAGCGTGGCGCAAAATCCGTTTGACATTTCGGCGGAGCGCGGGCTTTCGAGCTTTAATCAGACACATAAATTTACGGCGGATTACTTGGTGGAACTGCCTTTCGGGCACGACAAGCGCTGGCTTACGGGCAACACTCCGATGCGAGCGGTCTTCGGCGACTGGCAGTGGAGCGGGGACTGGACAATTGCATCAGGGCTGCCGTTCACGCCACGGTTGCTAAACACTTCCTGTGAGGTGAATGGCGGCACCGCCGGCACGCTGCGCCCGAACCTGGTTCCCGGGCAGTCGATAAGCTCCTCCAACCCATCGATCGCAGAGTGGTTCAATACCGCGGCATTCATTGCGCCGACCACGTGCAGCTATGGCAACGCGCGTCGCAACAGCATCATCGGACCGGGTAGCAAAGTCTTCGACATGGCATTCACAAAAATCGTTCCGCTGAAGGAATCGCGGATGTTGGAGTTCCGGGCGCAGGCCACGAACATTTTCAACTTGGTCAACTATTCCTCGATTGATACGAGCCTCAACTCGCCCACTTTTGGTCGAGTAACGGCAGTTGGGGGCATGCGGCAGTTCACGATGACGGCGCGGTTTCGATTCTAAGGATTGTCATGATATCCATCCCAAACCGATTCGTTGACCAGGCACTCGCGGTGCTGCTCACGCTCGTGCTCTTGTGTGCTGCCTCGCCTTCGCAGCAGGAGTCGGGGTACGTGCTTCACGTGGAATCGGAACTCGTGCTGGTGAATGTTACGGTGCGGGACAAGAACGGCAACTTTGTGCCGGGGTTAAAACCGGAGAACTTCACGGTCCTCGAGGATAACAAGCCGCAGAAAATTGTCTCCTTTGATGTGGAAAACGTGGATGCCGTCCCCGCAGCGGATGTGGCCCAGGCAAAGCCGCTGCCGGAATCGGCGCCGCAGCAACCCATTCCGGCAGTTGCCCCGGCGAACACGGCGGCCCAGTTTAAAGACCGGCGCCTGATCGTCTTGTTCTTTGATCTCTCCGCCATGGAACCTGACGAGATCGATCACGCGGTTACCTCAGCCGAGCACTATGTCGATACGCAAATGGCGCCTGCGGATTTGGTTTCGATTGTTTCTCTGGGAAGCTCGCTCTTGGTCAATCAGGACTTTACGACGGACCGCGCGCTGCTGAAAAAACAACTGGACGCATTCAGTTCAGGCAGTGGGCAGGGCTTCGAAGAAGGCACGACAGGAACGACCGAAGGGACGCCTGACACGGGTCAGCCTTTCACCGCCGATGATACCGAATACAACATCTTCAACACCGACCGCCGGCTGGAAGCTCTACGATCAGTGGCGGCAAAGCTTTCCCACATTCAGCAGAAGAAATCGCTGATTTATTTCTCCAGCGGCATGGACCGCACCGGCATAGAGAATCAATCAGAGTTGCGCGCCGCCGTAAACGAAGCCGTGCGTTCGAACCTCGCGATTTACACCATGGATATGCGAGGCCTGCAGGCGCTGGTGGCGGGCGGAGAGGCTCAGAGTGCCAGCCTGCGCGGGGTTTCAGCCTACTCCGGACAGTCGACGCTCAATGCCCTCAATTCCAACTTCACCACACAGGAAACGCTGGTGACCCTGGCCAGCGATACCGGTGGCCGCGCTTTCCTCGACTCCAACGACTTCACCAAGATCTTCAAGGGAGTGCAGCAGGACACCTCAACTTATTACCTGCTCGGCTATCACAGCACGAACCCGGCGCGGGACGGGCATTACCGCCGCATCGTCGTGAAGAGCAATGTTCCCGGAGTGAAGATCGATTATCGACGCGGTTACTACGCGCCTGCGGATTTCAAGCACGCCACCCAGGACGACAAAGAGCGCCAGCTCGAAGAGGAACTGGCGTCTGAAATGCCCGCCACAGATTTGCCGCTGTATCTGGGCGTCGAGTATTTCCGGCTGGACGGCAACAAGTTCTTCGTTCCTATGTCGCTGGTGGTGCCGGGATCGCAAATTCCGTTCGTGCGCTCCAGCGACCTCGACAAGGCAACCTTGGATGTGATCGGGATGGTTCTCGACAACGAACACCATCCTCTGAACAGGTTCCGCGATACCGTGAAGCTTGCCGTCAACACTACGAGCGACGTTCACAAAAAAAATGTGCAGTATGACACCGGGATGAGCCTGCTAAGCGGCAAATATCATCTGAAATTTGTGGTGCGCGAAAATCAAACCGGCCTCATGGGATCATTCGAGACCGACATCGACGTGCCGGACTTGAAAGCCCAGCCGCTGAAGATGAGTTCGGTGGTGCTGGCCAGCCAGATTCAACCGGCCAAGAAGAGTGCCAACCCGAACCCGTTGATACACGACGGTTCCGAGATCATCCCGAGCATCACACATGTCTTCTCAGCATCGCAGCACCTTTTTGTTTATTACGAGGTGTACGATCCGGCGCAGTCGTCGGCCGTGGCGTCTGCCGGAGCAGGAGCGCAAAAGCCTGGCATACGACTTTTGACCAATGTTGCTTTTTTTCAGGGCAAAGCCAAGGCCTACGAGAGCTCGTTGGTCGAGTTGACCGAATTAAACGCGCACGAGCGCAAGGCCGCTGTTTTCCAACTGGACGTGCCGCTGACTTCGCTCAAACCTGGTTTTTATACCTGTCAGGTAAATGTGATCGACGACGCCGGCGGCCACTTCCTGTTTCCGAGGCTTGCGCTGTTGATCCGCACGGAACCTAAGGCTTGACGCACAACAAGAGGCGAAGAACTGCGGCAGCACTCAACTCCCCACGTACCGCGCATATAGACTGCGAGCCACTCCGGTTTCCGTTGTCCCCTTGATGATTGCGCGTCCATCGGGAAACAGTGTCAGCTCATAGGGTTCACGCCAGAACTTCAGCACGAACTCGTTGTGCCGAACTAGGCCGTGCGCTTCCAACCGTCGCTGCATCTCGGCAAAATCAATCGGCCGTGTGCGCTCATGAATCTGCACTGAGTTGCGCCCACACATCGTGATATGAGGACGCCCCTCGCCCGCCAAATGTACAAAATCTCGTTTTCCGCACGTTTGGCAGTCCGGTCGAGGATGCGCCGCCGCAATTTCCGCATTCTCGTTTCTCCACACGTCAAACGACCACAGCGTTTTCCTCAGCTGTTCCGCCGCGGCGTCTCCGACGAGCAGCTTCACCGCCTCCGTCGCCGCAATCGACGCCACCAGAGTCACCGCCGTATTCAATATTCCGGAGGTTTCGCACGTCTCCACCATTCCGCCCGGAGTATCTGGAAAAATGCACGCCAGGCATGCAGTCTTGCCCGGCAATACATTCAGCGTCACACCATAACTGCCCACCGCCGCCGCATATATCCACGGTATGGAGTTCTTCACTGCATAATCATTCACCAGATACCGCGTCTCAAAGTTATCTGTGCCATCGAGAATTACATCCATCCCCTCAAGTAATACATTAATATTCTCGGGAACCAGATCCTCGACCCGCGGCTCGACCTCGATCTCCGAATTGAAAGCGGCAATCTTTCCTGCTGCGGCGATCGCCTTGGGCAACGATTCAGCCGCGTCTTTTTCTTCGAACAGCGCCTGCCGCTGCAGATTGCTCGCCTCGACGTAATCGCGGTCGATAATCCGCAACGTTCCCACCCCCGCGCGCGCCAGCAATGACGCCAACACCGAACCGGTCGCGCCGCATCCCACGATCGCCGCTCGTCTAGCCGCCAGGCGCCGCTGGCCCTCCGCGCCGATCCCGTGAAACAGAATCTGCCGCGAGTAGCGTTCCTCGAACTTTTCCTTCTCCACGCCCTGCCTCAAAGAGGTCACCAGCTTTCAGCCGCAAAACCTTTATTATAAGTGTCTGGACTGCTTTAGCCGCCAGGATGCAGACAACACCGGCCTTCCGCGCTTCATCGAATGTAAGCAACAGGCCCAAGGACATTTTTTGCTGAGACGGTACGCCTCATTCGTGATGGTGATCATTGCTTCGCTCGGCCCGGCTGCTCGCGCCGGATCGCTCTCATCTGCTTCTTCGCAGTCGCCCGAATTGTTTAAGGAGCCGCAAATCGCGCAGTCCTCCTCACCTCTCGCCGCCATGGCGGCTTATGCCGGACGCACGGTCCAATCCATCGAACTGCCCGGCGTCCCGGACTCCAACCACTTGCTACAAACCCTCCCGCAGAAGGCCGGGCAGCCGCTCGACCGCGAGCAGATTCGCGAAAGCATCCGCATTCTCTTTGCCACCGGGCGCTTTGCCGATATCCAGGCCGAAGCCGAACCTTCCGGCTCGGGCGTGCGGCTCACTTTCGCCACCTCCCTCAACTTCTTTGTCGGAGCCATCGACGTAGAAGGGGCTCCCGCCCACCCCAACACCAACCAGGTAGTCAATGCCACCAAGCTCCAACTCGGCGAGCTTCATACTCAGGACAAACTCGAACACGCCCTGCGAAACGTGCGCCAACTCATGCAAGAGAATGGCTATTACCGCGCGCGTGTCACTGCCGAAAGCACTTCCAACGCGGCCGACCAACAAGTCAATATTCTCATCCACATCAGTGCCGGAGAACCTGCTCACGTCGGCCAGGTCAAACTCACCGGGCACGCAACTTTTTCCCAGGGCCAGTTTGAGGACATCGCCAGGATGCATCCCGGTGATGGCATTACCGCCGCCCGCATCACCAATTCTCTTCAGCGGCTGCGAAAGAGGTTTCAGAAACAGCAACGTGTCCTGGCTCAGGTTTCCATTGCCGAGCAGCAATACCGGCTCGAATCCAATGCCGTAGACTATACCTATCTGATCGAGCCCGGACCCATCGTGCTCATTCATGCCGAGGGTTTTCATATCAGCCACGGCGTCCTGAAAAAGGAAGTTCCAGTCTATGAGGAAAACGCCCTCGACGATGACTTGCTGAATGAGGGCAGGCGCAACCTGCTCGACTACCTCCAGAGCCGCGGCCATTTCGACGCCACGGTCGACATCCAGAAGGAAACCTCTCCCGATACTCTTCGCGTAAACTATCGAATCGATCCCGGCCCCCTGCACAGGTTCGACCTCATTGAAATCAAAGGGAACAAGTACTTCTCCCGGCAGATGCTGCGTCTGCGCATCCAGATTCAGCCTTCGGGGAGGTTTCTATCTCACGGACGTTACAGTGGAGAGCTACTTAAAGGCGACGTTGCCAACCTGCAGGCCTTATATGTTTCCAACGGCTTCCGCGAGGCCAAGATTCAGACCAAGGTCGATGATAACTATCACGGCGCCGAGAACCACATCGCAGTTCACATTCAGATCGAAGAAGGCCCGCAGACCGTCGTCGGCTCTCTTCAAATCGTCGGAAACCAGAAGATCGACGCCAAGGCGTTCCCTGAACTCTATACTGCCGAGGGCCAGCCCTACTCCGAACAGAATCTCGCCAATGATCGCGAGTCCATCCTCAATTATTACTTCAATCACGGGTTTTCCAACGCCAACCTCGAAATCACCACCAAGCCTTCACCCGGCCAGGCAAACCACGAAGACATTACCTACACCATCCATGAGGGTGATCAGTTCTTCGTGAACCAGGTAATGGTCGCCGGTCTCGATCACACTCGCGACTACGTAGTGCAGCGCGAGATTCGAGTAGTTGCTGGCCAACCTCTCAGTCAGGGCGATCTCCTTGATACCCAGAGCAGACTCTACGACCTTGGTATCTTCAGCCAGGTCGACACTGCGGTGCAGAATCCGGATGGCTCCGACTCCCAGAAAAATGTTCTTGTCCAGGTGCAGGAAGCCAAGCGCTACACCTTCACCTATGGCTTCGGTCTGGAATTCGAAACCGGCCTGCCCGCCGGCTCCACCGCTCCCACTGGAGATACTGGAGTAAGCCCACGCGTCGGATTCGATATTACCCGCCTGAACGTCGGCGGCCGGGATCAGAGCCTGACCTTCCAGTCTCACGTCGGCCGGCTCCAACAGCGAGGCCTCATCAGTTACGAAATCCCCAAGCTCTTCGACAACGACCGCCTCAAACTTTTCTACACCGTCTTTTACGACAACAGCCTTGACGTGTCTACCTTTACCTCTCAACGCTGGGAGGGCAAGATTGATCTCCGCCAGCAAATCGGAAAACTACTGAGCAATTACTCCACCTCTATCACCTACCGCTTCGATTACCGGCGCGTGAAAGCCAGCAGCATCGTTCCAGACCTCTCGCCCGCCGAATTTAGTTTGTTTTCCTTGCCCGCCCGCGTCGGTGGTCCCGGCGTCACCTACATCCGCGACAAGCGAGACAACCCCCTCGAAAGTACAAAGGGCCAATACTTCACGCTGGATGTCTTCGCCGCATCCAGTTACTTCGGTTCTCAGGCCAATTACGGCCGCATTCTCGGTCAAGATGCTACCTACTATGCCTTCGGGCGGCCCAATCACAAGTTTGTCTTCGCTCGCTCCACCACCCTGGGCCTTGAACAGGTCTATCACGGTAGCGTGGTTCTGCCGCCGGGAGCATGTGAAGTCGTTAATTTGGTTAACTCATGCCCCTCTGGTATTTCGGTTATTCCGCTTCCCGAAGTTTTTTTTGCCGGAGGAGGCAACTCCCATCGCGGCTTTGGGTTAAATCAAGCAGGACCCCGCGATCCCGATTCCGGTTTTCCGATCGGTGGAACAGCACTGTTCGTCAACAGTGAGGAACTGCGTTTCCCGCAGATGAGCTTGCCTTACCTCGGAGAAGGCTTCGGCTTCGCCATCTTTCACGATATGGGCAACGTATTCACCGCGGGGCACGACTTGCTTACGGGGTTGATGCGCTGGCACCAACCGGATCCATCGCAGTGTTTGCTAACTAACCCCGGCCTGGTCGTTCCAGCGTGCCAGACCTATTTCGACAACAGCGGTTACGACTACACCTCGCACGCAGTTGGGCTTGGACTGCGCTACAAGACTCCCATCGGCCCCTTGCGTTTTGACTTCGGGTACAATCTAAATCCAACCTACTATTTCCAGGGGGTCACGTTTTCCGCGACGGGACAGGCGCTCACGTTCGAAAGCCAGCGTATGCGTCATTTCAACGTATTCTTCAGCATAGGGCAGCCATTTTAATGATATTGCGAATCTACAGAGCGATAACCGTGACCGCGCTGGCACTCTTGCTCGCAGCACCGTGGTTCGCGCCTGAGCAAGTCTCGGCCCAGGTAATCGACCGCATCGTCGCGACTGTGAACGGCCACGTTATCCTGCAGAGCGACTGGGACGAAGCTCTCTGCTACGAAGCTCTGCTTACCAATCGCACCCTCGCGCAGTTCACTGACGATGATCGCCGCGCCGTTCTCGACCGCCTCATCGACCTGGAGCTTCTTCGCGGGCAAATGAAATCGGCCGACTTTCCGCACGCCACCGATACCGAGGTTGCCGCTCGCGTCGCCGACGCACGTAAACAGTACCCTCAGGCCACGTCATCGGAGGCGTGGCAGGTTCTTCTTGCTCAGTACCACCTCACCGAAAAAGATCTTTTCGCTCACGTCCGGCAGCAGATCGATGTGATGCGCCTGGTTGACGCCCGACTTAGGCCCACCGTCGAGATCGATTCCAAATCCATCGAGGCCTACTACCGCGACAAGTTCGTTCCCAAGTTGAAGCAGTCGGGAGCGTCCGAAGTGCCTCTTGCCGACGTCTCCGCCAAGATTCGCGAACTGCTTACCGAGGAGAAAGTTAGCGAGTTGCTCGTTTCCTGGTTGCAAACTTTGCGTTCCGAAGGGCAGATTCGTATCCCCGGCGTCACTCCTTCTGTCAACGACCCGGGAGTCCAATCGCAGTGACTGAAGCACCCGCCAAACCAACGGGCCGACGCTGGTGGAAATATCTGTTGGGCCTGATTGCAGTGGGCATCGTGACCACGCTTGGCCTGCTTCTCTACGTCAACAGCGACTCATTCCAGTCACTCGTCCGCCGCCGTCTCGTCGCCGAATTGGAGCGCATCACGGGCGGCCGCGTCGAGATCGGCAGCATTCACACCGCTCCCTTTCGCCTGCAGGCGGACGTGCGCGATATCACCGTCCACGGCCGCGAGTCTGCTTCCGACGTGCCTCTAGCCCACGCCGATCGCATTGTCGCTCGCCTCAAGCTCAGTTCTCTTGTCCGTTCCGAGTTTGGATTCAATGAAGTCGTTCTTGAGCAACCCGTCGTCCATGTGGCCTTCTATTCCGACGGCACCACGAATTTTCCACCGCGAAGAGCTGCCGCAGTTAGCGGCCAGAGTCTCGTCGAGCGACTCTTTGCTCTCTCCGTCGATCATCTAGAACTTGACCACGGCCGCATCCTGTGGGACGACCAGATAATCCCGTTTGACTTCGCAACGCGAGACGCGGCGCTTCAAATGGACTATTCATTGCTCCACCGCCGCTACGACGGACACCTTCGCCTCGGCACGGTCGATACCAAGCTGACAAACTTCCGCCCCTTCGCATGGATGACCGACCTTCAGTTCACTCTTGGAGGTAACTCCGCTACCGTCTCTTCTCTTAAATGGAACTCCGAACACTCGCACTTCTCAGCCAGTGGAGACATCACAGATTTTAGTCATCCCCACGTCCGGGGTTCCTACGAGGCCCAGTTCGATCTCAACGAGGCTGCGTCCATTGCCCGCCGCCGCGATCTTCGTGCCGGCGTGCTCGACCTCAAGGGGAGCGGCGACTGGTCACTCGATCAATTCGCCACCAACGGTCTTCTCACCATCCGTGATTTGGTGTGGAAGGACGATCTTGTCTCGTTCTCCCGGGCATCGCTCAACACCGGCTATACGGTCACCGACCAGCAGCTCAAACTCTCTAAACTCCAAGGAAATATTCTCGGCGGCAGCTTTACCGGGGACGCGGAATTGAATCAATGGCTCGCGCCCGCGCAGCACCTCTCTCCCGCCGCCAGAAAAACCCTTGAGACCGCCGTCATTTCAGCCACCCCGCCCCAGGGTAAATCCCGCGGGAAAATCGTCAACCGAAGGCCACCAGCGATTCAAAGTGCGCTCGTTTTTCTTCGCCTGCGTGACCTTTCCGTGCAAGATCTGATTGCCGCCTTTACCGCTGTCACTCATCCGCTTGCCCGGCTTCATCCCGCCGGATCAGCCTCCGCAACTCTGGAAACTCGCTGGAAGGGAACTGTCGCAGACGCGGAAACCCAATTCGCTCTCGAACTAACTCCTCCCGCGCATCCTGCCTCGTCGGAACTGCCGCTCACCGGGCACGCCAGCGGTGTCTACCGGACCGCCGGCGACGTGCTCGAACTGCCGCAGTTCGCGCTTACCACGCCCACCACCCACGTCATGGCTTCCGGCACATTATCTGACACGTCTGCGGTCCGCCTCTCCATTAAAACCTCGAGTCTTGCCGACTGGCTACCCTTCATCGAGGTCGTTCGCGGCCCCGCGATGTTTCCCGTCTCACTGAACGGCAGCGCCACCTTCAACGGCAGCATGAGCGGTTCCTTCTCCTCACCTCAAATTGTCGGCAATCTGCAAGTGGACAATTTCGACTTGACACCCCCTCCCATTGGCAAAACTCAACTGCTTCAAACCCACTGGGATTCTCTTTCCACGTCGATCCAGCTTTCTTTCCGCGCCATCTCTCTTCGGAACGCCACTTTGCGCCGAGACGATACTTCCGCTGAATTCGACGCATCCACCACCCTACAGCACGGCCATTTCACCGGAGACAGTACTTTCAACCTCCGCGCCAATTTCCAGAACGCCAGCCTCGCCGAGCTCGAGAACTACCTTGGATACAACTATCCCATCTCCGGCAAAACTGATCTTTTCGTCCAGGCCTCCGGCACTTTCTTGGAACCGCACGGCGAGGGAAAGATGCACCTGACCGAGGGTTCTGCCTACGGTGAGATCATCGAACAGTTCGATTCCGCCTTTCGTATCGGCCATGGCGAAATCGCTTTCAACGACCTGCATCTCCTCCACCACGATTCAGTTACCACGGGGAACGCCGTCTACAATCCTTCTACCCGCGCATTCAATCTCGATCTCACCGGCAGCAATTTCGACCTTGCTCTTGTCCGCCAGATCCACACCGATCGTCTTTCCGTCGAAGGACGAGCAGACTTCGTCCTGAAAGCTTCCGGTACTCCTGACGCGCCTTTAATCAATGCAGACATTCACCTCCGCGAGCTCACCCTCGATCAAGACCTTGCAGGCGAAATGGACTTGCATGCAGTGACCGAGGGCAGTGCGCTGCACCTCTCCGGCAATTCCAATTTCAAGCGCGGCTCGTTACTCCTCGGTGGCAATGTCCAGTTGCGGGGAGACTATCCCGCCGCGCTCACTTTCAAAATGGATCAGCTCGACCTTGACACTTTCTGGCGCTCCTATCTCCGCGGCCAACTCACAGGGCATTCCGCCGTTAGCGGTTCACTCGACCTGCACGGCCCACTTCGCCAGCCCAGTCAATTGGCTCTGGAAGGCAATCTGACCTCCGTTTCGTTCGATGTCGCGAATGCTACCGTGCGGAGCCAGGATCCCATTCTCTTCTCGGTCGCCAATCAGTCCGTCAACATCCAGCAACTCCACTTTGTGGGGGAGGGAACTGACCTCACGGCGCATGGGTCCGTCCAGCTCACTGGCGACCGCGCACTCGATCTCACGGCCAACGGACGTCTTGACCTCAAATTGCTCTCCAGCTTCGATTCCAATGTTACTTCTACGGGTCTCGTCACATTGAACCTGAAGATCGGTGGCACACTCGCCGACCCCTTCCCTCATGGCCGCCTGCAGGTCGCGAACGGTTCGCTCTCCTATGCCGGGCTGCCCAGCGGCTTGAGCGAACTCAATGGCTCGCTTATGTTCACTCGTGATCGCGCGCTCATAGAGACACTTACTGCCCGCACGGGAGGTGGCACGCTCGACCTCAAAGGCGATGCGACCTACTTCAATCAGCAACTCAACTTTAATCTCACCGCCACCGGTAAGGATGTGCGCTTGCGCTATCCTCCTGGGGTCAGTTCTACGGCCGATGCCGAACTGCATTGGGTGGGCACGCGCTCCGCCTCCACCGTCTCTGGCGACATCAGCATCAACAAGATGGCCGTGACCCCGGGCTTCGACTTCAGCAGCTATCTTGAGCGCAGCCGCAATTTCTCCACCATTACGACGGCCAACTCCCCGCTCAACAACATAAAACTCGACATCCACGTCGTGACTGCACCGGAACTCCAGATGCGGACCGCGATCGCTCGCCTCTCCGGAGATGCTGATCTGCGGCTGCGCGGCTCCGTGGCCCGGCCCGCCGTCCTTGGCCGGGTCGATATTCTTGAGGGTCAAGCCACTTTCCACGGCATCCGCTTCACTCTCGAGCGCGGCGATATCACTTTTGCCAATCCGGTCGCCATCGAGCCCCAATTCAATCTGCAGGCCTCCAGCCATGTCCGCAACTACGACCTCAACATCACGGCAACCGGCACGCCCGACCGGCTGAATATTAATTACCGCTCCGAACCCCCTCTGCCCAAATCCGATATCATCGCTCTCCTCGCTCTCGGCCGCACCAACCAGGAATCTGCACAACTTCAGGAGCAGGGCGGTCAGGGTGCCTTTTCCGACCAGGCCAGCGCCCTCATCCTCAGCCAGGCGCTCAACTCAACCGTCAGCAGCCGTCTCGACCGTCTGTTCGGCGCCAGCAACATCAAGATCGATCCTCAGGGACTTACCACCGAGACCAATCCCATCAGCAACGGTCCCCAGATCACCATCGAGCAGCAGTTCTCCAACAACCTGTCCCTCACCTACTCCACCAACGTCTCGCAGAGTTCGCAGCAGATAATCGAGGGGGAGTACTATGTGAATCGCAACGTTTCCCTCGTCGGCAACCGCGACCAGAATGGTGTGGTCAGCTTCGACGTGCGCATCCGACACCGCAAGCAATAGGATCGAAAGCGGAAGCGCCAAAGCCGCAACTCATGTCCGACCCGACCGCCGCGCGCCAACTCATGGTCGACTCGCAACTCCGGGCCCGCGGCATCTCTGACCCGCGTGTTCTCGAAGCCATGCTTCGCGTCCCCCGCCACCTTTTCGTTCCCGCACCATACCAGGGCCAGGCCTACGAGGATCATCCTCTGCCCATCGGTGACGGCCAAACCATCTCTCAGCCGTACATCGTTGCCCGCATGCTCGAATCTCTCCAACTCACGCCCGCCGATAAGGTTCTCGAAGTTGGAACTGGCTCCGGCTACGTCACCGCTCTGCTCGCCGAACTGGCGGCCCAGGTATTCTCCATTGAACGCCACCCGGCCTTGGCTGACCGTGCCCGCAATCTTCTCGGCGAACTTGGCTCTCCCAACGTCCAAATTCTCACCGCAGACGGCACGCTCGGCCTCGCCGCCGAGGCTCCGTTCGACGCCATTCTTGTCTCCGCAGCTGCTTCTGATTTGCCTCGGGCTCTGCTCGCCCAACTCCGCGACTCCGGACGCATGATCATCCCCGTCGGCTCTCCCGGCTCTCAGCAGTTGCAGTTCGTCCGAATGCAGAACGGTCAGCCCGCAATCTCCCTTCGCGAACTTGTGCTCTTCGTTCCCTTGGTGCGCGACCGCGATTGAATTTATGGGTGGGGATACTCTTGCTTTTCGATTGTCTGAGCAAGCGTTCTTTGTGCAGCCAAGGATCTGGGCGAGCCGCGCGATGTGTCGCGTTTGTTGCGACACAATAGTCGCGCGTTTGGCTCGCTTCCTTACCGGAGTGCTTCGGGAACCATTGAACCGGCTGTGGAAGGAGGAGCCTCGGGCGCGGCCTGCACGAGTTGCTGAGCGGAGTCTTGAGCAAATTGCAACACGCGGTTGGGGAATATTCCGAGATAAATAGTGGCGGCGAGGCAGCACGCCAGCGCGAAACCGAGCGCGATTGGAACCGGGGTGACAGGCACTTCCTTCCGGGACTCCCGCATGTACATCATCACGATGATGCGCAGGTAGTAATACGCACCGACGCCGCCATTGACGACACCAATGATTGTCAGCCAGATCAAGTTGGTTTTCACCGCCGCATTGAACACATAGAACTTTGCAAAAAACCCCCCGGTCATCGGGATCCCGATTAGCGAGAGCAAAAAGATGGTGAGCGTCGCGGCTAGTAGTGGAGAGCTGCGGCCCAGACCTTCGTAGTCTTCAAGTGTCACATAACGCTCACCTGCGTTGGCGAAGTGGCTGACGACTGCAAACGCACCCAGATTCATGGCGGCATACGCCGCGAGATAGAACATTGCAGCCGAGGTTCCCAGGGCAGGCGCAGCTGCGAATGCGACCAGCGTATAACCCGCGTGCGCGATCGCGGAATAAGCCAGCAGCCGCTTCACGTTGTCTTGCACCAGAGCTCCCATGTTGCCCAAAGTCATGGAGAGCGCCGCTGCAAGCCAGACGACCCAGACCAGGCCGTGCACGTCGATCACGAAAACCAGGCGCAACAAAACTGCAAAGGCCGCCGCCTTGGGCGCGGTCGACATGAAACCAACAACCGGCGCCGGTGCTCCTTCGTACACGTCAGGAGTCCAGATGTGGAACGGCGCCGCAGCCACCTTGAAGCCCAGGCCCACGAACATCAATGCTACTGCCACGAACGCCAGCAATGGGACCGGGCCGGCCCGCAAGGTGCTGCCGATCTGATCAATATTCGTCGAGCCCGTGGCCCCAAACATCAACGCTACTCCGTACAGGAAAAACGCCGTGGCAAACGAGCCCAGGAGAAAGTACTTCAGCGAAGATTCGGCGCTCGCAGCCTCGTGCCTGCGAAATCCCGCCAGCACATAGGAAGAGATCGAGGAAATCTCAAGCGCGATGAAAATCAGGACCAGCTCGATGGCCGAGGACATCAGCGCCATGCCGACCACGCCGAAAAGAATCAACGCGTAGTATTCCCCAGCGCGAATCCGCTGCACCGCCAGGTACTCATATGAACAAAGAATCACGATAGCGGCAATCGCAATCACCAGGATATGGAAGAAGACGCTGAATCCATCCACCTTCACCATGTTCCAGAACGCCAGCCCTGGGGACTGTGCCATGAACCATGTAGCCCCGAGCCCCGCCAGCGCCCCCAGAAAAGCGATCAGGCCCAGAAGCTTCTGACCCTTCTCTTCATCGAGCAGAGGTTCGAGCAACATCACAATCATGCCGAAAATTGAAAGAACAATCTCGGGCAGGATGCGGACATAATCTGCACTCTGCGGCAGCGACTGCGAGTAGTCCGGGATGAGGGACACTGTCACTATCATTGCCCCACCATCCTGCTCGCCATTCGCACAACGGGCGTGAGTGCCGCCTGAACCGCCGGATCAATCGCCGCGAGCCACAGAATCGGCGCTACTCCCATCACCAGCGCAACCGCAGCGCAAGGCCAAATCGCGATCTTCTCGAACCCGGAAAGATCGCTCAAAGAATTGTTTACGGAATGTGTGACCTTGCCGTAAAACACCCGCTGATACATCCAAAGTAGATAGATTGCGCTCCAAATGATGCCAGTTGCGCCCAGTATTCCGTAAACCGGCTTATCCTGAAATGCGCCGCTCAACACCAGGAACTCACCAATGAAGCCATTGAGAAGCGGCAGACCCACCGACGCTAAAACAATCACCAGATAGGTTGTGGCATATACCGGCAGGGGCGAGGCCAGTCCACCGAACTCGCTGATCTCATAAGTATGCCGGCGCTCGTGCAGAATTCCCGCCAGCATGAACAGCCCGCCTGTAGAAATTCCGTGCGCCAGCATCACGAACATGGCCCCGTTCAATCCCGCCTGGGTGAAGCTGAAAATTCCGAGCACAACGAATCCAAGATGGCTGACGGACGAGTATGCGATCAGCTTCTTCATGTTGGGCTGCACCATGGCCACCAGCGCGCCGTAAATAATCCCAATCAAGGCAAGCGTCATGACCCATGGAGCATTCTGCCGCGATTGCTCAGGAAACAGGCCGAGGTTAAAACGCAGCATTCCGTAGGTGCCCATCTTGAGCAGCACTCCGGCTAGCAGCACCGACCCCGCAGTCGGCGCTTCCACGTGCGCATCGGGCAACCACGTATGGAAGGGAAACAGAGGAACCTTCACCGCAAATGCCAGAAAGAAACCGAGAAAAAGCCACTGCGCAGCGGCTGGGAATTTCGGAACAGTTCCGCTCGCGATCGCATCGCGAATCACAACAAAGTCAAAGCTCCCCGTATGCGCGTAAAGCCAAAGAATCGCAGCCAGCATGAACACCGAGCCGATCATGGTGTACATGAAAAACTTTACTGCGGCATACACTTTGCGCTCATGGCCGAAAATGCCAATGAGCAACGCCATCGGGATCAGTGTGGCTTCCCAGAAGAAGTAGAAGAGGAACAAGTCGAGAGACGTGAAGACCCCGATCAGAGCAGTCTCCAGTATCAAAAGCAGAATGAAGAATTCCTTCACCCGCTCATGAATCGACTTCCAGGAAATCAGTACGCAGAGCGGCGTGAGAAATGTAGTCAGGACTACCAGCCACAACGAGAACCCGTCCACCCCCATGTGATAGTGGATATTCGGAGTGGAAACCCACTGCTTATCGATCTGGTACTGAAAGTCAGTTTGCCCGCGAACGAAATAGACTGGTAGGTGGAGGGACAAAACAAATGTCAGCAGCGAAATGACGAGAGCAAAAATGCGGATGTCGCGATCGCGGCGCGGCAACAGCATCAGCAGCAGTCCGCCCACCAGAGGCGTGAATGTCACCAGAGTAAGAATGATCGGGCTGAGATCACCAGTGCTCATCGCACCCCCATCCAGATCATGAAAGCAATCACGGCCGCCGAGCCGGCCGCGATCCAGCCCGCGTAAGAGCGAATGTTCCCGGATTGCATCTGCCGAACTTCGTCGGAAACCTGGCGCGCCCCGTCCGCGGATTCATTCACGGAAGCATCGATGACCTTTCTGTCCACATCCTGCCAGAGAATTCGGGTCGAGCCCTCGATCAACGGCTTGACGAAAAGCACGGCGTAAAGTTCGTCGATGTAGTACTTGTGCACGACTGCCTGGTAGAAGTCGCCCAGCGAATCGGCAATCTTCTGCGGCAATTCGGGACGCGCGCTGTAGAGCAGATGGGCCAACATCCATCCCGACACGGCGGCCAGAATCGAAATGCCCATCAGTACCCATTCAGTGATGCTAGTTGCGGCTTCGCTCGCAGATTCTCCGCCCAACACCGGCGCGAGAAAGTGCTCGAAATGGTGACCCCACCCTACAAACCCTCCGAACAAAGACAGCAGCGCCAGGATCATCAGAGGCACAAGCATGACCGTCGGGCTCTCGTGCGGTTCGCCATGTCCATGCGCATCGTGCCCGTGGGAGCCGTGTTCGTGCTCCTGGCCTCCGCGGTAGTCGCCGAAAAACGTCATGTACAGTAGGCGGAACATGTAAAAAGAAGTAATGAACGCAGTAACTACGCCGACTCCCCAGTACACCCAGCTAACCTGGTAAGCCTTCCAGAGAATTTCGTCCTTGCTCCAGAATCCCGCCAGCGGCGGAATGCCTGCGATGGCCAGCGTCGCGATGAACATCGTGAGAAACGTCCACGGGATGTACGACCTGAGCCCGCCCATCTTGCGCATATCCTGCTCGCCACCGACAGCATGAATCACGGAACCGGCACCGAGAAACAGGAGGCCCTTGAAGAACGCATGGGTCATCAGGTGGAAAATTCCCGCCGAGAAAGCGCCAACTCCACAAGCCATGAACATGTAACCGAGCTGCGAAATAGTTGAGTAGGCGAGAACTTTCTTGATGTCAGTCTGAGCGATGCCGATCGTCGCCGCGAAAAATGCGGTCAGCGTTCCAATAATCGCCACAACCATCAGCGCAGTAGGGGCGCGTTCAAAAATTACATGCGAACGCGAAACCATATAAACGCCCGCCGTCACCATGGTCGCTGCATGGATCAACGCCGAAACTGGCGTGGGACCCTCCATCGCATCGGGGAGCCACACGTACAGCGGAATCTGTGCCGACTTGCCAGCAGCACCCACCATAAGCAAAAGGCCGATGGCCGTGAGCGTTCCTGCACCCGCCGTCTCCACGCCCAGAGGAGAGATGCTGCGAAACACTTGATCAAAACTTAGCGATCCAAAGTGCTTGATCAGCAGGAACAACGCGATCAGAAACCCGAAATCACCGATGCGGTTCACGATGAACGCTTTCTTGCCCGCCGACGCCGCGGAATCCTTCGTGAACCAGAATCCGATCAGCAGATAGGACGCCAGCCCCACTCCCTCCCACCCGATGAACATCAGCAAGTAGTTGTTTGCCAGCACCAGCGTGAGCATGAAAAACATGAACAGGTTCAGGTAGCTGAAAAAGCGGTAGTAGCTGGGGTCGTCCCACATGTAGCCGACGGAGTAAATATGAATCAGGAAGCCGACTCCAGTAACCACCAGCAACATGACCAAAGACAACTGGTCCAGATAGAAGGCGAAGTCCGCCCTGAAGCCGACGATGCGGATCCAGTGCGCAACAAACTCCTGGTAGGGAAGTGACAGCGAAGCAAATCGGATCGCAACCCACAGCGTCATCGCAAAAGCTGCGCCGCTGAAGACCAACGCGACGGCGCTGACGGCCTGCCGCGAAGACCTCTTTCCGAGAAAGCCGTTGATCGCAGCGCCCGCCAGCGGCAGAACCGGGATCAGCCATAAATTGAGATTCGGGTTCATAGCTTGAGCAGGTTCACCTGATCCACGTTCAAAGTCTCGCGCGTGCGATACACCGCGATAATGATCGCCAGTCCAACAGTCGCTTCCGCCGCCGCGACCACCATCACAAAGAAAACAAATACCTGCCCCGCAAGCGCATGCCAGTGCGCCGCAAACGCCACAAACGAAAGATTCACCCCGTTCAACATCAGCTCAATCGACATGAAAATGGTGATGATGTTGCGCTTGATCAGAAATCCAACCACGCCGCAGGCAAATAGAAATCCGCTCAGCAGCAGGTAATACGACAGCGGAATGTATGAGGGAACCATCAGTCCGTCTCCCCCGCCGGCGTTTCCGGCTTGCTGGCCAGAACCACGGCGCCCATGATGGCGATCAGAATCAGCACCGAAGTGACTTCAAAGGGCAAGAGGAAATCGTGAAAAAGAAGCTGGGCAATATCGGTAGGATGCCCCGGCAGTGCGCCGATCGGCACGGCTTCAGCCCCGGAATGCTGCAGCACCACCCATGCCACCAGCACGCTCCCAGTTAGCACTCCCGGCACACCCAATAGAAGCGCGACCCGGCTGCCATTGGTGTGCTCTTCTTCGCCTGCGTTCAGCAGCATAATGACAAAGACAAACAACACCATGATGGCGCCGGCGTAAACGATAACCTGCACCGCCGCGACAAACTCAGCGCCCAGCAGCAGGTATTCGCCAGCCAATGCCGCCATTACCGCAATCAGCGACAGCGCACTGTTGATGGGATGGCGTTGCACCAGCAGGTTAACCGCCCCAGCCACGCAAACTGCTCCGAACGCGAGAAAAAGTATGAGATGGAAACTCATGAATTCACGACCTAGTTGCCAGTACCCCGTTCCGAGTCAAGCCCAGTGTTCTTGCTGGCAACTGGGTACCGGGTATTGACAGCTGCTCTTACCAGGCTACGGCAATCGCCGTTGCCACCAGATTCGCAATCGCCAGCGGCAGCAGAAACTTCCAGCCGAAAGACATCAGTTGGTCATAGCGGAAGCGTGGCAACGTCCCACGCACCCAGATATAAAGAAAGAGAAAACAGAAAATCTTCGCGCCGAACCAGAACACCGGCAGCAACGAGCGCAGCAACGGAGGTCCAAACAACGGTCCGTGCCATCCCCCGAAAAACAGCAGCGTGGCCAGGCAAGCAACCGTGATCATGTTGGAATACTCGGCCATGAAAAACATGGCGAACTTCATTGCACTGTATTCGGTGTGGTATCCCGCGACCAGTTCGGTTTCCGCCTCTGGCATGTCAAATGGAATGCGATTAGTTTCGGCATACGCCGCCATCAAATAAATGAAGAAGCCGATGAACTGTCCGTGAAAAATATTCCAGCGAGGAATGAATCCTAGGAAGCGTCCTCCCTGCGCATCGATGATTGCGCGCAGACTAAAGCTGCCCGACTGGATCAGGACTCCAACCAGCGAGAGTCCCAGCGCAATTTCATAGCTCACCATCTGTGCGCTCGCGCGAAGTCCTCCAAGTAGCGAATACTTGTTGTTCGAGGACCATCCCGCCAGGGCAACCCCGTACACTCCCAGCGAAGTAACGCCCAGAATCAGCAGCAGCCCAATATTCACGTCGGTAATCTGGAACGGAATGCTGTACGGTCCAATTACGGCACCACCCCAATGGAACGGCAGGAATTGGGGCACGGTGAACGGACCTAGCGTGAAGCTATTGCCAAACGGAATCACCGATAT
>Ga0209693_10000057_pt1 | contig 40622 bp, 46 predicted proteins | sample HubBroMetageWRM3_FD_188345 | JGI IMG/M metagenome (GOLD analysis project Ga0209693, IMG submission 188345) | Warmed soil microbial communities from the Hubbard Brook experimental Forest, New Hampshire - Hubbard Brook CCASE Soil Metagenome WRM 3... | ecosystem: Environmental > Terrestrial > Soil... | reverse complement strand
GCGACGATGCAGAGCGAAGCGATGAGGAGGAGCGGCGCAAATGACCGCCGGCGACGATGCAGAGCGAAGCGATGAGGAGGAGCGGCGCAAATGACCGCCTTCGGGCACGACCCGTGGTGGCTGGTGCTGGGTAAAGCCCTGGCCATCTTTGTGTTCCTCATGCTGAACGTGCTGGTCGCAATCCTGGCCGAGCGCAAGATCCTGGGCTGGATGCAGCTGCGACCCGGCCCCAACCGGGCGGGGCCGTGGGGCACCCTGCAGAGTCTGGCCGACGGGATCAAGCTGGCGCTCAAAGAAACCATTACCCCCCGCGGTGTCGACTGGTTCGTGTACATGGCGGCGCCGGCTATCTCGACGATCCCCGCGTTCACTGCGTTCGCGTTCATCCCGTTCGGCCCGGAGGTGTCGGTGTTCGGCCACCGGACGCCGCTGCAGCTGACCGACCTGCCGGTCGCGGTGCTGTTCATCCTGGGGCTGTCGGCGATCGGCGTCTACGGCATCGTGTTGGGCGGCTGGGCATCCGGTTCCACCTATCCCCTGCTGGGCGGGGTGCGGTCCACCGCCCAGGTCATCTCCTACGAGGTGGCGATGGGGCTGTCGTTCGCGGCCGTCTTCCTGTTCGCCGGCACCATGTCGACGTCGGAGATCGTGGCCGCCCAGGACCGGCTCTGGTACGTGTTCCTGTTGCTGCCGTCGTTCGTCATCTATCTCATCTCGATGGTGGGTGAAACCAACCGTGCCCCATTCGACCTGCCCGAGGCCGAGGGTGAACTGGTCGCCGGCTTCCACACCGAGTACTCGTCACTGAAGTTCGCGTTGTTCATGTTGGCCGAATACGTCAACATGATGACGGTTTCGTCGCTCGCCACGGTCATGTTCTTTGGCGGCTGGCATGCGCCCTGGCCGCTCAACATGTGGTCAGGAGCCGACACCGGCTGGTGGCCGGTGCTCTGGTTCACCGCGAAGTTGTGGACTTTCCTGTTCATCTATATCTGGCTGCGAGGCAGCCTGCCCCGGTTGCGCTACGACCAGTTCATGGCGCTTGGCTGGAAGTTGCTCATCCCGGTGTCGCTGGTGTGGGTGCTGATCGCCGCCGTCATTCGCTCGCTGCGTGACCAGGGTTACCAGTACTGGACCGCGGCGCTGGTGGTCAGCAGCATTGTCGTTGCCGTAGCCCTGGTGCTGTCACTGCGAAGGCCGTTCCGCGCCCCAAGTGCCCGCGCGCTCGCGCGGCAGCGCCGCCAAGAGCCGCCGGAACGTATCGGCACCGATCCGGGATTCCCGACACCACCGCTGCCGGCGTCGGTCGGTGCGAGCAAGGAGAACGGACGTGGCTAAATTCTTTGACGGCGTCGCAGGATTCGGCGTGACGTTCCGTTCCATGTTCAAAAAGAGGGTGACTGAGGAGTACCCGGAGAAACCGGGTCCCGTCGCGGTCCGCTACCACGGCCGTCATCAACTCAACCGGTACCCGGACGGCCTGGAGAAATGCATCGGCTGCGAGTTGTGCGCCTGGGCCTGCCCGGCCGACGCGATCTACGTCGAGGGCGCGGACAACACCGACGAGCAGAGGTTTTCGCCGGGCGAACGCTACGGCCGCGTCTACCAGATCAATTATCTGCGGTGCATCGGTTGCGGTCTGTGCATCGAGGCTTGCCCGACCCGGGCGCTGACGATGACCAACGTCTACGAGATGGCTGACGACAACCGCGCCGACCTGATCTACGAGAAGGACCGGTTGCTGGCCCCCCTGCTGCCGGAGATGACCGTGCCACCGCATCCCAGAGCTCCGGGCGCCACCGACAAGGACTACTACCAGGGCAACATCACCGCAAATGGCTTGCGCGAGAACCACAACGCGGGAGAAGCCAAGTGACCGTGGTTAGCCTGGCGACCGACGCCATCGTTCGCACCTCCACGGGTGAAGCAGTCACTTTCTGGGTGCTGGGTGCGCTGGCGCTGGTCGGCGCGGTCGGAGTTGTGCTGGCCGTGAACGCGGTGTACTCGGCAATGTTCCTGGCGATGACGATGATCATCCTGGCGGTGTTCTACATGGTCCAGGACGCGCTGTTCCTCGGCGTTGTTCAAGTCGTCGTCTACACCGGCGCGGTGATGATGCTGTTCTTGTTCGTGCTGATGCTGATCGGCGTGGACTCCGCGGAATCACTGAAGGAAACGCTGCAAGGACAACGGGTCGCCGGGGTGGCGACCGGCGTCGGGTTCGGCATTCTGTTGATCGCAGCGATCGGCAACGTCTCGACCAGAGGTTTCGTCGGACTGAGCACGGCCAACGCCAATGGCAACGTCGAAGGCTTGGCGCCGCTGATCTTCTCCCGATATCTGTGGGCTTTCGAGTTGACCAGTGCGCTGTTGATCACCGCGGCGGTCGGCGCCATGATCTTGGCCCATCGGGAGCGTTTCGAGCACCGCAAAACTCAGCGCGAGCTCTCCCAGGAGCGCTTCCGCATCGGCGGGCACCCGACCCCGATGCCCAGCCCGGGTGTTTACGCACGCCACAACGCCGTCGATGTGGCCGCGATGCTCCCCGACGGTTCCTATTCAGACCTGTCGGTCTCTTCGATACTGCGCACCCGCGGGGCCGATGGCAAACAGACGCCCAACACGCGCGAAGCTGTTAACGGCGGTGCGTCATGAACCCGTCCAACTATCTGTACCTTTCGGCGCTGCTATTCACCATCGGCGCTTCGGGGGTGCTGTTACGGCGCAACGCCATCGTGATGTTCATGTGCGTCGAGCTGATGCTCAATGCCGTCAACCTGGCGTTCGTCACCTTCGCGCGGATGCACGGCCGTTTGGACGGACAGATGATCGCGTTCTTCACCATGGTGGTGGCCGCCTGCGAGGTAGTCATCGGCCTGGCCATCATCATGACGATTTTCCGTGCCCGCAGATCGGCGTCCGTCGACGACGCGAACCTACTCAAAGGCTAAAGATTGCTGCGATGACACACTTCACCTGGCTGCTCGTCGCACTGCCGCTGGCGGGTGCCGCAATCTTGCTGTTCGGGGGTAGACGCACCGACGCGTGGGGCCATTGGCTGGGCTGCGCCGCTGCGCTTGGTGCGTTCGGGGTGGGCGCCACACTGCTCGCCGACATGATCAGCAGGGACACGGCTGACCGGGTCATCCACCAGAAGTTGTTCACCTGGATCCCCGTCAACCAGCTTCAGGTCGACCTCGGGCTACAGATCGACCAGCTGTCCATAAGCTTCGTGCTGCTGATCTCCGGGGTCGGGTCCCTGATCCACATCTATTCGGTCGCCTATATGGCCGACGACCCGGACCGGCGCCGGTTTTTCGGCTATCTCAACCTGTTCTTGGCCTCGATGCTGCTGCTGGTGGTCGCCGACAACTACGTGGTGCTCTACGTCGGCTGGGAAGGCGTCGGCCTGGCGTCCTACCTGCTGATCGGTTTCTGGTATCACAAGCCGTCCGCGGCCACGGCGGCCAAGAAGGCGTTCGTGATGAACCGCGTCGGGGACGCCGGGCTGGCCCTGGCCATGTTCCTGATGTTCAGCACATTCGGCACCCTGTCCTACGCGGGAGTGTTCGCAGGCGTGGCGTCCGCCTCGCACGCAACGCTGACCGCGATGGGATTGCTGCTGCTGCTGGGTGCCTGCGCCAAGTCCGCGCAGGTCCCGCTGCAGGCCTGGTTGGGTGACGCCATGGAGGGTCCCACCCCGGTGTCTGCGCTGATCCACGCCGCCACCATGGTGACCGCCGGCGTGTACCTGATCGTGCGGTCCAACCCGATCTACGACCTGGCGCCCAACGCTCGGCTGGGCGTGGTCATCGTCGGCGCCACCACGCTGCTGCTCGGCGCGTTCATCGGCTGCGCCAAGGACGACATCAAACGCGCGCTCGCGGCGTCAACGATGAGCCAGATCGGCTACATGGTGCTGGCCGCCGGCCTTGGTCCGGCCGGCTATGCCTTCGCGATCATGCATCTACTCACCCACGGCTTCTTCAAGGCCGGCCTGTTCCTCGGGTCCGGTGCGGTGATCCACGCGATGCACGAAGAGCAGGACATGCGACGTTACGGCGGCCTGCGCGCCGCCCTCCCCATCACGTTTGTCACCTTCGGGCTGGGATATCTGGCAATCATCGGTGTGCCGCCGTTTGCGGGATTCTTCTCCAAGGACGCGATCATCGAAGCTGCGCTGGGTACTGGCGGCGCCGGGGGGTGGGTGATGGGCGGGGCCGCGCTGCTGGGCGCGGGCCTCACCGCGTTCTACATGACGCGGGTGATGCTGATGACCTTCTTCGGCGAAAAGCGCTGGGCCCCAGACGCCCATCCGCACGAGGCGCCGGCTCTGATGACCGGGCCGATGATCCTGCTCGCCTTCGGCTCGGTGTTCGCCGGCGGCCTGTTCGCCATCGGGGGCACCTTGCAGCACTGGCTGGAGCCCGTCGTCGGCGCTCACGAAGAACCCAAATATGAGGTTGCGGCCGGATTCAGCACCACCATGGCGTTGACGGTCGTCGCGATCGGTATCGCGGTGGCTTACCGCATGTACGGCGGCAAAGTAACCATCCCCGAGGTGGCACCCGCCGAGGTCTCGGCGCTGACGACGGCCGCACGCCGCGACCTCTACGGCGATGCCCTCAACGAGGAGGTGTTCATGCGCCCTGGCGCGCAACTGACCGACGCGCTGGTAGAAGTCGATAACGAGCTTGTCGACGGCTCGGTCAACGCGCTGGCCGCTCTGGTCAGCCGCACCTCGAATCGTCTGCGGCGACGGCAAACCGGCTACGCCCGCTCCTACGCGTTGTCGATGCTGGCAGGTGCGACACTGCTGGTTGCCGTGATCCTGGCGGTGCAGCTGTGGTGACGGGCGTGCCGTGGCTGAGCGTGCTGTGGCTACTGCCGCTGGCGGGATCGCTGCTGATCATCCTGCTGCCCCCCGGGCTGGGAAAGGTCGCCAAGTGGACCGGCCTGGCCGTCAGCGTGGCGGTGCTGGTGGTGGCGATCATCATCACGGCGGGGTTCAAAACCGGCTCCAAAACCGGCGCTGCGCCTTATCAGTTCATCGAAAGCCACAAGTGGATACCGGCTTTCGGCGCCGGCTACACCCTCGGTGTGGACGGCATCGCGGTCGTGCTGGTGCTGCTGACCACGGTGCTGATTCCACTGTTACTGGTCGCCGGCTGGAACGACGGCGGCGAGCGCACCCGCGGCGTGCAGGCCTACATCGCCTTGACGCTGGCTATCGAGTCGATGGTGCTGATCTCGGTGATCGCGCTGGACGTGTTGCTCTTCTACGTGTTCTTCGAGGCAATGCTGATCCCGATGTACTTCCTGATCGGCGGCTTCGGGCAAGGAGCAGGCCGGTCGCGCGCCGCGGTGAAGTTCCTGCTGTACAACCTGTTTGGTGGGTTGATCATGCTGGCCGCGGTGATCGGGCTGTATGTGGTGACCATGCAGCACGGCACCGGCTCGTTCGACTTCCGCGACATCGTCGCCGGCTTCGCGTCCGGCCGCTACACCGCTGACCCCGCGGTGATCAAGGCGCTGTTCCTGGGCTTCATGTTCGCCTTCGCCATCAAGGCCCCGCTGTGGCCGTTCCACCGCTGGCTGCCCGACGCCGCCGTCGAGGCCACGCCCGCGAGCGCGGTGCTGATGATGGCCATCATGGACAAGGTCGGGACCTTCGGCATGCTGCGCTACTGTCTGCAGCTGTTCCCAAGCGCCTCAACGTATTTCCGACCACTGATCATCGTGCTGGCCGTCATCGGGGTGATCTACGGCGCGGTCGTGGCAATCGGCCAGACCGACATCATGCGCCTGATCGCCTACACCTCGATCTCCCACTTCGGCTTCATCATCCTGGGCATCTTTGTGATGACCAGCCAGGGACAGAGCGGGTCGACGCTCTACATGCTCAACCACGGCCTTTCCACGGCGGCGGTATTCCTGATCGCGGGCTTCCTGATCTCCCGCCACGGCAGTCGGGCCATCGCCGACTACGGCGGCGTGCAGAAGGTGGCCCCGATCCTGGCCGGCACCTTCCTCGTTTCAGCCATGGCCACCCTGTCATTGCCCGGTCTTGCCCCCTTCATCAGCGAATTCCTGGTCCTGTTGGGCACTTTCAACCGCTACTGGCTGGCAGCGTCCTTCGGGGTTACCGCGCTGGTCCTCTCGGCGGTCTACATGCTGTGGCTGTATCAGCGAGTGATGACCGGGCCGGTGGCCAAAGGCAACGAACGAATCAGCGATCTGGTACCCCGCGAAATCATCGTCGTAGCGCCCCTGATCGCGCTGTTGTTCGTGCTCGGTGTTTACCCCAAGCCAGCGTTGGATCTGATCAATCCCGCGGTGCAGAACACCATGACCACCATCGGCGAGCATGATCCCGCGCCGAGCGTGCCAGCAGGTACCCCCCGGACCGCCGAAGGACCGCACCGATGACACTGCCTACCCCCAGCGTCGAGTACTTCCTGCTGTGCCCGACGCTCATCGTCTTCGGAATCGCGGTATTCGGCGTGCTGGCCGAAGCTTTCCTGCCGAGGGGAGTTCGCTACGGCGCGCAGGTGGCGCTTGCCCTCGGCGGTTTGACCGCAGCGTTCGTCGCGGTCGTGGCGGTAGCCAAGTCGATTCCGGCTTCCGGCCGCAGCGCAGTACTGGGCTCGATCGCCATCGACCGACCGACACTGTTTTTGCAGGGCACCGTGGTGCTGGTCGCGGTCCTGGCGGTCATCTTCATCGCCGAACGCAGCACCGCCGGTCAGGCCGACAAAGCCAAGGTCGCTGCGATGGCTGGCCGCGTTGCGGGATTGGATTCCTTTACCCCGCAGGCGTCGGCGGTCCCGGGCAGCGAAGCCGAACGTGAGGCGCAGCGGGCGGGCGCCAGCCAGACAGAGCTTTTCCCGCTGGCGATGCTGTCCGTCGGCGGGATGATGGTGTTCCCCGCGTCCAATGACCTGCTGACAATGTTCGTTGCCTTGGAAGTCTTGTCGCTGCCGCTGTACCTGATGTGCGGACTGGCCCGCCATCGTCGCCTGCAGTCGCAGGAAGCCGCGATGAAGTACTTCCTGCTGGGTGCGTTCTCCTCGGCGTTCTTCCTCTATGGTGTGGCGTTGCTCTACGGCGCGACCGGCACTTTGACCCTTACCGGCATCCGCGATGCGCTGTTGACGCGTAGTGACAACTCGATGGCGCTGGTCGGCGTCGCGCTGCTGTCGGTCGGCCTGCTGTTCAAGGTCGGCGCGGTCCCGTTCCATTCCTGGATTCCCGACGTCTACCAGGGCGCGCCCACCCCGATCACGGGGTTCATGGCGGCGGCCACCAAGGTCGCGGCGTTCGGCGCGCTGCTGCGCGTGGTCTATGTCGCGCTACCCCCGCTGCACGACCAGTGGAGGCCTGTGCTGTGGACGATTTCGATCCTGACCATGTTGGTTGGCACCATCACCGCGGTCAACCAGACCGACGTCAAACGAATGCTGGCCTATTCGTCGGTCGCGCACGTCGGGTTCATTCTTACCGGTGTGATCGCCGACAACGCGGCGGGTCTTTCAGCCACATTGTTCTATCTGGTCGCCTACAGCTTCAGCACCGTCGGCGCGTTCGCCATCGTGGGTCTGATCCGCAACGCCGACGGTGTCGAAGACGCCGACCTCTCCCACTGGGCCGGGCTCGGGCAGCGTTCACCCATTGTGGGCGTGATGCTTTCGATGTTCTTGTTGGCCTTCGCCGGTATTCCACTGACCAGTGGATTCATCAGCAAGCTCTCGGTGTTCAAGGCCGCCGCCCAGGGCGGCGCGGTGCCACTGGTGATCATCGGTGTGATCTCCAGCGGGATCGCCGCGTACTTCTACGTCCGGGTGATCGTGTCGATGTTCTTCACCGAAGCAACCGATGACACCCCACAGGTGGTGGCGCCGGGAATCTTGAGCAAGGCCGCCATCGCGGTATGCGCCGCAGTAACAGTGGTTCTGGGGATCTTCCCGCAGCCGCTGCTCGAGTTGGCCGACCACGCCGCCCAGTTGCTGCACTAAATCAGCCGCGAGCGCGTCGCTGAACGGCGTGTCTGACTCCACCGCGGCTACCAACAGATCCGCATCCAAAGGCAAACTCTGGTCAACGATCTCGCCCTGGACTGTGCGACCAGAAAGCCGTCGGCGGCCGCGCCTCACGGGCTAATTGAAGGCACCCGACTGGTCGTTGCTCACGTTGGAGAAGCCCGAGTCATTCATACCCAAGTTCTGGGCGCCCGAGTCCACCATGCCGGAGTTTTGTATACCCGAGCTGCCGCTGCCCGAGTTCATGAAGCCCGTGTTTTCGCCGGCGCGCCGAATTGATCTCCGGCGGCAACGTCAAGAAACTCATCAGCTTGTCCTCTCCATGGATCGAACAGCACGTTCTCCGCAGACCCGCACGGGCCGCCGATAATTCAGGCGATCCGGTACGTCAGTCGGCCAGCAGCACGGAACTATACATGGAAGAAGTCGCGGCTCAAATCAGCGGTCTCCCAAACCTTTACGGAAATCAACAGGAAAATGTCCCACGGTAAGCAGCGGGTCAGCCCAGGAACGGGCGTGTGGCCAAGACGTAGATCGCCAGCACCCCCAACGGCGCCGCCAGCGGCAACCACGGCAACTGCAGCGGGAACGACGTCGCAACCAGCCCAGCAAACGTAAACCCAACGGCGCCAGCAAATGTCGGCCAGCTCCCCATGACGAGGCCGGTGGGCGTGCCGACGGCATGGTGGCACACCAGGTAGGCAGCTGCGCACAGTCCGGACAGTGCGGCGAACACATGCGGCGGATCGGCCACCACGATCGTGGCCACCGACAGCAACACGGCAAGCGTTGCGGCCGAGCGAACCACCATCCCGACCCCCACCATAGTCAGCGCTAATGCCCCTGCGGCGACTGCCAATCCGCGGGATCCACCGGCAGCGAAGCCGACCATCACCAAGCCGAAACCGGTCGAGAAGACACGTGCGCTCAGATGCGCTGTTGCTGTCATACCACTGCTATCCCCGGAGCCGCCCGCGCACCCGATGGCGGCGGTCCGGCAGCACGCCCATCGACTGCTCCAAGCCGCGACCCTCGTGCCAGGACACCACGTCGACACCGATGGTGGCCATGTCGCGGTACATCGCAGAGCGCTGCAGCGCCCACATCCGATCGACGAGCGGATCCTGCTCGCCTTCAAACGGGGAGCTATCGAGGACGTCGACAGCGACCACGACGTGGCCGCGTTTGCGAAGGTCGATCAACGCCAGTGCGAATTCGGTATCGAGCAGTGTGGAGAACGCGATGACGATCGCCCCTGCGGGAACTGCCGCACGCGGCGCCAGAGTGCCAGTTGTGTTTTCGAATCCGTCACCGGCACCGAGCACCGTGTCCAGCACCCGATAGAACTGGCGCTGCCCGATGTCAGCGCCGAGCCAGCGCGGGCTGTTGCCGCCGAGCGCGACGATTCCGGCGCGATCACCATGTCGCAGCGCGGTCTGCACCACTTGCGCCGCACCCCGCACCACTCGTTCGGTGGCGTCAGTCGCCGCGCCTGCCGGCTGCTGATACGTGTCGATCAGCACCACCATGTCCGCGGCGCGATCGGTCAATCGCTGCGTCACGTGCAATTGACCACGACGCGCGCTCACCGGCCAGTTCACCGCGCGTAGTTGGTCGCCGTGCACGTAGGGGCGAATGTCGGCGTATTCGACGCCCGGGCCGATGTGCCGGGTGAGGTGGGCGCCCAGGCGATCGAGCAACTCAGTCTGAGGGATTGGCGTCGCCTGTGGTGGCGTCAGCGGAAACACGATGACGTCGACGGCGTCGACGGTTGCGGTGCCCGTCAGCAATCCGCCACGCGCCAACACGTCGACCCGAGCCCGGAGGGGATACCGGCCCCAGCGCTTTGCCATTACCGCAACCGTTTTCGCCTGACGAGCGTCCGAATCGAGAACTTCGAGCTCCATTCCTTCCACGGCGCAGACAGTGAGGTCGACTCTCCCTGAGCCGCGCTCCTCTTGAGTTGCCCACACCTTGAACCGCACCTGCTCGTTCTCGAAGCAGCGTTGCGAGTCAGGCTCTCCGTGCACCTGGATCTTCGGCGCCCGAAGCTGCCAGCTGATCGAACACAGCACGCCGAGCAACGGCGCCGCGAACGCAATCAGCTGCCACTGAGCGCCGATCACGGCGGCGGCCAGCGCAACCCCGGCGCAGGTCGCGATGGCCCGCGTCAGTTGTGATGCGCGCCAATGTAGCTCGACTTCACGGTCCCGGATCACACCGACCTCATCCGGCGCCCCCGTAGGTCTCATTTGTTCGAGGAACGGGCAAGCGCCGCAACAGTTCTCCGATGACATCAGCGCCCTGAATCTTTCGCACCCACATCTCCGGCCGCAAGGTGATTCGGTGCGCGACCGCCGCAGTGGCGAGTGCCTTGACATCCTCGGGGATCACATAATCCCGACCGAGCAGCAACGCTCGGGCACGGGCAAGTTGAACAAGGTCGAGTTCTGCGCGGGGGCTGGCGCCCACGGCGACCTGCGGATGGTGCCGGGTAGCGGTGGCCAACGACACCACATAGTGCAAGACGTCCTGGTGCACGGTCACCTGTTCGACCGATTCGCGCATCGCCAACAAATCGTGCGCATCCACAACTTGATTCACCGTCGGCTCGGCCGAGCCGCGTTCGAGGCGCCGACGCAGCATGGCGGTCTCATCAAGCTCGGAGAGGTATCCCAGCTCCAGCCGCATCGCGAACCGATCAAGCTGGGCCTCGGGCAACGGATAGGTGCCCTCGTACTCGATCGGGTTATCGGTCGCCAGGACGATGAATGGTATTGGCAGCTTGTGGGTTTCGCCGTCGATGCTCACTTGGCCCTCGGCCATCGCCTCCAGCAATGCCGCCTGGGTCTTAGGTGGGGTGCGGTTGATCTCGTCGGCAAGCAGCAGGTTGGTGAAAATGGGCCCGGCACGGAACGCGAAGTGCCCCGACTGCATCTCGTAAATGGTTGAGCCGAGCAAGTCGGCGGGCAGCAGATCGGGCGTGAACTGCACCCGGGTGAATCGAAGACCCAGCGCGGCGGCGAAGGATCGCGCGATCAGCGTCTTGCCAAGGCCGGGCAGATCTTCGATGAGTACGTGGCCACGCGCGAGCACGGCAGTGAGGATGAGCCGCAACGCAGCCCGCTTCCCGACAACCACACGCTCGATTTCATCGAGCACCGCCTCGCAGTGCGCGGTGGTCGTCGCGGCGGGCATGGTGGCGCCTTCTGTCATATCTGCTCCAATTTTCGCAGAATTTCTTCTAACGCCCCGCGGCCTGGCCCCGGCTCGCGGTCACCGGTACGCGAGACGTTGTTTGGGTTAACCCAGTTCCATAATTCGGCGCCGAACAGCATTTGGCCCGCTGATTGAAACACCGCCGGATCTTTGGCCTGCCTTTGGCCGGTTGCGATTTCGTACCGCCGCGCGAGCATTGGACGCAGATGCCGGTCCCAATCGGCCCGGGTGGAGTCCGACCAACGGATCGTAGTCTGCGTGTTGGACAGCCAGCGGCGCAACGAATCTCCGAGATCGTCTGCCTTCGGCTCGGCATCGAGTTCAGTCCCATGTGTCAAAAGCCGGCGGAAATTGAGCAGCACCAGCGCCAGGGCGACACCCGACGCCGCCAACACGAACCGACGATCGTGCGCTATCAGCGCCAGCAGCTCGATCCCGACGATGAGGCAAATACCCAGGGCGATAAACCGTCTCATGCCGGGCTCCTGGAGCCCAGTTCGTCGAGGACCAGTCGAAGCACCCGCACCGCGACCTCCCGATGTCGCTCGTTCATCACATGCGGGCTGAAGCGGGCCTCGGCGAACAGGTCCACCAACTGAACGGCGTTATCGGCATGTAGCGCATGGTGTTCGATGGCGCGGGCCAGCACCTCGGTCGCGGTGTCGAATTCCTGGGGAACCGCTCCGGGAACATTCGCGAGTTCACGTTCCATCGCGGCGTAGCAGGCGATGATCGCCTCCCTCGGTTCGCGGCTCAGATCCACCATCTCGGCCAGCCCGCGTTCGGCTGCCCGCGCCAGTGATTCCGAACGCGTGGGCGTTGCCGCGGATTCGGCGCGATCGTCGGCTGCAGCACCCAAGGTGCCCGATGTCGCCGCGCGCCAACGCCGCCGCGACATGACGACCGACCCCACAACGATCAGCAGCAGCATCGGGATCGTGCCGGCAAGCAGGATTCCGAGCATGCTTCCACTGTTGTTCTGCGGGTGCTGTTTGGGCAGCTGGGTGGCGCCGTTCGCCGACGGCGGCACGCTCGGATCCGGTGGCGCGGGGGAAGCGACACCGTGCGGCAACCATAATCGGGCCAGCAGCATCGCAATCAACAGCCACGCCACGATCACAGCGAGCGCGATCAGCAACACCCGCCAGCTCGGTCTGCCCCTGCCGGTGCCGAGCATCTCGGACAAATCCGCTTGCTTGGGTGCCATCGCACGCGGGTCTCGCAACCGCGCGACGATTGCGATCGCCAGCAGCGTGAGCGTCGCGCTCAGGGCCACCACCACGAAGACCATTGCCGCCCGATTGCTGCCCGGCTCCGTACGTGCGGCGTGGCCTTGAGCCGGAAGGTATCCGCGCAAGGCGGCAGCAGCAATGAACAAGAGCACGATCAGGGCAACAACGCGACCTGTCGGCTTGTCAATACCGGGCATTCGCACACCATTCGACCGGCCGCCATTGCGGCCCTGGCTTTGATTCGTACCGGCTAGCTTCATACTGGCACGTCAGGCGCCCATGCCGCCAGAATCGCGGACTTATCCACAGTTGTAGCTTCATCCACAACCGACGACAGACGCCCGTCTGACGCGCCGGATCTGACAGGGGTGGTCCATAGCTTGGGGGTATGGCCACCTGCGTGAGTGCCGCGGCAGCACGGGAGCGGATCAGCGCTGCTCTCGACGCTATCGACGCTGCGCACGCGGTGCTGCGCGACACTGGCTCCGACGTGGTTGGCAACAACTTTCGCGTTGACGTCGCGGAGCGGTTGGAGACCCAGGAGCGCACCAACCGCGGGCTCATGTATCGGTTCTTTGCCGAGATCGCCGATCCACCTGACGGCAGCGAGTGCGTACCGGCCGTACGGCAGATGCTCTGGGCGCGGCTGCGCGTCCCACCCAGAGAAATCCTGCGCCGCTTCAAACTCGCTGCCCGGATACGGCCGCAGCGCACGCTGACCGGGCCCCCGATTCCGCCGGAGCTACCCGAGTTGGCGGCCGCGGTGGAAGCAGGCGCAGTCGGCGAGGACCACATCCGCGCGGTATGTGCAGCCGTGGACGTACTACCCTCTTGCGTCTCGCCCTCTGACGCCGCGGACGCCGAGCGCACGCTGGTGCAGCACGCCACCAAACTCGACGCCGGCGTCGTCACCAAGTTAGGTCAGCGCATCGCCGACTACCTCAACCCCGACGGCCATTTCAGCGACGACGATCGGGCCCGACGCCGTGGTCTGCACCTCGGCCCGCAGGGACCCGACGGCATGTCCCGGCTGTCCGGATTGCTGGACCCCGAGGCCCGCGCATATTTCGAAGCCATCGAAGCGGCCGTACGGCCTGGCCGTCACCAGCCCGATAGTGCCCAGTCCGAAGAGCGCGATCGGCGCACACCCGCCCAACGCTGTCACGACGCGCTCAAACTCGGCCTGGAAACCGCCATCGCGTCAGGCGAACTCGGGGTACACCGGGGTCATCCCGTCACCGTCATCGCCACCACCACACTGACCGACCTCAACCAGGCTGCTCACGCCGTCGTCGACCCGTCGATCCCGATGCCCGCGCCGGCGCACACCGGGGGTGGCTCGCGGCTGCCGATGCCGGATCTGATTCGTTTGGCCGCCAAGGCCATCCACTATCTTGCAGTGTTCGACAACCACACCGAGCGGCCACTGTATCTGGGCCGCCAGAAACGCATCGCCACCGCCGACCAGAGGCTGATCTGCTATGCCCGCGACCGGGGCTGCACCCGTCCCAATTGCCTCGAACCGGGCTATCGCTGCGAGGTGCACCATTCGCCGGACTGGGCAAAGGGTGGCCGGACCGATGCGGACAAGCTGTTTTTCGCCTGCGGATGCGACCATTGTGTTGCGAGCCTGGGCGAACAGCACACCGAGGTCACCCCCAGCGGGCGACTTGGGTGGACCGACGGCAGCGGTCCCCCCGCGATAAACCACGCTCACCACCCCGAGGAACTCCTCCGCGGAGATCCCGACCCGCCCGAGGATGAAAGTTGAGGGACGCAGAACTAGGCCACAGTGAACGGCCGGAAGCTGCCGTCGAGAACCTGGCTGTGGCCGATCGTGCGTCCGCTGACCACACCCGCATCCACCATTGTCAACTCCACCGCCGCCTGGGCGAACTCGTCCGCCGTGGCGGTGTCGACGAATTCGCTGGCGTAGTACGCCAGACCCGGCGTAAGGATTGGTTTGGAGGGTGACAGAGCGTTGACCGCGATGTTGTAATCGGCAAGATCGAACGCGGCGCACTGGGTGAGATGCTCCAGCGCAGCCTTGCATCCGCCGTACCCGGGCAGGACTCCGCCGCTGCGGTCGGGATACGGTCCGTCGCCGGGCAGCCGCGACGCGACCGAAGTGATGTTGATGATCGAGCCACTGCCCGCCGCGATCATGTCGGGGCACACCATTTGCATCAGCTCGTAAGCGGCAAAGACCACGATGTCGAAATGCCGGCGATAGGCGGCTAGCGGTGTGCCGAGGAAAGGTGGCCAGCCGGGTTTGGCGGCGCCCGGTGCCGCCTTAGCGGCCGCCCTGGCGGGCTTGGCGCGGGGTTCATCGCCGGGCGCCGGCGGCCGGCCAGGTGCAGTGAATGCCGCGTTGTTCACTAGAATTGTGATGGGGCCCAGCGCATCTCGTGCTGCGCTCACCAACAGGCCGATGTCGTCGCGATTGGTCAGATCGGCCCGGATCGCGACCGCGCGTCCGCCCGTCGCCTCGATCTCGGTGACGGTCTCGCCAATGGTTCCCGGCAACCGGTCATTCCACACCTGTTCGGTGCGCCCGGCGACGGCCACCGCCGCACCCTCCGCGGCGAGCGCCAGTGCGATCGCCCGGCCCAACCCCCGGCTGCCCCCGGTGACGATCGCGGCCCGACCCGCAAGTCGCCCAGTCATCCCGTCACCCCGTGCACGACGATGGCGGTGGTCTGATCCACCCACACCTCGTCCAACCCTTCGTCTGGGTGCAGCAGCATTCGCAGCATCGTCGCTCCTCCAATCAGCTCGATTAACCGGTCTGGGTCCACGTCGGGATGCGCTTCACCCCGGTAGACAGCTTCGCGCAGCCGCAGCCGCACCGCGGTGAACAGGTCGACGAACCGCGCCATCACGCGGGCGTTGAGATCAGCATCCGCCGTCATATCGGCCACCAGTCCGGGCAAGGCGGCCCGCACCACCGGGGTGGTGAACACATCGCGGGTGGCCTCGATCATCATCCGGACGTCCGCTGCGATATCGCCGGCCGGGGCCTCAAGCGCGGTAGGTGCCACTGGGAACACAGCCTCGTGCACCAACTCCGCCTTGCTCGACCACCGACGATATAGCGCCGATTTGGTAGTCCCGGCGCGTTCGGCGACGGCGGCCAGGCTAAGGTTCGAATAGCCGATTTCCACAAGCAGTTCCGCGGTCGCGGACAATATCGCCGAGGCGATCCGTGGGTCGCGGGGGCGCCCGGCACCTGGGGCCTTGTAAACGGGCGACGGGTCTGCTTTCATAACGCTACCTACCGTATCGTAATTGCCTCAACGAAGGAGGCACCTGTGACCAACGAACCTGCTGTCGATAAGGTCGACCGGCTTCAGCGCTCCAGCCGCGACGTCACTACCCTGCCCGCAGTGATGTCGAAATGGCTGTCGACAGTTCTGCCCGGCGGGGCCATCCCGGAGCTAACTGTCGAAAGCGGCGTGGACTCCACGGGCATGTCATCGGAAACCATCATCTTGATGGCGCGCTGGCAGGAGGGCGGGCAGCCGATAGAGCAGAAACTTGTGGCCCGGGTGGCGCCCAGAGCCGAGGATGTCCAGGTCTTCCCGACGTATCGGCTTGACCACCAATTCGAAGTGATACGGATGGTCGGCGAACTGACCGACGTTCCCGTCCCGCGCGTGCGCTGGCTGGAGCCCACCGGCGATGCGCTGGGCACACCCTTCTTCGTGATGGACTACGTCGACGGTGTCGTTCCCCCAGATGTCATGCCCTATACCTTCGGCAACAACTGGTTCGCCGACGCGCCCCCCGAACGTCAGCGCGAACTGCAGGACGCCACCGTCGGGGTGCTGGCTACCCTGCACTCAATCCCTAACGCGGAGAATCTGTTTGCTTTCCTGTCCGAGGGTCAGCAGGGCGATACCGCGCTGCGCCGGCACTTCAATTGGGTCCGGTCGTGGTATGACTTCGCGGTGCCGGACATCGGCCGGTCACCGCTGCTGGAACGAACTTTCGAATGGTTGCAAGAGCGCTGGCCCGACGAGACGGTCGCCCGCGAGCAGGTGCTGCTCTGGGGTGACTCCCGGGTGGGCAACGTTTTGTACCGCGACTTCCGGCCGGTGGCGGTGCTGGACTGGGAGATGGTGGCATTGGGGCCACGGGAGCTCGACATCGCCTGGATCATATATGCGCACATGGTGTTTCAAGAACTGACTGGTCTAGCGGGACTGCCGGGCTTGCCTGAGGTGATGCGCGAGGAGGATGTCCGCGCGACCTATCAGCAGCTCACCGGCATTGAGGTGGGTGACCTGCGGTGGTTTTACGTGTATTCGGGCGTGATGTGGGCTTGCGTGTTCATGCGCACCGGTGCAAGGCGGGCGCACTTCGAAGAAACCGAAAAGCCTGAAGACGTGGAATCGCTGTTCTATCACGCCGGATTGATGAAACGGCTTATCGGAGAGGATTAGCAATGCTCGGACCAATCGACGAGTTCCCGGTACATCAGATTCCCCAGCCGATCGCGTGGCCGGGGTCCTCCGACCGCAACTTTTACGATCGCTCCTACTTCAATGCCCACGACCGCAGCGGAAACATCTTCTTGATCAGCGGCATCGGCTATTACCCCAACCTCGGCGTGAAGGACGCGTTCGTGCTCATCCGGCGCGGAGACACCCAGACCGCGGTGCACGTTTCAGACGCCATCGACCAGGACCGGCTCAATCAGAACGTCATGAGCTACCGGATCGAGGTCAGCGAGCCGCTACGCAAACTGCGGGTGATCCTCGACGAAACCGAGGGCATTGCAGCCGATCTCACCTGGGAGGGGCTGTTCGACGTCGTTCAGGAACAACCGCACATCCTGCGGTCCGGCAACCGGGTGACCTTGCACGCGCAGCGTTTTGCGCAACTCGGGACCTGGAGCGGACGGATCGCCGTCGACGGTGAGGAAATCGCGGTCGACCCCGCCACCTGGATTGGTAGCCGCGACCGGTCCTGGGGTATCCGGCCGATCGGCGAGGCCGAACCCGCGGGCCGGCCCGCCGACCCTCCTTTCGAAGGCATGTGGTGGCTATACGTGCCAATGGCTTTCGACGACTTCGCCGTGGTGCTGATTATCCAGGAGGAGCCCAACGGGTTCCGCTCACTCAACGACTGCACCCGGGTTTGGCGCAACGGTCGCGTCGAGCAGCTAGGCTGGCCGCGGGTAAAGATCCACTACCGGTCCGGCACTCGGATCCCGACCGGCGCCACGATCGACGCGACCACCCCCGATGGAACCCCCGTCCACTTCGACGTGGAATCCAAGCTGCCGGTGCCCATTCATGTCGGCGGGGGCTACGGCGGCGATTCGGATTGGTCGCACGGCATGTGGAAGGGCGAAAAGTTCGTCGAACGACTGACCTACGACATGAACGATCCGGCGATTGTCGCACGGTCCGGCTTCGGCGTTATCGACCACGTCGGCCGCGCGGTATGCCGCGACGGTGACCGGGATCCGGTGGAGGGCTGGGGCCTCTACGAGCACGGCGCGCTGGGCCGCCACGACCCGTCCGGCTTCGCCGACTGGCTAACGGTTGCGCCGTAGCTCTCTCGTCCCGAATGTCGAGTTGTCGGGCGATTGCGCGCAACACGTCGGCGTTGGGCAATCCGCATTTGTCTTACGGAAGCGTCGAAATACGGTTGACTAGAGAGCGTGACTAACCCGCCGTGGATTGTCGACGTTGTTGTGGTCGGCGCAGGCTTTGCCGGACTGGCCGCGGCGCGCGAGCTGGCACAACAGGGCCATGACGTGCTGGTCTTCGAGGGCCGCGACCGCGTTGGTGGGCGCTCGTTCACCGGCAGCGTCGCAGGTCTGCCCGCGGACATGGGTGGCACTTTTGTCGGCCCGACCCAAGACGCCGTCCTCGCGCTGGCGGCCGAACTCCAGCTCCCGACAACTCCAACCCACCACCAAGGCAAGAACCTGATCCAGTGGCGCGGCCGGGCGCGTTCCTATCGAGGCACCATCCCCAATCTCTCGCTAGCGGGGCTACTCGATATCGGCCGGTTGCGTTGGCAATTCGAGCGAATTGCCCGCAGCGTTCCGGTGGCGGCGCCCTGGAATGCGCGCGGCGCCCTGCGGCTCGACAACCTGTCGCTGGGTGAGTGGTTGCGCTCAGCGCGCGCCAGCGCCTCGTCACGCGACCTGCTGACCATCATGGCCAGGGTCACGTGGGGATGCGAACCCGACGACGTGTCGATGCTGCACGCCGCCCGCTACACGCATGCCGCCGGCGGGCTGGACCGGCTCCTCGACGTCGAGAACGGCGCCCAGCAGGACCGCTTCTCAGGCGGCACACAGCAGATCGCCGAGGCGGCAGCGGCCGAACTCGGCACACGCGTCGTGCTCGACGCACCGGTGCGCCGCATCGACCGGCACGGTGCAGGAGTGACGATCACCTCCGATCGCGGCCAGGCCGAGGCCGGGTACGTCATCGTCGCGATCCCGCCGGCCCATCGTGCGGCCATCGAGTTCGCTCCCCCGCTGCCCGCCGAATATCACGAGCTCGCCAAGCATTGGCCGCAGGGCCGGCTCAGCAAGGCCTACGCGGCCTACTCCACTCCGTTCTGGCGGGCCCACGGGTTCTCCGGCCAGGCGCTGTCCGACAAGGGCCCGGTGTTCATCACCTTCGACGTCAGCCCGCATTCCGATGGACCCGGCATCCTGATGGGGTTCGTCGACGCGCGCGCGTTCGACTCGCTTCCCAGCGAGCAGCGCCGCGGCGACGCGCTGCGCTGCTTCGCCTCGCTGTTCGGCGACGACGCACTTAAACCGCTCGACTATGTTGATCATCGTTGGGGCGAAGAGGGTTTCGCGCCGGGCGGTCCGACCGCGGCGGTACCCCCGGGGTCGTGGACACGATTCGGACCATGGTTACGCGAGCCGGTCGGGCCCATTCACTGGGCCGGCACCGAGACCGCAGACGAATGGACCGGGTTCCTCGACGGCGCCGTAAGGTCGGGCCAGCGCGCCGCCGCCGAAGTCGCCGCCGCGCTATGAGCTGACCCGCCGCCCCCGGCCCTGGTCGGTCGCCGAGTCGGCGAGTGCCCGCATGTGGCGGTTCACCTCACCGGGCACTTCTGGTGGTGTGTCTCGCAGATAACCAGCTGTACCGACCAGTGGTCTTGTATACCGACCACTGGTCGGTTAGAGTTGGGCGTACCCATGGTGGAGGTGGCAATGCTCCAGTCAGACCCGTCGCAGTTTCGCACCCGCATGTTCGCTCGCGCGTTGGGGCCGTTCTTTTTGATCGTCCCGTCCATCATCGCGGTGCGCGCCTCGTCGCAGATGCCCGTTCTGTTGCACGAGTTCGCCGGCGACCCGATGTGGCAGTGGGTGCTCGGGGCTGTTCTGCTTCTCTGGGGCAGCGTCATCATTGCTTTCCACCAGTATTGGCGGAGTGTCGCCGCTGTGATGGTATCGCTGCTCGGTTGGTTTCTTGCCATCCGCGGGGTGTTGATCCTGGCTATCCCCAACGTTTACAACTCGGCCGGCAACGCCTTAGAGCAGGACGCTATCCCGTTGGTGCGCGCCATCTTTGCCGGATTGGCATTGGTCGGTCTATACCTGACCTACGTAGGTTGGATCGCAAATCCAGACCCGGCCCTACAAGACGGTCGCCCGGATGCCGCGGGTCATTAAGCATCCCGATATTCGTCGCGCAGAGATTCTGGACCGCGCCTCGGCACTGTTTGTGCAGCGCGGTTATGACAATGTCAGTCTCAACGATTTGATCGCAGATGCCGGAGTCTCCAAAGGCGCTTTCTACCACTGGTTCCCGTCGAAGGATGCGTTGATTACCGCCTTGGCCGAGCGCGTTGCCCGCGATCAATTCGTAGCCATCGAAATCGCGATCGCCCAGTGCCCCGGCAGCGCGCTTGATCGACTGAATGCACTGCTGCAGGCCGGTTTTGACGTCAAGATGAGGATGGGAACGCCTGAGCAATTAGCGGCGATGGTCTCGCTGCTGCGACCCGAGAACGCGCACCTGTACGGGCGGATCGTCGCAGTTGGCGAGAATCTAATGCGCCCGCTGCTGACACACGTGATATCTGTTGGAGTGCAAGAAGCGATCTTCAATACATTCGACGCCGAAGGTGTCGCCGACATGATTCAGGGACTCGCCGCACGCGTCAACTCGAACGTCGTGCAGGTATTCGATGCCACCGATGAGTCAGGTAGAGACCACGCCATCGATGTTCTGACCAGCCGGCTCAAGCTTCATGGGTTAACCGTCGACCGAGTCCTGGGGCTACCCGACGGAAGCGTCACCGTACTCGGCCGCGCACAGGTCGAAAGCATGGTCGCGGCCTTGCCGCGGAATTATTAGGTACACGGCCCAGAGCAGGGCCGACTCCATCGGCCGCCACTTACAAGCAGTTCGGCGCTTTTGAAATCGTTGTTCTGCAGCAGGACTCGCCGCTAACTTTCCAGCGCTTTTGCGCAGCCATCAAGGATTGCAAGAAAGCTCGACCGGAGCAGCCGACTGCTGACCGCCTCCAAGACCTTGCCTCCCGCCCGAGCGGGATGGGTGTAGCTGCTCAGCCAGTCGACGCGGGTGCCCTCGCCCGACGCGGCGAACGTCAGTGTGCCGCCCTCGTGATTGAACGGCGGGAATGATCGGACGATGAGGTACGAGTAGCTGCGCGGCCGATCGTAGGCCGTGATCTCTTCCCGGAACCAGTTGCCAACCCCGATGACTTGGCGCACCGCACCCGCGCCAGGCCCTGACGAGTCTTTTGCGTAGCCGGCCCTGAGAACCAACGGAGCGGCAGCCAAATTGACCGGGTCGGCCAGCCAGTCGAAGACCTGTTCCACAGGTGCACTGATCGTCCGCTCCACGTGAAGCTCGACCATGACATCTCCTGCCTGGCAGTAACGGCGATGTCCGACGTCGTCTCAGGAACATGCTAGACAGCCGGGCCTAGTAAAGCTCGCCGGCGCAGCGAACGTCAAGCGCTCACCTCCGACGGTTGCGGGCCAGTATTAGGTTCCGTGGCAGAACTGATTGATCAGGAGTTCGACTCGATCCCGGTGTTGCCCCGGGCGTAACCGGCCTCCGCGGCTGAGCGTCGCTAGTCCGTGCAGCGCCGCCCACAGCACCTCGGCGAGGGTGTCGACGTCCTGCCGACCGGCAACTTGTGTGACTGCTCGGCGTAGCTCGGCGAAGGCCTCTGACAACTGGGGTGGAGTATCTACGTCGGCGAATCGCAATGTGGTTGCGCGGATGAACATCGCGTCGTAGAGCGCCGGGTTCTTATCGGCGAACTCGATATAGGCATGCGCGATTCGTTTTAGCGTCGCCTCGGGGGTCCGTCGTCCGCGACGGGCACGAGACAGCACCTCAGCAAGTTCCCCGAACCCGTCGATCGCGACGGCCCCAGTGATGTCGTCCATGCCCGAGAAGTGCGTATATAACACCGGCTGGCTGTATTCAATCTCGTCGGAGAGCCGACGCGTAGTGACAGCTTCCCAGCCCTCGGCTTCAGCCAATTGGCGCGCCGTGCTGATGATCAGTCGACGACGTGCGGCTTGCTCGCGAGCGCGACGCTCACTGATGACCATTCCTAATCCTAGCACCGCTGTACGATCTAGCGGTGCTATTGACATACCTCGAGTAAAACGCTAGCGTTGCTAGTATTACGGCTCGGCAGGGAGGTGCGCGATGATCGAGCTCGCCAAGATACTGACACTGATCGCGGTGCTGGGTACTGCGGTTGTTTATGGCACCGACGTGTTCTGCGCGGTTGTTCAGCGCCCAGCATTGGCCGTCGTCGACGATCGTGCCCTGGTGGCGGTAATGGGCAATGTGCATCACTACGGCGACCGGCGCATGCGAGTACCGGGTGTACTCGGCTGCGTTGCCGCCATCGCAAGTGCCGCACTGTTCGCGGTGGCCGGTCAATGGCCCCAAACCACTACGGCAGTCTGTGCGGTGGCGATACTGCTGGCCTGGATCGTGCTCTACGCGCGGATCAGCGCGCCGATTAACCGTCAGCTCACCCAGGCCGCTAGGAGCCGTCAGGTCCCGGCGAATGCACGTGCGCTGCAGTCCAACTGGGATCGCATCATCACCGCTCGTGCCACCCTGCAGGGTCTCGCAGTCGCCGCGCTGTGCCTCACGCTGATCATCTGACCCACACCCGCACGTCCGCACCTGAAGGGATAGTGATCGTGACAGTACAACCCGGAACACTTGGACGGCTTCTGATGCGCACCGCGCCTCTTTTCAATGCGCCGGTGGCCGCGGTGGCCACCTCGCCGCGCTTCGGCAGGCTGGTGAGCCGCAACATCGCCGTGCTCGGCTATACCGGACGGCGTTCCGGACGCAGGTTCAGCATCCCGGTGGTATACCACCGCACCGGTGACGAGGTCATAATCAGCGTCAACATGCCGGAGGCCAAGACGTGGTGGCGGAATTTTCTCGCCGGCGGTGGCCCACTCACTTTGCGGCTTGACGGAACGCAGCGCACCGGGCATGCGGTCGCCAATCGCGACGACAAAGGACGCGTCATCGTCACCGTACGACTGACCCACTGACCCAGCCGAATCGCGCCACACCCTCGATACAGTCATCGCACGAACCAGTGGTGTTTCGGCAGCATTACGCACAGCTTCGCGAACAAGTGCGCTTTGTAGCTCGTTGGAGGCGATGGCGATGGCGAGCTTTCCTCGCGCTCGGTGAGAACTTGACACAACAGCTCGGCGCCGCCCCGGTCGAGCCGCGGTTCAGCTGGCCCTTTCCATGAGTCGAAGCGCTTCAGGGATTGAATCGACGATAAGTAAACCGTGGTCGGGGAAGACGCGCGTCAGCGGACGCATTACAGCACCGGTGACTACGATGCAGTGCAGTTCGGCTTGCTGATACTCGTGGTTGAGGGTAAGGAGCGCTCGGAAACCCGCCACCCCCAGGAAATCCAGGTGACTGAAATCAAGGATCAGCGGAGCCTTCAGCTGCGATAAGCGCCGGATTGCTTGGGCCACCGGATTTACATTAGACGCGTCGATTTCGCCACCGATGCGCAAGACCGTGGCCAGGTTGCGCGCGTGAACCTGGAATCGCACCCCAGCGCAATCGATCAGATACCGGCCGCGGAGCTGTTCGCATCGCTGCGATGTGTATAGGTCGGGTGTATCGGGTACAGCAGTCATGTGATTGCGCCCATCAAGTGTGTGGTTGGTGACCAAGACGAGCGACAGGGAAGTTCTCGACGCCGCTCAATAGCTCCGGCGGCTGTGGACTCAACCTGGGCACAGCCTATCCCCAATTGCCGCTGCGCGTAGCGAAAACGACGCCGTAACCACCGGATGTTCACGGCGTGAGGGCACCCGGACCAGCCGCTTAACTTTACGTTAACCGGACTTGCACGCCCGGATGCGGTTTATCGGAAAGCGCAATGCCATCGCAGGCGCAGATCAACCAAGCCGATACGGCTCGAACGCAATTCGACCAAACTGCTGCAGGACTGCGGGTGCTGTGCTACTAACGAAGGGGGCCGTGTGACGCTGCCGTTCCAGCAGCGTTTCAACGATGTCGGTTGGGCCGCATTGGGTGGCTCCCGCTTCGCTTCGGGACGCATCGATCCGAACGCGAAGCAATCTGTGCGGCCTAATAATCCACTATCAGCAACGGACTAACTTGAATGCTGCGCGACGAATCGCCACTACGAACTAAACCGTGGGCCGCGGTGGGCAGCTTCCGCTACATCGTCCGTGAAGACCGATGGGAGTGGTCTGACGAGGTTGCCCAAATGCACGGTTACCGGCCAGGCAGCATCACCCCCACCACCGACTTAGTCCTCGCGCACGAACATCCCGACGAAAAGGCGACGGTGGGTGACTTGATCGTGGAGGTGTATCGGCAGGGGACCCCTGTCACCAGTCGAAGCCGGATTGTCGATACCCACGGCAAGGAACACCTGGTAGTCGTGGTCGGCGATCGGTTCTATGCCACTGATGGCGCGCCCGGCGGTATCGCCGGGTTCTACATCGACATCACCGAGCAGTTCGAACGGGATGTGCAAAAGCGGCTGACCGAAGCCATAACGTCCATCAGTGCGCGACGGGCGGTGATCAACCAGGCCATCGGCATGGTGATGCTGCGCTATGCGGTGGACGCTGACATTGCGTTCTCGCTCCTGACGAGGATGTCTCAGCAATCGAACATCAAGTTGCGGACTATCGCCGAACGAGTCGTCGCCGACCCCACCGAGCTTGGCGTTTTCGCCGGCACCGTGCCCGAGAGCCTGTGTCTGGGCTCTGGCCGTAGGTCTTAACTGAAATTGTTCTCCCTGTTTTGCCTCACCCAAACGGTTCCTACGCCGATTGGACCGTTCCGGAGCTGAAGAAGCGGGCTAAAGAGCTTGGTATGTCAGGCTATTCAGATCTGACGAAAGATAAACTGATCGCCAAACTGCGCAATCACTGAGTTGCGCCATCAGTCTTTGAGGGGCATCGATCAGTGAGCCCGAACCGGTCAACCAGCATCAAAAACGCGACCGCATAATTGTTGTCGTCGGCCTGGGATCTGATGCGATCCCAGGCCAGTCGCTCGCAGCCCGTTTTCGGGCCCATTTTTGCGGGAGTTCCGGTGAGGGTCATGGTGGATAGGCCATGCCCGCCGGCGCACTGACCGACCTGGCTGACGATGGTCGCGTCATTTGTCATGTGTTTACCTGACCGCGAAATGGGCAATCCCCAGCTATGTCAGTGCCTACGATCCGAGCCTATGCTCGTGCCGCCGTAGTCATTCCCGCTCATAATGAACAAGCGCGTCTGCCAACATGCTTGCGCTCGGTGGTGACCGCCGCTCTATGCGCCCCGATCCCGATAGCAATAGTGGTGGTCCTGGATGCCACGCGAGACGACAGCGCAAAACTGGCCGGACAGTATGGACCGGACGTGCACTTCGTCAGCGTCGACGTCGGCAACGTAGGCGCCGCGCGAGCGGTCGGCTTCAATTACGCCCGCTCACTGTGTAGCGACGCCACCGAGTGCTGGTATGCGACCACTGACGCTGACAGTCGGGTGGACCCGGACTGGCTGGTACATCAGCTAGGGCTCGATGCGGACATGGTGTTGGGCGTGGTACGTGTCGCCGATTGGCGTCACCATTCCGACGACGCCGCCGATCGCTATATGCAGGCCTACGACGCCGACGGGAGCGCCGACGGCCCGCACGAGCACATTCACGGAGCGAACATGGGCTTCAGTGCCCGGGCTTACTGGCGGGTTGGCGGCTTTCGCTCGTTGTCCTCCGGCGAGGATGTCGACCTGGTAACCAGGTTCGAGGCCGCCGGATACTGCATTCACCGGGACGCGGAATTGTCAGTGACTACGTCGGCACGCACCCAAGCCCGGGCACCACAAGGGTTCGCCGATCACCTCAGCCAGCTCGAGGGATCGGTGGAGGAGGGTTGCGCGTGACGGCAGGCCTGATAAAACACTGGCTGGACTCCGGACGACTTGAGCTGCCGCTGCCCGCATCGGGACGTACCGGCGAGCGCTGGCGACGTCTTGCTCTGCTCGCCGAAGACGACATCGTGGCGGCCCGAATCGCCGAGGCTCACGTTGATGCCGTCGCGATACTTCACGAGCTGGGTGGCAAACCCCCCGAATTGGGTCAGCTGTGGGGCGTCTGGGCCGCAGAATCCCCCGACGCGGTACTGACCGCCACCCCCGGCAACCGTGGCGCGTTCACGCTCAGCGGAACCAAAGTCTGGTGTTCGGGGGCCGGTTTCTGCACCCATGCGCTGGTGACCGCGCAGCGTGATGACGGAAGTCGTGGCCTATTCTCGGCGGCGACAACCGACCCGGCTGTCAAAGCCTTGCCGAGTACGTGGTGGAACGCCGGAATGGCAGGCAGCGACACCCGGCCGGTGCAGTTCACCAACGCCCAGGCTGTCGCCGTGGGCGACCCTGGTGACTACCTGAGTCGGGCCGGATTCTGGCATGGCGCGATCGGCGTGGCCGCATGCTGGCTCGGGGGTGCGCGTAAGGTTGCCGACCCGCTATATCGTTGCGCCAGAAGCGACTCCGCCGATGCCTACTCGCTGGCACACCTGGGCGCAGTGGACGCCGCACTTGCCGCAGGCGACGCGATGTTGGCCGTCGCAGCAACCCAGATCGATTCCGATCCGTTCGATCGGACCGGAACCGCTCAACTGATGGCCCGGCGCGTCCGCTCGGTCGTGGAACACGCGGCCGACGAAGCGATCACCCGCACCGGCCGCGCTCTGGGCCCGGGCCCGCTGTGTCAAGACGGACGGCACGCTCAGCGAGTGGCCGACCTGAGCATTTATATCCGACAGAGCCACGCGGAGCGGGATCTCGCCGAGTTGGGACGGCTTGCGGGACAGCAGTGTTGAGGACGCCATGAGAACCGCGCTGACAGGCAACTGCGACCGGTTCGCCGCCACCCCACTCGCCGACGGCGGGACCCCGACGCAGGCGTGGCGGACCGCCTTCGAACAGGGAACCCTGCCGCCACTGGATCTGACCGATTGCCCCGGCCTGGTCGTCGTCGCGCCACACCCCGACGACGAGACCCTCGGGCTGGGCGCGACGGCTGCACACCTTGTCGCGTCGGGCATCGACATCCAGGTGGTGTCAGTCAGTGACGGCGGGGCTGCCCAACCCGGCGCATCGCCGTTGGACCGGACCCGCCTGGAAGTCGCACGAAGAAGCGAACTACTCAGGGCGACAAGCGTGTTAGGGGTTCCGCCGCCCCTGTCGCTAGGTCTGCCCGACGGTCAGCTGCTCGACCACGAGGTCAGGCTCGCTGACTTGCTCGTCCAGATCCTCGAGAAGGCTGCGCCGGGGACCTGGTGCGCCGCCACCTGGCGCGGCGATGGGCACCCCGATCACGAGGCCGTCGGACGTGCTGCGGCGGCAGCGTGCCTGCGCACCGGCGTCACCCTCGTGGAGTATCCAGTTTGGATGTGGCACTGGGCAAGTCCGGGCGATCCGGCGGTGCCGTGGGACCGGGCCTACAGAGTGCCCGTGTCAGATTGGGCTCTTTCGCGCAAACCGCTTGCTGCGCAATGCTTCCACAGCCAGTTCGAGCCCGGCGCCGACGGGGCGTCGCCGGTGCTGCCGCCGTTCGTGCTGGAGCGACTGCTGGCGGTGTGCGAGGTGATGTTCCGGTGAGCGCGCGCCTCCCCGACGCTTATTTCGACCGGTTGTATGCCAGCACCGACGATCCATGGGAGCTGACGACGCGATGGTACGAGCAGCGCAAGTACGCCATCACCATGGCGCTGCTCCCCAACCGTCGGTATCGGCACGCTTTCGAACCGGGCTGTTCGATCGGCACGCTGACCGTACTGCTGGCGCAGCGCTGCGATCACGTGACGGCGGTCGATATCGCCGGTGCGGCGGTGCAGACCGCCGACGCCCGACTGCGGCACGACGGCTGCCGGAACCGGGTAACGCTGGCCCGGTCGTCGCTGGACGACGTGTGGCCGCCCGGGCCGTTCGACCTCGTGGTGCTCAGCGAGGTCGCCTACTACCTCGATGCCGACACACTGGCCGCGGTGTTGCGTCGCGAAAGCGCCCGGCTGCCATCAGGCGGGGCTGTCGTCGCCGCACACTGGCGCCACCCTGTGGCCGACTACCCGCTCAGCGGCGATGCGGCCCACGAGATCATCGCCCGCACGCCGGGGCTGAAATCGATGGGTAGCTACCGGGACCGCGACGTCGTCATCGAGGCGTTCGACACCGGTGACGGCCGGTCGGTGGCGGCCCGCGACAGGGTGCCCGGAGCCCAGTAAGGGCAGCCCCCAGCGGACTGATGAAACGATTTTCAGTCGAACTGGTCCGTGGTACCCGCCATCGGAGGGCTATCCGCGCTATCGTCGGGCCGTCCGATCGCGGTGAGCCGATGCCGCACACGCTCGACGTCGTCCGGTGCGGGCATCTCATCGGTGATCCGGGTAATCTCCACCCCGACATCGGCGGTATCGATCGATCGCCGGCCAGACACGATCAGTTTGGTGGTGATCGTCAGGATCTCGTCGTCGGATACTCTCCGACGCAGCAGCGCCAAAACTGGCACAAAGCCCGTGGCGGGCAAGCCCTTTGGGTAACCCGTCCGAAGAAACGCAACGATGCTCGACATCCGACCACCCAGACCCATCATGCCTCCCCTACCATCGCCGCCGTACTGGCCGCCGTACGAATCAGCGTCGCTCCTACCAGGAATAGCCCGATGGGTCCGGCCCAAACACGCCGGGCCGGACCCATCGACGTCAATGAATTACTGGTGCTGCTGCTGGCGCTCTTCGGCGGCCTTAGCACCACCACGAGCTACCTCGGCTTCGGCCTCCTTCCTGGCCGCGTCCCGCTGCGCGTCGGCTTTGTCTTGCTGCGTCTTGCCCTCTTCGACGATGTCATTGCGACCGGCCAGGGTTCCGCCAACCTCTTTGGCCTTACCCTTGATGCCCTCAACTACTCCCTTAACCGCTTCCTCCGGTCCGCTCTTGTGATCGCCCATGGCTCGATCCACCCTCTCGGTGCTTTGAGCTTTCGCCCAGTGGTTGCGAATCGGATCTGATCAGCTCGCATCAGGGGGGCTGGATTCCGTGCGCTTAATCACAACCTCCGCACTGGCGCACGACGGTGACCGAGCCCATCAGATCTCCACCCGGGGCTTTGGAGATCTACTCCAGTTGGTCGCGTAGGCACTGCAGGGTTCGCGCCAAGACACGCGAGACCTGCATCTGTGACACGCCGATCCGCTCGGCGATCTGGCTTTGCGTCATCGATTCGAAGAACCGCATGTAGAGAACCTCACGTTCGCCTTCGGGCAACGCGGCCACCAGGGCGCGTACCGCTTCCCGATCGGTGATGTGGTCGATCTGTGGGTCGATATCGCCAATTGCATCGGCGACCAGACGGCCGCGATTGCCCGAATTGTCTGCCCTGATAGGTGCGTCCAGCGACTCGAGCCGGTAAGCATCGCCTGCGACGAGGCATTCGACGACCTCCTCGTGGGAAACTCCGAGCACCTGCGATAGCTCACTGGCTGTCGGCGCCCGCCCCAGCTGCTGCGCTAAATCCGCTGTGGCCCTGTTAATCTGGACATAGAGATCACGCAGCCGCCGCGGCACGCGCATGCCCCAGCTGAAGTCGCGGAAGTAACGCCGGACCTCGCCCATCATGGTGGGAATCGCGTACCCGATGAAACTGGGTCCCTTCGCAGGGTCGAACCGGTTGACGGCGTTCATCAATCCGAGCCGCGCGACCTGGGTCAAGTCCTCGAGATTTTCGCCGCGGCGGTCGAAGTGGCGGGCTACGTGATCGGCCAAAGGTAGGCATCGGGCGACGACGCGCTCGCGTTGTCGAGCATATTCGTCCGATTCAGCCGGCATCTGGCTCAGCGCCAGAAACATCTCGACGACGTCGTCGTACGAATCGGACTGTGCGGCGGCCGACCGAGCAGAGGCGGACGGGGCAACCAGTTCGGTCATCGTCTGCAACGGCTTCGCCGAACTCGGCGGTGTCGGGTAAACAGGGGCACACGAACAGGTTTGCATTTCCGGCACGCTTCCTTTGCGTCGTGTGCAGTTCGGCATCGAAGGCGTGCGCACACTCCCACTGCGTCCGTATCCGTGAAACAGAACGGTTTTTTGCAGCGTTCACGGCACTACGCAGTGGCTGACCGATTTTGTCGCCCGAGCCCAGCGGCTACTGGCCGCTTTGAGCTAAACGGCGATGTGTCCATAACGGACGTGTTCCCCAACAGTACGCCTAATCACGGGATTGCGCGCCCAAATGGGCCGCGAAATGCGATTTCGCGCCGCGTTCGGTGCGCTACCCATCGTAAGATGACTAAAACCGTTGCACCTAAACGGATTTCGGCCAACGGAAGATGCTTGTTGGCCCGTCAAACCTCCAGGACGGTTTGGCGCGCAGGTTCGATCAGAGCGCCGGTCTTCGCCAAGGTGTCGATCTGGTCGGCGTTGAGGCCGATTTCTTTGAGGATTTCTTCGTTGTGCTCGCCTTGGCGTGCGGGCAGTTGGGTGGTCAGCCCGCCATCGTGGCCGCTGAAGTGCCATGGCGGAGCCGGGATGGTGATGCTGCCGCCGTGACGATCCGAGACTTCACGGGTGGTCACCCAGCCCTTGGCCCAGTCCGTTTCGTTGAACTCGGCGATGTCGCGCAGTTGGCCCGTGGCGATCTTGGCCTCGTCGAACTGGGCGTCGAGTGAGTCCATGGAGTCGAAGGTATAGATCCAGTTCTGCACGATGGCGTGCAGCGCTTCCAGGTTTTGTTGGCGCAGTTCGGGTGTGAGGAACCGCGGATCGTCGGCGAGATCGGGTCGCCGCATCGCGTGCAGGTAGAGCGCGAAGCCAAGGCTGCCCACCAGGCTCATCGGCGAAACGAACTCGTGGCCGTCAGGACTGGTGAAAAATGCGCAGTCAGTGGCGCCCAGAATCGGTGTTTCGGCGCCGAGATCCACGTCGGAAAGGTCGTAGTGCACCCGCTCGTTGATCGATGTCAACACCGCGGCCATCGCGACATCAACGTATTGACCTTCGCCGGTGACCCGGCGATGCTGCAGGGCTGCCAATACGGCGATGGTGGCGTGCAGCCCGGCGTAGACGTCGCCGTGCGAAAGCGAGTCCGATCGGCGATCGGCGCCTTCGACACCAAACTGCTGCAGCGTGTTGCGAGTGAAGCCGACCTCGGCCTGAACGGTGGGCGCGTAGGCCATCCGGGTCCGCCACGGGCCCCCCTGGCCGTATCCGCTGATGGAGGCGTAGACGACGGCGGGGTTACGCGCCGCTACCGACTGATAGTCCAGGCCGAATGCGGCCAGCGCACCGGGACGGAAGTTCTCTACGATGATGTCGGCTGTGTCGCATAGTTGTAGCACCACCTCGCGCGCTTCGGGAACGTTGAGATCGATGCTCAGATTGCGCTTGCCCGCGTTCTGCTGAGCGTAGTACCCACTGATCTCGTCCTGGCGCGGAAACGCCAAGCGGGTCATATCGCCTTGGGGTGGTTCGATTTTGATCACTTCTGCGCCAAGGTCAAGCAGGTGCTTGGTGCAGTGCGGACCCGCAAGCACCCGCGTGAAATCGACGACCTTGACGCCTTCGAGTGGCATGCCCATGATTACCGCCCCTCAAAACGCGCGGCGCCGGGACCGTTGGCGACCAGCGACGCCAGTCCCACTTTGAGGTCATCGGACTTCCAAAAGTCCTTCTGCAGTTCGCGCATTGCCTCGTCGGTGGCCTGCACTCCGTGCGACACAGTGTGGGACACGATGGCTTTGGTGGACGCGTGCGCGACGGTCGGCCCGTTGGCCAGCTCGTGGGCCAGCGTCTTAGTGACCTCGGCAAGCTGCTCGTCGGGAACGACGCGGTTGATGACGTTCCATCGTTCCAGCGTCCGGGCGTCGTAGCGGCGCGCGAGCAGTGCCATCTCCTTGGCACGCGCGGCGCCCGCCCGCTCGGTCACCCGCTGGATACCTCCCATCAAGGGGTTCAGCCCGATTGCCGCTTCGACGCTGCCGATCTTGGCCGACTCGCTCGCCACGATCAGATCACCCGCCAATGCGACTTCCAGGCCCCCGCCGAGGCACACGCCATGCACCGCGACCACGATCGGAATCGGGAGAGTATCGAACACCCGTAACAACTCGACCACGTCCAGGTCGGGGGCCACGCCACGCTCGGCACTGTCGAGCAGCGTGAGGTCGGCGCCGGCAGAGAAATTGCGCAGGCTGCTGCGCAGCAGGACAGCGCGGGCGCGCTGCTCTGCCGCCCAGCGGACGCCGTCGATCAGTGCAGTGAACAATGCGATTCCCAAGAAGTTGTGCGGAGCGTGCTGCATGGTCAGCACGGCGACTTGGCCGTCCATCTCGCGTGCCACCGGAGGTGAATTTCGATCCGGAGCGCTCGCCGGCGATATCGCGCCGGTCGGCTGGTCCAACGTCTGCTCGGTCACGGTGCGTCCACTCCTCGGTATTACTATGTCGCTCGTCATACTGACGATATGTACCACCATAGAAGCATTAATAGCCAATCGTCAAGAACTATGTATGATGAGCGACATGCCTAGACGCAGCGACAGCAAGGACCGGATGATCGCAGCCGCCCGCCGACTCTTCCGCGAACACGGCTATTTCGGCACCGCACTCTCAGAAGTTGTCAGCGAGAGCTCGGCGCCGCGCGGGTCGCTGTACTTTCACTTCCCCGGCGGCAAGGAGGAACTCGCCACCGAGGTCGCGCTCGTGCACAGCGCCGATACCATCGCCGGAATCAACCGCGCCGCCGGCTCCACCGGCACCGCCGCGGAACTGATCGCGGCATTTATCGGCCGTCCTCGCGACGAACTCGCAGCCAGCGGCTACCGCGAGGGCTGCGCCATCGCCCCCATCGTCATCGAATCGACGCCCGCCTCGGTCCGGCTCACCGACACAACGCGCCGCGGCTTCCAGGACCTGATCGCCACCCTCGCCGCGCGTCTCGCCGAGAAGGGCATTCCCGACGACCGCGCCGGGCAGCTTGCCCTCAACGCCGTCACCGCCATGGAAGGTGCGCTCATTCTCGGCCGGGTGCTGCGCAGCCCCCAACCATTTGATGCGGCCATCGCCGAACTGGCCGCCAGCGCTGAGGCCGCAGCCGCCGCCTCCGCATAACCTCGAAAGGGACACCAGACGATGACCACCCCAACAACAGATGAGTTGCGCGCCAACCTGATCGGAGCCTGGACGCTGCAGTCATACCAGAGCACCAGCGTCGACGGGTCCGGTACGATCTACCCACTGGGCAAAGACGCCCGCGGAATAATCATGTACACCCCGGACGGTTACATGTCCGCCCAGATCATGCGCTCAGAGCGAACTCCGTTCGACCGCAACGATCCACACTTGGCCCACCAGGATGAGCTTGCCGCGGCCGCCGGGGGTTATTTCAACTACGCCGGTCCGTACACCGTCGACGACGATGTGATCGCCCACCACGTCGAACTGAGCCTGGTGCCGAATTGGATCGGCGGAGTCCAATACCGTAAGGCCCGCTTAGCAGACTCTCGCCTTGAACTCAGCCCGCCCGCACCTCTTTTGATCCGCGGCGAACTCCGCAACGCCAAGCTCGTCTGGCGGCGCGCCTGATTCTCGGGAGCAAACGCCCCGTTTCGCCGGGCAATTTCAAGCGACCTACCGCGCGTCCTATCCCGCGGTGAACACGGTCCGTAAGTACAGCTGCGCAAGTACCCTTAGTTGCAGGGCCTTGGCATCATGCCTACCGATGCAGCCCAGAAAGCACTGAGGGGCGCCCACGGGGTGTTGACCTAGGATCCCGGGATAAGGAGGCCACTGCGTGACCTATCCCCAGGATCCTTTTGGGCACAACCCGTTTAGCTACGATCCACTCGGCCGCGCCCCGTTGGAACCGCCGATCTTCGAAGCACCGCCGTTGCCGCCCTACCGCCCGCCGGTCAACGCGTTCGCGACGTTGTCGCTGGTGTTCGCCTTCGTGTTCGCCCCGGCCGGCGCGATTCTTGGACATATGGGGCTCGCACAAATCCGCCGCACCGGTGAGCTTGGCCGTAACCGCGCTCTGACCGGGATGGCGCTGTCGTATGTCGTCATCACGCTCACGATCGTGGCGCTGATCGCATGGGCCACCCTGGCCGGCACCCCTACCAGCCAGACCGCGGCACCCACGACAACCAGCGCTGCGCCCCCGGGGCCGACGGTGGCGCCAGAGGCGATAGCCACGCTATTGCCCGGCCTCGGCGACCTGAAAGCGATCACCGGCGACGAGAACCTCGAGGCCGGTCCAGTATCGGACCATCCCAGCCGATCCAACCGGGAAGGAACCATCGACCGCCCGCAGTGCTGGGGAAGCATTTCCCCCGGGATCCCGGACGCCTATGACGTCGACGCCATATCCGGGTACCGCGCACAAGAGTTCACGGACACGCGCAGTTTCCTCAGCTCTGTCCAGGTCATCCAGGCAGTCGCTGTGTTTCATGATGTGCCCGCAGCGCAGTCGCAACTCGCGAACCTACTGGCCGGGTGGCACCAATGCGCCGGCTCGACTGTCAGCCTGACCACTCCCGGCGGGCAAACCGTCACGTTTTCTGTGAGCGCTCCCGCCGATGCCGGCAATGGCATCACCACGCTTGATCTGGCGCCGAGGGGACTCCAGGTGCACTCCGTCCGCGCGATCGCAGGCAAAGCCAATGTCGTCATCGATCTCTACCTGTCCTATAGCGGCAAGAGCGACAGTGACCGCCCCCGGCAATCCGCCGTGAGCATCGCGAATTACGTTCTCGGCAAGATCCCCGGTTAAAGACGGTCAGCCACATCAGTAGGCTCGGTGTATGAAGTATCTCGAGGTCGATGGAATCGGCAAGGTGAGCCAGATCGGTCTGGGCACCTGGCAGTTCGGCTCGCGTGAATGGGGCTACGGGGACAGCTACGCCGCCGGTCCTGCTCGTGAAATCGTGCACCGCGCCCGTTCTCTGGGGGTCACGCTGTTCGACACCGCTGAGGTGTACGGGCTTGGGAAAAGCGAGCGGATCCTGGGCGAGGCGTTGGGCGACGAGCGCGCCGACGTTGCGGTGGCCAGCAAGGTCTTCCCGGTGGCGCCATTCCCCGCGATCATCAAGCAGCGCGAGCGCGCCAGCGCCCGGCGGCTGGGGCTGGACCGCATCCCCCTCTATCAGATTCACCAGCCCAACCCGGTGGTTCCCGATTCAGTGATCATGCCGGGAATGCGCGATTTGCTCGACAGTGGCGCCATTGGCGCGGCCGGCGTCTCGAACTATTCGCTTGCCCGATGGCAAAAAGCCGATGCGGCGCTGGGTCGGCCCGTCATCAGTAACCAGGTACATTTTTCGCTCGCCCATCCCCAGGCGCTCGAGGACCTGGTCCCGTTCGCCGAGCGCGAGAAGCGCATAGTGATCGCCTACAGCCCGCTCGCCCAAGGGCTGCTGGGCGGCAAATACGGTGTGGACAACCGTCCCGGTGGCGTTCGTGCGATCAATCCGCTGTTCGGCACGGAAAACCTGCGCCGGATCGAGCCGCTGTTGCAGACGCTGCGCGATATTGCGGCGGAAGTCGACGCCAAGCCGGCGCAGGTAGCGTTGGCCTGGTTGATCAGCCTGCCGGGCGTGGTCGCCATTCCAGGCGCGTCCAGCGTCGAGCAGCTCGAGTTCAACGTCGCCGCGGCCGATATCGAACTCAGTGCGGCGTCCCGCGACGCGCTAACCGAGGCGGCCCGCGCGTTCCGGCCGACGTCGGCGGGGCGCTTCCTCACCGAAATGGCCCGCGAGAAGCTCGGACGTCACTGAACGGGGTCGAGGACCGCGGCGCTGGCCGGGCCGCCTCTGGCAACCACAAGCGGCATCGACGTCGACGCATCGGTGCGCAAGATCGTGTGCACCACGTCGATCAGGTCTTCGACCGGCATCAACTTGCCCGGCATACAGCCGCGCGACACCCAAAGCGGGTAGGCCTGCATGGCGAGATCGCGATCCCAGCCGATGTTCATCCCCGTTGCCGCGTCGCCCTCGCCGCCGGCGCACTCCCCCACGATGAGATTCGTGAAGCCGACATCCGGGTGTTCAGCCCGCCACGCCTCGACGAGTCTCTCCAGGGCTGCCTTGCTGACGCCGTACGCGCCCAGACCCGGCCAGGGTGGCCCGAAGGTGCCCGCGTCGGATGCCAGGTAGACCACCTTGCCGGTCGAGGCCGTGAGGTGCGGCATCGCCGCCGCTGTCACCAACGCCGCGCCGATGACATTGGTGTCGAAGACGCGCCGCCACGTCTCGGCATCGGTATCGACCATGCGGACGAGGGGTCCGATGGCAGGCGTGTACACCAGGTTGTCGATGCCGCCAAGCGTGTCGGCGACGTTGCTGATGGCCGCTCGGCATGATGCCTCGTCGGTGACATCGCATTCGACGGCGACCGCATCGGGCCCCGCTTCCTGCGCCGCAGCCTCGATGCGTTCACGACGCCGGGCCAGCAGCGCGACCTGATCACCGCGCTGGGCAAGGCCGACGCCAATGCAACGCCCGAGCCCGCTCGACGCGCCAACCACCACTGTCCTCGACATATCCATCCTCTCATGTCGAACACCACTCGAATCCGTGTCGAACGCCGCACGCACACCTTGGCGAGAAACATATCCCTGCGCGGTGGCAACGGCTCACGCACTACCGGATTGCCGTCCCGATGAAGTAGCTGCCGAGCAGAGCGACGGCGATCAGCGCGACCCAGGCGTCCGTCAGTCGGCACAGCAGGACCGGAGCCTGGCGCACTTCCATGAACTCTCGAAAAATGATGCGCACCTTGACGAGCGCGATCACGATCACGCTGGACGTGACTATCGCGCTGGATCGCAGGGATCCGTTGGCGGACTGGTCTATCCACAGATAGGTCAGCGTCAACGACGCCAGGATCAGCCATACGACCAGCAGCCGTTTGTTGAACTTCACTCCTCACCTCACCACGTACAGCAGCGCAAAGATGAGCACCCATAGAAAGTCAACGGTGTGCCAGTAGGTGGCGCACGTCTCGACGAGCTCCTGGGATCGTCGCGCCGGACTCCGGAGTTGGTAGACGACGACGCCGAGGACGATGAAACCGATCAGCAGATGAATGAAATGCATCCCGGTGAGAAAGAAGTAGTAGGAAAAGAACTCGCTGCTGTCCAAGCCATTTCCCGTGCGGACCAGCCGGACCCACTCAAACACCTTGAGGAAAAGGAACACTGCGGCGAATGAGGCCGTGATAAAGACGTCTCTGAGCGCTGCTTGGTAGGCCCCGGCACGGGACGACTGAACACACCGCGCCACCGACCAGGAACTCAGCAGCAAGATGAGGGTGTTGAACACCCCGATGCGTAGGTCCAGCTGCGCCTGCGAGTGCAGGAAAAGCTCGGGGCTTCGGGCGCGGTAGAACAGGTAGAAGCTGAAATAGGCTGCGAAGACCAATGTCTCGAACAACACGAAGACCCACATGTCCGGCTGACCGGGCACAAACCTGGCACGTTTGTCCGGTTCAGCAAGATTCGTCGTCACGCCACCGCCTCGATCTCGGATCGCTTGCCTTTCTGTCTAGGCGCCAGGTCCGGCAGCGGCCCGGTGCCGAAGTCTTCGCGCCGGATCATGCGCCTGAGCAGGACGATGAAAACGACTGTGTAGATGCCGAACACAACCACGTCCAGCCACCAGGCGATCTGACCATTCCAGGCCAAGACGCCTCGCCGGAAAATCCAGCAGGGTGACACGACGACTTCGGTAAGCCCGTTGCACAGGTTGAGATAGCCGAACCACTTGGGGAACACCCGATTCTTGTCGAGGAGAATCGCGAGCATCCACACCAGCGAGCCGATCAGGAACACTCCCATGGTCCCCGTGTAGGACAAGAAGGCGAAGTCGTAAATCCAACCGATCAGTTTGGGGTCTCGCTCGGGGCGCAGCGCTGCGACGGTCAGCGCGATACAGAGCAGCAGCAGGCCGGGAATCGCGCTCAGCGAATACATGATCAGGTACGAGTACGCGAACACCGGGCTCACCGACATTCGTCGCATCGAATATGCAATAAGCGCGTTGTTCACGGGGACCATGCCGGCGACGAGGAAGATGATGGCGAAGCCGACGAGTAGTCCGAGGTGGCGGTCGTGGAACCACTGAACCTGCGTCGCGAGATCCGCGGCGGGCTGCGGCGGGGGCTGGACCCGCGTGATTAAGAAGAACACCGGGAAGAAGAGGTTGTAGAAAACGACGAGCGTCCACCAAGCCAGCCACAGCTCGCGCTTCGGGTTGTGCCGCAAGTGCCACGCGATCCGGTGATGCAGCGGCCCCGAGGGTGGCGTGGCCGGGGACGCAGTTGGTGTCATCACCGCGCTCATGCGGTGACCAGTTCTTCGCCGTGCTGACGGTACTCGGCGCGCTCCCGATAAACAGCCTGGCCCAAAACAACGCCCATTACGACGATCCACGCGGCGATGGCGGCGTTCTTCACCCAGAACGACAGGAAGCCGTCCCACGCAAGCGGGCCGGACATGGCCAGGCCCACAAACGCCGCAGGCACCAGCGCGGCCGCCACGAGGAGGTTGAAATGGGCCACCCAACGGTTGAATATCGGCCGCGGCTGATCGTCGAAATAGATTGCCAGGGCCAGAATCACACTTTGCCCTATCAGGAAGGGAACGACCGTGGTGAACGTGATCCACGCGAAATCGTTCAACATCTGAGTGAGCTCCGGGCTCCGCTCCGGCCGGAAAGCGGCCAGCATCCAGCAGACGTTCGCGACGAGGAACAGGGTGGGACCGCCGGCCACGCAACCCAGCATGGCGTAGGCGAAGATCGGCGTGCGGTGTGCCATCCTGCGGATCTGCATCACGATCAGAATCAGAATGGGGATGAGGCACACGCCGAACCAGTTGAACACGATCATGCTGTACCGGATCTCCGGGAGATGGGCCGGATCGCGATAGAACGCGGCAACCTGCTCCGCCGGCATGGCGGGTGACATCGCCGGAATGAATCCCGGAAATAGGAAAAAGCAGCCAATCCAGATGACCACCGCCGCGGGCAACGTCCACAGCAGAATGCATTCACCATCGGTCCGTCGCCACCCAACTCGCGCAGACGCGCCCGGCGCATCGTTTCCGCCCGTATCGGACATCGGGACTCCTTCCGGCGCGCGCCCTGGGTCGGAACCGGGCTAGACACTCGACTAGTCTGCGAAGCTAGCCGATCGGCTAGCTTAGGTCAATCTCCTTCGCTACTCTCGTCGTGTGGGATCAGCAGAACCGCCGGTCGCCGACCGCGAGTTGCGGATCGTCCAGCACAGCGCCGCGCGCACCCGGGTGCTCGATGCCGCGCTGGATCTGTTCGCTCAGCATGGCGTCAGCGGGACCTCGTTGCAGATGATCGCTGACGCTGTCGGGATCACAAAAGCGGCGATCTATCACCAGTTCCGGACCAAAGACAACGTGGTGTTGGCGGTGACCGAACGCGAGCTCGGCCGGTTGGCGCCGGCGCTGGAGGAAGCCGAGGCGCACGGCGACGAGCTGCAGGCCCGCGACCAATTACTGGTGCGCGTCATCGAGATGGCGGTTCGTGACCGCCGACTGGTGCGCACCTTGCAGTTCGATCCCGTCGTGGTCCGGTTGCTGGCCGAGTACGAACCATTCCAGCGGTTCATGGAGCGTCTGTATCGGGTGCTGCTGGTTGACACGGGTGACGACGGGCGGATCGAAGGCGCGATGCTGTCGGGCGCGATCAGCAGCGCGGTCATGCATCCACTAGTCGCCGATGTGGATGACAACACGCTGCTGACCAAGCTGACTGATATCAGCCGCCGGTTGCTCGGTCTGCAGTCCAAGCCCATCGCGGGAGCGAGCTGACATCAGCTCAAGCTCAGGGAGCCCGGGAGGCGGTGAAGAACTTGACGCGCATCAGTCGTTCGAACATCGCCGGCAACCCGTCGAACGGGCGACCGTATTCGTTGGCGGCTTTGTCCATCAAATCGACAGTGCTGACTGTCCAATCCCGTTCGGCCAGCCACTCTTTGGTGTCCAGGCGCGGATCGTCATACCAGAGATCAGTAACTCGGGGCAGCGCACTGTACTCATTGAAGATCGGAACCGCTTCAGCGAATTCAGCTATGTCGCCGGGCTCAGGACCCAGTTCGGCCGCTATCCGGCTGCCGACGGCCGACAACTCGTGCAACCTCTCGAACAGCGCATCTTGCGCGGGCCCGGGCAAGTACGGCAACAACCCCTCGAGCGCCCACATCGTCGGCTGAGCGGGGTCGAAACCCGCATCTGCAAGCGCAGCCGCCCAGTCGTCGCGCAAATCGACAGCGACCGTGACGCGCTGTGCCAACGCGATGGCGCCCTGTTCGTCGAGCACCCGCTGCTTGAACTCGAGCACCCGCGGCTGATCCACTTCAAAGACCGTGCTGCCCGGGGGCCACGCCAGACGGTAGGCGCGACAATCCAAACCGGCCGCCAGGATGACCGCCTGCCGTATCCCGGTCTTAGCGCCTGAGGCGAAGAAGTCGTCGAAGAATCGCGTCCGCACCCCCACCCAACGGGCATTGAACGCCACGGCGCCGTCCATATCGGTCTCGGCCAC
>Ga0209693_10000055_pt1 | contig 42246 bp, 56 predicted proteins | sample HubBroMetageWRM3_FD_188345 | JGI IMG/M metagenome (GOLD analysis project Ga0209693, IMG submission 188345) | Warmed soil microbial communities from the Hubbard Brook experimental Forest, New Hampshire - Hubbard Brook CCASE Soil Metagenome WRM 3... | ecosystem: Environmental > Terrestrial > Soil... | reverse complement strand
ATCTAGGTCGCCATAGGAAATAACTTTTGGTCCCCCTACCCCTGCAGCCCAATGGACACGCCTGGCCTGCAGACACGATCGAGCGCCGTGCGGTCGCCGCGCTGGTGCCCAACGCACGCAACGCGCGCAAGCATCGGCCCTCACAGATTGCCGAGATCGCCGCCTCGATCCGCGAGTGGGGCTGGACGATGCCCGTGCTGGTCGACGAGGAGGACGGCATCATTGCCGGTCATGGGCGCGTGCTGGCCGCACTCCAGCTCGCGATCGTCGACGTTCCGGTAGTCGTCGCACGGGGTTGGACCGAGGCGCAGAAGCGCGCTTATACGCTCGCCGACAACCAGATTGCCTTACACGCGACATGGGACAAATCGCTGTTGCGTGTCGAGCTGGGCGATCTGCGGGACCAGGCGGTCGATCTCGCGCTGATGGGCTTTGCCGCGCGCGATGCGCTGGGGCACGAGGACAAGACGCCGGACGGACTGCCGCAAGCGCTGCAATTGGAGCCGCCGCGGGAGTATGCCGTCGTCATGTGCGCCGATCTCGACGAATGGGAACGCCTCAAGGTCGCGCTGAAGCTGACACCGGTCCGCCGGGGTGGCTACCGCAAGGGCTCGCCACTCGACGACGTCGGGACGCAGCGCGTCGTCAAGGCGGCCGATCTCCTGGGCATGCTCGATGCTCGTCGCGGTGCCGAGTAAGGGCCGCGCCGGCATGGTGCGCACGCAGACGGTGCTTTCCTCGTGCGCGGTCTTTGTCCCGATGCTCGAGGTCGAGGCGTACGAACTCGCCGGGGCGCGCAACGTCGTCGCGGTTCCTGACGACGTTCTGGGGATCACCAAGACGCGCAACTGGATCTTGCGCAACACCGACGATCGCCGGGTGGTGATGATCGACGACGACGTGCGGACGCACGGCTATGTCAAATTGCTGGAACGCGCGGCGATGAAGCGTCACCTCGACGAGGCGGCCTGGCTCGCTGAGTTCCGCAAGATCTTCGAGGTCACCGAGGGGCTGAGCTATCGCATCTGGGGGGTTGCCACAGACGGCGCGACGCGCGCGGTCTACCCGTTCAACCCGTTTCGCTGGCGGTCCTACGTCACCGCCTCGTGCATGGGCATCGTCAACGACGGACGGACCTATTTCGATGAGAGCTACCCGGTCAAAGAGGATTACGAACTCTGCGCGCGCTGCATCACCGAGGATGGCGGTGTCGTCAGTGCGCAATACCTCTTCTGGGTCAATAACCACTGGCACGACGAGGGCGGTTGCAAGGCGTACCGCACGCAGGCGATGGAGGCCGATTGCATCCGTCGGCTGCGGCAAACCTATCCGAACCTGGTGCATGTCGCACAACGCGCAAATTCGGAATGGGCAGTGGAGATCGGAGTTTAGATGGCCGGACGCCGCCCGAAGCCGACCCAACTGCACCGCCTGCAGGGCACTTTCCACACCGGCAAGCACGGGCGCGACCGGGCCAATGAGCCGATTGCCGAGGGCGATCTCTTCAAGGTGCCGCCGGGGCTCACCCGCGCCCAACAGCTCAACTGGCGTTATGCGATCGAGCACGCGCCGAAGCATCTGATTAAAAAGATCGACCGCGCGATGCTGAAGATCTGGGTGGTCGCTGAGGACCGCCACGACACCGCGAACCGGATGCAGGCGCAGCTCGACGCCGAGACCACCCTCAAATTGCTGATCCGCGGTCCGCTCGGGCTCATGCCGTCGCCCTATTTCGACATGATGGACAAAGCGGCGAAGACGATGTTCCGCGCCGCAACCGAACTCGGCTTCTCGCCGGCCGCCCGGCCGCGGCTGCAGGTCGAGCCGCCGGACGAGGGCGAGGACGAGACGAGCCCGTGGGCGATGCTGCGCGTCTTGCCTGGAGGCAAGGCCGATTAGCGACGATCCGCGCCGGTTCACCGCCGACGCTATCGCTTACGCCGAGATGATCGCGACCACGCCCGAGGCGGCCAGCGAGCACGCGCGGCTTGCCGCGGGGCGCTTTCTGTCCGATCTCGACGCGGCGAAACGCTCGGGCAGTCAATGGGTGTTCCGCGACGAGCTGGCGATGCGCGCGATGCTGTTCGCGTCGACCATGCCGAACATCAAGGGACCGGAGGCGGGCAAGCCGATCCGCCTGATGGATTGGCAGAAGTTCGCCTATGCCAACATCTTCGGCTTTGTCGATCGCGACACTGGAACGCGCCGCTTTCGCCAGGCCGCGGTCTATGTCCCGAAAGGCAACGGCAAGACGACGATCGCCGCACCGACCGCGCTCTATATCACGTTCGGCGAGGGCGAGGGCGGCGCCGAGGGCTACGCCGCGGCGGTGACCCGCGACCAGGCGCGTATCCTCTTCGAGGTCGCCCAGCACATGGTCCGGCGGTGCCCGGAGATGCGCTCCGAATGGGGCGTCGGCGTGCTGACAAACTCGATCTTTCAGGAGCAGACCGCCTCGAAGTTCATGCCGATCAGCTCGGACGCCAAGGCGCTCGACGGGCTCAACGTGCAATGCGCGGTGTGCGACGAGATCGGGTCGCACCGTACCAGCGAGGTCTACGATGCGCTTACCACCGCCATGGGGAAACGCCGTCAACCGTTCTTACTCAGCATCTCCACTGCGACCGGCAACACCGCCGGCATCGGCAAGCAGCTATGGGACTACGGGCTGCGGGTTGTGTCTAAGAACCAGACAGATGATCGCTTCTTCAGTGTCATTTATTCGATCGACGACGGCGACGATCCGTGGTCCGAGGAAACCTGGATAAAGGCTAATCCCGGCTGGGGCCGCTCGGTGCAGCCGGACGCAATACGCGCCATCATGCGCCAGGCGCGCAACAACCCGGCGCAGGAGGCGGCCGCCAGGACTCGCCATCTCAATGTGTGGATCGGCGCCGACGACGCGCTGTTCTCATTGCGCGCGTGGCAAGCCTGCATCGACCGTGAATTGCGGCTCGACGACTTCGCCGGCCGGCCGTGCCATCTCGCGCTCGATCTGGCGAGCAAGACCGATCTGGCGGCGCTCGCGATCGTGTTCCGCGAGGATGACGGTTACGCCGTCTTTTGCCGCTGCTACCTCAACGAAGCCGCCGTGCTCGAGGCGCGCAACGCGTCCTATCCCGCCTGGGCGGCCGAGGGCGATCTCGTCGTCACACCGGGCGAGGAGACCGACTTCCGCACGATCGAGAACGACATCGTCGATCTGTGCCGGCGCTTCAGCGTTGAGAGTGTCGCTTATGACCCGTGGGCCTCGACCTATCTCGCGCAACGGCTCGCCGAGCGGCGGGTGCCGGTGATCGAGTTCCGCTCGTCGACACAGAATTTTTCCGAACCGACAAAAGAACTCGACGCGGCGATGCGCGCCGGCCGGATCCGCCATGATGGCAACGGCCCGTTGACCTGGTGCATCGGCAACGTCGTCGGCCATTACGACGCGCGCAGCAACGTCTATCCGCGCAAGGCCCGCCCGGAGAACAAGATTGACTGTGCCGTGGCGCTGATCATGGCGATTGCCCGCGTGATGACCGCGCCCGGCCCCTCGGTCTATGAGACACGGGGGTTGACGACGCTGGGATGAGCCTGTGGTCGTGGCTGACCGGATCGGGCCAGTCATCATCCCTGCCACGGCCGCCGATCGAACCGCTGCCGCCGGCTGTCGAGCAGAAGCAGGGCAGTCTTGTCGGCTCAATCAACTCGCTCGCCTTCCCGCAACCGCTGCTCTACGCCGCGCTGGGGGGCTATGCGTCGAACACCGGGGTTCCGGTTACCCCGCTTACTGCACTGCAATCGACCGTCGTCTACGGCTGCGCGAAGTGCATCAGCGAGGACATCGCCGGCCTCAAGGTGCAGATCCGTCGCCGCCTGGTGACCGGCGGCTGGATCGTCGACCCGCTGCACCGGCTCAACCGGGTCTTGCGCCATCCGAACAAATTTCAGTCACGCTTCCAGTTCTGGGCCTACGTGCTGACGAGCTATTGCCTGCGCGGCAATGCCTTCATCTACATTGAGCGCGACCAGGCCGGCAACCCGGTCGAATTGATCCCGGTCAGTCCCGACCGCGTCACCGTGCGCCTCAGTCCCGAGACCGGCCTCTTATGGTATCGCATCAACTCATTGCACATCGGCTTCGGCGTGCTCGTGCCGCCGGAGGACATGCTGCACATGAAAAATATCTCGATCGACGGCTATCTCGGTCTGTCGCCGATCGCTTGCGCGCAAGACGCGATCGGGCTGGCGCTTGCCGCGCAACAGCACGGGGCGATCCTGTTCCGCCAGGGCGGCCAGATCTCCGGTGTGTTGAAGCATCCCGGTCGCCTCTCGAAAGAGGCGGCCGACAATATCGCGGAGTCCTGGCGCGACACTCACTCCGGGGTGCAGAACGCCCACAAGGCCGCGGTGCTCGAAGAGGGTATGACCTTCGAGAAGATCGCGATCACCAACGAGGACGCGCAATTCCTGCAGACCCGTCAGTTCCAGGTCGCCGACATCTGCCGCCTCTACCGCGTGCCGCCGAACAAAGTCGGTGACTACGGACGCGCCACGTTCAGCAACATCGAGCAGCAACAGCTTCAATACAAAGACGACTGTCTGGAGCCGCACACCGACCAGCTCCGCGACCTGATGAACGAGCAACTGCTATTCGACGACGAGCGCGATGTCTACGAGGTCTATTGGGACTATACCTCGATGCTCACCGGAAGCCTGACGCAGCGCTACCAGGCCTATCAGATCGGATTACTGAACGGCTTTCTGAACCGCAACGAAGTGCGGGTCACAGAGAACATGAACCCGATTCCCGGTGGCGACGAGTACCGCGTGCCGCTCAATACTGCCGCCGACGATCCGAACCCGATGCATGGTGAGACCATCGGCCAGCAGATCCCGCGCGAGGACGACAATGGAACTGGTGACCGCGACGAAATTTAAGGCGCTGCACCTGATAAAGAACCCGGCGGCCAATGGCTGGGTGCGCCGCGCGGCCCTCCCACTGGTTGGCGTGCGCAAGCAATCCGTCGAGGCGGTCGAGGAGATCGAGGAGCGCACACTGCGCTTTACTTTGTCGACCGGCACCGTCGACCGCGACCAGGACATGATCGATCCCGCCGGCTGGCAGCTCGACCACTACCGCAAAAACCCGATCGTACTGTGGGCGCACAAGCACGACATGCTGCCGATCGGCAAGGCGGTCGACACCGCCGCGATCGACGGCCGCCTGGTCTCGGCGGTGCGCTTTCTCCCCGCGGCGGGCTACGGGACCGCGGGCGAGTTTGCCGACTCCGTCTACCGCCTGGCGAAAGACGGCTATCTGGCGGCCACCAGCGTCGGCTTCAGACCGCTTGCGTGGGACTTCAGTGCCGACGTCGAGCGCGGCGCCGAGGACTGGTTTCCCGGCATCGACTACCACGAGCAGGAACTCGTCGAGTTCTCGATCGTCGGCGTGCCGAGCAACCCCGAGGCGCTGATCGAGCCCGTCGAGCCCAGCATCATCACCGATCCGACCTCGCTCATTGAGGCGCCGTCGCCGGTCGCGTCATTCGCCGCCGCCCGCGCTCGTCGGCGCCGGGCGATCGCGCTCGCCGCCGGAGGTTTCACGTGAAGCGGAGGAGGCGATGCCCGTACCGACACCGCAGAGTGACGAGAGCGAGGACGACTTTGTCAGTCGTTGCATGGGCGACGACGCAATGCAGGAGTACGACCAGGAGCAACGCGCCGCGATTTGCTACAGCACCTATCGCGACCGCTCCGCAACCCCAGAGGCCAAAATGAACGAGAGACTTGCCGAGCTTCGCCGCGCCCGCGCCAAAGCGCTCGACCGCATGAAGGAGATCCAGAAGCAGGACGACGAGACGCCGGAAGATCAGCCGCTCGCGCCCGATCTGCAGGCTGAGTTTGCCGCGCTCTCCAGTCTTGTCGAGTCGCTCAATGGCCGCCTTGCGCGACTGGAGGAAGTGATGACGCTCGACGCGACCGCCGCAAACGACGAGGCCGACGACGAGCCGATCGGCAATGGCAGCGGGGACGAGGCCGCCTTTCAATTGCCCGTTGTCGCCCATGGCGGCCAGATCCGGCGCGGCGGGCTGCGGATTTATGCCCGCCCCAAGGGCCGCCCGAAACAAACCGGGCCAGGCTTCCAGGTCGCGCGCTTCATGATCGGGCTGGCGCATAAGCGCTGGAACGGCGTGGAGAAGGCGGCGCAATTCATCGAAAACCGTTTCGGCGACGGCGAAGTCGCCAAGGCGTTGACCTATTCGGTCGTGGCCGAGGGCGGTGCCTTGATCCCGCAAGATTTCATGGCCGACCTTATAGAGCTGCTGCGCGCGGTCACTGTCGTGCGCGGCGCCGGCCCGACCACAGTCGGCATGCCCATGGGCAATCTCACCATCCCGCGCCTCGCGGGCGGTGCCACGGCAGGCTACCAGGGCGAACTCGACGACATTGCGCTGACGCAGGAAGCCTTCGACGATGTCAATCTGTTCGCCAAAAAATTGACCGCGATGGTCCCGGTGAGCAACGACCTGATCCGCCGCGCGCCGATCGGTGTCGAGGAAATCGTTCGCGATGACCTGGTGCAGACCATCGCGCGCCGCGAGGATCTGGCGTTTTTGCGTGGCGACGGCGCCGGAAAGTCACCGATCGGCTGGCGCTCGCTTTGCTTGCCGGCAAACCTGATCGCATTGCCGGCACCGGCGGCGGACGAGCCCGCGCGCCTGACGCAAGTCGTCGACGGACTGTCGAGCCTGATGCTGCGCCTCGTCAATGGCATGTCGCGGATGATCCGGCCGCACTGGTTTATGGCGCCGACAACTCTGCGCTACATCGCCACCCGGCGCGACAGTGTCGGGGGGTTCTACTACAAGGACGAGGTCGCTACTGGGATGATCGAGGGCATTCCGTGGTCGTACACGCAACAGATCCCGACCAATCTCGGAGCCGGCACCAATGGCAGCGAGATCTACCTCGTCGACATGGCCGACACGCTGATCGGTGACACAATGAACCTCCAGGTCGACGCCTCCGATGTTGCTGCCTATTGGGGCACCGCCAACGACGCGGGTGAGGCGAATGTGGTCTCGGCATTTCAGCGCGACCAGACGGTTTTCCGGGTCATTTCGGAGCACGACTTCAACATGCGCCATCTGCAGAGCCTCGCGATTGCGACCACGACCAATTGGCTACCGAACGGCACGATTGGCTTGCCTGGGGCACCGTGGTCGACGCAGCGGCTCAATCCGACCTGGGCGCAGGCGCCGGCGGCCTGGCCGGCAGACGCCGCAAATCCCGATCCCGCGCCGACGCTGTGGACCCCGGCATTGGCGATGACCAGCGCTTTCGACGGGCCGTTGACCGATCGGCCCGGTGGCAATCCGCGGCCACCGCTGGCTGGTGACGATCCCGATGGGGCACCGCCACCGCCGCCGGCTCCCGAGACGCCCGAGCCGCATCGCGGCCGGCCCAGAGCATGAGCGATCCCCGCGGCCCCGACACGATGCTGGCGGTGCGTTTCGTGAAGACGTGGAATTCGTATATGGCCGGCGATGTCGCGACTTTCCCGCCGGCAATCGCGCGGCGGCTGGTGGCACGGCGCTACGCCGAAGCCATCAACCCGGCCGCACCCGGCACGCTGCCGCCGGAGGATGGGCGCTGGCATTGGGACATCCGCCCGCCGAACCTCGTCGACAAGGCGCGCGAGTGGTAAGTGTTCGCCTCGTTGCGCGTGATCACGCCGCCGGCCGAGGAGCCGGTCGACCTCGATCTGGTGCGCCGGCACTGCCGGGTCGACGCCGACTATGACGACGATCTGTTGGCGGTCTACCAGACGGCCGCGCGAGAATGGGCCGAGGGCTACCTCAACCGGGCGCTGATCACGCAGGAGCTGCGCTACACGATCACCAACAGCCCGCCGCCGACGGCGAGCCCGCTGGTGCCGCAATCCCTGATCGTGTTCCCGCTCAACTGGCCGCCCTTGATCAGGAAGCCGATCAACCTCCCGCGCGCACCGTGCACGAAGGTGATCGAGGTCGCCTGGGGCCCGGTCGATGATCTCGCGGTCGCCGATGAGGATCTCTACACCGTCAATCTCGGCGTTGAGCCCGCCCAGGTGATGATCCAGCCCTCGCTCGTGCCGATGATCCCGGCGATGTCGGTGCGGTTCGATTTCGCCGCGGGTTACGGTGACACGGGCGTGGCGGTGCCGATGCCGATCCGCTCGGCGATCCTCTTGTTGACCGCCTTCCTTTACGAGGGCCGCGGCGACGTGAACAGCGAGGGACCGGATGCCGCCTGGTCGCTGATGACGCCATACAGGTTATGGCAGTTCGCTGGCTAGGCTGCGGCGCGGGCCGCCTGATGGGCGAGCCGGTCGCCGCCCCTATGCCTACACCCGGCGAGCCCTCCGCGCGTCCTCGGCCTCTGGCGGGGATTTGTGCCCGATAAAACGATGCGCATCGGATATGCTGACCCGCCCTATCCCGGGCAGGCCCATCTTTATAAAGATCACCCAGACTATGCGGGCGAGGTCGATCACGCCGAGTTGCTCGTGCGCTTGGAACGTGATTTCGACGGCTGGATATTGCACACGTCGACCCCGGCGATTGGCATGCTGGCTCCGCTCATTCCCGCCGACGCCCGCTGGGGGGCCTGGGTAAAAACCTTTGCGTCTTTCAAAAAAGGCGTGCGGCCGGCTTACGCCTGGGAGCCGGTCATCTTCAAACCCTGCCGGCGAATGGGCGAAGACTTTTCCGCCCTAATTGTTCAGCGGGATTGGATCGCTTGTCGGATCGCGCTTCGGCCCGGATTTATCGGCTCGAAGCCTGCCGCCGTTTGTCATTGGGCTTTCGAGATCGTCGGCGCCGACAAGGAAGACGAGCTGATCGACCTTTATCCCGGCTGGGGCGCTGTCGCTCTCGCGTGGCAAAGCTGGCGCCCGCAATTGGAGTTGCCTCTTGCCGGATAACGTCTCGGGCGCTCTCGCGTCGGTGTCCGGTATCGGATCGTTGCGCTGGCTCGTGCGGCTCTACCGCCGCGACCAGGAGCCGGCCGCCGGGGGCGGCATCGCCGAGCGGTTCAACCTGATCGCCAAGGTGCAGGCCGACGTCCAGCCGACCTATCCCTCGACGCACTACCTCTCGGCGCAGGTCGACACGCCGGTAACGCACCTGATCCGGGTGCGCTGGCAGGATTACCTCGAAAACGTCAACGTCATCACCCGCCGCACGCATCGCCCGAGCGACCAGACGATCCGCGCCGAGCTGTTCCGCGTCCGCCGCACCAAGGAGATCGCCGGCCGCAAGCGGTTCATCGAACTGGAATGCGAGCTGGAACGCACGGCGACCGCGACCAGCGACAGCGACGCCGAGGACGAGCTGCTCTTTGCCGAGAGCCCAACCATCAACTGAACCCCGAGCCCGCCGGGAACCAGCGGGTAATTCTGGAAGGAGAACAAAATGCGTTCACGTCGACGCGGTTATCTCGCGCGCATTGTCCCGGTCGAGCGTCCGAGCCTCCCCGAGGGCTGGGTGCCGCCTTGGGGTGCCGGCGGGCCGCCTGACTGGGGTCTGCCGGAAGGCGAGCGGCCCGAGGTCGAGCCGCCGGAGCCGGGCGAGGGCCATCCGCTGCCGCCGGACCCGCCGGGCATCTGGCCGCCGCTCGAGGGACCGGATTTTCCGCTCTTCCCGGTGCCACCGGATGGCGAGTGGGAGCCGGGTGAGATCTGGCCGCCGATCCGACCGCCTGGGGGCGGCGGAGAGGGGCCGAGCACGGGCGGGCCGGGCACTGGCGGAACACCGGGCCAGCCATTGCCGAAGCGGTATTTCTTCGCGCTCGTCTACCTCACCGGGTACGGGTTCAAATGGGTCGTTGTCGATCTCAACGCGATGCACCGCCCAGAGCGCCCGGAGCGCCCCGACCGCCCGGAACACCCGCCAGCCGGGGGCATCGGCCGCCCTCCTCAGAGGCCGGGACCGGAGCCGGAGCACCGGTAGCACCGGACAGCCCGCGCCGTCGCCGGCTATTGCACCGCCGTGAGCGCCCTTAAGCTCACCGTCAACAACTGGGGCGAAGTGGCGCTCGACAAGGCCGGGCTAAAGAAGCTGATGCGCGGCGCCGGCAACGACATCCGCTCGAAGACCGCGCGCTTGATGACGCGCGGTTCGGGCGGGGGCCGGTCCTATGCTGGCGGAGGGGGAGCCGCCTACCGCGGCGCCTACCGGAGAGGCGGTTACCGCGCATCAGCGCCGGGCGACCCGCCCGTGCGCGTCTCGGGCACGCTCTACCAATCCATGCGGACCTATGTCTATCCGAGCGGTGAGGGCTTCGCGGTGCGCGCCCGCGCGTTCTATGGGCTGTTTCTCGAAACCGGCGCGCGCGGCGGCGGCAACCCCGGTGGCCGCGCTGTGCACCGCACCGGCCGGCGACGTCAGCGCGGCGCTTACACCGTCCGCGTGCTGCAGCCGCGACCCTATCTCGACCGAATCATGCGCCAGGAGGAGCCCAATCTGGAGCGTCGGGTGCGCGCCGCGCTCGACGAGGGACTGACCTGGCGGGAGACCAAATGATGGCCGACGTAACCCTGCCAGACAACGCGACCTCTGGGACCGTCGTCGCGGCGATCTCGATCACGATGTCGGACGGCTCCGATTTTGAGGGCACGCTCGAAGCGAGTCCGCCCGACACTGTCGACATCGTCGGTCGTAACCTCGTAACGGCGCGGCCAATGACGACGGCCGATGGCGGCTTGCACACCTGGACTGTCAAGGCGACGCAGGACGGCGAGGAGGCCGAGGGCACCCTCGATGTCGAGATCGTGCCGGTGCCGACAACCGTCACCTTTGATCCGCCGAATGTGCGCCTGCCGGACAACGCGACAGACGGCACCTTTCTCTCCGAGGTCGCCGTGGCGATGTCGGACGGCTCGGAGTTCACCGGCTCGCTTGAAACCAGCATGCCGGGCACCGTGCGGGTCAACGACGTCGACGAGCTGGAGCTGCTGCGCGATCTGACCTCGGCCGATGTCGGCGCCTACTCGCTCGTGGTGACGACGGCGGACTAGCCATGCCGATCACGGTCGATCTCACACCGCAGACACAGCCCACGGTAAGGGCCTCGGGGACGCTCCCGTGGCGCATCTCCGCGACACCGGCAGCGATTGCTTTCGACCCGGCCGTGCAGCCGCCCGCCACTGCCTCGGGCACCCTCGATCTCGAGGTGTTCACCGGGCCGATCGTCGCGCTGATCCCGGCCGTGCAGCCGCCGGTTACGGTCTCAGGGACACTGCCGCTGCACGTCGCACCGCGGCCGACCGCCATAGACTTCGCACCGCTTGTGCAGCCGCGCGTCGAGGCCTCGGGCGCCTTGCCGTTGCGCATCGCGCCCCGCCCGGTGCTCGTCGACATGACGCCCGCTTTCGTCTCATTGCAGGCGACGGGCACCTTGCCATTGCAGTTTTATCCGCGCCCGACCGCCGTGCGCTTCAATCCCTTTGCGCAAGCGCTGCAGGCGACGGGCCGCCAGGACATCCGCGTTTACCCCTCGATCCTCGATGTGCCCTCGGTCATCGACGAGACGATCCAGCAGCTTCGCGACTATTGCCCGCTGCTCGCCGGCCGGGTCGCCGGGGCCGCCAACTTCGCCAATGGCCTGCAGAATTACAACGCCAACATGCCACTGCCGGCGGCCTATGTGATCCCGCTCTCGGAAGAGGCCGAACCGAACCAGGTCATGATCGGCCTCATTCAGAAGGTGCACCGGACGATCGGCGTCGTCGTCGAGTTCGACGCGACCGCGGACCGCCGCGGCCAGGTGCCGGCGATGCATTTCGACGCAATGGAGGCTGGCATCCTGCGCGCGCTCCTCAACTGGCCGCCGACCTGGTGCCGGACGCCCAACAACCAGGGTTTCCAGCTCTCCGGCGGGCGGACGCTCGATCTCGACCGCGCGCGACTCTTCTACCAATGGGAATTTGGTCTGGATTGGCAGATTGACGATGCACAGGACGGCTGGCAACCATTGGGCGACCCGCTCGAATTCATCGAGTTGCACGTTCACAAGGCGCCGCTCTCCGGGCACCCGTGGCCGGCCGCGGTGATGCGCGTCAACATGCAGCCGCCGACCGTATGGGATGACCCGCGGCGGCCGACGCAGTGGGACGACACCCGCACGGTGTGGCTCGCATGACGAGCGCCATCGATCCCTCGAAGCCGACCTCGGGCAATGCCTATACGCAGGACGTGCGGGAGAACTTCCGTCATGCCCGCGCCGAGATCATCGATTTGCAGGGTCTCGTCACGTCGGTGCGCGAGATCGCCACCGCTGCCGCTCTCGCCGCGGCGCAGGCGCAAGATGCAGCGCGCGCAGCGGAAGCCGCCGCTGCCGCAGCCCAGGCCGCCGCCGAGACCGCCGCAACTGCCGCCGCGCGTGCCGTGCAACGGACCGGCGACTCGATGCTCGGGTTCCTGACACTGCATGCCGACCCGACCCTGCCCACTCACGCCGCAACCAAGGCCTATGCCGACGCACATGGCGGCGAGGGCGGGGGCGAACCCGGAGAGCCGGGACCGCCGGGCGAGAAGGGCGACCCGGGGGAGAAGGGCGACAAGGGCGATAAAGGCGACGAGGGCGAACGCGGCGACATTGGACCGCCGGGGTTGCAGGGCGACAAGGGCGAGAAGGGCGACCAGGGCGATCCCGGTGAGGACGGCATCACGCCCGATCTCGACGACTATCTGCGCCGCGATTTTGGCCACATGCTCGGGCCGCTTCTCTGTGTCGGCAGCGGCGGCGGCAGTGCGCCGGGGCTGATGATCGGAGAGAACAACACCGGCTTTCTGGTGCCGTCTGGCAACATGATGCAACTTTTGGTCGGCGGGGGGCTGATGTTTGCATTCTCGCCGGCCGGCCTATTTCCGGGCGCAAATTACAATTGCAGCGGTTACCGAATTACTGGAGTGCCGGCCCCGAACCTGGCGAGCGACGCGACGCCAAAGAGCTACGTTGACGGGCTCGCCGTCGATCCCTCGGCGTTTCTGGAGAAAGCCGGCGACACAATGACCGGCGACCTTCGTATAACTGGGACCAGTGGTCCGCCTGTTGACGCCAAGGTGCTGTTCGGCGTTCGCGGCGCCAGCATCCATTGGGATGAGCCCACCAATGCGCTGACGATCACCAAAGGCATGAGCAACTATCCGGTTTACATCCGGGCCAACGATGGCAGCAATCCGCAGCCGGTCATCGATCAGACGCTCGGCGACGCGCGCTATTTGAAAGTAGACGGCTCGAACGACTTTGACGGGTCGCTATTTTTGGCGTCGGACGGCGGAATTGTCTGGCGCAATGCGATCGCACCGGGCGGCATCGGCGCGCTTATTTTTGACTACACGTTAGGCACGACACCGGGTCTGACGTTCCGTCGCGGCGCTGGGCAAAATGATCTGTGGACCGAAGACAGCGGCGGTGCCGCCGCGACGCGCTCGCGCATCCTGACCGGGGTCGCTGGCCCGCTGACGATCAAGGCCGAGCCCGTGTCAATCGATCTGCCGGGAAGCGGCGCGTGGCAAACTTTCTGGCTGGGAAATTTTCCACTGCCGCGCAGTGGCAATTCGCGCGTTCTGGTCAGTGTTTCGGTCAGTGTCAATGCGCCGACTGGTTCAATCTGGTATCTTGGCGGGCGACTGGCCCTGCCGCCTGAGCAAGTCGAACGCCGGATCTTTATTTATAGCCAGAACAGCACCGGCACATTCAATTTTTATGCTGATGTGACCGGAAACAACCCGACTATCGCGGTGGAGTTGGCCGCATTGGGAGACGCCGGTTCACCGCCCAATGGGCTCAGCACTATCGCGACCGGCGCTAACCGCTCGCAAATCATGATCACTGACATGGGGCCACGCTGATGAGAGTGAAACCGACAAATCCCGCGGTCAAAGTGCCGTATCCCGGCGCGGGACCGATGCAATTCCTGCCGGAAGAGGGCGCCGAGGTGCCCGACATCCAGTATTGGCGGCGCCGGCTGCTCGACGGCGACATTGCGATCATCGACGAGCACCCGGCGGCGAGACCCGCGGCCCGCCATCACACGGGAGCGTGATCAATGGCGATCAACTTTACCTTTTACCCGGAGAGCAACCGGGTTCCCGGCGTCTTTGTCGAAATGGACCCGTCGCAGGCCAACACGGCGCGGACCTTTCAGCGCTCGCTGGTGCTCGGGCAGATCACCGACGACGGCGACGCACCGCCGCTCTTCCCGCTGCAGGTCAACACCCTAACGCAGATCCAAGCTGCCTGCGGGCGCGGCTCGATGCTCGCCATGATGGCGCATTCGTACCGCACTTGCGACCCGTTCGGCGATCTGTGGATCTTGCCCTATGCGGACAGCGGGACCGCGGCGGCGGCCGTGGGCTCGATCACCTTTGCCGGCAGCAATGCCGCGTCAAACGGCACGCTCTTTCTCTACATCGCCGGAATGCCGGTGCGCTGCGGCATCGCCGAGGGCGACACGCCGGCCGCGATAGCGACGAAGCTGCTGACGGCTCTCGACAATCTCGACGATCTGCCGGTGACCGCTACCCGCGCGCTCGGCGTGGTCACCTTGACGGCGAAGAACAAGGGCCTGTCCGGCAACAGCATCGACGTGCGCCTCAACTATTACGGCGCCGCCGGGGGCGAGTGGACGCCGCCCGGCCCGACGATCACGATCGTGCAGCCGACCGGGGGCACCGGCAATCCGCTGATCAGCGACGGCCTGGCGAACCTCAGCGATCAGAATTTTGATTTCATTGTGACGCCCTACACCGACACGCCCAATCTCGACGCGATGAAAATATTCCTCGACGACGCGACCGGGCGGTGGAGCTGGGAGCAGATGCTCTACGGCGGCGCGTTCAGCGCCTACCGCGGCTCGTTCAGCCAATGCGTCAATTTCGGGCTCGCGCGCAACGACCAGCACACGTCGGTCATGCCCTACAACAACAGCCCCGATCCGCCCTGGGTGTGGGCCGCGCAGATCGGCGCTTTTGCGTCGGCCTCATTGCGCGTCGATCCCGGTTTGCCATTGCAATACATCGGGACTTACCTGAAGGCCCCGCCGGTCGCGAACCGCTGGGCGATCGGCGAACGCAACACCTTGCTCTATTCGGGATTGTCGAGCTTCCGCGTCGCCGACGACGGCACCGTAGTCATCGATCGAATGACTACGACCTATCAAAAAAACCCGGCCGGCACCGAGGACGACAGCTATCTCGACGTCGAGACGATGTATGGGCTGATGTATGTGGCGCGTGATCTCGCGCGCTACCTGGTCTCGAAGTACGCGCGCAAGAAGCTGGTCAGCGACCAGACGCCGATCCTGCCGGGGTCGAATTCCGTCAATGCGCCGATGATCAAAGCCTCGACGATCGCCGAGTATCGCGTGCTCGAAGCCAATGGCTTTGTGCAGAACAGCCGGAACTTCGCGCGAGACATCGTCGTCGAGAACGCCGGCCGCGGGCTCGTCAAGATCCTGGCGCCGGTTGATCTCGTCAATCAACTGCGGCAGATCGCGATCCTGCTGCAGTTCAGGAAGTCGTGAGATGGCGGCTACTACATCCCCGGCTAATGCATCCCCGGCTAAGGCAGAGCCGATGCTGCAATTCTTCGCGTTCGGTCATTTGCGCGCGGACCTGCAGCCGGTCAGCCGGGCTTTCGGTGATCTCGCGCAAGAGATCGTCGACACCTTGCCGCGCAATCCCGAACGGACGGTCGCATTGCGCAAGCTCTTGGAGGCAAAAGACTGCGCCGTCCGCGCTCTACTCTACGAGGAGGCTTGAGAAATGGCGCAATGCGAACGGCTCGCCGGCATCACCGGGCTGACGATCGACGGCACCGCCTACATGGTGGTGTCGGACGTCACCTGGTCGCCGGCCAAATGGAGGCGCGAAACGCTCGTCGGCCTCGACTTTGTGCACGGGTTCAGCGAGGTGCCGCTGCAGGGCTATATCGAGGCGACGCTCCGCGACTCCGGCGCTATTGCGGTCGGAGACTTCAACGATATGCGATGCGTCGAGGTCTTGGTGACCCTCGCCAACGGCAAGGTGGTCGGCGGCGCCAACATGTGGAACACCTCGGCGCTCGAGGTGCGCGCCGCAGAGGGCACCTTTGTCGTCCGATTTGACGGCACCGACGTGGCGGAGCAATAGGCCATGCAATCGACACCCGCGCACGTCAATGGCTTCGAGGAAGAGGGCGCGCGCCCGATCGACGGCGCCGACGAGCCGCGTACCCTCGACATCGAGATAGACCCGCCGATCGAGGCCAACAACCGGACGTGGACGAGCCTGCACCTGGAGGAACCGACCGCGAAAATGATTGAACTCGCCGAGGCCGAACTCGCCGGCAACATGTCGGTGCATGCATTGCGCAAATACCAGATCGCGCTGGTCAGCCAGGGGGCCAAGGTGCCGCGCGCCGTCGTCGAGCGGATGCGCATCAGCCAAGTGCGCGAGGCCGCCGATTTTTTATCCGGCTTCATCGGCGGTGGCCCAGCAACTGGCGCGAGCTGATTGCCGATCTCGCCCGCTGGTGGCATTGGGGACCGCAAGAGGCCTGGGATTTGACCGGCACACAGATCAACTGGTGGCTCGACCAGGCGAACCGCATCGCCGCGCGCGAACGCGCTGCGGCTGAAGAGGCGATGGCGCACCGCCGCCGCTAATGGCCGGCTATTCCGTCACCTATTCGGTCGTCGACGAGGCGACCGCGAAGATCGAGGCGATCAACAAGCGCATCCGTCAGATGCGCGAGCCGATCGAGCGCCAACAGCGCGCGATGCAGCGCTTTGTCGACGTCTCGGGCTTGCGCAAGGTCGGCGAAGGGTTCCAGACGATCGCGCGCCAAGCCGGCGATGCGTTCTCCTCGATGTCGCGCCTTGTGCCGGTCATGGGCGCGCTCACCGGGGCCGTCTCGATTGCCGGCATTGCGCGGCTGGCGAACACGTTCGGTCAATTCGGCCTCACCTTGCAGGGCCAGGCCGACCAGATCGGCACGACCGCGCAGCAATTGCAGGTTTACCAGGACGCGACGCGCCTCGCCGGGGGCAGCGCCGACGACATGACGGCGAGCCTCAAGGGCCTCACCACTCAATCCGCAATGGCATTCCGCGGCGACGCGCAGGCCGTCGCGTGGTTCCAAAAGGCCGGCATCTCACTGACTGACGTCAACGGCCAACTGCGCAGCTCGACCGAGCTATTGCCCGACGTGCTGCGCTACATCGGCTCATTGGAGAATCCGACCGATCGGATGACCGCGGCAATGGGGTTCGGCGGCGAGTCGCTGGCAAACCTCGTGCGGACCTTCGAGCGCTCTGGTCAACCAATGGACAGGTGGATCGACCGGGCGCGGCAGATGGTGCCGCTCACCGATCAGCAGATCGAGACGCAGCGACGCTACAAGCAGGCGGTGAGCGAGAGCGAAGTCGCCTTCGATCATCTCGGCCAGCAGGTCGGGACCACGATGGCCGACGCCCTGACGCCGTTCTACTCCGCAATGGGCAACTGGGCGAAAGACCCGGCCAATGTGACCGCCGTCAATGATCTCGCCAAGGCGTTTGGCGATCTCATCAAGGCGATTGACTGGAACAAGGTGCTAACGGGACTGACGGAACTGCTCAAAGGCGTAACGGCGCTGCTCAAAATTCTGAAGGACAACCTGGGCATCGCCGAGGCGATCGCGACCGCGTTCGCCGTCAAATGGGGCGTCGGCATGGTGGGCTCGATCGGCCGGGTGGTGAGCGCTCTGGGCACCGCCGGCACCGCGGGGGCCGCCGCCGCCGGAGGAACCGGACTGCTCGGCGCACTGGCCGGGATTGCCGCGCTCGCGACGACGATTTCCGCGGCCAGCCGACTGAAGGGCGCGGTCGAGGAGCGCGCCGAGGAAAAGGGCATCTCCACTCCCCGCGCGCTCGCCGAGGAGATCCTGTTGCCCGACACCGGGGGCCGGATTCAACGCGCCGAGCGCCGCAAGGCCGAACGCGAGGCCGCGGGCGACACGCGGACGTTCTGGCAACGCAACGCGCCGGGGTTTCTCGGCGGCACAGAGGCGCCGCCACCGCCGGCCGCGGAAGGAGGCGGCGGACTTACCACACCGCAACCCGCTCGAGGCCCCGAGCCGCCCGTCAAGGGCCGCTATCAGGCGACAGCGGGCGATCTCGTCAATGAGCTGGTCGACCGTCACGGGCTCGAACGCCACCAGGCGGCCGGGCTCGTCGGCAATCTCGGTTACGAGTCCGGCGGGTTCGAAAAACTGCAAGAACAACAGCCGCTCGTGGCCGGCAGCGCGGGCGGCTGGGGCTATGCGCAATGGACCGGACCCCGCCGTAACGCGTTTATGGCCTTTGCGAAAGAACGCGGTCTCGATCCAGCGTCACACGAAGCCAATGTCGAGTTTCTGAACCACGAATTGTCACAACCGCAGTGGAGCCGATACCTCGACCGCCTACGTGGCACGAAGTCGGTCGAAGAGGCGAGCCGACTGACGCATAAGGAATACGAGACACCGCAGGACGTGTTGACCGGCACCTATGCGAGCGGGCCGGGACGGCTGCGTTATGCCCGCCAGGCGCAAGGGCTCGCCGAAGAGGCGGCGGCGCGCGGTCTGCCGGAGGTTGCGCAGGGTGCACCCGCGGAGGTGACCGGGGGCCGCCCGGAGCTGGCGCTCGCCGAACAGGCCGCAGCGCGCGGTCTGCCGGAAGTAACACCGCCGGCCAATGCCGAACCGGCGCAGGGCGCGCCCGTCGAGGTGACCGGGGGCCCGCCGGTCTCGGGCTCGGTCGACATCACCGTGACGCACAAGAACCCGCCGCCGGGGGCGACGGTGACCGCGCGCGGCCAGGGTGACGTCAATGTCGACGATCCGCGGACCGAGCACCAGACGCTCGCCGCGGCATGATCAGCATCCAGGAGATCGCCCAGACTGTCGGCCGCGATCTCTTCGCCGACAATCGGACAACCGGCTGGCTCGGATCGTCCTGGTGGGAACAACTGCAGCCGGGCTCGTGGCGCGGTGTGGGGTTTGTCATGGACGCCGCCGAGACGCGCGCCGGCCGCCGCATCGCCATGCACGAGTACCCCTATCGCGACACCGTATGGGCGGAAGATCTCGGCCGCCTGCCGCGCCGCTTTGCGTTTCAGGCCTTCATTGTCGGCGACGACGTCTACGAGCAGCGCTCGGCGATGATCGCCGCGTGCGAGCAGCCGGGCGAGGGCACGCTGGTGCACCCGACGCTCGGGACGATGGAGTGCGTGCTGCTCGATTTCACGACGACTGACCGCCGCGAGCGCGGCCGCATGGTCGAGATCTCCTTTACGTTCGTGATCTCGTCGGATCTGCGCTTTCCCGCCTCGATCACCGCCACCGACCAATACGTCAGCGCGCTCGCGCTCGTATTGAACCAGGCCTCGGCCGCCGATCTCTCTGCGGTGCTCGGGACGATGAGCACAGTCCCGCAGGCCGCCGCTCGCGACGTCCCAGACTTCGCCGCACAGGCGACCGGGGTGGTCGATGACCCGACGCGCATGCTGCACTCGGTCAACGGGTTGCAGGGCTATTACGGACGCTATGCGACCGGCCGGCGCGGCACGATGCTGCCGGCGACGACGACGCCGCAATCGGCTCTGGCGAACGCCGTCTCCTCGAGGGACGCGGTGTTGACCGCGGCGACCCGCCTCGTTGGCGCGGCGGGCGCGATCTGATGGCGGCGGCCGAGTTCTCGCAGGCGGCCGAGGAGCTGGCCGCGGCGCTCGTCGCCGCAATCAACGACCCGGCCGACGCGATCCGCCTCTTATTGCCGCTCACCGAATGGATGCCGCCGCTCCTGCCGGGGCGCGGACCGCTCGCCGACCGCGCCCGCGACGTGCAGGACGCGCTTGCCGCCAATCTGCGCTCTACCGCGTGCGCGGCACTGGCGCAGGCGACGATCGCCTACGAGCCGGTGAGCTACCAGGACGCGCAGAGTGTGCGGCATCTGGTGTGTGACGCGCTCGACGCCGAGGCGACCCGTTCCGCCGACGCCGCCCGCGATGCTACCTACCAGGCATTGCGCGAATTGCGCACCGCCGTCGCGCTCGATCTCGCGGCGCGTGGCGCTCACCTCGCCTATCTCGTCGAGATCGAGACCCGCGTCTCGATGCCCTCGCTGGCGATGGCCTGGACGCTCTACCAGGACACGACGCGCGAGCCGCAGCTCGTCGCCTCGGCCGCGCCGCGGCACCCGCTCTTTCTGCCGATGACCTTCCCGGCGCTGGCGTCGTGAGCGCGACTGAACGCCAAGCGTTCAGACGCCTGTCACGCACCCGGCGGAGCCGGGCGCGATGAGCGCCGCGCACGGCATCCCGTCGCGCGGTGCGCCGCCTGGGGCGGCCGACGTGCTCGCGCTGATCATCGCCGGCCAGCAATGGATCGGCTGGCAGCGCGTCGCGGTGACCCGCTCGATGGATACCGTGCCCGCCTCGTTCGACATCCAGGTCACCGAGCGCTACCCGACGACGGGCGACGTCTCGATCAAGCCGGGCGACGCGTGCCAGGTGAAGATCGGCGGCGATCTCGTGATCACCGGCTATGTCGACCGCTACGCCGCCGCGGTCACCGGCACCGACCACACGGTGCGGATCGCCGGCCGCAGCAAGTCGCAAGACCTCGTCGACTGCTCAGCCTTTATCGGCGACAAGGGCGACCCGTCATTCCAGGTGAAGGGCGGCACCGCGCTGTCGATCGCGCAGCAGCTCGCCCGACCCTATGACGTCGAGATCTCGTCGATTGCCGGACCCGGCGCGCAGATCCCGCAATTCAACATCAACCTCGGCGAGACCGCGTGGGAGATCATCGACCGCATCACCCGCTATTCGAAACTGATCGCCTACGATCTGCCGGACGGATCGGTGGTCATGGCGCAGGCAGGGACCGAGACAATGGCCTCGGGCGTTCAAGAGGGCGAGAACGTCGAGCAGGCGTCTGTCAGCTTCTCGCTCGATCAGCGGTACTCGGATTACGAGGGTCACCTTCTCTCGACCGGGGTCTTTGGCAACGATACCGGGCAGGCGGCAACGCGCGTCGGCCAGGTTGTGAACGACGCCGGGGTGCCACGCTTCCGCAAGCGCTACATCATCAGCGAGCAGAGCCAGATGGGGCACTTTCTCGCGCATGACCGCTCGATCTGGGAGTGCAACCGCCGCGCCGGCCGCAGCCAGGCGGTGAATGTCACCTGTGACGCCTGGCGCGACGCTGCGGGCGCGCTGTGGTCGCCGAACCATCTGACGCCGATCCGCCTTCCGGCGCTGAAATTGCCCGATGAAAACTGGCTGATTGCCCAGGTCAGCTATACCCGCGACGAGACCGGCCAGCATGCGCTCCTCGTGCTGATGCCAAAGGAGGCCTTTTCGCCCGAGCCGGTCGCGTTCCAGCCCTTGCCGGTGCTCGTGCAGGACGTCGAGCGGTTCAACGCGACAAAGCCATGAATTCGACGCAGCACCTGCAAAATCAGATCGATCGACTATACCGGAGGATCCTGATGACCGTGGCGCCGGTCAAAATCACCGCTACCGACGACGAGGGACCGATCCATCGCATACAAGGCCGGGTCCAGGGCACGCCCGAGACGATCGACGACATGGGCGTGATGCAGATTTACGGGCTCGCCTCGCACGCGCCGGTCGGCACCGATGCAACCGCGATGTTTGTCGGCGGCGACCGCGCCAATACGGTGATCATCGCCACCGGCAACCAGAAGTACCGCCTGCGGGGCCTCAAATCGGGCGAGGTGGCGCTCTACAGCGACGAGGGAGACTTTGTGAAGTTCCGCCGCGGCAAGATCATCGAGGTCAAGGCGCAAGAGGAACTCAAAATCGAGACAAAGAAGCTCACGATCCAAAGCGACGAGATCGCGATCAAGGGGAACATCGAACTGGACGGCAATCTCAGTGCTACGGGCCGCGTCAATTGGAGCGCGACCGGCGGCGGCGGACCCTCGGCGCAAGACGAGGACCGCACCCGCGAATGAATGCGCTCGTCGAGCTGCCCGATGCGCCCGCTGCACTGCCGGAAGGCGGCAATGGCGGTGACATCCGCGTCATCTGGGACAATACCAACGCGCTCGGCGATTGGGGCCTCGCCGAGGGCGACGTCGAGACCGGCCAGGATCTCGAAACCGCGTGTTTGGTGTCGCTGTTCACCGACAAGCTCGCGACACCCGATTTCACCCCGACCGACGGCACCACCGATCGGCGCGGCTGGTGGGCCGACCCGTATCTCGAAGAGGGACCGCTCGGTTCGAACCTCTGGCAACTGGAACGCGCGAAGAAAAACCGCGACACGCTCGGGACCGCGCGCCGCTACGCCCTCGATGCGCTGCAATGGCTGGTCACGGACGGGATTGCGAAGCACGTCTGGTGCAACACCATGTGGTTGACCCCGACGATGCTCGGGATTGCCGTCGCGATCATTCGGCCGGACGGCAGCGAGAGCCGCTATCGCTTCGGCTGGGCGTGGACGGACCTCGCAACCGTGCGCTCGCCCGTGATGTTCCCGCCGGAGCTGGTGCCGTAGCATGCCGTTCGCCCGGCCGACCCTCACCGGACTGCGCAATCAAGCAATCCAGGACATCACCACCTCCGGGGTGCCGGGGCTCACGGGGCTGTTGCGCAATGCCGTGCTGCGGGTGCTCGCCTGGTGCATGGCCGGGCTCGCCTACAGCGTCTATGGCTATGCTGACTGGATTGCCCGCATGGGCGTTCCGTTCACCGCGGAGGACGAATTCCTCTTTGCCTGGGCGGCGCTCGTCGGGATCTATCCGAAGGAGGCGACCGCAGCGCATGGGCGCGCGCAGTTCACCGGGGTGCCCGACACCGTGCTGCCGGCCGCTACACCGCTGACTCGCGTCGACGGGACGCCCTATGTGACGACGGCCGAGGGCCGGGTCGACCTCGCCGGCTTTGCGCTCGTGCCGATCGAGGCGACGGTGCTGGGCGCCTTCACGAATGCCATCAGCGACACCCCGATCTCGATTGCGCGCCCGGTGACCGGGATCAATTCCGGCGGCGCGATGATCGGGCCGGCGGTCGGCGGCGCCGACCAGGAATCGAACGGGGCATTACGCAACCGGATGCTGGCGCGCTACCGCGCCCCGCCGCACGGCGGCGCCGCTCACGATTACATCGCCTGGGCGCTCGAGGTTCCGGGGGTCACCCGCGCCTGGATCACGCCGCTTGGTTTGGGTCCCGGGTCGGTCATCGTTTATCCGATGCTCGATGACGCGCAGGCCGAACACGGCGGTTTTCCGCAAGGGATCGATGGCGTCGCCGCGGAGGAGCGCCGAGCGGGCGCGCCGCCGGCCGCGACTGGGGATCAACTCGTCATCGCCGACCATATCTGGCCGGTCCAGCCGGTGACCGCGCTGATCTACGTCGCCGCGCCGCGACCCTACCCGATCGACGTCACGCTACTCGCGCTCGATCCGAACACCGACGAGATGCAGCGCGCCATCCGCGCCTCACTCGTCGACATGTTCCTGGTGATCGGCGAGGTCGGCGGCACCGTCTACCCGTCGAGCTTCTATGCCGCGATCCTCGGGACGCCGGGGGTGCGTCAGTTCACGATGTCCGAGCCGCAGCTGCCGATCACCGCGCCGCCCGGCACGCTGCCGATCATGGGTCTATTGATCGCGCCGGTACTCGCCTAAATGCCGCTCCTCGTCTACTCCGCCGCAGACTATCTCGGCCAATTCCAGCGGCTCTTGCCGCGCGGCCGGATCTGGCACCGCGGCGCCTCTCGCGTGCAGGACGCCGTTCTCGCAACGCTCATGCCCACCTGGGCGCGGCTGCATCTGCGGCTCAACGACCTGATCGCGCAAATCTTCCCGTGCTCGACGACTGAGCTATTAACGGAATGGGAGGCGACGCTCGGCCTCCCCGACCCGTGCATTGGCCCGCTCGACAGTCTGCAGGCGCGCGTCGCTGCAGTGTGCGCAAAATTCGCCGCGCGCGGCGGCCAGTCGAAAACCTATTACATCGAGGTGGCGCACGCGCTCGGCTTTGAGATCGAGATCGAGGAGTATGCGACCTTTGTCGCCGGCTCGGCAACCGGCGGTCTGCTCTCCGGGCTCGATTGGGCCTATGCCTGGCGGATCATCGTCGCCGAGACCATGGTGCGCGCCTTCTCGGCCGGGATCAGCAATGCCGGCGAGCCGCTGCGCGAATGGGGCAACCGGACGCTCGAATGCGTCATGGAGGCGCTCAAGCCGGCCCATACGATTCTGGTCTTTACCTACCTCTCCGGGGGCGCCTCGACGTGGGACGCGGGTCAATCGAGGTGGGACTTTGGTCTTTCAAACTGGGATCAGTTCAATGCCTAGCCAAATAGACGAGACCTGGCCCGTGTTCGGTGAGCCGACCACGGCAAGCGTCCGCACGAATTTCGGCACTGCAAAGAGCGAGATCAGCACGCTGCAAGAACGGCTCACCGATCCGCCGCCCGACGCGTCGGCGACGTCGCTGGTGCTCGCCTACACCGACGAGTCGGGCATCCTGCAGCCGCTCGGCCGGGTCATGGTGGACCAGCCCGATCCCGCCATCGGCGGCGGCCGATGGCTCTACGTCCGATTGACGGAGTGAGAATGATGGAACCGACGACGATCGATCCAGCAACGCCGGTCACGGTGACGTTCCAATGGCAGATGTGGAGCGCGATCCTCGCGGTGTTGCTCGATGCGCCCTACCGCATCGCCGCGCCGGCCATCAAGGGGATCACCGAGCAGGCGCAGGCCGCCGCACTGCCGGACCCTTATCTCGCCAGTGCGAAGAACGGGCAAGAGCGCGCGCATGTACAGGATTGACAACCCGACCGCGGTCGCCGCGCTGCCGTCGATCCCGCCGCCCGGCCCGCAAGGGTTTTTTGTCAACGGCAACCCGCAGACCGGGCTTGTCCCGACGCGCGTTGACGACTGGTGGCTGAACACGATCCAAGAAGAGATCATGACGGTTATCGGCGCGGTCGGCATGCAGCCGAACAAGAACAGCCGCTCGCAACTTTACGAGGCAATCCAGGCGATCGCCTACGGCGCGACACCGGAATTGAGCGCCTACCTGCCATTGACCGGAGGCACGCTCGCCGGTCCCGGCAATCTGACTGTGCAGGGCCACCTTGCGGTCAGCGGCGTGGTGACCGCGGGTAGCGAGGGCATTGTCTATGCCGGCATCGGGTCGGAGAATAGGATCGGTTTTAGGTGGAACCCGCCATATGTTCAGGCGTGGGTCGACGGCATCTATCAGGGCGAACTCGCAACGACGGCCGGCTATCTGCCATTGACCGGCGGCACCCTCGCCAATCCCGGCAATCTCACCGTCAGCGGCACTTTATACGCGAGTGCTGGGGCGACGATCTCCGGCACGACGATGACTAATGCTCTCGATATCACTACCGGCATTGCGACCATCGGTGGCGAGGGCATTGTCTATGCCGGCATCGGCAGCGCCAATAGGAACGCCTTTGGATGGACCGGCGCTAACGTGACAGCCTGGGTCGACGGCATCTATCAGGGCGAACTCGTAAATACGGCGCTGCTCAACGGCTATCTGCCGCTGAGCGGCGGCACACTGAGCGGCACGCTGATCTGCAGTAGTGCGCTCTACGGCAATGGTCCGGTGCAATTAGCCAGCTCGTTCCACGTTATGGGCGGCAGCCCGCAAACGATCATCGATTCCGCCAATTTCTACGTCAACTCAGCGTCGGCCCAGTTCGGCGGCAGTTTCGTGGCGCTCAGCGGGGCGACGATCAATGGCACGATTACCACCAACACTGTGGCCGCCGGCGAAGTACAGACCGGCCGCCTCAACGTCTCGGGTATGGCCTACTTTCACGACGGCAATCTTATTGGTCTGGGCACTGCCGGCACGCCTAGCCCCGCGCTCGTGAGCAGTGACTCCCTAGCGCGCGGCTATGGCTTCTGGTCCTCGGCCGGCTCGATGGCGATGGGACCGTGCGATGTGAACGGCACGCCGATCATCGACTATCTGCGCGTCGGTTGGAACACTAGCGACAATCTGTTACTCGTCACTGGCAACCCATACAACGTCACCAGCGCTACTTGGCATGTGCTCATCGGGTTGCAGCGCGAGGTAGTGGATTACGATCGCGGGCTCGATGCGATCCGCCGATTGCGTCCGGTCACCTATCGCCGCGATGGTGACGACGAGGTCGTGCATGGCCTGGTCCCGGCCGAGGCGTTCGCTGCGCTGCCGGAGATCCGGAGTGGCCCCTCGATCAGATTGCACGAGGAGGACGAGGAGGAGGTCGAGCCAATGAATTACGGCGTCCTGACGTTCGCGCTGGTCAATGCCGTCAAAGAACTGGCGAACCGGCTCGACGCGCTGGAAGGCACCGAACTGGAACCGGAGCAGCACTGATGGCCTGGATTGCATCCGATCCGGGCTCGTTTGTCGGCCAGGTCGTGCAGAACGGCCATTGTGTCCGCTACGTGCAACTGGCCTCCGGCGCACCGCATACCTCGAGGTGGCGGCGCGGCGCCAAGGTGCGCGGTCACCCGGACATCCGCTATGGGACCGTGATCGCGACATTCGACCCGCTCGGCACCTATGGCAACCACACCGACGGGCGCAGCCATGCCGCGATCTTTGTGCGCCACGACCCCGAGGGGATCCGGGTGTGGGACCAATGGGTCGGGCACCCGGTCGCGCAGCGCGTCATCCGCTACCGCGGCGGCCAGGGCCGCGCGGTCAACGACGGCGATCAATTCTTCATCGTCGAGGGACCGGAGCCCGAGACTGCGAGCGCGGCTGCATGACGTGCGATGCCGCGTCAACCGTTCGACATGCTGGCGGCTTGCTTCTGGCTCGTCGCGGCGATTGTCGCGGTCATCCTGATCCTGATGGTGGCCGGCGTCGCCAGTTGCATCGTCGGGGTCGCCATCGGCCGCATGCCCGTGGGCTACTGCCTCGACAAGGGTGTGTTCCAGCTCGTGCACGACTGGTGGGCCGAGATCTTGACCACGGTCCTAGCGCTACTCGTCGCGGGCGGCGGACGCCCGCCGCCACCATCGCCGCCGCCGCCACCGCCGAACGAGTGAAAGGGGTTTCCTCCCGACTTGCCGGCCCGGAACATGGGAAGAGACGCCGGGCCGGCGTCTTTTTTCGGGGGGTTTCCGTGACGGTGCCGGAAACCCGCAGGCGGGGGACGGCGAAGGGGTGGAACGGGGTCGCCCGCTACCGATACCCCTCTATGAGGGAAAGGGGGCTCAGCGGGCTTCCTGGGGGATTTGCGCAAATCCGCAAACTGACGCTGTTGCTTGTCGCGGGGGTACATTTTTTCCCAAAAACGACATAACGCGTTCCCAGGCTTAGCCAGGGGAAGAGGCGCCGCGGGGCGCGGCCGTGGATGGGTGGAACGGGGTTGCCCTTCCTAGGGGATTTTGGGCAAATACCGATCGCCGCGCTTCGTGATCCGCTCGGCCTCGACCAGGACTCGCATCATCGTCTCGAATTCGTCGCGCCTGAGATATTCCGAAAGCGCGGCATAGATCCGATCGCCTGGGGCGCCCTGCGGCGTCCCGTTCACCGTCGCGATCACCGCATCGGCGACGCGCTGACGGGTGATCAACGCGTCGCGCTGCTCGCGGGTCATTTCCGCGGACGACGATCGATCCGCTGCAGCAGCCGAGGCTCCCACAGATCGTCGGTGACCCTGCCGACCAGCGGAATGATGACGGGCTCGTCGAGGAAGACCCGCCACGATTTGCCCTCTTTCCACTCGGCGGTGCCGGTCTTGCCGATGAACTCTTGCATGCCGCCGGTAATGCGGACGCGGCGCCCCGTGGTATAATTTCCGATGGTCATGGGTTGAACCTCCAACGTTCGACCTGTGATAAGAACGCCGCGGTGTCTCAACCACACCGCGGCGTTCGAGCATATGCGCTTAGTCCGTTTCGGTTTGTAGCGTGCGGGCTAACATATTGATCCACGATCGTCGGTTCGGCCCGGTTTGTAGGGCTAAGCCATTGCGAGAGAAAAAAAGACGCTCTCCAAGCCGAACTTAACGACCCGACTTGGAGGGCAAGTAAACCGCCACTTTCAGGGCTGGTTTGTAAGTCTATGCGAGCCGGTTTGTAACTTTGCCGTTCTGCCGCTGTTCCGCCATCGCGCCCTTGGCGGCGGCGGCGATGCCCTGCCAGGCCAGCATTTCCCGGTTGATCATCGCGAGGTATTCGCGCAGTTGCTTTGAAGTCTGGTGCCCGGTGACCGCCATCATCTGATCTTCAGAGGCGCCGCCGGCCGCAGCCCGCCGGCACCACGCCTTGCGCAACCCGTGCATTGTTGCTTCCGGGGGAAGACCGGCCGCATCGCACCATTTGCGAAACGGTGTGCCGATATAGCTGTCGGTGTAGGGCTTGCCGCTTTTCATGACCAGATAGGTTTTAATCCCGCAGACCGACGCCGCAATGATCTCCGCGAGCTTGGGCTCGATCGGCACATAGGCCATTGCCTTGGTCTTTTTCTGCCGCAGGACGATGACGCCATTCTTGACCATACCAGGCCCCAGACGGACCACGTCTGATCGGCGCTGTGCCGAGAACAGTGGCAATGCCATCGCCAGCAGCGCCGACGAGCCGATGGGGTGGTGCGCCTCATATTGCGCAATCCACTCTTCTGGCCAGGTCTGGTGCCCCTCCTCCTCGTCGTCGTCATCGGCCTTTGCTGGCGGCTTGTAGCCTTTGATACCGATCGTCGGGTCTTCTTTCAGCCACTCCAGCGCGACGGCGTATTGCATCAGCCCGCGCAATGCGACCAGTGCATTGCGCCGCGTCGACGGCAACAGCTTGTCGAGCCGCTCGATAATATCGGCGCGCCGCAAGCCGGCGATCGGCTTCTCACCGTCCTGTCCGCGAAATCTTTCGAGGATGCCTTTGCGCGACCGCCGGGTGCCCTCGGAGAGCGGTTCGAGGAAGTATTGGTTGCTCTGGTAATAGCTGGCGATCGTCTCGCTTACCGAGCCCGCTTTTGAGCGCTTTGCCTTGCCGATTTCGCTAACCGGCAATTTCTCCATCTCGGCGAGCCATGCCTTGGTGTATTCGACCGAGCCGGGCTCGCCCGGTATCGGCACCGGCTTGCGCCCATCGATCCGGAAATACCGTCGCACCTTGCCGTGGCGATCGTAAAACCGATTGACGTGCAGGGCCTCCTTCCCTGCGCGTCGGCGGCCAATCGGCTCATTGACTTTTCGGTCGCCGCTTCCAATAGTCATTGGGTACAGCCTCATCCCAGGGGTTGACCGGATCTGGCGTCGGTTCGTTTGCACCGGACGACGCCAGTTCCACGATAATGCTTCCGTCCTGGCCGATCGAGATGCGGGCCACTTTGCGACCAGAGCCGCGCTCGGCAGATCTGATCGCTGCGGCGACGTCGCGTTCGCGAAAGGTTAAACGGTCGCGCGGCATAGAGTGGACCCGGAGGCGGCGATTTCAATTCAAAGGTTCGTCGGGGTTGCGCCAGGCCGCCCTCATCATGGCCTGTTGGCGCTCGCTCTCCCGCATCGCCGGCAGGGCTTCGGCGAGGGTCGCCCACCTGGTGCACCCGACGTCATAGAACCAGATATCCGAACGCGCGCCACATAACCCGCACCACGGGTTCAGCACCGCCGATCGCAAGGCCTCGCTGATGTTTGCGCGCAACGGCGCCTCGACCTCCCTCCGCGCCTGGTCCTCGCTATCGGCCTCGCCGGCAGCGGCGAGAAGGCAGTGGCGCTGCGGACCACAGAGGCACTGCGCAATCCAGACCCGCCGCGTCATAGCTTAAAAACCAGGTTGATCGAATGCTCGACGCGCCCGAGGCGCGCGGCGACGCTTCGCATGGCGGTGTTGTCGACATGCGTCGACCCGTTGATTTCACGCAGTTTCAACTCGCGGCATTTGGCAACCAGTGCTTCCCACAGCGCCCGGTAGACGCCATGACCGCGATGTTCCGGCACCACATAGCCGAGGTGGATGTTGGCGCACTGTAACCAGTCGGCTTTGGCATAGGTGATGATCCCGATTGGTCGGCCCGCGTCGTAGGCCACGACCGCTCGATCATCCCAATAGATCAGCGGGACCGTGTCCGCTACGAGGCCGGCCCGCAAAAGGTCGACCCAGCCCTCAGCCACAAAGCCGATGAGGGACGTTCCGCCCATATGGTCGACGTGTTCGATCTCCATCCCCGTGGGCGCCCTCACCGCATCGAGCGGCATGGGCTCCTTATGCTCGGTCATAGTGGGTCGATCCCTTCGGTGACGGCGCGGTCGATCCAGCGTGAGATCGCCGCGCGCGAGGTCAGCCCGTCGATGTCGGCGCGCAATTCCTCGATCTCTGGGCCGCGCCATGCCGGCGCCATGATCCACTGCCGCAAGTAGGCGCGCAGCGTCACAATTTGTTTCGTCGTCATGGGGCCGCCGCCGAGGTAAGCCTCGACCGCCGGCCGCACGACGCCAGACGTCTCGTGCATCCAATAACCGGGTGGGGTCATCGTTGACCGAGACCCGGCATCGGCCCGTCGGGCGCCTGCGCCGCGCGCTGTATATCGACCAGGATCAACTGCACCGCCACGAGGTGCGCCTCAATCGCCCTGGCCCGTTCGCGCACCGGCAGGTTCGTCAAACTTGCCATGAACGCGGCGCCAATGATGCCGGGGATCAAAATCGACGGCACGCCGTTGCGGCGCAGCTGCCCCTCGATCCGGGCGGCCTGTCGAAACAGTTGCTCTTGCGTCATGCTGCGGCCTCCGTCATCTGGCGCAGTGGCGCGGCCAGGCCGCCCTCGATCCAATACGACTGGCCGAGCTCCGCCGCGGCTAGGTCGGGCACTTGCTCGCGCCGCGTCAGGGTCATACAGACGAGACCGGCCAGGCCCGACTCCTCCATCATCCCGAACAACCCCGACCGCGTCGCACCGTCGAGGACGTCGGCGGCGTCGAGCACGATCATGTCGCTGTCGTCGAGCTGCGCCATTGCGCACTGCAGCACCGCGCGGACCCGGTACTGTTCCGAGGTCGAGAGCAGCGCATAGGGGCGCCCGCCATAGGCCAGCAACATCGCCGGATCGACGGTGACCGCGGCCCACTCCGCGGCGTCAGAGAGGGGTTCCAAAGTCCGGTTAAACACTTCGAGGACGCGGCCGAGTTTCTGCGCACGCAACCCATCGGCCGCCAAGATCTTGAGCACGAGGTCGTTGCCATTGACCCGGTCGCGCAGATCGTCCGCCTGCCGCTTGGCGCGCCACGCCTGCACCCGCGCCTCGGCGTCGCGGACCTTCGCCTCGGCGCCGGCGACGTCGACCTGGGGCGCATCGGCGGGGATTTGGCTGAGCCGGTGCCGCGCATCGGCGGCGAGCTGCATCGCATCGCGCGCCCGTTCGACCGCGCGCCGCTGCTCGGCGAGTTGGCCGCTTACCCGACCGATCGCGCCATCGGTGTCGGCGATCGCTAGACGCCGCTGTTTCAATTCGTTGGGCGCCACCGTCTCGGCCGCTTCGAGCCGCCGCGTCGCGAGATCGATTTGCCGCAGCACGACCAGGCCGCCGCAATGCGGGCACGGCATCTCCGCGTCGGCGCCGCCTGGGGGCAACGCCGCGCGCGTGCCGCGTAACTTTTCCAAATCGGTTTCGAGACGCGTCTCCTCGATCTCGGCGTCGGCGAGCCGGTCTTTGCGCTCCTCGATCGTGTCGGCCTCGTGTTCGAGGCCTTCGCGCTGCGCGCCGGAAACTGCAGCCGCGCCGATCGCCGCCTCGTGCGCTCCTTTGGCCGCCGCGACCGCGGCGAGGAGATCATTCTCGGCCGCCTCTTCGAGGTCCTGCGACCAGCCGCCGGGCCGCCAGGTCTGCGCGACCCGCGCGCCCCAATTGGCGCCGGTCACGTGACGCCAGGCGCCCTTCAATTCGGCGCCGGTCTCGCGGCGCTTCTCGTGGGCACCATCCCATCCCTGCGCCTCGACCAGATCCCAGATGATTTTGATCACCCGCTCTTCGCCGAGACCAACATCCGCCAGGGCCGCGGCGAGATCTTCGCGCGTCGGGTCAGCATGCAGATACCCGGCCAGGATCTGCGCGCGTTCCCTGGGCGCCAGCAATGCCACGCTGTCGAGCCCCGCCGCCCAGATGCTGGCGTGCGGCGGGTCGCCCTCGGCGGTCGCCTGACAGGCCGGCCATTCGACCCGCGCCGTTCCCGATTCGTCGTCAAATTTGATCTCGACAAACGCGCCGCTTGCGCCCGTGCGGACGAGCACGCCGGCCGAGCCCTTGCCGACATTCTCGATCATCAGCGCCCGGCCGGTCAGCGCCGCGCCGACCGCCTGCACGATCGACGACTTGCCGGCGGCGTTCCTGCCGGCGACGAGGGCGAGGGGATCGCAGACGATGTCGGCGCGCTCGCAACCGCGGACGTCGCGGACCCGGATCGCGATCATCAAATGTCCTGCTCGTCTTTGGGCCGCCCGACGATCTGCTCAAGTCGGCCGATCGCCTCTTTTAGCCGCTCCCAGCCATCATCGCCCGCGTAGTAGCGCGCCCAGACGACGCCGCGGGCGGCGGTCCACACATCGGCCTCGGGACTGATCCCGACGGCGCGCAGGTACTTCGCGCAATGGTCAAATGTCTCTTGCACCAGCCGGGTGAGTTTTGCTTCGTCATCCATCGGCGCCGGCTCGCGGTAGAAGCGATTTTCCGATTTATTCATGGCTCACGCCTCGAATTTGACGCGGCTACCGCCGCGGCGGGCGCTCTCCGGAGGCGCGGTTTGCCCTCGCTGCGCATCCTCTGGAGAGCGATCCGGCGGCGGTGTCGCCGGACCCTCTTGGCGGGCCTCGGCGGAGGCCGCCTGTGGCGGTTGCCGGGTCTGGCCGCCCTCCGCTGCCCGGCGGGGTTGCGTGGGCTCCTGGGTCTCCTGCTGGGCTTCCTGGCCGACCTCAAGGCCCAACGCGCGGGCGGCCTCGACAAACGCCGGGAGCCGACCCTCGCGCGCGGCGTCGCCGAGCCCGCCGATCTGGTCGAGGGTCAACGCCTCGATCGCGCGCCGGTCGAGGGCGAGGGCGCGCTGTGCTGCAAAGCGCAGCACATTGGAACGCTTCTCATCGATTACCGAGGCGGTGATCGTCTCTTCTTTTTTCAGCTTCAGCATCGCCTCGCGCCAGCGGATTACGATGTCCTGCGGGACGTGGCTCAGCACCAAATTTCGGAAGACTTTGCTCTGCGCGATCGTCGCGTAATGCGGACGCTCAAACCAGCCACCGGCGCGCCGCTCCTCAAAGCGTTTTTCGAGTTTTTCCTGTTGGTATGAATTGCCGGTCTTGATGTCGACCATCTCGGCGACAACCGAATAATAATCATCCTCTTCGGTCAGTTCGGGTATTAGCTGGACGGTGACAGCCGGCGGGATATTTTCTGCGGGGAACGTCTTAAAAATATATCGCTCACCGATTTTTTGCTCGCTCATCACCAGACGATGCTTCAAGCCCTGGTAATGACTGGCCAGATGGCGCGCGCCGATGACGCTGATCCCGGCAACCTGTTTGCCGGCGATCTCGAAGTTGTAGACGAAGGTGCTGCTTCCGGCGCCGTGCAAGACCTCGTCGACGATCAGCGCGTTATCCCGCTGCTCCATCACATGATAGGCGTCGATGTCGAAGCCGCCGGTCATTGTGCGCATGGCTTCGAGGGTCTGCACCTGGCGCGGTGCGACGAGCTGCGGACGTGAGGTCTGGGCCATCACTTTTCCTCCTTGTCGGGCGGAAGTAGTTTGAATTCCGTGGCCTGCTTCAGCATTCCGCCGAGCATGCCGAGACGGGCGAGAGCGTCGGCGTTAGCTTTGCGGTCCTCGGCTCCAAGGGCCACAAAGTCGACGTTGGTCAGGCGGTCGGAGAGCTTGCGCACCGCCTTTCTAACCTCGCCGATCCCGTGGCGTTCGGCCCATGCGGTTTGCTCGTGCGGCGGCACGATGCGATAGCCGACGCCGCGGACATTGGTGAGCGCGACCTGGTGTTCGGTCAGTAGCGCTTCCTCGAATTCGACGAATTGCGCGAGGAACTGCAGTTTGAGCTTTTCGGCTTCGGCGAGCGGTGTTGTCGGCAACGGGCGCTTGATCAGAAACAAATCATAGAGTTCGGCGAATTCGAACAACGCATCCGGCTGCAGTCGATGGTCGCGCACGAGTCGAGTAATTGCCTCGCGCCAGGCCGGATATTGCTGGGTCAGGTGATCGTCATCCATCAAACCAATCCTCTCTGATCACGTCAGGTCTACTCACTTCAACTCATTGCTGATGAATTCCCCTCGCGTCATGTGTGATGTCATCGACTCACCTGACATCTTCATCAGTTCAGCTCGGCTGCAATCACCTCCGCTCCATTCCAATAAACCAATCCAATCACTTCGGTTCACGATCATCTCAACCTCTACTCTGGTCCACTCTGGTCAAAGCAACTGACTTCAGTGCGTTTCTGGTCCGATCCATTCCAATAAACCAATCCGATCTGATCAGTTCGCTTCGCGTCTATGCGCTTCCGATCACCTCGATTCCTGTCGCGTCCGATCCAATCACCTCACCTCTCATCTGGTCACCTCTGGTATAGTCTAATCACTTCTATTCACCTCACTTTTCGATGACTTCAGATCCGCTGCAATTCGATAAAAACCAATCCGATCTGATCAGCTCTGATGATCTCGCTTCGCATCTGCTCGCATCTGCTTTGTTCTGGTCTGGGTCCAGTCACCTGTTCCTCTGGTCCACTCTGATGTGATCTGGTGTGATCCGGTCAGATCAACTCCCCTTTCCCTCTTTTTAATCGATCTCATTCCGCAGCGAGCCGAGGCTCACCGAGATAGACAACGCCATCGACAGCCTTGACGCCAAACCTTCCAAATCTCGGTCTGTAAGTCGAAAGCCCGATGAACTGGCCAGCGGTGCTGTGAAAGGCGACAACGTCGTCTTTATTCAAAACGTCAGGATCAAAAGCCGCTTCATATTCGACTTCCCAATCTCGGAAGATCGGCCGGCAGGTCATCACCCGCTGGCCGCGGATCACCACCGATCGGATGTCGACAAAGCGCGCGTCTGCGTAGAGTTTTTCGGGCGTGCGCGGCCCGTCGTAGATCAGTGGGACCATGTCATCGAGCACCATGAAGGCGCGCTTGATGTCCTGGCCGCGGCGCGACAACTTGGCGGCGTCGAAGATCATCCGATCGATGTTCTGGCCAGGCCAGTAGGGACCGACTTTGGCGTCGAAATAGAGGGAGCCGAGAAATTTGAGCCGGCTGATCTCCTCTAGGTCGGCGTCGGTCTTCTTGCGCTTGGCGGTCAGCGTTTTCAGACTTCGGGTCAACGCATCAAAAGGATTTACGAGTCGATCACACTGCATGATCGTCGGCGCCGATCCTTTCAGGCGGATTTTCAGTGTATCCATGATCAACCCCTCTTTCCTCTCTCCGATGCGACTGAGCGAGCCGCGCGCTAAATTTGAAAACCAATCCGATCCGCTAAGCTCTGGTCATTTGTCGTCACTTCGCGTCACGTCCCTTCTCCTCCCATCTAGTCCATTCAGCTTTATTCACTTTTCTGCCATTCGTGGCAGAAATTACTCCCGTGCGCCAGGCAATATTTCGCACTGCATAGATTAGAATTAGGATTTGCAAGAAATGCCGCTGGATCTCCCGGCCGCAATCCTAATCTTTCATCGCCGTTTCTAAAGACGCGCAAATCATCGACGACGTGCCGCAACACATTGGCGGCAGTCTGCTCTGCGAGAGCCAATGGCACTGTGATCCTCACCGCAGCGGGTTGCACTTTGCCGATCGGAACTCTTTTGACGAAATCGATCACGCCGCGCTCGATCGTCAGTCCGGCGCTCTGCGCCAGCAAAGAATAACAGCCGATTTGCACATTATGGTTGCCCGGACCTCGCGCGCCGGTTTTGAGGTCATCGATTTGCCCGGGTTCGATCGCGATAGTATCAGGCTGACCGCTGAGGATGATCCCGTCGTCGACAATGGCTTCTAATCTTTGTTCGACTAAGAGCGGCTGAATCGTCGGCGCGATCTCGCGGTAGTAAAGCCTGGTCATGCCGATGCCTTGCCGAACCGCATCGGTCCGATTTGGCGTTATTTGATCAAAGCTGGTTTCGCCTTGTTTCAGCGCTTCCGACAGATAGTCGAGACATGCGTCGGTGCCGACATCCATTGGCGGCAACTCGCCGGTTCGAGCTTTTTCTCTAAGTCCAACTTCCGCGGCACGATGTGTCGCGCTGCCGAGGGTGCTGGCGATACCTCTCGGCAACCTTCGCAGACCGTACCCGCAGGCCTCGATCTGTTTGCCGAACAGACCGCTCGCCGCACGTCGCGCGCAATCGCTGTACCGACCCAAGCTACTCGGGCGGAGGAAGATCGTCGGCTCGGTCATGGCGACACCTGATGGCAATCGCAACGCCAAAAAGCGTCGGTTGTGGCTATCCTACGCAATTCTTGCGATTTCGGGTGGGCCTGGCGGCCACGGCGGACGATCGTGGGTTGCGGTGTTGCGATCGGGATGGATGATCCCGGCGGTTTTTCCGGTGCCCAGCGGGTCATCAGCGCGGCTCCTGGGCGGTTTTCCGACGACGCACCGGCAGGAACTCGCGCGCCTGCGGCGGGTCCGCGGGACGCAGGCTCAGTTCGCCGTCGACCCGGTCGAGGACCGCCATGATCACCGCCTTGGCGCTGATCGGGACGAGCGCGATCTCGATACGCTGATTGTTGACCTTGTAGGGGATGACGGCGCCGCCGATCAGGCTGTGCAACTCGGCGGCGTTGAGCAAGATCCGCGGCGTCTGTGCCATCGCGCTCCCCCGAACGCCCGTTTCATTCGAGATCCTGGCGCGCATCAATTCGAGGTGTCAACCCCGTTTCATGCGCGCGGCAGAACCCGTCAGATTTCCGTCACACTCGGTTGACCGACCCGGCACGGGCGGAGTTAACTATCAAAAAGCCGAATCGAACAGAGGTTAGGAGGCGACCGAATGGTGCAGAACGAAGCGACGCTCCTCCGCGAGATTCGGGCTGAAGCCGCCGCCCGCGGGGCCGCCCATCGCATCCTAACGCACCGCCGTCGATGGCGGCGCTGGTTGACCCGAGGTGGGGTCGCCCTCTTGATCCTGGCGATGGTCGCGGCGGCCGATCAGGTGACCGATATTCGTCCGCTAGTTCACCCGGAAGCGCACGCGATGTGGGTCGAGCTGGTGGTGCTCGCGGTCAGTTGCACGATCGGCGGGTTTGCCGGGGGCGCGCTGGCGCTCGTCGCCATCTTTGCGCTTGTCGGTTGGCGGATTTACGAGAACCCGGTCGACGACATCGCTTGGGCAATGTGGGGACTGCGTCTCGTCAGCTATGCGAGCGTGCTGATCATTCTGTTTCGGACCCGCCCGCGTCCTTTCCTTCCCACGATGCCAGGAGCATTTCTTCATACGCTTGCACGATCTCGCGCCGTGCCGCCGGATCGTCGGGGAGACGCACCTCGCGACGACGCTGGATCAAGAGGTCATAAATCCGCGCATGCGCCCAAACGAGATTTTCCCGGGTCTGGGCGGCGCGCGGGAGGTGCGTCAGCACGCGCTCGGCGGCGGCAAAGGCCTCGCCCGACAATTCGAGATCGATTCGGTGGTTGAAGCCCATCACTTCCGCCAAGCTCCACCGCAGCACGACGGAGATTTTTTCGAGGGTCTGCAGGCTGCGCGAGCCGACGTTGCGGCTGAGCGTGTCATGTCCGAGCCCGGCCTCGGCGAGCATTTTTGAGGTTGAGATTCCGAGTTCCCGACACCGCGCGGACACCCGCGCCTGAAAGGCTTCCTCCGACCAAAATTCCACCCCGTGCACCCCGGAGATCGTGAGCAGAACCGCGGCAAAATCATCAAAGTAGCCCGCGGAGCATATCGAAAGTTTTCGATAGCAGCATCCGAAAATATTCTAACACACGGTCCCGCAGTTTATCCCCGCCCACTGCGACAACGTTTTTTATCCTCCCCGTTGACGGCTTGACGCCTCCCCGTTGAGACGCTTACGGTTGGCGAATGTACACGAGAAGCGAAATCTTGCGCCTTGCTGAGGCCTATGTGGCGCATAAAGAGCGGCAAGGTCGACCGATCATGCTGTCGACGCTCTCGCGGTGGATCTGCACCACCGACAAACTGTTCTCCTGGCTCGCTGAAGGGAAGGACTGCCGGGCGAGCAACGCAGAACTCGCGTCGGCGTGGTTCGACGCGAACTGGCCGGCCGATCTCGACTGGCCCGACGACATCCCGCGCCGGCCGCGCCGCTATCGGCTGCCGCCACCGATACCGAAGCAGGTTGAGATCCGCGGGGTGACTTACACCGCGACTTACTGAAAAACGGGGGAAAATTATGCCGATTTCATGCGCGCGGAATAATAATTCGTCGAGGTCTGTACACCGCGTTACTCTCTAAAGCCTCCGGGGGGATGGCATGGCGAAGAAAAACCCGTCGACACGCTGGTTTTTCCGCGACTTTCACAATGACGAGGGGCTGCAGCTCTGCAGCCTGGCGGCACGCGGCGCATGGATCGAGTTACTTGGGCTCTGCGCCGAGAATGACGGTTATCTGCTGATCGCCGGCACCGCTCCATCGATCGCCGCAATGGCGCGCTATGTCGGCACGACGCCGGCAACGATGGGGCGACTGCTTCGGGAACTCGAACAGAACGGGGTCTTCAGCCGCACCGAGGAGGGCGTGATCTTCAACCGGCGCATGGTCCGCGCTAACGGCATCGTCGATCACAAAACGTCAAAAACTCGGATCGTCGACGACCGTCAAAATGAGCTGAATTTTCAAGCGGATGATCCTCGACTCACGCGCACGTCACACGCACGTGACAAGGCTTTCAAGCTCTCAAGGATTCCCTGTCCTGAATCTGAACCTGATTCCGAGTCCTCCCTCGCCGCGCGCGCGGCCGCAATCAACTCCGAGGTTCAATGGACACAAGAACCATCCTCTTGCGCGAATGGCTCGCCCTCTGGACGGGATGTAGCGCCCTGCATCGAGACGCGAGCTTCGAGCGCTACTACGATCCGATCCGCAAAAAGTGGCGAAAGAAGCGAAAAAAGCGAAGGGCAAGGATCCTTTGAGCGCCCTGCGGGCGCCTTGGAGGGCATCGGCGCCGTCGTCGGCAATCCGGCGACACCACGACCGCCCCCGCAGCCGGCCCGCGCCCGGCCGCCTGACTGTCGATCCGCTGCCGCGGCTCGGCCTCGACCGCCGCCGAAGACGCCGGCGCTGAAGGCCAAGATCCGGGACCAGTTGATCACGAAGTGCGGGCGGTTCCTCACCGCGCGAAAGCGGCCCGAGGAGGTGGCCGCCTACTGGGCCGCTATGCTCGACGACGATCCCGCAGTGGCGCAGCGCATGCTCGATGCCACCGACCGCCGGATGCGCCGCGCCGGCTGGGACGACATGCGCGAGTGGCGAGAACGAGGCTGGCGGGCGATTGGGGATGTTCGAATCGCGAGGGCCGCGTGAAGCGACATGAGGTGGCTCGTCTTGTCGCCGATATCGCTGGCCGTCTGCGGTGCTGCGACCCGCCGAACGAGGCACTGCGCTCTGTCGCCATCACGCGGCAGAACCAGTGCGCCGAAACGATCTTCCCGGAATTCGATGATGGTTTCGTCGAGCAAGCGGAATTCGATGATGGTTTCCAGGAGGAGGAGATGACGCAGCTATGGCTCTGACCGGACGCGCGGCCTCAAATATGGCTGTTTCACGCTACTGGCGCTCACCGTCGCACTGTGGGGCGCGATGATCTGGGGATTGGTGCATCTACTGTGATGAAACGAAACTACCGCAGAGCCTCGCCGCACCGCTACCGCAAATGGGCTCTGTGGCTCGCTAGACAACATCGAGGAGGGGATCAATGGACACCGCGAAAATTGAAGTCGACGGCGAGGTCTTGCGCCGCTACGTGGAGCCGATCGAAGAATTCGTGAATGAACGCAAGGCGGTCAACCGCAAGATCACCGCCAAATTGCGCGCCGCCAAGGATGCTGGCTACCAGACGCCGATCCTGCGGATGATCATCGCCGAGCGCGCGCTCGATCGCCAGGTGTGGGCCGACCAGCAAGTGCTCCTGGCGACCTATCGCGAGGCCCTCGGCATGCGCCTCGGCGACTACGTCGACACACCGCTGGGCGCGGCTGCAATGGAGGCCGCCGGGGACGAGGTTGCCGCGCGACGCGCCCAGAACATCGCGGCGACCGAGGCATCCCGCGACGCGCGCAATGGCGCTGAGAAACCGCGGCCGTTCGCCAAGCAGCCGGTGCACGAGCCCAAGCGGGGCCGCGGCCGGGCGCGCAAGGTGCTATTCGACCAGGAGCACCCGCTCGGCACCGCATGATGCCCGACGGTTTCCTGCGCTCGTCGGTCGAGCCACACCGCTGTAATCGCCTGCATGGCCGCTCAGCGGTGGATTGCATCTGCCGGCTGGCCGGCGGCGGCTGGGCCGAGTGTCCGCCGAGCGCCCGCGGCGTTATTCGACCTTCGCTATCAGGAAATTTGCCGCAAGATCTTTCGAGGATGGGCTTGCCGGGGTTCACCGGCGACGCGTGCACCACGTGCGGCCTCTTCACGCTGGTGCGAACCGGCACCTGCCTGACCTGTCAATCCTGCGGGTCGACCAGCGGCGGTTGCTCCTGAATGGCGCCCTTCCGCCTGACCGCGCCCGAGCCCGCCGAGCTGGACATTCACGAGGCCTGCGCGCAGGCCCTCGACCGCCTGCTATTGCCGCCCGCGTTCTGGTTCACCTATCCCGCCGGACATATCAAACTGTCGGGTGCGGAGGTCGCCCGGTTAGCGCGTATTGGACTGAAGCGCGCCCTGCCGGACATCTGGATTCTCTACCAGCGGGTCTATTGCGTCGAACTGAAACGGCACGGCGGCGATCTCTCAAAGACCCGCATCGGCCGCACCCGCAGCGGAGCGCCGCGCGTCTTTGTCGGCCAGGAGGAGACATTCCCGCTCCTGATCGGGACCGGCGCCGTCGCGGCGATCGCGGTGTGCACCACTGTCGAGCAGATGCTCGGCCAGGTCGCCGTGTGGAACATCCCGCTGCGGCGGTGCACCTGATGCAACCGACCGCGGAGTTCGCCCAACATCACGACCTCGAGGCGCCGCGCATCGACGGCCGGTCGTTTCGTCAAGCCTGGCGCGTGCAGACCCGCCTCAACCGCCTCTTGGTCGAGGGCGCGATCACACCGCAGGCATGGATCGCCGCGCTGATCTTCCGCGCCACCTGGGACACGGTCTTTACCGGTCTGTGGTCGGTGTCGCGGTGGGAGCCTGCAATCGCGTCGTCGCGGCCGACCGATGACCGCCTGGTCAACCGCCTCGATGCGTTGACCGCCTTGCGCCGATTACGGTCGAACCTCGGCCGCCGCGACTATGAACTGATCGAGGTCTGCATCGTCGACGACATCAGTTGGTCGAGCCTCGGCCGTCAGCTTCACGTCGACCCGAAGACCGCACGGACCCGCACGGTGACCGCGCTGCGTGCGCTCGGGCGTCGGAAATGGGCTTGACTTCAATTCCCGATTGTGGCTACCGGTTGCGCACAGTCGGGGAGCCCGCCCATCGCCCCCCCGACCGAGTGGGCCTCGCCCCCGTGACGAGGCCCGTTCCGTTTCCGACATGCCCACACGCCGCCCGGTTCACCGCCCGATTGGTGTACAGACCGCCGCCGAACGCCGCGCCACCTATGACGCCCGTCGCCCGTCGCCGTCGCGCGTCTACGGCTGGCGTTGGCAGAAGCTCCGCGCCGCCTACCTCGCCGCGCACCCGCTGTGCGAATGCGGCTGCGGCTACGCCGCGCGCGTCGTCGATCACCGGACGCCGCACAACGGCGATCCCGCGCTCATCTACAATTGGCACAATCTGCAGGCGATGACGAAGCCATGTCACGACCGAAAAACCGCAGCCCGAGACGGCGGCTTCGGGAACCCGCGCCGATGATCGATCCCGTTCAGGCCCGCCACGCGCACCACGAGCGGGAGGAATTTTATCGCGCCGTGCTGGCGTTGCGCCGCGCCGGCTTCCGCATCTACCGCGCCGGCCGCGACGACAGCGTGATCAACGGCCGGCGCACGCCGAACGCGCTCGTGATCAAAGAGGCCGAGGCGGTCGCCCCGGAAATTTTCATTTCGTCCGGCAGAAATCGTCACTGTGACGCGATC
>Ga0209693_10000054_pt1 | contig 42277 bp, 45 predicted proteins | sample HubBroMetageWRM3_FD_188345 | JGI IMG/M metagenome (GOLD analysis project Ga0209693, IMG submission 188345) | Warmed soil microbial communities from the Hubbard Brook experimental Forest, New Hampshire - Hubbard Brook CCASE Soil Metagenome WRM 3... | ecosystem: Environmental > Terrestrial > Soil... | reverse complement strand
AGGTCAGGCTTCATGGCGTTGAGCTGGGAGCCCCAGTACTCCCAGCTGTGAGTCCCGTTGGCATTGAAGTTGAACACGGCGTTGTGGCCACCGGCTGCGTTGTAGGCATCCTGGAACTTCAGGTTGCTGCTGCGCACGAAGTTCTCCAGGAACTCGGCGGGCATGTTGGCCCCGCCCAGCTCCGACGGTGTGCCGTTACCGCAGTAGATCCAAAGCCGGGTGTTGTTGCCGACCAGCTTCGGGATCTGCAGGCTCGGGTCGTTGCGCTGCCATGCCGGGTCACTCGACGGTCCCCACATGTCGTTGGCCTTGTAGCCGCCGGCGTCACCCATCGCCAGGCCGATCAGTGAGGGCCCCATCCCCTGGGACGGGTCCATCAGGGCCGACAGCGAGCCGGCGTAGATGAACTGGCCCGGGTGGTAGGCGGCCAGGATCATGGCCGACGACCCGGCCATCGATATGCCGACCGCGGCGCTGCCGGCGGACTTGACACTCCTCTGTGCCGACAGGTACCCCGGCAGCTCGCTGGTGAGGAAGGTCTCCCACTTGTAAGTCGAGCAGCCGGCCTTGCCGCAGGCCTGGTTGTACCAGTCACTGTAGAAACTGGACTGCCCACCGACCGGCATGACAACCGACAGCCCGGACTTGTAGTACCACTCGAACGCGGGGGTGTTGATGTCCCAGCCGTTGTAGTCGTCCTGAGCCCGCAACCCGTCGAGCAGGTACACCGCCGGAGAGCCGTCACCGCCGCTCTGGAATTGGACCTTGATACTGCGACCCATAGCCCCCGACGGCACCTGCAGGTATTCGACGGGCAGGCCCGGCCGCGAGAACGCCCCCGCGGTCGGCGCTCCGCCGGCAAGACCGATCAGGCCCGGCAGGGTGACGGCCGCAGCCGTACCGACCAAAAGCCGGCGCCCCCAGGCCCGGATCCGCTCGCTCACGTCTGTCATACCTGCGCCCCTTGTCCGTATGTCATGTCGTGTGTGCTTTCGCCAAAATTTACCGTGTGAATAGGCCAAATGTCGATCTAGACGCGAAGTAGTCTCGGTTTTGTATCGGTTACTGGCGCGAATTCAGCGACCGTGATAAGTGCGCCGCAAAGTTCGCGGAGGCTTCCCGAACCGTCGCTGGGCGGTCAGCTACGTCCCGGTTCACCAGGTAAAAGGCCGCTCCAACGGGTCCGGGAACACAGGGGATTGGACGCCATGTGGCGCGGGATAGAAAGTGTCTAATCACGACGGCCGACACGATTTCGACAAGCTCTACGGCGCCGTGCAATCTGTCGGGCGTTTAACCACGCCGGCGCGGGGTACTTCGCCGGACCACAGTCGGCACCGGCGGAGAATGTACTCAGCCGTCAGACCACAGCCGGACAACACGGACTGGGCAATCCGGACATTTTGTTCAGCCGTAGTCAATCGTCCAGAGAGCGTCTGCCTGGTGGTTCATCACGGGGGCAGCCGAACTTGCATCGACCGCGTAGGCTCTCACGGAGCAAGCCGATGGAGACGACGCTATCCCGGTCCGTTCCGGCTCTCACGAATCACCGCACCAGCGGCCTCGCTGTGTGCGTTGGCGCGGACGAGGGCATCGGAGGTCCCGGGACCGATTGAGGTGCAGATTTTGGACACCGTATTAGGGCTATCAGTCACGCCGACCACCGTTGGGTGGGTCCTTGCTGAAGGGCACGGCGCAGACGGCACCATCCTGGACCACCGGGAGTTGGAGCTGCACGGTGGCCGTGGCGTGCGAGCTGTAAGCACCGCAGAGCAGGTCGCAGACGAGGTATGGCGGGTCAGCGCGCTGGTTGCCGAGCGCAATCAGCATCTGCGCGTCATCGGAGTGACCTGGAACGACGAAGCGTCCGCGCAAGCCGCGCTGCTGTTGGAGTCATTGACGGATGCGGGCTTCGACAACGTTGTGCCGGTTCGTTTGCTCGAGGCCGTCGAGACGCTGGCGCGGGCCATCGTCCCTGTCATCGGCTACGAGCAGACCGCGGTGTGCATTCTCGAGCACGAGTGGGCGACCGTCGTCATGGTCGACACCCATGACGGCGAGACGCAAACGGCCGTCAAGCATGTACGCGGCGGCTTTGAGGGACTGACTTCCTGGCTGACCGGAATGTTTGACCGCGATGGGTGGCGCCCAGCCGGGGTAGTGGTCGTCGGCTCGGACGCCGACATCAACGCGCAGTCATGGCAACTGGAAAAGGCTTTGCCAGTACCGGTTTTTGCGCAAACAATGGCGCAGGTGACAGTCGCGCGCGGCGCAGCCTTGGCGGCGGCCCGCAGCACCGAGTTCACCGACGACCAACTGGTGGCGCACACCGCCACCACCGAACCTGTCGCCGCGGCTGCGCGCCCTCGGCAGTTGTCTTACGCCGGAGCGGTGACCGCCTTGGCCGCCGGTGCGGTCACCTTTGTCACTTCACTTTCGCTCGCCGTGGGTTTGCAGCTGACTCCGGAGGCCGAAACGGCAAAGCACGCGGTGCACTCCCCGGCGCCACATGTCGCCCAAGCGGTCGCACCCGCCGTTGCCCCGCCGCCCGAGGCTGAGCCGCCGGCCTCCCGGTCAAAAACACCTGCCGTCGCTCCGTCTCCCGAACCAGTCACAGAGCCGGGCACGCCGGAGGCTCAACAGCCCGACCCGAATGACAGGCAGCCGTACTTGACCAGGGTGCTTGACCACATACCGGGCGATTACGGCGATTCAACGCCGCCGCCCGCACCGCCCCGGCCGTAGTCCGGTACCGCCCTGAGCCCCGCTACGCGTTCCGGATCGCTGTGCAGTAGTAGTTATTTGCGGGCGTTGTCACGTTGCCTCCCAAATCGCCCGCAGCCGACGGTATCTCGGGTAAACCGTTGTCGATGAACAATTGATTCAGCGTCCTGACGACGGTTTGCCAGCCGTGGCTATCCAGATACGCGGCAACATCATTGCGGTCCACGTCATATCGCAAGTCGGCGAGTTCTACGTCGAAGCCGTGAGCGCGCCAGCGCTCGCTGGCTGTCAACAAGCTGTCTGGCGCTTGCTCGCCGTTGTCGTCCGGCCGGTTGACGAAGATCTCCGCAGCCAGCCGGCTTCCCGGTGTGCTGAGTTCGGTGATGTTGTCCAGCAAGCGATCCTGGGCGTCGGGCGGCAGGAATGCAAGAAGGCCTTCGGCGATCCACGCACTGGGCGCCTCAGCGTCAAAGCCTGCTGCCCGCAAGGCAGTCGGCCAGTCATGCCTTAGGTCGATCGGCACTGCCCGCAGCTCGGTCGTTGCCTGCGCATCCAGATCGGCGAGTGTCGCGTTCTTGAACTGGATAACTTGGGGCTGATCAATCTCGAACACAGTCACCCCGGCGGGCCAGGACAGCCGGTAGGCACGCGCGTCCAGGCCCGAAGCCAGGATGACGGCCTGCCGGACACCCGCGGCCATCGCGTCGCGGAAAAACGCGTCAAAGTACCGCGTCCGGGCACTCATCAGGTCAGCCATCCGCTGCAAACCCCACGCGTCGTCAGCAACATCGACGTCCGCCGCTTTGATATCTCCGCTGGCCCATCGGGCGAGGAATTCGATCCCTACGGCCCGCACCAGCGGTTCGGCAAAGGGATCGTCGATCAGCGGGTTATCGGCGTTCGTGGCGACCGCCCTGGCAGCGGCCACCATGGTGGCGGTCGCTCCGACGCTGGTCGCCAAGTCCCACGAATCGTTGTCTGTGCGCAGCATTTAGAACCCTTTCGTACGGGCCAGCAAATAGATACTTAGCGGAATTAATGATCTCTGATCGAGGATACACGCGCCGACGGGTCGGGCCGGTGGAGATCAATCGTGCTTGACGTGAACCGCCGTGAAAGACACCGACACATCGTTGGCGACCTGCACCGAGCCCATCAGCAGCGAGTACGGCTTGATGCCGTGATCAGATTGGCGAATGCTCGATTGGGCAGACATTCGCCATGAATCACCGAGATCCGCTGTGTGTAGCTCGATTACGTGTTCTCGCGATTTTCCCCGGATATCGAGTGTCCCGGTGAGGCGGTACCCGTCGTCGGTCCTGGCAATCTTTTCGGCGCTGTCCGCGATGAAGCGGGCCTCGGGAAAGCGGCTGGCGTCCAGCGACTTCAACGCGTTCGAGCGCACCAGGGCTTTCTCGGGCCCGGACAACCCTTTGACCCCACCCTCGCCGCGCAACACCTCAAAGGAACTGATCTCGACGACAAACTCTGCGGCGACAGGTCCGGCGCCGTGCCAGCTCACTGTGGCCTGCCACCGGGTCATCGCGATAGTCAGACGATGGCCCATTCGCGCGGCCCTGCCTGTGACGCCGGTCCGAACCTGCAGCTCACCGTCGGATGCGTCGAGGGTCCACACGGCTCCGCTCACATGGTGAGAACGGTGCGGTAGTGCGACCGCCCATGCTCCATCGCCGCGTAGCCATCGGCAGCCCGCGACAACGGTAGCTCCTCGATCCAGGCCCGGACACCCGACAGGACCGCGAAATGCATTGTGTCCTCGACATCTTTCGCCGTACCGGAGGGATGGCCGATAACGCTGAGCCCGGGCGTTATCAGCTGTATCGGACTGATAGGCAGTGGTTCAGGGGTCACGCCGATGGTGATCAGCTCACCTTGGGGCAGTAACCCACCGACCGTGTCGGCCATCGCCGCGGAATTCCCGGCGGTGGCCAGGACGACCGCCGCTCCGCCCAACGCCCGCAGAGCTTCGGAGACGTCGCCGGCGGTGGAGTCGATGTAATGATGGGCCCCCAGTTTGCGAGCATCCTCGGCTTTGGCCGTACCGCGGGCGATCGCAATGGTCTCGAAGCCCATCGCCCGGGCGAATTGCACACCGAGGTGGCCGAGCCCACCAACGCCGAGAATCGCGACCCGGTCACCGGGCAGCGCCTTGGTGTGGCGCAGCGCGTTGTAGGTTGTGACACCCGCACAGCCCATCGGGGCGGCTTCTACATCGGAGAGCTCGGACGGTATCCGCGCCAGCGCATTTGCCGGCACCGTCACCGACTCCGCGTATCCGCCGGGGTAGTGCAAGCTCGGAATCTTTCCGTTCACGCAGTGGATGAAGATGCCTTTGCGGCAGGGGTCGCAGTGGTTGCAGTTTCCGCCGAACCAGCCGACCGCCACGCGATCGCCGACTGAGAAATCATCGACGCCCGCGCCGAGTTCGGCTATCGTCCCAGCGATTTCATGTCCAAGGGTCAATGGCCACGACATGTTCGGAAAGCCGCCGCCGACGAAGGCGCGGTCGGTGCCGCATATCCCGCACGCGGTGACCGTCAGTCGTACCTCATCGCGGTCCGGTGGCGGCGTTTCAACGTCGACCAACTCCAAGGGTGCGCCCGGGGACTGTACGTGGACAGCTCGATGTGTCGCCATGGGTTGAATATAGGTTCTAGCGAGTGACAGGGGATTTCGCTGCCCCGTTGCCGCTGTAGTCGACCTGCCAGTGCTTGATCCCGTTGAGCCAGCCAGAGCGCAGCCGCTCAGGCTTGGCGAGTGGTTCCAGATTCGGCATGGTGTCGGCGATCGCGTTGAACATCAGGTCGATCGTCATCCGCGCCAGGTTGGCCCCGACGCAGTAATGCGCGCCGGTGCCGCCAAATCCCACGTGCGGGTTGGGGTCACGCAGGATGTTGAAGGTGAACGGGTCGTCGAACACCTCCTCGTCGAAATTGGCCGAGCGGTAAACCATGACCACCCGCTGACCCTTCTTGATCTGCACGCCGGACAGCTCATAGTCCTCGAGCGCGGTCCGCTGGAACGACGTGACCGGGGTCGCCCATCGGACGATCTCATCGGCCGCGGTGACGGGACGCTCCCTTTTGTACAGCTCCCACTGATCGGGGAAGTCGGTGAAGGCCATCATGCCCTGTGTGATGGAGTTGCGGGTGGTCTCGTTGCCGGCCACTGCCAACAGAATGACGAAGAAGCCGAACTCGTCGTCGGACAGCTTGTGGCCCTCGATATCAGCCTCGATCAGCTTGGTGACGATGTCATCCTGGGGATCGTTGGATCTCGCCGCGGCCAGCTGCATGGCGTAGGTGATCAGCTCGACAGACGCGCCCATCGCGTCATTTCTCGCGAATTCGGGATCCTGGTCTCCGACCATCTCGTTGGACCAGTGGAACAGTTTCTTGCGGTCCTCCTGGGGCACGCCCATCAGGCCGGCGATAGCTTGCAGCGGCAGCTCGCATGACACCTGTTCGACAAAGTCGCCGGAGCCTTCCGCTGCGGCGGCCTCGACGATGCGCTGGGCACGCTCCTTGAGATCTTCACGCAGACGCTCGACAGCGCGGGGGGTGAAGCCGCGGGAGATGATCTTGCGCAGCCGCGTGTGCTGCGGGGCGTCCATGTTGAGCAGGACAAACTTGCCCGTGTCGACCTGCGCGGTGACGGTGCCCTCTTTGTAGCGGGGCAGGGCGGTCTTCTGCAGGCTGGAGAAGACATCGCTGCGTCGGGAGATCTCTTTGACGTCCCGGTGCTTGGACACCACCCAGAAACCGCCATCGTCGAACCCGCCCACACCGATAGCCTGCTCGTTCCACCAAATCGGTGCGGTTCGACGCATCTCGGCCAGTTCTTCCACCGGCAGCCGCTCTGCGTAGATGTCCGGGTCGGTGAAATCGAACCCGGGCGGCAGATTAGGGACCGGCTCTGTGGTTGGCTCGGCAGCTGGCATGACCCACTCCTCGATACGAAGTCTTCTAGTCGTCTTCTTCGCCAAATAAACCATTGCTACACCACGGTTGGGAAGCACTCAGGCAAGATCGCAACGCTAAATTGCAACGTGTTCCGCACCGATGAGTTTCAGGCTGCCCCGCCGGTCTGCGTAACGAAAGCACCAACCAGCCGCATCGACCAACCCAAAGTATGTCAGTGATGCGATCGTTGCGAGCGACTTCGTGAGTCTCGACGCGGTCGTCCAGTCCCCGCGCGGCCGGGAAGAGGATCTTGTGGCTCGCGGCACAATGGATATGCTGTGGTCCAGTTTACCGATGACGCACAGGCGGGGTGGAAAATGATTCGCGAACTACTCGGCACCGTTGCCATAACAGGCGCCACGATCAGCATGGCGCCGAGCGCCGCCGCGGGTTACGACGGCGACGTGCCGGGCATGAACTATCAGGCTTCGTTGGGTGCGCCGTGCGACAACTATGAGCGCTTCATCTTCGGACGTGGGCCCAGCGGCCAGGCCGAAGCCTGTCATTTCGCCCCGCCCAACCAGTTCCCGGCAGTCGCCACCGGGTACTGGATGATTTCCTACCCGTTGTACGGCGTCCAGCAGACCGGCGCGCCGTGCCCGGGTCCGCAAGCAGCCGCACAGACGCCTGACGGCCTCCCGATGCTCTGTCTGGGAGCTCAAGGCTGGCAGCCTGGCTGGTTCAACGGGGCTGGGTTCTTCCCCCCTGCTGGGTGACCGGCTGGGGAAAGCCATGGACGAAGCCCGGCCCGCCGGACTCCTCTTTTTCGCACCAGTGCTCGCCGTGCTGTCGCCGTGGCCCGCGGTCACCGCGGTGCTGTGGGGAATCATCGGGCTGGCCGGGTTGTGGCTGGGCCCGCTCGGAATCGCGATAGCCGTTGGGCCGCCCGCTGGTCACGTCTAGAGTCCTACCCAAGGTCCGGTAACAAAGGAGACTCCGATGGCCATCAACCCCAGAGATGCCGTCGACGCGGCCAAGGACATCGCGACCAACGCCGTCGAAAAGGCTTCAGACATCGTCGAAAACGTCAGCGACATCATCCGCGGCGACATCGCCGGGGGTGCGAGCAGCATCGTTGCGCATTCCATCGATATCGCCACGCACGCGGTCGACAGAACCAAGGAAGTCTTCACCGGTAGTAGCGACGAAGACGAAGAGGACTGATCGCCCTCAGACGGCGGCGGCGGCGTTGAATTCGTCCAACCTGTTCGTCGCCTCGAGGTACTCCTGCACCCACCGCTCGATGACCGCAGCGGTCTTCTCCACCTTGCTGAACTGTCCGACGACCTGCCCGATTGGATTGAACGCGACGTCGACGCTTTCGTTCGGGTACCGATTCGTGGCCCGCACGGCCATGCCGGAGACCATGTACTGCAGCGGCATCCCGAGCGGCTTCGGGTTGTCCGGGTTCTCCCATGCCTCGGTCCAGTCGTTGCGCAGCATCCGCGCCGGTTTACCGGTAAACGAACGGCTGCGGACAGTGTCACGGCTGGTCGCCTTGACATACGCCGCCTGCTGAACGGGAGTGTTCGAGGCTTCCTCGACCATCAGCCACTGCGAACCGGTCCACACCCCTTGGGCACCCAGCGCGAGGGCGGCCGCGATCTGCTGGCCGCTGCCGATCCCACCTGCGGCCAGCACCGGTACCGGCGCGACCTCCTTGACGACCTGCGGCCACAGCACGATCGAGCCGACCTCGCCGCTGTGCCCGCCTGCTTCACCACCTTGGGCGATGACGATGTCGACGCCCGCGTCAGCGTGCTTGCGGGCCTGCGAGGGCGAGCCACACAATGCGGCAACCTTGCGGCCGGAGTCGTGGATGTGCTTGATCATCTCGGCCGGGGGGGTACCCAGCGCATTGGCGATCATCGTCACCTTCGGGTGCTGCAACGCCACTTCGACCTGTGGGGTGGCGGTTGCCTCGGTCCATCCAAGCAATTGCAAGCTGTCCTTGTCGCTGTCCTCAACCGGGACACCGTGGTCAGCCAGGATCTTGCGAGCGAAGTCCAGATGCTCCGGCGGCACCATCGACTGCAGGGTCTTGGTGAGCTCCTCAGCTGACAGGTGGGAGTCCATGCCCTCGTACTTATTCGGGATGACGATGTCGACCCCGTAGGGGTGGTCGCCGATGTGCTCGTCAATCCAGTTGAGCTCAATCTCCAGCTGCTCAGGCGTGAAGCCGACCGCACCGAGCATGCCGAACCCGCCCGCCTTGCTGACGGCGACCACGACATCGCGGCAGTGGGTGAAGGCGAAGATCGGAAACTCGATACCGAGTTCATCGCATATCGCGGTGTGCATGCCTACTCCTGGGGCGCTCGCCGAATTGAAACGTGTTCTAGTTTAGTACGGACCCCATTGACGTGGCCAGCCCGCCTTGACCTGCGCGTCAGCACGAAGAGCCGTCACGTATCCGTCGCAACGCCCGTCATATCACGATCGTCTGTACCACCCAGAGGACCAAGAACGCGAGCATGCACGCGGCGCAGACAAGATGATCTTGGCAGACCGACCGAGCCAGACGGGTCTGCTCCGGCAGGCTGCCGATCCGGTTTCCAAGCCGAACCGCGTTGGGAACCGTGTGCCGCAACGCCAGCAACGTCGGGAAACCGGCCAGGCCTGCCGACGCCAGCAGCAGCCAGCGAGAAGCCTGACCTCGAGCCGCCTCAAACACGAACGCAGCCAACAGGGTAGCCATGACAACAGGAATCAGCCGGCTCATCGGTCGCGATGTGGTGATCGCGCGGTGGTAGTACCCCGCGATGGAAGCCAGGACTGGCTCGGGCAGCTGCTCGCCCGCACCTCGGTGCCGCAAGACCTGGACATCGAAAATCAAGTCCATCCACAAGACGGCGAGCAGGAATCCGCTGCAGGCCGTGAATAACGGGGCCATGACGCTCATCCACCTCCGGTTCCGCAGCCAACTGCCGTCCGGCTCAGTCCAACCGGGCAACGACCAATTGTCTTATTGTTTCCCAGTCGTGCGGCTGCGAAGGTCCAATCTGCGCGTGTCCGGACGATTTCTCGGCTAGAACAGGTTCTAATCCCGGGATTATTCTCAGGCCCCGCGGGAAATTGTCACGCCAACTGTTCATTCCTGGCATGGGTGGGTGTCCCGGTTTCGGTGAGGCCGGTCAGGACTTGCGGCAATGGGCCATGATGCAGGACGCCGAGGCGTTGGGTGGCGCGGGTGAGGGCGACGTACAGTTCGGCTGCGCCGCGTGGGCCCTCGACCAGAATCCGGTCCGGTTCCACCACCAGGACGGCGTCGAACTCCAGGCCTTTGGTCTCCGAAGCCAGCACCGCGCCCGGCACACCCGGTGGCCCGATCACCACGCTGGTGCCTTCGCGACCCGCCTCGTCTCGGACGAACTCCTCGATGGCAGTGTGCAGTTCGTCCTCGGTGACCCGCCTGGACCATGGTTTGACGCCGCACGCACGGACCGACTCGGGTGGCTGGATCCTGGGCGCGAACTCGGCGAGCAGCGCAGCGGCGACGGTCATGATCTCCGCCGGGGTGCGATAGTTCACCGACAGCGACCGGCAGGCCCAGCGGCCGGGCACATACGGCTCCAGCATCGCGGCCCACGATGTCGCGCCGGCGACCGACCGGCGTTGCGCGAGATCGCCGACCACCGTGAAGGATCGGCCCGGACAGCGGCGCATCAGCACCCGCCAGTCCATTTCGGACAGTTCTTGGGCCTCGTCGACAACGACGTGCCGGTAGGTCCAGTCCCGGTCGGCGGCGGCGCGTTCGGCGAGTGCACGGGTGTCGCGCTCTTGGAAACGATCCGCGAGATCCTCCGCGTTGAGCATGTCCTGAGCCAGCAATTGGTCCTCGTCGTCCATCAGGTCCTCGCGGCTGATCATGATGTCCAGCACGCCGGCTGCGTAGTCGGCCTCGTCCTTCCGTTCCTGCTCGGCGGCCCGGTCGGCCGACTTGTCGCGGCCCAGCAGCTCGACCAGCTCATCGAGCAGAGGCACATCCGATACCGTCCAGGCATCGCCGTCGGCACGCCACAGCGACTGGTCCGCGCCGGCCGCTCGCAACCGTTCGCGCGAGGTGTACAGGTCCGCCAATAAGGTTTCCGGCGTCAGAATCGGCCAGAGCTCGTCGAGCGCCGCGGCGAACGCCTCGTTCTCGTCGAGCTCCTCGATCAGATCCGCCCGCAGACGCTCCCATACGACCCGGTCCTCCCTGGTCAGCCAACCTCGCCCGATCCGGGCTATCCCCCGTTCGGTCAGCACCCACGTGATGACGTCGATGAACAACGCACGAGCGTCATTGTGCGGCTGCCCACTCTTGCGGGCCTCATCCCTGGCCCAGGCCGCGGTCTCGGCGTCGATCCGCACCGTGACGTCCGCCAGTTCGATCGTCAGCGACTGTTCCGGCAGCCGCTGCCGGTCGGCGATTGCCGCCGCGAGCACGTCCAGGATCTTCAGTGAGCCTTTGAGCCGCGCGGATTCCGGGGTGCCCTCGACAGTGACGTGCAAGCCCGGCACGAGGTCGCCGGTGGTTATGAACACCACGTCGGTCTCGCCCAGTGAGGGCAGCACGCGGCCGATGTGGCTCAGGAACGCCGGGTTGGGCCCGACCACGAGTACGCCATGGCGTGCCATCTGCTCCCGCTGGGTGTAGAGCAGGTAGGCGACGCGGTGCAGCGCCACGACGGTCTTCCCGGTGCCCGGGCCGCCCTCGATCACCAGCACCCCCGAGTGATCGAGCCGGATGATCTCGTCTTGCTCGGCCTGGATCGTGGCCACGATGTCGCGCATTCCCGCCTCGCGCGGCGCATTGATCGCCGCGAGCAGCGCCGCGTCCCCAGTCGCGTCCTCGCCCGGGCGGCCGAGCACCTCGTCGGTGAAATCGAGCACCTGGCGCCCGCGGGTGTGGAACTGACGGCGGCGACGCATGTTCTCCGGCGTCGCGCCGGTGGCGACGTAGAACGCGCGCGACGCCGGCGCCCGCCAATCGAGCATTACAGGTTCGTAGTCGTTCTCCGCGTCCAAAAAGCCGATCCGGCCGATGTACCGACGCTCGCCCGAAACGGAATCCAACCGGCCGAAACACAGCCCGTTGTCCACCACGTCCAGCCGCCGCACTTGTCTGGCCAGCGCGCGCACCTGAACGTCCCGTTCCATGGGATCGCCACCGTCGCCCAGCAACGCCGCCTTGTACTCGCCTCTCATCCGCGCGCGCTCAGCATCGAGCCGCGCGTAGAGCCCGGCCACATAGCTCTGCTCGGACTGCAATTCGTCTTCGTGCAATTGAGTCGACACCTGCCCCTCACTTTCCCTGCCTCGACGATCTCGTGTGGTTCAGGCGTGGCGTTGCCCGGCTGACCGTGCTGAGCAGCCGACGGCTCCCTTTTTCAATGAGTTCTGGCTCAGGCCAGCGATTTTGCGGCATAACCCGGGTCTTGCCGCAAGCCCCCCGGTGCGTTATAGATTGAGAGAGAAGGAGAGGAGTCTCTCTGTTCCCTTCTCATCCTCCCATTCTTGTCGACTGCGGATGCACAACCTGCTCGCGAAGCCGCACATCCCGGGTTTCATTCCTACTCCGATCACCGAGAAACTTCCGCAGGGCTTGCCTAAGATCCCGCTCGAAGCCTGGCGAATCCCGGAAAGCGTTTCGCCTAAGGCTCAGCGGGGGCTCGCCCGGCGCTGAAATCGCTTTGCATCACTGCGGTTCGAGTGGTTTCGGCGACTGATTTTCTGTCAGTGGCACCGCGTAGTATTCGAACATGTATTCGAACACCCGGGAGGAGATCGTCTCGGCGTTCGACGCGCTCAACGCCGCGGTGTCGGAGGTGGTGGGGCTGTCGTTTGATGTGTTGACCACTCCGGAACGGTTGAATCTGTTGGAACGCCTCGAAGGGGAGGCTCGGCGGCTGCCGGTCTCGGGCTATGCATTGATCAACCAGATCGCCGAACAGTCCGACGAAACGGAGCTGGGCGCCAGGCTGCCCGCGGCGTTGGCTGAGCGGTTGCGCATCACGCGTGGCGAGGCCACTCGGCGGGTGGCCGAGGCCGCCGAGTTGGGCCCGCGGCGCGCGCTGACCGGACAACCGTTGGCCCCACTGCTGTCCGCGACCGCGCAGGCGGTGCGGACCGGGCGTATCGGGGGCGCTCACGTGCAGGTCATCCGCGGCTTCCTGCATCGCATGCCCTCCAGCGTCGATGTCGAAACCCGGGAAAAAGCCGAAGCCCACCTGGCCAGGCTGGCCACTCAATTCCGGCCCGACCAGGTCGCCAAATTGGCCGACCGACTAACCGATTGCCTCAACCCTGACGGTAACTACACCGACGAGGATCGCGCCCGTCGGCGCGGACTGACGCTAGGCAGACAAGGCCCAGATGGCATGTCGCACCTGCGCGGCTGGCTGACCCCCGAGGCGCGCGCCACCCTTGACGCCGTACTGGCCAAATCGGCCGCCCCCGGCATGTGCAATCCCGAGGACGACACGCCCACCGTGGATGGCGTGGCCGGCGAGGCGGCGGTCCGGCGCGACACCCGCAGCACCGCCCAACGCAATCACGACGGACTCAACGCGGCCATGCGGGCCTTGCTCGCATCGGGGGAGTTGGGTCAGCACAACGGGTTACCGGCCACCATCATCGTGTCCACCACCCTCAAGGAACTCGAATCGGCATCTGGCACGGCGATCACCGGCGGGGGCACCCGGCTACCGATGAGCGACGTGATCCGGATGGGCCGCCACGCACATCACTATCTGGCGATCTTCGACAACGCCAAAGCCCTCGCGCTGTATCACACGAAACGACTGGCCTCACCCGGTCAGCGAATCGTGCTGTACGCAAAAGACCGTGGCTGCACCCGCCCCGGCTGCGATGTGCCCGGCTACTGGAGTGAAGTCCATCATATCGAGACGTGGGCAAATACCCACTGCACCGACATCAACACACTGACCCTGGCGTGTGGATCCGATCACCCGCTCGCTGAACAAGGCTGGACCATCCGTAAACGCACCGACAGCATCACTGAATGGATCCCGCCACCACACCTCGACCACGGACAACCCCGCACCAACAGCTACCACCACCCGGAAAACCTCTTGGCGGACGACGACGAAGACGACCCATAAGGAGACGACCCATAAGCAGTGCGCCATGACCCTTGATCCCCTCCGGCGTCAAGAGGTACCGTGGTGCTGCCAATTACGAAACTACAGGTAGCGTAATTTGGGCTTGCAGTCCAGCGAAAGGATCGGCTCGATGCGCAGCCTGTACGCCGGCCGGCCGTTCACCACGTCCACACCCGAGATCGCAGCCGCGCTAAAGGATGTCAGCATCCCGACGCTGCTGCTTTCGCTCGTCCACATCACCGGCGACCCGCGCTTTATCCGCGACTTCAAGCAGATGGGCATCTTCCTCAATGAGGTGCAGGGGTTCATGTCGGAGGAAGACAAGGCCCGAGCCCGCGCTGAGGCGCTCTCGGTGATCACCGAGTATCGAGACCGCGGGTGCCCCGAGCCGAAGCCGCTGAGCCCGGAACTCATCAGGGAAATGATGGACTGGGCGGCTTGCGAGCATGTTCCTGACGACTACCTGCCCATGGTCTCCGAAGAGCTGGACCTCGACGGGGTCGACCCCCGCCGCCCGGCGGCCCTGGCAACCGAGCGCGCGTCCGGGCTCCCGGTCCTCGTGGTCGGATGTGGCGAATCAGGCATCCTGGCCGGCATCCGGCTCAAACAAGCCAACATCCCCTTCACCATCGTCGAGAAGAACGCCGGACCCGGCGGAACATGGTGGGAGAACAGCTATCCCGGCGCCCGCGTCGACGTGGCAAACCATTTCTATTGCTACAGTTTCGAACCCAACAACGACTGGACCCACTTCTTCGCCGAGCAGTACGAGCTGCGGGACTACTTCACCCAGGTGATGAAAAAGCATGACTTGGGCGAGCACGTCCGTTGGAGTACCGAGGTTGTTTCGGCCGAATGGAATGACGACGACGGGGCCTGGAGCGTTTCGCTGTGCTCCGCTGACGGCCAGACCAGCACACTGCGCGCTCGGGCCTTCATCACCGCGGTCGGCCAGCTGAATCGGCCGAATATCCCCGACTTCGACGGCGCAGACACTTTCGAGGGACCGTCGTTCCACTCCGCGGCCTGGGATCACTCCGTGGGCCTGACCGGTAAGCGGGTCGCACTCGTCGGCGCCGGCGCCAGTGGCTTCCAGATCGCGCCCGCCATCGCCGAGCACGTCGAACAGCTCACCGTGTTCCAGCGGACCGCTCAGTGGATGTTCCCGAACGCGATGTATCACCACGAAGTCGGCGATGGCGTGCGCTGGGCGATGCGCCACCTGCCGTTCTACGGGAGGTGGTACCGATTCCTCGTTCTCTGGCCCGGCTCCGACAAGGGTCTCGACGCCGCCGAGGGCGACCCGAATTATGCCGATCAGGGCTATGCCGTCAGCGACATCAACGCCGCCGCCCGGATGATGTTCTCCCAATGGATCACAAGTCAGGTCGGCGAAGGTGACAATCTACTGAGCAAGGTGATGCCCGACTATCCCGCTACCGGAAAACGGACATTGCAGGACAACGGCAGCTGGCTGCGAACACTGCAGCGGGACAACGTCGAATTGGTGCGCACACCGATCCAGCGGATCACCGCGGGCGGCGTCGTCACCGAAGACGGCGTGACGCACGACGCCGATGTGATCGTTTACGCCACCGGATTCCGACACACCGATGTGCTGTGGCCCCTGAAAGTGACCGGCCGCAACGGAATCGACTTGCACCACAAGTGGGGGACCCGCCCCCATGCCTACCTCGGGATCACCGTCCCGGAGTTCCCCAACTTCTTCATCATCTATGGGCCCGGAACTCACCTCGCCCACGGAGGCAGCCTGATTTTCCAGTCCGAACTCCAGATGCGCTACATCGACCAGTGCCTGAAGCGGCTGGTCGAGACGAACTTGCACTCTATGGAGCCGGCGGCAGAAGCCACCACTGATTGGCATCAACGGACACAAACCCGAATCAAGAAGATGGTGTGGTCACACCCGGGTGTCAAACACTCCTACTTCAAGAACGCCGACGGAGAGATCCACACCGTCAGCCCGTGGCGCCTCAGCGAATACTGGGCGGCGGTGCGTGAACCCGACTGGTCACAATTTCATGTGCGGCAAAAAGATTGATTTTTGTGCGACAAAAAGAGTTGAGTGCGACAGAGAAAGTGAGCCCACCCTTATGCGCACGGTAGTGGTCGATGGGCCCCGCAGCATCCGGGTCGACACCCGCCCCGATCCAGCACTTCCCGGACCCGACGCAGTGATCGTTGAAGTCAGCTCCGCCGGCATATGCGGATCCGACCTGCACTTCTACGAGGCCGACTTTCCGATCACCGAGCCGATTGCGCTCGGCCATGAAGCGGTGGGCACAGTCGTCGAAGCCGGGTCGGAGGTGCGCACCGTCAAGGTCGGCGACCAGGTCATGGTGTCGTCGGTGGCCGGCTGCGGCGCCTGCCCGGGCTGTGCCACCAACGACCCGGTCATGTGCTACTCCGGATTGCAGATCTTCGGCTCCGGTGTACTCGGTGGCGCCCAGTCCGAGTTGCTCGCCGTACCCGCCGCCGACTTCCTGGCGCGCAAGATCCCCGAAGGGATCAACACCGAGCAAGCGCTGCTGCTCACCGACAACCTCCCCACCGGCTGGGCAGCAGCTCAGCGCGCCGACATTCCATTCGGGGGCACCGTGGCGGTGATCGGCCTGGGCGCAGTCGGCCTATGCGCGCTACGCAGCGCGCTCTTCCAAGGTGCAGCAACGGTTTTCGCTGTGGACCGAGTCGAGGGCCGCCTGCAGCGCGCCGCGCAGTGGGGCGCTGTACCAATCGCGCCGCCGGCAACCGAGGCCATCTTCGCCGCCACTCACGGACGCGGCGCCGACGCGGTGATCGACGCCGTCGCAACGGACGCATCCATGACCGACGCACTCAATGCGGTACGGCCTGGCGGCACTGTCTCGGTTGTCGGAGTGCATGATATGCAGCCGTTTCCGTTTCCCGCCCTGGGCTGCCTGATTCGTAGCATCACGCTGCGGATGACCACGGCGCCGGTGCAACGCACTTGGCCGGAATTGATCCCGCTGCTGCAGTCCGGGCGCCTCGACGTGGACGGCATCTTCACCACGACACTGCCGCTGGACGAAGCGGCCAAAGCCTATGCGACCGCGGAGTCACGGTCGGGCGACGACGTGAAGATCCTGCTGACGCCCTAGGCTTCCTGGTTCTCGGGGCGGACGTGGTTCGCCAGATGACGCAATCTCCGCACCGGCCCACGGCGGCCCGAAGCGAGGCACATCACCGGCCACCCGTGCACGGCGGCCACCGCGGCAAGCCCCGAGCGTGGGTTCACCGGTCGCGGATAGCCGACGAGTGACATCGACGCCGCATCCTCATCGCCGTCGGCATAGAAGTAACTACTTTGCACCGCGACGTTGTTCTCGGCGCAGAACTGTTGGACCGCGGCAGCCTTCGTCGAGCCCCACACGACCGGTTTGACGATTCCGCCGGTCAGGCTTCCATGCTCGTCGAGTTCAAAGTGATTGCACTGGACGTTGGAAATGCCGAGAAACCGAGCAACAGGAAGTGCCTGGATGGACAGCGCAGATGAACTCAGCACCACGGTGTGCCCGCGTTCCTGATGCGCCTGCACGACTTCGTGCATATGCGAATAGAGGCGGGAGGCAACGCGTTCCACAAACAGCCGGTCGCCGAGTTCGTCGAGCTCGGCGAGCGACTCACCACGCAGGTAACCCGCGGCCCGCACGATCAGGTGCTCGAACTCCAGGCGGCCGAATCGATAGCGCAGCGCGGCTTCCACGACCCCGAGGAGTTCGCCAATTCCGGCTTGCCGGCGCCGGATCCGGTCACCGACGTGAACCGCCGCTGTGAACCCATCGACCAGCGTCCCGTCTAGGTCGAAGAACGCACCGACCCCGGGTCCGGGTGAACTGGCGCCGATCTCCGCGATGGCATCGGCGGGGGAGAGTCTCATCATCGCCACCATGTCTACCCCCCGTTACTGTGCGGCAGTTATGTACTGCGAGTGCATGAAGCTGTCGATCTTTACGTCCACGTCTGGCGGAGTCAGGCCGTAGCCGGTCTGCAACTCGAGCGTGTTGCGGACGGGTTCGACAGCCCAGCCGTGCGCAGCCAACCATTCCGCGGGGTCTGTCTTGGGCTCGTAGGTGAGCGCGGAGAAGTCGGTCTTTCCCGACATATTGACCCCGGGGTGGTCTGTTTCCAGAGCGGTGAGTTGCTCGCGGTCTAAACGCGACCCCAACGCGCCTACGGCAACTCGGCTGCCCGGCGCAGAAAGCTCGCTGATCCGGGAGAAGAGCTGGCTTTGCGCGTCGTCGGTCAGGTAGGGGAGTATTCCCTCCACCGACCAGGCGCTGGGGCTTTGTGGGTCGAACCCGGCCCCTTTCAGCTCCGTTGGCCAGTCGGTGCGCAGATCGGCCGCGACCTCGCTCCGACGGGCTTTGGGCGTTGCGCCCTGCTGGCCGAGCACACGTGCTTTGAACTCCAGGACTTTGGGCAGGTCTACTTCGAAAACTGTTGTTCCGTGGGGCCAGTCAAGGCGATATGCCCGGGAGTCCAATCCGGCGGCGATAATGACCGCCTGCCGTATGCCCGCCTCACCGGCGGCGTTGAAGAAGTCGTCGAAGAACCGGGTCTGCACGCCGTAAAGGCGCGGAAACGCGGTCTCATCCTCGGAGGTGCCCGGGTTGGCAAGCACGCCGGCCAGATACGGGTCCTGCGACGCGGCAATGAAGTACTTCGCGTATTCGTCCCGGACCAGTGGTTGTGGGCTCAGCGCATGCACTGCGCGCCAACCCGCCACCAGTAAGGCGGTATAGCCCACGCTGCTGACGATGTCCCAGTGGTCGTCTTCGGAACGGAGCGAGCCGAATTCAGGTGTCGTGCTCATGAACGCCCGACCTGCCCGGCCGGCCCGCGGACGTTTCGCAAGATCCGGCCCACCCGTACCAAATTCGCCAATACGTAGCCCACATCATCAAAGTACCTTCAAGCGGTGCCGTCAGAGCTCTAGAAACACGGTCACCGGGCCGTCGTTTATCAATTCGACATGCATGTTCGCGCCGAACACTCCGGTCTCCACGTGGGCACCCAATCCGCGCAGTGCGTCGGCGAAAGCAGTCACCAGCGGCTCGGCTACCGCGCCCGGAGCGGCCGCGTTCCATGACGGCCGGCGGCCCTTTGCGGTGTCCGCGTAGAGAGTGAACTGGCTGACCACCAGGACCGGTGCGTTGACGTCGGCCGCAGACCGCTCGTCGGCGAGAATTCGTAGGTTCCAGAGTTTTTCGGCCAGCCGCCGCGCCTTATCGACATCGTCGCTGTGGGTGACGCCGACGAATGCGAGCAGGCCCTGGCCCTGCGGCCGGATGGCGCCGACCACCTGGCCGTCGACCGACACCGAGGCCGACGAGACCCGTTGCACCAGAACCCGCATGAGCCTCGATGCTGCCAGATGTGGGTACGCTCGTCAGATGTCTGTGCTGGTTGCGTTTTCGGTCACCCCGCTGGGTGTGGGCGAAGATGTCGGCGAGATCGTCGCCGAAGCGGTCCGGGTGGTCCGCGAATCCGGGTTGCCCAGCAAAACGGATTCGATGTTCACCGTGATCGAAGGCGAAACCTGGGAAGAGGTGATGGCGGTGGTGCAGCGCGCGGTGGAGGCCGTAGCGGCTCGCGCGCCCCGAGTCAGCACGGTGATCAAGGCAGACTGGCGAGCCGGGGCTTCCGATGCGATGAACCAGAAGGTCGCTTCCATCGAGCGGTACTTATCCAAGCCGGCAATCGATCCGTAAGCTCCTCAACTCTGCACTGGCCGGCCGAATCAGCCAGGGCGTCCGCGTTTCAGGTAGCGTCATGCGAGGTGAGCAGCCAAACTAGGCAGCTCGCGGGAAGGCGGACCCATGGCCGGCAACGGCGACAACGGAGGCAACGCAGAGCCTGGCGGCGACGGGGATCCTGGCGGCCTCGGCGGCGCTGGAGGAGCCGGGGGTGCAGGCGGTGCCGGAGGTGCCGGAGGCAGAGGCGGGGCCGGAGGACGAGGCGGTGAAGGCGGCCACGGCGGTCACGGCGGTCACGGCGGCGACGGCGGCCGAGGCGGCGACGGCGGCGGGGGCGACCAACCCGGCCAACCGGGCCAACCCGGCCAACCCGGCCAACCCGGCCAACCGGGCAGGCCCGGAAGCTAGCGCCTGATGCTGGCCCGATCGCGCACCAGGGCGTACAGCCGCCACTGACCGGGCACGCCTTTCAGTTCGTGCTCACCGCGCTCGACGAACGCGCGGCGCGACCCGGCGACGATGTCCCGAACCGTCGACGACACCAGCACCTCGCTGGGCCCCGCCAGCGTCGCCACCCGTGCTCCGATGTGCACGGCCATGCCGGCGACATCACTCGTCAAGGCACCGCGCACTTCGACCTCGCCCGCGTGAATGCCCACCCGCACCTCGATGCCGAGCAAATGGACCGCGTCGACGATGGCGTCCGCACATGCGATGGCGGCGCTGGGGCTGATGAACGTCGCGACGAATCCGTCGCCGGCAGTATTGACTTCGCGACCGGCGAACCGCTGCAGTTCATGACGCACGATCGTGTCGTGATTGTCCAAAAGGTCCCGCCACCGGTCGTCGCCCAGTACCGCGGCGCGCTCGGTCGAGCCGACGATGTCGGTGAACACGATCGTGGTGAGCACCCGTTCGGTGTCGGAGCCGCCGCGCACGCCGGTGATGAATTCCTCGATTTCGTCGAGCATCGGCGGGGTGTCGCCGACCCAGTACAAGGCATCCGCGCCAGGTAGCTCCACGTAGCGTGATCCGGCGATGTGTTCGGCAAGGTAGTGGCCGTGCCCGACGGGGACGAAAATCGAATCGACGCGATGCAGGATCAACGTCGGCGCGCTGATGCGCGCGAGGGCCTCTCGTACGTCGCTTTCGGTGACGACCTTTGACACAGCGCGGGCCATGCTCGGTGGCCCCGCACGGTTGCCGGCCAGATCCCACCACGCGCGAAAAGCATCATTGCGGGCAACACTCGGCGCGATGACCCGAAGAACGTCGAAACCTTGGTCCACAGCGTCGGGTTCGAGCGCGACGGTCCGGAATGGCTCACGGCCACCCAGCCGGGCACCGACCGGGTAGTCGGGTGCCCACCGCGTGCGGGCGGCGCCGTTGACCACTATCAGGCCGCACACCCGCTCGGGGCAATCGGCGGCAAGAACCAGTCCATTCATCGCGTGGTAAGTGGGCGCGAAGATGGTCACTTGCTCGCATCCGACGGCGTCCATCACCGCTATCGCGTCTTCGGCCCAATACTTGGGTCCCAGCATGTTCATCGAGGGCATCCGCGACGAGAGACCGATCCCGCGATAATCGAACCGGATCACCCGGCTGAACGACGCCAGGCGCCGGTGGAAGCGGTACATCGACGGCTCATCGTCGATCGAGTCGATCGGCACAAACGGCCCCGGCAATACAAGAAGATCCGTCGGACCATCTCCAAGGACCTGGTAGGCGATGTCCATATCGCCGCACCTCGCGTAGCGAATCCGCGGAGCCTGCGCCACGAAGCCAGGCTAGTTGATGCGTAGGCTCATGCCGGTGAGTGCACGCGCGGGCATCGTGGTGACCGGAACCGAAGTCCTCACCGGACGTGTCCAAGACAGAAACGGCCCCTGGATCGCCGATCGGCTCCTGGAACTGGGCGTTGAACTGGCACACATCACGATCTGCGGCGACCGCCCGACCGACATCGAGGCGCAGCTGCGCTTCATGGCCGACCAAGGCGTGGATCTGGTCGTCACCAGCGGCGGCTTAGGGCCTACGGCTGACGACATGACCGTCGAGGTGGTGGCGCGCTTCTGCGGTCGCGAGTTGGTGTTGGACGAAGAACTCGAGAACAAGATCGCCGGCATCCTCAAGCGCCTGATGGGGCACTTCGAACCGGGCGCCTTCGACGCAGTGCGCGCCGCCAACCGCAAGCAGGCCCTGATTCCCGCCGGTTCGCAGGTGCTCGATCCGGTGGGCACCGCGCCCGGTGTGGTTGTGCCCGGCAAGCCGACGGTGATCGTGCTTCCCGGGCCGCCGCGCGAGCTGCAGCCGATGTGGCACAAGGCAGTCGAGACCTCCGCGGCGCAACAAGCGCTCGCCGGCCGAACGATCTACCGTCAGGAAACCATCCGGATGTTCGGGCTGCCCGAATCGGGGCTGGCCGAAACCCTGCGCGGCGCCGAGACATCGATCCCCGGCTTTGAATTGCTGGAGATCACCACCTGCCTGCGGCGCGGCGAGATTGAGATGGTCACCCGCTACGAGCCGGACGCGGCGAAGGTGTACGCGCAGCTGACGCAGCTGCTGCGGGATAAGCACGCAGAGCAGCTCTACTCCGAAGACGGTTCGAATGTGGACGATCAGGTCGCGCTATTGCTGGCCGGCCGCCGGATCGCGACCGCGGAGTCGTGCACCGCAGGACTGCTGGCGGCACGGCTGACCGACCGGCCCGGTTCCTCCGACTACGTGATGGGCGGCGTGGTCTCCTACGCCAACGACGCAAAAGCCCGGCTGCTTGGCGTCGACCCGGCGCTCATTGAGGCCAACGGCGCGGTGTCTGAGCCGGTGGCTGAAGCGATGGCCGCCGGCGCTTTGCAGCGCTTCGGCGCCGATACCGCTGTCGCGATCACTGGAATCGCCGGTCCGGACGGCGGAACGGCGGAAAAGCCGGTCGGGACGGTGTCCTTCACCGTGAAGCTTGCGGACGGCCGGATGGTCACCCGGACGCTGCGGCTCCCCGGGAACCGATCGGACGTCCGTGAGCGCTCGACGACCGTGGCGATGCACTTGCTGCGGCGCATCCTAAGCGACCCGGAATCCAGCTAATTCAAGCTACTTTCGTTGAGATAAACGCGCTTTCGGCAGTACCGAAGCGGATTCCAGTGGCGTCCTTGCCGATCAGGGTCAGTGTCGCGACGGCGAGCAATACCGGCACGATCGTGACGGTCAGCGCGAAGGGATAGCCGTGGGACTCGGCCAAGCGTTCCTGGATGGGCAGGTTGAACGCCGCAAGCAGGTTACCCAGCTGGTAGGTCACACCGGGGTAGAGGCCGCGGATAGCGTCCGGCGACATCTCAGTCAGATGCGCGGGGATCACCCCCCACGCACCCTGCACCAACAGCTGCATCAGGAACGAGCCGAGGCATAACATCGCCGCGGTGCGCGAGTAGGCGAACAGCGGCACGATCGGCAGGCCCAACACCGCACAGAAAACGACGGTGTGGCGGCGGCCGAACCGTTGTGACAGTGTGCCGAAAGTCAGCCCTCCGATAATGGCGCCGACGTTGTAGAGCACCGCGATCCACTTGACCGTGACGCTGGACAGACCGGCACCGTGATTGGCAGTGGACCCCAAAAAGGTGGGGTAGACGTCCTGGGTGCCGTGACTCATCCAGTTGAACGCCGTCATCAGCGCCACCAGATAGAAGAACCGGCGGACGACGGCGCCGTTGCGCATCACATCGCGGATTCTGGTGCTGGTCAGCCGCATCTGGTCCTGCGCGGCTTCCCACACTTCGGATTCCTTCACCCGGTAGCGGATGATCAGGCTGATCAAGGCAGGAATGACGCTCAGACCGAACAACCAGCGCCACGACAATCCCAGCCAGTTGATCACCACCAGTGATGCCACGCTCGCCAGCAGATAACCGAGTGCGTAGCCCTCCTGCAGCAGCCCTGAGAAAAAGCCACGTCGCTCAGCGGGAACCTTTTCCATGGCGAGCGCGGCGCCCAACCCCCACTCGCCGCCCATGCCAATGCCATAAAGCAGCCGCAGAATCACCAGCACGGTGAAGTTCGGCGCGAACGCGCACAGGAATCCGACCACGGAGTAAAAGATCACGTCCACCATCAGCGGGGTCCGCCGGCCAACCCGGTCAGCCCACAGCCCGAACAGCAGCGCCCCCACAGGGCGCATCACCAGGGTGGCCGTGGTGACGAATGCGACTTCGGCTTTGCTGTGATGGAAAGTCTTTGCGATGTCGGCATAGACGAACACCACGATGAAGTAATCGAAGGCGTCCATCGTCCAGCCCAGCATCGCCGCAATGAACGAGTTTCGCTGATCGCCGGTGATCTTCTTTTGAGGACTTTGGGTTGTCACGTCAGCATCGTGTCGCACCCGGCGCGATGGCGCGAGCCCTTTGGCTGTGCGATCCGCACGAGTAAGTTCCGGATACATGCGAATCATCGATGCCGATGGACACGTCGCCGAGACCTCAACGCTTGCGGTCGAGGCGATCAAGCGCTGGCCGGAACACGTTAAGCCCAGTACAGACAGGCGGCTTCGGTTGATGATCGAAGGCCGCAATTACCCCGAGGACCGCGGTCCCGGCGCCGGATGTCCGCCAGAGCACGGGATCAGCAAGGCGCCCGACATCAATTGCAGATCGCCCGAAGGAGTGCTGGGCGACGCCGACCGTGATCACATCGACACGATGGTGTTGTACCCGAGCCTCGGACTGTGCGCGCCCAGCCTCGAGGACCCTGAGTTCGCCGCGGGATTCGCGCGCCTCTACAACCAGTGGATCGCGGACTATTGCGCCGAGTCGGGCGGCCGGCTACGCGGGGTGGCCGTGACACCCATCGAGCACGGGCAGCCGGCCATCGACGTCATGACCGAAGCCAAAGACCTTGGGCTGGTGGCGACTCTGGTACCGCCGGCACTCAAGACCCGCAACCTCGACCACCCCGATCTGGACCCGTTCTATGCCGCTGCGGTGGAGCTCGGGATGCCGCTTGGCGTCCACGGCGCCCCTGGCATTCATCTGCCGAAAATCGGCGTCGACCGCTTCACCAACTACATCCAAGTGCACTGCATCAGTTTTCCGTTCGACCAGATGACGGCGATGACCGCGCTTGTCTCCGGCGGCGTTTTCGAACGGCACCCACAGTTGCGGGTCGCCTTCCTCGAGGCGGGCGCGGGCTGGGTACCGTTTTTCATCGATCGCCTGCATGAGCATTACGAGAAGCGCGGTGACTGGGTCGAGCGCGGCTGGCGCCGCGATCCACACGACTACCTGTCCGCGGGCAACATCTGGGTGACCTGCGAGCCCGAGGAGCCGATCTTGCCCGGCGTGATCGACGTGCTCGGCGCCGACTTCATCATGTTCGCCAGCGACTACCCGCACTGGGACGGCGAATGGCCGGAAAGCACCAAGCATCTGCGCACCCGCACGGATATCAGCGAGGATGCGCGCGCCAAGATCGGCGGGTTGAACGCGCAGCGCTTCTACAGTCTGGACTAAAGCCCTGCTCCAACGAACCGGCGCGCCCGGCATTCAATTCGGCCCCGACTTCTATGACTTCCATGACTTCCGGGGACATCCGATGGCAAGATCGCCGGCATGGGCCCTTTTCTGCTGCGCGCTGCGTTGACCGGATTTGCGTTGTGGGTTGTCACCCAGTTCGTGCACGGGCTGCGCTTCGTCGGCGGCGATACGACATTGCAGAGGGTGGGCATCATCTTCGTGGTCGCCGTGATCTTCGGCTTGGTCAACGCGATCATCAAACCGGTCGTGCAGTTCTTGTCGATCCCGCTGTACATCCTGACTCTCGGTCTTTTCCATGTCGTCGTCAACGCGTTCATGTTGTGGATCACGGCCCGGATCACCGAACACACCACCCGGTGGGGACTGCAGATCGACCACTTCTGGTGGACGGCCATTTGGGCCGCGATTGTCTTGTCGATTGTGAGCTGGGCGCTGTCGCTGGTGATTCGTGACGTCGGGCGCACCGCTCGCCGGTAATCGCCGCGTCTTCACCGGTTAACGATCAGTGCCGGCCAGTCGGGCCACGTCGCGCGCGCAACCCCAGGACAAAGTCACGCCGTTGCCGCTGTGGCCATAGTTGTGGACGCACCGTGCCCGCCCGAGCGGTTCAACCTCCACCCGCACCGACGGACGGTCGGGACGTAGTCCGGTAATCGTCTCGATCACCTCGGCCTCGCCGAGGCGCGGCTCGATCCGCCGGCAGCGTTGCAGGATCCGGTCGGTCACTTCGGGGTCGGCGGTGGTGTCCCAGCGACCTGGGATGCTGATGCCGCCGCACACCACCCGCTGCGGGTGCGGGAAGTAGCAGGTCCATTCCTGGCCGTTGTTCATCTCTAGGAACAGTTGCTGCAGGCCAGGATTGGTGAGGATGACGTGCTGGCCGAACAGCGGCCTAACCGTGTCATCACCCACCAGCGCCCCAGCCCCGAGACCAGCACAGTTGACCACTACCGGTGCGGCGTCGGCGGCCTCGGCCAGTGACCGCACGGGATGTATCTCGATTTCACAGCCGGCGGTGGCCAGCCTCGTTGTCAGGTAGGCGAGATATCGCGGCATGTCGATCATCGGCACAGTAGAGCGAAACCCGGCATCGAAGCCCGCAGGGATCTCGGCCGGATCAGCCGGCCGCAGGTCCGGGATCACACTGGCCGCCGACGGCATCGCGTCGGCCCCGGCCAGTTCACCGACGGTCAACGCCGGCGCCATCTGCACCCCAGTGCTGGGGTCCTTGGCCAACTCGCCGAACACTCGCAGCGAGTGTTCGGTCCAATGCAGTGTCTTGGCTGCTCGCTCCTCCGGACGCGGGGGCGCCCATACCGCACCGGCTACCGCCGATGTGGTCTGCTGCGGCAACGTGGCCGCCCACACCCGCACCGACCATCCCGCTTCGGCCAGACACAGGGCAGAAGTCAACCCACTGACACCGGCGCCAACGACGACCGCGTGTTGCGATCGATCCGCCATGACGGCAGGGCCTGTCAGGGCTGGGGAGGCGGCGGACCGGGGGCAGGCCCCGGACCGGGGGCAGGCTGCTGACCGTTCGGTGCCAGCAGCCCGTTGAGGGTCCCTAGGGTGAGTTGCAGTGGGCCACTGGGCGCGTCGGCAGGCGGATTGGCGTCCGGGGTCTGCTGCCAGGGCTGGCAGCCCGTCGTCTTGAACGCTTTGTCGGTCGGGTCGATCCGCACGACCTGGGGCTTCTTGCTCAACGCGTTGTCGATCAGGGCCCCGTCCGGGTTGCCCGTCCGCTTCCAGTAGCAGGTGCCGTTGCCGACGGGCCCCGCGCTGCTGTAGATGCCCGGCACGACCTCGGTCCCCACCGCGTATGTGCCGTCGCGGTCGATGGTGGTTATCGGTCCGGGCGGCCGCTCCGGCGTCGACGGTGTCGACGTCGGACCGGCGCCGGCAACACCCGCGGAGGGTAGCGGCGGCACCGGCGGCGGCGTCGGCTGCGGCCAGGCACCCGCAACACCCGCGGAGGCACCCCCGGCCGCGAGCATCAATCCGGCGGCGACAGCAAATCTCGCCGCGACCGGTGCGAGCGCCTTTGGACTCATAGAACTGAATCGTACCGGGATGAGCGCCCTATTTCACATGGGTGCTCTGCCCAGCACCGCTCCAATAACGAGACAGCCGCTAACGACTCAGGTCAGTCGCCGCACTTTGCCGGCGTAACCGAGCGCGTGCTCGTACGTCTCGAGGTTGTCGCGAGAAATCCTCGCGTGCACCGGGCGTTCCAGAAAAAACCGCAGCACTGGGTTGTAAGCGTGATACGTCTCGTGGAAGGTCAACACCGTGGTGCCGTCGGGCTGTTCCTCGAGTTGGTGGTAGCCCTCGGCCCGAGACCAGAGCGGCGCGCCGACTGCCACGTACCGCGACAGCTTGTCGATCTCCGCCTCGGTCACGGTCTCCCACGATCGCGCCTTGCCGCCGGACAGCAGGTACTTGGGCACCGGATAAATGCAAGTGCGGACCAGACCCTCGCCGGCTTCGTCGCCTTCGTTGAGGATTTCCATGCTGCCGGTAGTCCACTCGAGCACCCGCGGGCGCGGCGAGTTCGGCGGCACTCGCGGATGCAGCACCCGCCACACCTTCCTGGGAGGTGCGTCGACGTGAAATCGCACAGTGTAGGACTGCATCAGCTGTCTCCCCAGCTGTCCCAGAAGGTGATGGTCTCCGCCGGCGGCCGCTTGGCCGGTCGGAAGTCGGTACCAATGGTGTAGGCGACGGGGAACAGCGCCGCCTGCGTAACCGTGGGCGGAATCCCGAGCAACTCGGCCACCTCTTGTTCCTTGGCCAGGTGCATCGTAGTCCACACCGATCCCAGGCCGCGGGACCGAAGGGCGAGCAAGAAGCTCCACCCGGCCGGGATGATCGACGCCCATGCCGACGCGGCAGCCAACATATTGGCGTTATCGATGCGGTTGTCCAGGCATGGGATGACGTGCACGGGCACCTGAGCCAGCGTGTCAGTCAGACTGAACGCGCTGGCGTACACGCGCTGGGTCTGCGGGTCGGAGGCGTCCTTGGCGGCGTACGCAAGATATTCGGCACCGATGCCGCTGTAGATTTCGGCGATAGCGGCGCGTTTGTCGGCATCGGTGATCACCAACCAGCGCCAATCCTGCGCATTGCTCGCCGTCGGCGCCTGCATTGCCAGCTGCACGCACTCGAGGATTACCGCACGGCTCACCGGGCGGGTCAGGTCAAGGCGTTTGCGCACCGATCGCGTCGTGCTGAGCAGTTCGTCGACCGAAGCGATGTCCATTTGGGCCTTTCCGCCGCTGAAGTCAAAGGTCGATCGCGCAGGACTGATCGACACCGAGCACGGTCAACGACCGCCCCAGGCCAAGAAATACCGCGACGCACAGCGTGAGATCGAGGACTTCCTCGTCGGAGAACTGTTCTCTAAGCCGGTCGAAGAAAGCGTCGTCCATCGAGGCGTGGTCGGTCGCGAAACGCTCGGCATACTCGATGGCAAGACGCTGGCGCGGCGTGTAGCCGGGGTAGCTGGCGTAGGCCGCGACGTTGTCGTAGAGCTCGGGTGCCGGGGCTTTCGGGCCGGCCTCCAGCACCGACGGTGCCCGAAAGCCCGAGCACGCGACGCAGTCGTTGATCTGCGCGATTCGCATCCTGGCCAACTCGCGCTCGTCGACGGGCAGGATGCTCTGCTGGTAGGCGCCGCGGATCATTCGCTCGACCATGCCACCGAGCTGCGGCCGCAGCGTCCAGATCATGGCCGCTTCGCCACCGGGGCCATCCGGCACGTTCACTCTGGCCATCGGCGAACTCTCCCTGCCCGGTGCGACGGTTACCGAGTCGAGCAAACCAGATTGTCGGCTCAGCTGTCTAGGTCACTCAGCGTGCGTTATTGCGCATGTGTGGGTCGCGTTGGACCAGAAAAGCGATGGGAGATACCGTCCGTTGTACGACGGCGTTCAACAAAGCAGCGCCGCGCCTGGGAGGTCCGGCGTGCTGTTCATGCACGAGGTACACAAAGTCCGTGGCCGGTTTGAGGATGACTTCGAGGCGGCCTTCCGAGACGGCTGGATGCCCATGCTCGCCGAAAGCGACGACGCCCGCTTGCTGTGGTACGCGGACCACGCGCAAGGCAGCGGTCCGGCCTACACCGTCGTCACCATCACGGCGATCCGGGACGGAGCCGCATGGGAACGCCTTGCGCTCAGGGTGCAAAAGGGCGATCTGCAGAAGTGGATGCGCGGCCTGGACGAGCTTCGCCACGAGGTCGACGCCAAGCTGCTGGTGCCGCTCCCATGGTCGCCACTGCAGGACGTCGCTTTTGAGGAGGTGCCGGTCGATGGGCGGGAGCACGAGCTGACCCTTTACATGGAAGACACCATGTGGCCCTACGAAGACAAGTTCGAGGAATACATCGACCGCTGTGGTGAGGTGTACGCCAGGAGCCTCGAGCAACCGAAATCCATGTTGACAATCCAAGCCGCTTTCCAGCCCGCACTCGGCAGCCACCCGGGCCGCGAGGTGATCTTGATGCAGCGCATCGACCGGCCGGAAGCGCTGCTGCAGCTGCTCCGAACCCACATTCCTCCCGAGTACCGCGCCCCCGGGACCTGGATGCACGACGCACTGGACCTGCGTGACCAATGGACCAGCCGGCTGCTGCGCTCCTCCGCATGGTCACCCCGGTTTTAGGCCGTACGTGAACCTGGGCAGGATCATCGACGCCGTAGCGGCCGGCGATCCCACCCGCACCGCGCTCATCATCGATGGGCGCCGCATCAGTTATGGCGAGCTTGAGACAGCCGTCCGGCATTGCGCCGCCGCACTGGCCGCCCACGGCGTGCCGGCAGGCGGGCGCGTCGCCGTCGTCGACGGCGGAAGTCTGCTCTCGATCGCGACGGTGGTTGGCGCTGCGCGCGTCGGTGCCGCCGCGGCGCTGATGAACCCGGCATTGACACCGCCGGAGCTGCAAGGACTCCTGAAGCACGCCGGTTGTGCCGACGTCGCGGTCGCGGGGGAGCCGTACGTCGACCGGCTCCGCGAAGCGGGTGCAGCCACGGTGCTATCGGAGTCCGACCTCGCCGGCGGCCCGTCGCCAAACATCACCGACACCCCCGATGACGGGGACGCCTTGATCCTGTTCACCAGCGGCACCACTGGACTCCCGAAGCCGATCGGCATTACCAGCCGTCGGCTCACTATGCGGATCAAGGGAATGACGCCACCATTCCGTGCGGATGCGAAGCCGTCGATAGGGATGATGAGCGTCCCCTTCTTCCATGTCGGCGGCGCGCTCGGCATCCTCGGCAGCTTGTACTCGGGCAACACCTCGGTGGTGCAGAAGCGGTTCGACGCCGGCGAGTGGTTGCGTCTGGTGTCCGAGCATCGGGTGACAGCTACATTCCTGGTGCCGACGATGCTGCAGCGGATCCTCGATCACCCCGACTTCGCGGGCACCGATCTGACGTCTCTGGCCGCGATAGCCTACGGTGCCGCCGCCGCACCTCTTACTTTGGTGCGCAGGGCGATGGCCGCGCTTCCGCATGTGGGGTTCGCCAACGTGTTTGGTCAGACCGAGACCCTCGGCGCCTACACGACTCTGCTGCCCAAAGATCACCGCGATCCCGCGCGCGCGGGATCAGTCGGCCGGCCGCTGCCGGGCGTTGATGTGCGCGTGGTGGATCCTGCCGCGGGAATCGACGTCGAGGCCGGGACGGTCGGCGAATTGTGGGTCAACACCACCCAGAACGTCACCGAGGGTTGGCTGCGCACCGGCGACCTCGCCCGCCAGGATTCCGATGGTTACATCTTCCCGAGCGGCCGGCTCAGTGACACGATCAACCGCGGGGGGGAAAAGTTCGGACCGATCGAGGTCGAGGAAGCGCTGCGCTCCCATCCGGCGGTGACGGACGTCGCGGTTACCGGTATCGCCGACGAGGAGCTCGGCCAGCGGGTGGGGGCCGCGGTGGTTGCTTGCGCCCCGGTGACACTCGAGGAGCTGCGGTCGCACTGTCGCGAGTTGATCGCGTACTTCAAGCTCCCCGAGCGGCTGGCCATCATCGACCACATCCCGTACAACGCGACTGGCAAGGTCAGCCGGCGTGATATCGCCTCGCTGATTGCCGAGCGCGCCTGAACCGCAACAGGAGACGCAGTGCTGTTTCTTCACGAGACTCACAAGGTGGTCGGCGCGCGGCACGACGACTTCGAGGCTGCTTACCGTGAGGGCTGGATGCCCACGCTGGCCAGAGAGGACAGCGCTCGGCTGCTCTGGTACACCAATCATGCGCACGGCTCCGGTGCCTCCTACAACGTCGTCACCATTACGGCTATTACCGACGGCGCGGCTTGGGAGACGCTGGTACAGCGCGCCCAGACAGGGGACCTTCGACCGTGGATGCGCGAGTTGGACGATCTGCGCCACGAAGCAACAGGCAAGCTCCTGCTCCCGGTCGCATGGTCACCACTTCAGACCGTGGACCTGGCGACCGTACCCACCGATGGTGCGACCCACCCCTTGAGCCTGTTCATGGAGGACACCGGCTGGCCCCATGCGCCGCTGGACGACTACATCCGCTCCTGGGACGAGATCTACTATCGACCGCTTTCCCAGGCACCGGCCAGAATGCGGATCCTCGACATCCAGGCGTGCTTCCAGGTTGCGCACGGAAGCTACCGGCGACGAGAAGCGATGCTGTGGCAGAAGATCGACGACTCCAACAACTACGCGGCGCTTGTCCACCTGCTGACCAAAGAGGTCCCACCTGAGCATCGGGCGCCCGGCAGCTACATGGCTGAGGCCCTGAAATTCCGCGATCAGTGGCAGAGCCGGTTGCTGCGGACATCAGCCTGGTCACCCCTGTACTAAGCGCGGCGCGTCCGCCCGGTTCAGGATTCGGGCGGCGTCTCGAACCATCTGGCCGACCACGTCAGCGACCGGGCTGACTTCGTGAATGAGTCCTACCCCCTCGCCCACGAGCATGGCGGCAACGTCGAAGTCCTCTGCGGCGACAGCCTTTTCGAATGCGTCCGCCGCCTCGGGCAACGATGCCGACAGCTTTGCCTCGTTGCCATGCCAGGTGTCCGGGAAGGAGTTGCCCAGCTCGATCACCGCGTTAGCGCGACCGACTGCAGGAAGGGCTCGGCGGCGGCGAGAAAGCCACCCGGATCAGACGAGAAAACCACATGCCCGGTATCGAGAATCTCCAAGTGCGAACCGCGGATGCTGTCACGGGTGGCGCGTCCCGCACTGAGCGGTATCACGATGTCTTTCTTGCCCCACACGATGAGCGTGGGCGCGTGCAGTTCAGCGGCGCGGCTGCGCAGATCGTGCCCGGGTGCGGCGAAGCTCCGAAAGAGCCCAGCGCCAATTCGGGTACCTTCGTCCGTCTTCGCCGCAGCGACCGCACGCCCGACGATCTGGCGGTCGCTGTCGGTCTTAGCCTTCATGTAGCCACGGACGAACAGGGGAGCGGCCCGGCGGAAAACCGCGGGCGTGCCCATCAGCCGGCAGGCCGTGCGGGACATGAGATTCCACGGAACGAACCCGCCCGCGTTGACCAGGACCAGACCCGCCACGGACTCGGGGCGGTTGATCGCCAGCCGCGCGGCGGCGAACCCGCCGACCGAGTTTCCGATCAGCACGGCCCGCGATACTTCCAGACCGTCCACGACGTCTTCCAGCACGTCGGCAAACAGCGGCGCGCCGGGTTCGATCACGGCGGGAATTGCATCCGAATCCCCGTGCCCCGGCCAGTCCACCGCGATCGTGCGGTAACGCCGGGCCAGCGTCTTGACAATCGGGTCGAAGTCATGCCGGTCATGCAGCGTCGCGTGCAGCAGCAGAACTGTTGGACCACAGCCTGATTCGGCATAGGCAACCCGGCCCGCCCTGGTTTGGATAGTCCGCATGGCAGTTCCTTTCCCAACAGTTGACCGACTGGTCGGTCATCCCGTACCGTACAACGACAGGAACGTCGTGACAAGGAGGCAAAGTGATATGTCCCAGGCCCCGCCTCCCCAAGTGCCATTTGCCGACACGATGGCGGGTCTGCGATGAGATCGCCTGAGCCCGGCCGTAACGCGCTGCTGGACGCGGGACAGCGCCTGCTGTCGACCGCCGACCTGGCCAGGATCTCCGTCAACGCGATCGTCGCCGAGGCCGGGATGGCGAAAGGTAGCTTCTACCAGCACTGGCCAAGCCGGGACCAGTACGTGCGCGCATTGCACGCTCGATTCCACGACCAGCTGGAGGGCGCGATCGCCGCCGCCATGGCCGACCTGCCGCCGGGACCCGACCGACTCGAGGCCGGGATGAACACCTACCTGGACGGATGCCTGGCCGAGCCGGCCACCAAAGCGCTACTCGTGCAGTCACGCACCGAGGCCGGGTTGAGCGACCTGGTTGCGGCCCGTAACGACAGTGCCGCCACGCTGATCATGCCCGATCTGCTGGCGCTGGGATGGACCCCGCCAGATCCGATCGCCGCGCTGCTGGTCGCGGCGACCGCCGAGATTGCCCTGGTCGAACTCGATGCCGGACACCGCGACAACGCGTTACGTCGCGGGTTGCTCCGATTGGCCACCCGAACGCCCACAGCGGACTAAGCCAGTTGCGCCAAACCGGATCGGACCAGATTCAGACTCGTGGTCACGACCTCACCGAGGTCGCCGACACAACCATTTCGGCCCCAATTCTCAACTGCCACGACAAGGGCCGCCGCGAGTACGGAGCCCGCGACCTCGGCGGCCAGATCGACGTCCGGGTTCCGCCTCTTGATGAACTCGGTCAGGACGGAAGCGAAAGACGACTGCACCACCTGTAAATGACTCGCGATACGGTCCGCACTGATCAACTCCGCGCGGGCCGTCGCCGCCTGCCGGACCACTTCAAGGTCGTGCGGGAAGGCGGCAACGCTGGCCAGGACCGCATCGAAGAGCGACTCAGAGGCTGGACGCCGCGCAAGGGCTTCGGCGAGCCATTCCAACTGGGTCTCGTAATCCTGGAAGAGCACAGCCTCCTTGGTTGGAAAATGCCGAAAGAAGGTGCGTTCGGTAACGCCGGCTTCCCGGGCCAGCTCGGTTACCGTCACATTAGCGAATCCCTTGCAGGCGAAGCTTTTTAACGCAGCCCGACGGAGCGCTTCATGCGTCGAACGTCGGCGTAACTCATGACGGTTGGTCGGCTTACGAACAAGCATTGTCATCTCACGCCGATCGTATCCCAGGCGCCTCGTGTCACAACTGCCATCTTCCAATCATGTCAGTACTGACATATTCTTGTCACGCGCCAACTCGAAGGAGGGCAGGATTATGGCGGACACAGACTATGCCGCAATCGTGGTGGGTGCCGGGCACAATGGGCTCACTGCCGCGGCGATCCTGCAACGCGCGGGCCTGCGCACGCTATGCCTGGAAGCCAATACCTACGCGGGCGGCATGGCGGCGACCGTCGAATTGATCGACGGCTTCCGGTATGAGATCGCAGGTTCGGTGCAGTTCCCCACCGCAAGCCAGATCACCAAGGATCTCGGGCTGGACACCCTGCCCACGGTGGAGCCCGAGGTGATGTCGACCAACATCGGCGAATCCGGCGAAGAGCCGATGATCTTTTATCGCGACCCAACCCAGCTGATGACGCACCTCGGCGAGAAGCACGGCCTCGATGCCGTGACCGGCATGGCCGAGCTGATCGGCTGGAGCCAGGGCCCCGCGCGCGCGCTCGGTCGATTCGACGTGCGCAAGCCGCCCAAGACCCTCGACGAAATGTACGCCTGCGCAACCAACGACGCCGAACGCCGAGCGATTCACGAAATACTGTTCGGGTCGGCGATGGATGTGATCGAACGCTTCTTGCCCGACAAAGAAAAGCATGCGGTCATGCGCGGAATGCTCGCGTTTCTGGCCGTCAACTCCACCTACCGCGGACCCTATACGCCAGGCAGCGCCACCTGTCTGGCGTTCGCGCTGGCGGTCCCCTTGGACAACACGGGTACCGTCATGATGACCAAGCTCAAAGGTGGCATCGGTGCACTCACCGAGCATCTACGCGAGCTCTTCGTCTCCCACGGCGGCGAGATGCGATTCCGTACGAAAGTTGAGCAGATCCTCGTCGAGCGCGGGGCGGTGACCGGTGTGCGGCTGCGCGACGGCTCCATGATCTCGGCGCCGATCGTAGTGTCCAACCTGTCGCCGGACATCACACTCACCGAGCTCATAGCGTCCGAACACGTTCCTGCGGAACTAGTTTCGCGTGTCTCCGGCCGCGACCACCGCGCCTCTTTCGTGCAAATCCACTTCGCCCTCGACGGACTGCCCCAATTCGCCCCGCCCTATGAATTGTTGAACGAGCCGGGGATGCAACAGTCGGTCGGTATTTTCGGCTCACCGGAAGATCAACAGCTGCAGTGGGAGACCTGCCGGCGGGGGATCGTCCCAGACAACCCGTCGATGGGACTGCAGATCCCCTCCGCACACGATCCCACGCTCGCGCCACCCGGTAAGCACGCGGCAAGCGCATTCGCCTACGCCTTCCCGGTAGAAGCCAGCCGCGACCAGCATGGGCACCTGAAAAACGAAATGGCACAACGTGTTATCGACAAAATCACGAGGTTTGCTCCGAACTTCAAGGACATTGTGATACGCCATATCACATTCGCGCCCTACCATATGAACACCATGTTCGGCGCACCAGCTGGCGACTTCTGCCATGGGCTGTTGCATCCGGATCTGATGGGGCCCAATCGGCCTGGACCCAAAGGCTTCCTCGATTTTCCTATTCCGATCGATGGGCTTTACCTTGGCGGCGCGGGATGCCACGGCGGCCCCGGCATCACCTTCACTCCCGGCTACAACGCCGCCTATCAGGCGATCGACGACGCGACATAAGCAGGGCGTCAGCCCCCGAACGTCCCGGTGAACTGGGCCTGTGCGGTTGCAGCCCCTGCAATCGTCTGCGCCGCTTGCACGCCGGCCAGTCCGCCGGGCAGCTCGTACGTGTTGGGAAGCTGGTAGAGCGTAAACCGATAGTGGTGTGTGCCGGTGCCCGCCGGCGGGCAGGGCCCGGCGTACGCGGCCAGGCCGGCCGTGTTCGGAAGGGCGCTTCCTCCAGCTGGAGTCTGACCATCTGCGGTGCTGCCAGAACCGGGGGCGATTCCGGTCACGATCCAGTGCACCTTCAGTCCGCCGACAGCATCGGGGTCGTCGAGGACGAGTGCAGCCCCCAACGGCGCCGACCACGTCAACGGTGGCGCGATGTTGGCCCCCTGGCAGGTGTATTGCACTGGGATCGGCGCACCGTTGGCGAACGCAGGACTCGATATCGTCAACGGCCCGGTGCCCGGCGCTTCTGCAAGAGTCCGACCGACGGTCGTCACTTTCGGCGCTAGTGGCGCCGTCGTTCGACCGTCGCCGTTGCCGCCGATGCCGACCAGCGCTATCAGAAGTGCCAGCCCCGCGCCGGCCAACCCGATTCGGTGAAGTGTGCTCGCTGTTGTGGATTCCATACCACATTCTCGCTAACTGCGGCCGGAAAATACAGCCGTGTGGATACGTGCAATGCTCAGGGCACCAGGACGACCTTGCCGATATTTTCCCGTGCGGCAAGAATCCGGTGCGCCTCGGGCGCTTCGGCGAAGGGCACGGCCGCATGAACGACGGGGGAGATCGTGCCGTCGTTCAGCGCCTTGATCAGCGGAGTGATCCACGGCTCAAGGGTGCCGCGGTCGTCCCACAACCGCAGCATGTTCAGGCCGATCACGGCTTTCGATTCCTGAAGCTGATTGAGCAGGTTGAAGCCGCGCAGCATCGAGATAGCGTGCGGTGCAGCTCTGCGCAGCGAGCGTTTCTCGCCCTGCTGTATCGCCGAAACCCCGTACCCGACAAGCCTTCCGCCCGGTCGCAGCAGAGCATAGGACCGCCGCAGCGAAGTCCCGCCGAGTGCGTCGAGCACGAGGTCATATGGGCTCGAATCTTTAAGGCCCTTCCACCACCCGTCGCGGCGGTAGTCGATCGCGCGGTCCACACCCAACTCGATCAGCTTCGGGTGTTTTCCGGGAGAGGCAGTGCCGTGCACCTCGGCCCCCGCGGCCTTCGCGAACTGGATGGCGGCGATGCCGACGCCGCCGGCGGCGGCGTGAACAAGCACCCGCTCACCGGCGCGCAGGGACCCGTACCCGTGCAGGGCCGCCCACGCGGTCGCGTAGTTGACCGGGACCGCGGCGCCCTGTTCGAAGCTCAGAGCGTCGGGGAGCGCGACGGAGTCACTGGCCGCAACGTTGACGATTTCGGCGTAACCACCGAATCGCGTTCCGGCCAGAACTCGTTCGCCGACGCGGCTCGGATCGACGCCGTCGCCGACGGCCTCGACGGTCCCGGCGACTTCGTAGCCGACGACTGCCGGAAGTTTCGGCGCGCCTGGATACAGGCCGACGCGGGCGAGGTGGTCGGCGAAGTTCACTCCCGCGGCGCGTACGGCGACCCGCAGTTGGCCCGGGCCCGGCAGGGGTGGGTCCGGGCGCTGCTGCACCTGCAATACCGATGGGTCGCCCTGCTTGGTGATGACGACTGTGCGCATGGCGTCGCTCCTGCTCGGGGTTCGTCGGGATACCGGACGGGGAATCACACCCGTGCAGCAGATTCTGCAAGGCGGGGCAGAACGACGTCGCGCCACCCGGGACCCATCCGATTGAAAGCTTCGGCCATCCGCTCGTCGTCCAGGTCAAAGCCGCTGTGTTCCAAGAACACCCGGGTGCCAGTGCCTTCGCCCTCGAGGCGCCAGGTGAGGGTCCAGGCTGCGCTGAAGGTGTAGACGAAGCGGTGCGGTTCATCCACCTCGAGCACCTTGCAGATTTGCTTGCCGGAGGCCGCCGTATCGAGAGTGAATTGGTGGCCAACCACCGCAGCCACCTGGCCCTCGGCCCACCACAGTCGCAGCAATTGGGGTTCGGTCAAAAGCCGCCACACCGTCTCCGGTGGCGCCGCGACGTATTGGTCTACCCGGATTGTCGCAGGCTCAGACGTCTCGGACGTCCTGGTCGGGTGGCTCATTCCAACTCCTCTGCTGTCTCGGCGAGTGCCGCCGGCCGCGCACGCCAGTACTTCTCGAACGGACGCAGCCACGCGGTGGTCACCGTACGCGTTTGGGGAGGCGGCAGGTGCGGTTCGCCCCCACCCAGGGAACCGACTTTGACCGTCCACAAGGGCTGCGACCGGTCGATCGCCAGCAGCACCCACGCCGACGCCGCGACGAGGAACACGATGGCCGCCGCCACGACGATCCATCGCGAAGGTTTTCGCGGAGATCTCGAGGCCATCAGCGAATCGTACTTTCGACGGCCGCCGTGCGGCGCTACCTTCCTCTCTGTGTATTTCGCGTGGGAGCAGCTCACCGGCGGTGTGCATCGCTGTCGGCTGCCGTTCTGCGATGTCACCATCGGGCTCGTACAAGGCCGTGCCGGAGCGCTGCTCGTCGACACCGGTACCACGCTTGCCGAAGCGGCTGCGATCGACCACGACGTGCGGCAGATTGCCGGATGTCCGATCAGCCATGTTGTTTTGACGCACAAGCACTTCGACCATGTGCTGGGTTCCTCGCTGTTCGCCGAAGCCGACATCTACTGCGCACCCGAGGTTGTCGAATACCTGTCGTCGGCTGCCGGCCAGATTCGCGACGACGCGCTGCACCACGGGGCCGACGCCGCGGAGGTCGACCGCGCGCTCGCGGCCTTGCGGCCGCCGCAGCACGGTACCTACAAAGCCATTTACGAAGCCGTCGTCGACCTCGGCGACCGTACCGTGACGATCACCCACCCGGGCCGTGGCCACACCACGTCGGACCTAGTCGTGGTGGCAACTGGGTCGCACGGCGACCGTCGGGCAGTGGTGTTCACCGGTGATCTTGTCGAGGAGTCCGCAGAACCCGCGATCGACGCCGATTCCGATGTCGCGGCGTGGCCCGCAACCCTTGATCGCATACTCGCGATTGGTGGGCCCGAAGCAATCTACGTCCCGGGTCACGGGAAGGTCGTCGACGCGGAGTTCATACGTTGTCAGCGGGAGTGGTTGAAAGCGCGTGCGGGCGTTGAGCTCCGCTAGGCGCGCGCCACTTTGCCGTTGACCCGAACCATTGACCAGCCAGCACCCCAGCACGGGACAACAGTTTCGGCCGGACCGGTAGTCGCCCGACGAGCAGTGATACCAGTGCTTCAATGCCTTGGTCCGGGGATAGACTCACATTCAGCAGAATCGTGCTGAAGAGGAGCAGAGCGTATGGCCATCATCGAAACGGACACTGAGGTCCAAACACCCTTCGAACTGGATGTCGCCGCCACGCAGCGATACTTCGACGGCTCACGCTTTACCGGCATCATTCGCCTCTACACGGCTCGCCAAGTCGTAGAGCAGCGCGGCACAATCCCCACCGATTACACGGTGGCACGAAACGCAGCGGCAGCTTTCTATGACCGCCTGCGCGAACTCTTCGCGGCGAAAAAGAGCATCACAACCTTCGGTCCCTACTCGCCCGGACAGGCAGTCAGCCTGAAGCGGATGGGCATCGAGGCGATCTACCTCGGCGGTTGGGCAACCTCGGCAAAGGGCTCCGCTAACGAGGATCCCGGGCCCGACCTCGCCAGCTACCCGCTCAGTCAGGTGCCCGACGACGCCGCGGTACTGGTGCGCGCCCTGCTCACCGCCGACCGCAATCAGGAATACCTACGCCTGCACATGAGTGAACGCCAGCGCGCCGCGGCAAAACAATATGACTACCGCCCGTTCATCATCGCCGACGCCGACACGGGCCACGGCGGTGACCCGCACGTGCGCAACCTGATCCGCCGCTTCGTCGAGGTCGGGGTGCCGGGATACCACATCGAGGATCAGCGGCCGGGTACCAAGAAGTGTGGCCATCAGGGCGGCAAGGTTCTGGTGCCCTCCGACGAACAGATCAAGCGCCTCAACGCCGCCCGCTTCCAGCTTGACATCATGCGGGTGCCCGGCATCATTGTCGCGCGCACCGACGCCGAGGCGGCAAACCTGATCGACAGCCGCTCCGACGAGCGCGACCAGGCGTTCCTGCTCGGCGCCACCAACCTGGACATTCCTTCCTACAAGGGCTGTTTCCTGGCGCTGGTGCGGCGCTTCTACGAGCTGGGCGTCAAGGAGCTGAACGGCCACCTCTTGTACGCGCTTGCCGACGGAGAGTACGCCTTCGCCAACGCGTGGCTTGAGCGGCAGGGCATCTTGGGCCTGGTCTCCGACGCCGTCAACACCTGGCGGGAGAACGGGCAGGACTCGATCGACGACCTGTTCGACCAAGTCGAGTCGCGGTTCGTGGCCGCCTGGGAGGACGACGCCGGCCTGATGACCTACAGCGATGCCGTGGCGGAGGTGCTCGCATTCGGCGTGAGCGAAGACGAGCCGGCGAGCCTGAGCCCCGAGCAGTGGCGGCAGTTCGCCGCCCGGACGTCGCACTATGCGGCCCGGGAGAAGGCGAAGGAGTTGGCCGCCGACCCGCCATGGGACCCCGAGCTGGCGAGGAGCCCGGAGGGCTACTACCAGGTCCGCGGCGGCATTCCGTACGCGATCGCCAAGTCTCTGGCGGCTGCGCCGTTCGCCGACATCCTCTGGATGGAGACGAAGACCGCGGATCTGGCCGACGCCCGCGAGTTCGCCGAGGCGATCCATGCCGAGTTTCCGAACCAGATGCTGGCCTATAACCTGTCGCCGTCGTTCAACTGGGACACCACCGGCATGACCGACGAGGAGATGAAGCGCTTCCCCGAGGAGCTCGGCAAGATGGGCTTCGTCTTCAACTTCATCACCTACGGCGGGCACCAGATCGACGGCGTCGCCGCCGAAGAGTTCGCTACCGCCCTCAAGCAGGATGGCATGCTGGCGCTGGCTCGGTTGCAGCGCAAAATGCGCCTGGTCGAGTCTCCCTACCGCACTCCGCAAACCCTGGTCGGAGGGCCGCGGAGCGATGCCGCGCTGGGCGCATCGTCTGGCCGCACGGCGACCACCAAGGCCATGGGCGAGGGTTCCACTCAGAGCCAGCACCTGGTGCAGACGGAGGTGCCGAAGAAGCTGCTGGAGGAATGGCTGGCGATGTGGGGCGAGTACTACCAGCTTCCGGAGAAGCTGCGCGTGCAGCTGCGGCCGCGACGCGCCGGCTCGGACGTGCTCGAACTCGGCATCTACGGCGACGGCGAGGAGCAGCTCGCCAATGTGATCGTGGATCCCATAAAAGACCGGCACGGCCGCAGCATCCTGACAGTGCGCGACCAGAACACCTTTGCCGAGAAGCTACGTCAAAAGCGCCTGATGACTTTGATCCACCTCTGGCTGGTGCACCGTTTTAAGGCCGATGCGGTGTATTACGTCACCCCCACCGAGGACAACCTCTATCAGACGTCGAAGATGAAGTCCCACGGCATCTTCAGCGAGGTCAATCAGGAGGTGGGCGAGATCATCGTCGCCGAGGTGGATCACCCGCGCATCGCCGAGCTACTCAAGCCCGACAGGGTGGCCCTGCGGAAGTTGATCACCAAGGAAAAATAGCCGGTCGCGCCAAGCGGTCCGTGCAACTGCTTGGTGGCACGCATATTTCCGTAACAGCGCCGTCCTGGTCGCGGTCACGGCGCGGTGCTGCTTATTCCACCTCGCGATGTGTGACGCCCCGATGACTCGATCACTTCCGTGTGCGTACTCGTGCCCCTTTGCCCCACGCGAAGCGTGGACGCCACCGCATCGGCCCGTCCCTCGATGTTCGAATGCTGCGCCATCACCGCAAAAGTGAAAAATGCCACAACCGGCCAATACCGGAACAGTATGCCTTGTAGCAACAGTTGCATAGGTGTACGGTTTACTTATCGATAACATGAAGCTGAAAGGGCGAGTCCGATGACGGGAATCAAGAAAATTGTCGCGATATTCGGTGGTACCGCTGCGCTCGGTTTTGCGCTCGGCTTCGGCGGCGGTGTCGGCGTTGGCTCTCTGGACAACACGACGGCAGGGACGCACCCCGCCGTCAGCGTCGCGCCAGCAGCCGCCCAGACACCCGCGCCAGGCGCGCACGTCGCCACCCTCACCGGCTGCGTTAGTGGCCTCGACTGCTGACATTGACATCCTCCCCCGCCTGAAGGCGTGGGATTCCCGCGTGCCGATGTCCGGCTGTCTCGGTGCTCATCACGGCACCGCCGTAGGCCGGGGGCTTTTGC